>Ga0224510_10000011_pt1 | contig 163357 bp, 112 predicted proteins | sample SF_May12_sed_USG_FD_170161 | JGI IMG/M metagenome (GOLD analysis project Ga0224510, IMG submission 170161) | Sediment microbial communities from San Francisco Bay, California, United States - SF_May12_sed_USGS_4_1 | ecosystem: Environmental > Aquatic > Marine > Sediment | place: USA... | reverse complement strand
CGTCATCCGCCCCTTGCGCCTCAGCGGACTGTCGGTGTGGTAGAGGAAGTACCCCGATGCAACATCGACCGCCACATTGTGGTGAAACGGAAAGTACTGGCTCCACTCGAAGGTTTCGAAGCCATCGATCGCGATCTCGCGGAGATGCTCGATGCGCGTGAGCTCGGTGGCCTGCAGCAGCATGCAATGGCGCCCCAGGCGGGCAATGTGGTGGGCAACGGTCGCGGGACTGACACCCAGCGCGCGGGCGATCTGTCGGTTGCCCATGCAGCCGACCACCATCATGACGATGCGGGCAGTGAGATCGGGACGCTTCTGCCAGTAGGTGGTCGAGAAGGTCTGGGTACTGAAATGACGCTTGCAGTAGAGACATGTAAACCGCTGGATACGGTGGGGGCACCTCTGACGCAGGTAGAAGCCCTTGCGCTTGAAGGGCCAGTCATCCGTCAAGGTGTTGAAGTATGTGCAGTTGGGGTTGGGGCAATGGGGAGGAACCCATCCCGACGATCCCGGTCCCATGTCTCGGCACAGGCACACCCCGTGCCAGGGACATTTTCGTGGCCACAACCTACTTGTAGCCGAACAGCATCGAATAGATGATCAGCGTGATCAGTATCAGGCCCACGCCGAGGAATACCCCACCCATCACGCGCACGCCAATCTCATAGCGTCGCGTGAGCGTCTTCTTGACCAGGCGCTTGCGCAGCTCTCCCGACTGCTTCATCTCGTCGTATTCCCTGGGCCGGTCGCGCATGAAGTGTTCCAGTGGCACCAGACCGGTGAATACCACCGTGTCCATCGGAAACGCTTCGGGCCGCAGATGCGTGTTGAAGAAGTGGATGGTGAAAATGAAGCCGACCGCGAGAAGCGCCTCGTCACTGTGAATGATGGTGGCAACATTGATAACGGCACCGGGCAGCAGTTTGGTGAACAACACCGGCAGCCACAGCATCAATCCGGACAGACCGATGATGGCCACGCCCCAGAACACCGCCAGGTAGTCGAACTTCTCCCAGTAGGTCCAGCGCCCGTAGCGCGGACGCGGCCCGGCGTTGAAGAACCACTTGATCGTTCCCCAGAAGTCCGACAGGTCCTTGCGGTTGAACATCAGCGAGTCCGCGCCGAAGATCAACTGCGTCAGTTTCAGCCGGCGGCTGCGCTTGTAGCGCACCAGCGCGATGATGTGGAACGCGAAGTAGCCGAAGGTGGTGACCGCGGCGATGCGATGCAGCACGCCCGCGCCCTTCACCCCACCCAGCATGTTGGCGATGAAAGCCGCCCACGGCATAGACGAGAACTTGAGCATCATGCCGGTGAGCGCGAGCAGCAGGAAGCTCGATACGACGAACAGGTGGGTGATGCGCTGGGGCCGCGTAAAGCGCCGGATGTAATAGCGCGGCTCACCCCACACCGCCTCCTTGCGGTGCGCCAGCATGTGGCGGAACGACCGCGGCAACCACAGCAACGTGTGAACACCGAAGAAGCTGAACACACCAATGAGCAGGAATGTCATGGCCCAGTACGAGTAGTAGAGGAACGGGTACTTGTCCGGGTCGTGGTGCGTCGCATGCGTAAGATAGCCGGTGAAACGCTGGTTGGCGTCGGCATGGCACTGCTGACATGTGGCCACGATGTTGCGATGTCCAACAGCCGAGGCCGGGTCGTTCACGGCCAGGATATGGTGAGCGCCGTGACAGTCGGAGCACTTGGCGGCGTCCAGGTAGCCAAGCCGGTAGGCCTTACCGTGCATCGTGTCCAGATAGGTCTCGGCCAGCTCGTCGTGGCACGAGCCGCACTGGTGCGTTACCTCCTGGACGAACGCGTCTCCGCTGACCTCGCCGATGGTGTGCGAGGAGTGACAGGTGGCGCAGGTGGGAAGCTTGTCCGCGTCCTTGCTGTCGGACGCGTAGTGCACGCTCTTGATGTAGTCCTTGTAGATGCCACGGTGGCAGGTGGCGCAGGTGGCCGGCAGGTTATCGTGCGACACCGTGGAGCGCGCGTCCGTGTGCTTGAGCACCATGTGCGACGAGTGACAGTCGATGCATATGGCACTGGGCAGCAGCCCCTTCTCCACCAGACCGCGTCCGTGCACGCTGTGCGAGTAGTCGGCGAGCGCGTCGGACTGTGATAGTTCCGTCACGCCCAGCGCCTTGCCCTCCGCTCGGTGGCAATCGCCGCACAGGGCCGGCACCGACGCGCGGTAGGTGGGCGAATCCTCGCTGCGGTGCGTCAACGCGCCGTGACCCCCGTGGCAGGTGGTGCAGTACGGGGCCTGCTCGATGCCCTCCTCGTGCGCCTGGCCGTGCCCGCTCACCACGTACTCCTCCGCGATCTTCGCGTGGCAGCTCGAACAATCCACCAGCCCCGACGGCTCACACGGCCGCTTGCGGCGGGGATCGACGTCCACGTGACATTTCACGCAGGGAATATTGGTGTGCGCCGATCCCTTCAGCAGTTCCCTGTCCACCGTCATCGAAAGCGTGTCGCCTTCCGCAACCTTGAACACGTCGTGCCGCTCGTGACACTTCATGCAATCGCGGTCGGAAATGTTCAGCGAAACCGACTCGCGGCGCGCGCGGTGCGGCACGTGACAGTCCGTACACGCGGGAATGGCGCCGGGTGCCTTCTCCCACAGCTCTCCCCGGATGACCTTGACGTGCACCTGCTCGATGCGCGCATGGCATTTGACACAGGTGGCAGTGATGTTGCGCGGCGAGATCGACGCCCGCGGTTCGGTGTGCGGCAGGATCATGTGCGCCCGGTGGCAGTCCGTGCACGCCGCGGTCACCAACAGGCCCTTCTTGAACAACCCCTCACCGTGGATGCTCTGGCTGTAGTTCTCCAGGATGTTGTGTTCCGAGATCTTGTAGGTGTTGGCCACCGGTGCGCCTTCACGGTGGCATTGCCCGCACAGATACGGAACGTTCATCTTGAAGGTCCGGGAGCTCTCGTCGGCGGGCGACAGGATGTCGTGCATCCCGTGGCATTCCGTGCAGGTGGGTGCGTACGGTTGTTTGCGGTTCAGCGCCTGGCCGTGGATGCTGGCGTCGAAGTCGAGTTGTTGGTCGTCGTGGCAGTCTCCGCAGTACACGGACTCCAGCTGCTCGTCGTGGGGCAGGTCGTCTGGATCCACGTCGTCGTGGCAGTCGGTGCAGGCAAGATCCCGGTGCACCGACCGGCCGAACACACGGCCGTCAACAAAGGGAAGGTCCGGGTCGCTGTCGTCTGAGTGGCAGTCGAAACAGGTATCGTTGGCGGGATCGGCGGCACGCGGCGCGCCGGTGAGACTCAGGATAAGGACAGGCGCAAGTGCGAATATGCGGGCCATCCCCAGGATTCGGTTGCGATGCCGGCCTCCGCGCTCAAGGTTGCGTTCCGGTGTGGCACTCATAACAACCGGTGTCCCGCCAGTCATCTCCTCCGTCGGGGTGCCTGAACTCAAGTCCATCCTCGGTGGTCGCCATCTGCATATTGTCGTCCGCGCCCTGACGCAGAATCGCGTGGCACGCGGTGCAATCACGCGTGATGGTCCATCCATCGTCGCTGACCTTGTTGCCGTCGTGACAGCGCATGCAACCCGGGAAGATGAAGTGCCCGATGTTGTCCGGGTACCCTTCCCAGCGCACCTTCATCTCCGGAAACACGTTCTGGGAGTACTGATACTGCGTGGCCAGGATCGCCGCATCGATGGCAACCCGCTTCTCCTTGAGAACCTCCGGGTAGTTGTCGCGGTAGAAGTCCGCCATCCGGGCCGCGATTCCGCGGTTGGCCTCGTCCTTGGTCTCGAACACGCTCTGCATCGCCTCCACCGCCACCCGCTTGATCTCGGGGAGCGTCGGGTCGATGGTGCCGGTGAGAATGGCACGATCGATGGCATTGTCCGGCGAGTTGAACTTGTGGCTGGGCCGGTTGTGGCAGTCGATGCAGTCCATGCGCCGGACGGTCGCCGTGGCCAGCTCCTCTTCGGAGAGCGGACTGTCCTGGTCCTGGTAGGTGGTGACGCGCTTGGTCAGGTTGTCGGTGATGCGAATCCAGGGGATGTCCTGCCGACGCTCGTCGCGCGCCACATACTCGATCGCCACACCGATGTTCATGTGCCAGTGGATACCCGCAGTCTGGCCGGTCTTGGGGTCCCCGCCACCCGTCTTGATGAGCAGGTTGATGGGCCAGTGCGTGTTGGCCTCATCGTACATGTAGTGGTTGTACTGACGCTGCTGGGCGCCGAAAAACTTCTCCGGCCAGTGGCACTGCTCGCACGTCTCCTGCGCCGGGCGCAGATTCTTGATGGGCGTGGGAATGGGCCGCGGGTACTTGTTGGATGCGGCCGCGTACACCTGGTACGCGCCGGAAAGCTTGGACTTGGCGTACCACCCCGCACCCGCGCCCACATGGCACTCCGCACAGGAAACCCGCGCGTGGGGCGAGTTGGCATACGCGGTATGCTCGGGCTCCATCACCGTGTGGCAGGTGGTGCCGCAGAACTCCACGGACTCGGTGTAGTGATAGGCCTGGTAGCCCCCCACCACGCTGACCAGGGTCAGAATCCCCATGCCGGACAGGAGGACGATGAACGCGTTGCGGTGCGCGGTGCGATTGAGGTCCACCACCGGCCACTGCACGGTGGGGGTGTCCAGATGCTTCTTGATGCGGTGGCGCCGGCGCAGCGCTCCGATGGGAATGAGAATGACACCCAGCGCCAGGATCGGGGGCAGAACCAGGTAGACGAAGACGCCGATGTACGGGTTGGCCTCACCGATGGTGGCGATCAGGACCAGAAAGAAGGCCAGCGTCACACCGGAAACGACCGCAATGGCCCCACCGGCGATGCTGAGCGAATTGTTGAGCGACCTGGGAAGCTGAATGCGTTTCATGAATGCGGCCCGGGGGTTACGCCGGTTGGCTCCGGACCATTCATTTATCCCAAGCGGGCACTGGGTGTGTCAAGAAGAATTCCGGAATGCAATGTCCGAAAAGGATCCCGCGGCGGGGACGGCGGGGTCGCCTGGCCGACGTCTGCCGGGAGGCGGCCCCACAGCCCCGCGAAAAGGGCCTCGATGCAGGTCTAGCGGGTGGGTGCTGCGAGCAGCCCGGTGAGCCGCTCGAGCAGGCCCTCGAGGTCGAAAGGTTTGTAGAGGCAGGCGTCCGCTTTGGACCACGTGGACACGAAGTCCTCCCGCACGGCGTTGTCCAGCTTGCGCGCGGTGATGAGGAGGATCTTGAGCGGCGGCACTTCCCCGCGCCCGATCTCGTCCTTCAATTGACGGGATACCTCGTAGCCGTTCTTGCCGGGCAGCATGACGTCGAGCACCATGACGGCGTAGCCCCCGGAGCGCGCCATCGTGAGCGCGGTGTTGCCATCGTAGGCGACGTCCACCTGGAAACCACGCATCTCGAGGCTGTACTTGACCGTTTCGACGATATCGTGCTCGTCATCGACGAGCAGCACACGCAGACCTTCCATGGCTATCCTCTTTCACCGTCCGGGGCCGGTTCGACCGTCCCGGGCGCGTTCACGGCGGCAGTGACCGCCTCTTCACCGCCGGCGGCTTCGTGCCGCGCGCGGATCATCTTCGTCGCGGCCCGATGAAAGGCCTGCGCGAAGCTGGGTTCCCGTTCTCCACACCAACCCGCGATGAATCCGTCCATCTCCCACGCACCGTCTTCCACCACGTGTACCGCGTCGCCAAGCGTTTCCGAAGGCTCTCCCGACGCGGCCAGCGGAACCAGCGCGACCGCCAGGTCGGCCGACAGGGCCCATACCGCGCACTCGCGCGGCGACACCGGCTCCTGCGGCTGGAGCTTCACCGTACGCGGCAACCGCGAGACCAGCTGCGACCACGAAGCGCCACCGGTGCGCTGCAGCACCGCGATGGCGGTGGACCGGTGCACGGCCCTGCGCCGCGCGATCTCGCGCTCCGCCAGGCGCACGCCGGACAGCAACGTGGCCGAGGCGGCATCCTCGGGTACGAACATGCTCACCGTGGTGCCCTCCCCCAGCCGGCTGTCTACCGATACCCAACCGTCGTGCGCATCCACCAGCGCGCGCGTGATGGACAGGCCCAGGTGGGCACCGTCGGTGCTGTTGCCGGCCGCGTGATGCCGGTCGAAGATGTGTTCCAGCGTGTCGGGCGTCATGCCCAGGCCGGTGTCTTCGACGTCGATCCGAACCAGCTGCGGATGCCCGATCACGTCCCACGGAACCAGGCGCAGGGCGTCCTCCATGGACTCCACGCCGGCGGCGGCAACGCGTACCGTCACCGTCTGGGTGCGGGGCGTGAAGCGCACCGCGTTCGACAGGAGATTCCACAGGGATTGCTCCGCGCGGTCCTCGTCTACATAGATGGTCATCCCGGGTTCGATGGGCCCCACCGTGAGGCGGTCACCGGTAGCGGGATGGAGAACGCGGAAGTCCGCCACGATGCGCTGCACGAAATCGGCGACGGACAACGGCGACCGCTGCAGATGCAGCGCGCCGGTTCGCACCCGCGACAGATCCAGCAGACCGTCCACCAGCCTCGCCAGCCGGCGCGTGCTGCGCTCGAAGGCGCCGCGCGCCATGCTGCCTCCACCGCCCACCCTCGTTCCGGCGGGTTCAGGAGCGGACAACGCACCGAGCGCGTTGAGCATGGCCGTGATCGGGTTGCGAATCTCATGGGCCACAGTGGCCACTGCGCTGTCGGACCAGAACTCGCGCTCCAGCGCATCGGCGGCGCGGATGCGCAGCATCCAGCAGCGCTGAGCGCCGGGGTCACAACCGGGCAACGCTTCGACGTCGATCACCTGGGACGCATCACCCGGGACCGGCACCGCATCCACGCGCACGCGCTCGGCGCGGCGCACCAGATCCATGATGGCGGCGCCGTCGAGCGCCGCGTGACCGTTGCCGCCGCCGTCGGCGCGCGCCAGCTCCAGCACGCGCATGGCGGCGGGGTTGGCAAGCAGCACTTCGCCACTCCCGTCGACCACCATGACGGGGTCGCGGAGCGCGTCGAGAACCAGGGCATGCAGGTTGATATCGTCCATAAACCTTCCAGGGCCCCCGGCCAGGTGGGCTCCCGCGGGCCGGAGCGCAAGCCACGTGCCACGCGGCGCCGGACCGTCTAACTTGTTATATTATAGTATGTTGCGATCTAGGCCCGGCAATCGAGGTGCCGAACGGGGATGGACGGATTCTGTTCGGACCGGATCAGCCACGCCGCTCCGGCCGGCGGCGGCGATCGCTGCGCTTGCCACGCCGTTCCGAGTTGGCCGCAATCGGAAACGACAGGGCGAGGATGGTCTTCCACGACGGAGACGACTTGACGGTAATCTCGCCCGCGTGCCGCTGCAGGATATCCCCCGCAACCGAGAGCGCCGATTCCGGGTCGCCGACGCCGGATGGGGCGAAGGGCATGAAGAGGCGCGAGAGCAGGGTCCCATCCACCTTGCCCGCCGTATCCGCCACCAGGATCACGGCACGGCCGTCGGAGGCCGAACACTCGACGAGGACACGATCGCCCTTGCCCACGTGGGGTCCCAGCACGCCGAGGATGTTGTTGAGAGCCAGCGTCACACTGCCGCGGTCCATCAGCAGCACCGGACCACGCGCGGGGATGCGCGCGGTCACCTCGACGCCGTTGAGCCGCACCGCCGGGGCCCAGGCTTCCGCCACCTCGCGCACCAGCGCAAAGAGATCCACGATCTGCAACGACGCCTTCATGGTGGCGACTTCGTCCTGGAAAGAGGCGGCCTGCTCCCCCAGCGCCGCGAGTGTCTCCCGCGCACGCGTAATCCGCTTTTCGAAGGTCTGGTGTCCGGCCACGATGCCTTCCAGTTCGCGCATCGCGTTCACCATCGTGTCGTACTGCTCCTGGGTTCGCGCGCCGACGCGTGAGCTGGCACGCTCGCGGGCGAGGTTCGACTGGACCTCTTCCAGCATCCGCTCACAGCGCTGCGCCTGCTCCGTCTTGTAGAGCGAGTCCAGGCGTTCTGCCAGCATGCCGGCGCACAGTTCCAGGAAGAGCCGGTCCCGCGCGGGAAACTCCGTCCGTTCCTCACCGCCGGGGCGGGACTCCGCGTAGACGGCAACCGCGCCCAGGCATTCACCCCCGGCCGCCAGCGGCAGCGCGAGGAAGTAGCGAACGGACTGGATCGCTTCGTCATTGAGCAGCGGGTGGCCGGCGTCGCCGCGCAACGACCGGCCCGCACCGGCAACACGGTCGAGGATGTCGTCAAAACAATTGGTGAGTGCGATGTCGCTTTCGCGGGTGTCGCGCTCCAGGTCGTCCACCGATTTGACATGTGTGGTCCGGTTGCGCACCAGGTCCTTGAGCAACACGCCGTGTCCGCCGGCGGCGCGGGACACCATGGAGAGCATGGCCGAGAGCGAATCTCCGAAACGGCGCGAATCCTCGGCGGCGGCGAGGATGTCCTGAAGCTTGCGCAGCACCCTGAACTTGCGCGCGTTGTCGCTGGTCTCATGCAGGCGTTCGATGGCGGTGGCGGCCTGCTGCGCCATGCTGTATACGAGCGAAATGTCTTCGACCGCGATGGACTGCGAAGAAGCGCCATGGTCGGCGGCGAGCACCGCGGCCACCTTGCCGCGCACGCGCAGCGGGATGGCGATGTAGGCACCGGTGTCGAAGAAGTCGAAGAACGGGTCGCTGCCGAACTCGCTCATGCGCCGGTCCGCCAGCAGCGGCACGCCGGTGACGGATGCCTTGGCGACACCGCAGCGCTGCCAGTCGAGCGGAACCGTGAAGGTGCGCGTCTTGAGGGTGAGATCACTGGTGTCGGCGTTCTGCGTGCTCTCCACCACGCGCCGGGCCAGCGCCTCGAAGGACGACGCGGCCGGCTCATCGCCGGCTGGTGTCTGCTCGGCGGCCAGGTGCCCGCGCACCATGTGGGCGGGTTCGTCCACCAGCATCAGGAAGGCGCGGCGCACGCCGATGGTCCGCCATGCCGTGCAGAAGGCCAGCAACATGCGGTGGATGCGGCCGACATTGTCGGCCTCCGGAATGACCTGGATCATGCGGAGCAGCGAGGAGAGTTCCGCGACGGTGAGCTGCGTTTTTTCCATGGCGATAGCGTTCGGCGGGGTACACCGGCCATCGCGGAGATCGCAAGCTTCGTGCCACGCAGCCCGATCAGCGCGCGTAGCCCTGCGGGTGGCCTGTGCGCCAGGCGTGGGCGCTGGCGATGATCTCGTCCAGCGCGCTGGCACGCGCCTTCCAGCCCAGCACCTCTGAGGCACGGCGCGAGGATGCCACCAGGGCGGGGGGATCGCCCGCCCGCCGCGGCCCCTTTTGCTGCGCAACCGGGCGGCCGGTGACCCGCTCGCAGGCGGCAATCACTTCCAACACCGTGAAGCCGGTCTCGCTGCCGAGATTGAGCGCGCCGCTGAATCCATGGGCCATCGCTTCGAGCGCACGCGCGTGGGCGTCCGCCAGGTCGACCACGTGGATATAGTCGCGCAGGCAGGTTCCATCGCGGGTCGGGTAGTCGCCGCCGAACACCGTGACCCCCTTGCGCGCACCGGTTGCGGCCTCGAGCACGATGGGAATGAGGTGGGATTCCGGGCGGTGATCTTCGCCCAGCGCCGCGCTTGCGCCGGCAGCGTTGAAGTAGCGCAACGCCACGTACTGCAGCCCGGCGGAGACGCGCGCGGCTTCCAGCACCTTCTCGACCGCCAGCTTGGACCAGCCGTAGGGATTCTCGGGCACGCACGGTGCGGCCTCCTCGATGGGCAACGACGCGGGCGATCCATACACGGCCGCCGTGGACGAGAATACAATCCTGCCCACGCCCGCCTTTTCCATCGCGCGCAGAATCGACACCGTCCCGCCCACGTTGTTGTCGAAGTAGTCCAGCGGCCGCTGTACGGACTCCGCCACCACGCTCAGCGCCGCAAAGTGCAGCACCGCATCGGTGGATGCGCCCAGGGCGCGCGCCATTACGCGCGCATCGCGCACGTCGCCCTCGACCAAGTCGCACCCCGCCGGCACTGCGTCGCGGTGCCCGGTGGAGAGGTTGTCCACCACCGTCACGCGGTGGCCGTCGGCCAGCAACCGCTCCGCGACCACCGATCCGACATAGCCCGCGCCTCCGGTCACGCAAAGATTCACGACGCCCTCCGTCTGGTTCCGCGCAGGAAGCGTTTCAGGAACATGCCCGTGTGCGATCCGGTCGCGGCGGCAACTTCCGCCGGCGTTCCGGCCGCCACCACCCTGCCACCGCCGTCCCCTCCCTCGGGGCCCAGGTCGACCACCCAATCCGACTGCGCGATCACCTGCATGTTGTGTTCCACCACGATCACCGTGTTGCCCCGGGCGATCAACTCGCGCAACACATCGATGAGCGTCTCCACATCGTCCACGTGGAGTCCGGTGGTGGGCTCGTCGAGTATGTAGACGAATCCGCCTTCGGTATTGTCGGACAGTTCGCGCGCGATCTTGATGCGCTGCGATTCGCCCCCCGACAGCGTCGTCGAAGGCTGCCCCAGCCGCAGGTAACCCAGCCCCACCTTGTGCAGCACACGCAGGCGTCCCACCAGAGCGGGGTAATCCGAGAAGTGCTCGATGGCCTCGTCCACCGTCAGATCCAGGACGTCGGCCAGGTCGAGGCCCTTGTAGTGTATCTCGAGCGTCTCCTGGTTGAAGCGCTTTCCGTCGCACTCGCTGCAACGCACGAACATGTCCGCCATGAAGTGCATCTCCACACGCTCCCAGCCCATGCCCTGGCAGCGCGCGCAGCGGCCCCCGGCCACGTTGAAGCTGAAGCGCCCGGACTTGTAGCCGCGCTTGAGCGCTTTCTTCTGCGCCGCGAACACCTCGCGGATGTCGGCGAAGGCCTTGACGTACGTCACCGGGTTGGAGCGCGGGGTCTTGCCGATGGGGGCCTGGTCCACCATGAGCACGCCGCGCACCGGCCCGGTGCCTTCGACCGAGCGCCACGCGCGCGCGCCGGCGTCACCGCGCCCGCGCAGCGCGTCGTGCAGCACGTCGCAAACCAGGGTGCTCTTGCCCGATCCGGAGACGCCGGTAACGGCCGTGAACGCCCCCAGCGGAAACGACACGTCCACGCCGCGCAGGTTGTGCTCACGCACGCCGCGCAGGGTGAGGAAGTTCTCCGGTTTCGAACCGTCCCCGTTGGCGATGCGCAGCGGCGGGCCCTCCTTGAGGTACTTGAGGGTGCGCGACGTCCCGCCCGCCAGCGCCGGCCCCTGGTAGACGATGCTCCCGCCGGCCTCGCCCGCACCGGGCCCGAGGTCGATCACGTGGTCGGCGCTGCGAATGATGTCGAGGTCGTGTTCCACCACCACCACCGTGTTGCCGCGCGAGCGCAGGTCCACCAGCACGGCCACCAGCTGGTCCGTGTCGCGCGGGTGCAGGCCGATGCTGGGCTCGTCGAGCACGTACAGGACGTCGAGCAGGTTCGACCCGAGCGAGTTGGCGAGCGAAATGCGCTGCGACTCGCCGCCTGAGAGCGTGCGCGCCAGACGGTCGAGGGTGAGGTAGTGCAACCCCACCGCCAGCAGGAAGCCCAGGCGCGACTCGAGCTCGATGAGCACGTCGCGAACCACGGTGCGCCCGCGCTCCGAGAACTCCAGCCCGCGCACGAATTTCAGCGCGTCGCCCGGCGTCATCGACGCGACCTCGCGGATGGTGCGCCCGTCCAGCAGGACGAAGTAAGCCTCCGGGCGCAGGCGCCCGCCGTTGCACATGCGGCACTCGCGGTAGGCGAGATAACGGCGCGTGAAGAAGCGCGCGTACTTCTTGTACGTCTTCTCGCGCATGTTCTCCAGGAACGGCAACACGCCGGTGTATTCGCCCGAGCCCTGCATGACCGCTCGCCGCGACGCCTCGGGAAGTTTATCCCACGGCTTGTCCATGGGGATCTTCTTGCGGCGGCAGAAACGCACCAGCTGGTCGTAGAAGTATTCGAACTTCTCGCTTCCCCACGGCTCGATGGCGTGCTGCCGCAGCGTGCGCGACCCGTCGGGCACGATGAGGTTCTCGTCGAATTCCATGCGGTTGCCAAACCCGCGGCACTGGGGGCACGCGCCAAACGGGGTGTTGAACGAGAACAGGATGGGGCGCGGCTCCTCGAACTCGCGTCGGCACGCGGTGCACACCAGGTGACTGGTGAACTCCACCTTTTCGCCCGAATCCGCGTCGTCGAAGCGCACGTGACCGTCGCTCATCCGGTACGCGGTCTCCACCGCCTCCAGCAGGCGCGCGCGCCGCTCCTCGCCGACGGTCACCCGGTCCAGCACCAGGTCCAGCGCCGTTGCGCGCCCGATGCCCTTCGGGGGTGCCTCGAGCTTCACCACGTCCCCGCGGATGAGGAAGCGCGTGAAGCCCTCGCGCACCAGTTCCTCCACGTGCTTCGCGGCCCCGCCCTTCTCCACCTTGCGGGTGGCGATGACGTTGAAGGTACGCCCCGCGTGCCCGTCCAGCAACGCCTGCACCACCTCGTCCGCTGTGTGACGGCGCACCTCGACGCCGTCGGTGGGGCAGTGGGTGCGCCCCGCGCGCGCGAACAGCAGGCGCAGGTAGTCGTAGATCTCGGTGGCGGTACCCACGGTGGAACGCGAGCTGCGGGTCGTGTTGCGCTGCTCGATGGCGATAGCGGGGCTCAAGCCGGTGACATCGTCCACGTCGGGGCGGCCGATACGCTCCAGGAACTGCTTGGCGTAGGTGGACAGCGACTCGATGTAGCGGCGCTGCCCCTCCGCGTACAGGGTGTCGAAGGCGAGGGAAGACTTGCCGGATCCGGAGACGCCGGTGATGACGGTGAGACTCCCGCGCGGGATCTCGACGTCGAGGTTCTTGAGGTTGTGCTGCCGCGCGCCGCGCACGGTGATCATATCGGTCATCTTGCCGGGCCGCGCTCCAGCGCGGCGAAGAAGGAGAATCTTGGAGTTTAGCCGTGCGGGACGCTTCCGGCAAGAACCAACTTGGGCTTGAAGAGAGGCCGGGAACATCCCTATGCTCGCCCAATGAGCAACGACGACGCCGGGTCCATGCAACAACTCTTCGCCCTGATCACGCGCCTGCGCGGCGAGAACGGCTGTCCGTGGGACCGCGAGCAGAAGCTCGACGACGTCCTGTCAGACCTGATCGAGGAAGCCTACGAGCTGGAGTGGGCCGGCACCCACCACGGGCCCGGCGAGTTGCTGGACGAGATGGGAGACGTGTTGTTCCTGTTGTGCTTCGCGCTGTCCATCCGCCGGGAGACCGATCCCGAGTTCACGCTGGCCCGTGTGGCCACACACGCGCACGACAAGATCAAGGGCCGCCATCCGCACGTCTTCGGCCGTGAGACGGCGTCGACTCCGGAGGAGAGCATCGTCCACTGGGAGAAGAGCAAGGCCGCGGAGCGGGCGAAGCGTGGCGAGGGCGCGCTGGAGGGCGTGGCCGGCAACCTGCCGCCGCTGCGCCACGCGGTGAAGATACTGGACCGCGCGGGCTCGACCGGATTCGACTGGGATGAGATTCCGCCCGTGATCGAGAAGCTTCGCGAGGAGATCGCCGAACTCGAACACGCACTCGCCTCCGGCGAGCGCGCGGCCATCGAAGACGAAACCGGCGACGTGTTGTTCGCGGCCGCCAACGTGGCGCGCTTTCTCAAGATCGACGCCGACGAGGCGCTGCAGCGTTCCACCTCCAAGTTCATCCGTCGCTTCGAGCTCATGGAGGGGATGATCCGCGCCGACGGCCGGCGCTTCGAAGACATGACGCTCGACGAGATGGACGTCTACTGGGAGCGCGCCAAGTCGTCCTAGCGGCGCGCAGCGCGCGCCGTCCGCCATTCGAAGACTCACTCCACCGGGTCTTCCGGGAAGGAGAAAGAAAAGGGTCCGTCGAATGACGGACCCATTCCCTTTTCAACCGGCGAACGTAAGCCGTGCCTAGTTCAAGCGGCGGAACTCGATGCGCCGGTTCTGCGAACGCCCGTCGGGCGTGGCGTTGGACGCAATCGGCTCTTCCTCGCCCACGCCCACCGAGGTGAGGCGAGACGGATCGACGCCGCCCTTGATGAGATACTGCCGCACCGATTCGGCGCGACGCTGCGAAAGCTCCAGGTTGAAGTTGGCCGGGCCCTGGCTGTCGGTGTGCCCGCGGATCTCGAGGCGCGCCTCGGGGTACGCGTTCATCGACGCGATCACCTGGTCGAGCACCGTGTACGAGTCCGGCGTGAGCGCGGCGCTGCCGCTCTCGAAGCCGATGCCGCGCAGCACGAACTGCTTGCCGATCTCCTTGGCATCCGGGCATCCGTCCTCGTCGTCGACGCCGTTGAACGTCTCCGGCTGCGTCGGACACTTGTCGACGTTGTCGGGAATACCGTCGAGGTCGTTGTCCAGGTCGGGACAGCCGTCGTCGTCCTGGTACCCGTCGAAGTCCTCCGCCTGCAGCGGGCAGCGGTCGAGATCGTCGGGGACGCCGTCGTTGTCGCTGTCCTTGACGAGGTCCGGGCAGCCGTCGTCGTCCGCCTCGCCATCGAGGTCCTCGGCCTCATCCGGACACTTGTCGCTGGCGTCGGGAATGCCGTCCTGGTCGTTGTCCAGGTCGGGACAGCCGTCGCCGTCCTGGAAGCTGTCGTAGTCCTCGGCCAGATCCGGGCACATGTCGTCCTTGTCATTCAGACCATCGCCGTCGTTGTCGAGGTCCGGGCAGCCGTCCGCGTCCTGGTACCCGTCGAAGTCCTCGGGTTGATCCGGACAACCGTCGTTGGGATCGGCGATCCCGTCTTTGTCGCTGTCGCGCGGGATGACCTCGGCAACATAGTTGAACGCCATCCACAGGCCCCAGTCGGGCGCGTTGATGACCGACGGCCTGTCCCCGGAGTTCAGGTTGATGTCGGCCCCGAGTTCGAACGACGAACCGCTGCCGCCCTTGAACTCGACACCCGGCGTCAGCGTGTAGGTGTTGGCACTGACGGACGCCCCGTCCGGGATCTCCATGTTCAGGAGATTCTGCCAGTCGAACTCGACAAAGAATGTCACCTGCGGCGCCGGGAATTCGAGCGCCGCGTTGAACAGGAAGTTGTCGTTGTACGAGTCGTTCTCGCCCGCCGGCGTCGCCGGATATCCCGGCGGGTTGAAGCCGGAGGAATCCGGAAAATCCGGGTCGAAGATGCCGTAGCCGAGAAGCTCGTTCTTGTTGAACCGGTAGCCCGCGTTCACGTGCACGCGTGTGGGAACGAAGGTATCCATGTCGGTGAGGTCGAGCGTGGCCAGACCGAGCACGGTGATGTCGTTGGAATCGGTGGTGAAGCGGCGGTCCTTGTCGCCGGTCTTGAAGTTCACGTCACCGTAGGCACCCAGCTTGAACTTGTCGCCCGGGAGCGGTATCGACAGCTTGGCGGAAACGTCGGTGTCACCCAGGCCACCGCGCGTGAAGGTCTCGAGGTCGTTATGACCATTGTCCTCCTGCACGGTACGAATCCAGCTGCGAACATCCAGGTTTCCCGCCACCTCGAAGAAATCACTCAGGGCGTAGGTTATCGACACCCGCGGGATGAACAGGTGGTAGTCGACGACCGCGGAGGTATCGCCCGGCGGGTAATACCCGCCCGGCGAGAGCAGCTGGTTGTCCAGCTTCCCGTACTGGGCCGAGAGCTGAAAACTGAGCGTACCCTTGCGGTAGGTGTCCGCGGAGCGGGTGCGCAGGAGACCCCGCGTCCCGTTGTATGCCGAGCTCGCTGCGGCCGTCAGCGGGAACCACATGGAACACGCGGCGGCGACCAGCAACGTACCGGCGCAAAGCGCACGAAAACGACCGTGCATGATCGAACCGTCTCCTTCCTGGCGTATCGCCGGGGGTAAACCGTTGCTAGGTAGCAAGAACGACTCCAAACCGGTAACCCGGACTAATTTTCCGGGTTGCCCTCGCCGGACGCCTTCTCCTCCCCCTCACCCCGGCGGGTTTCGTCGACGTAGTTCATCTGCAGCTCGAAGAGCACCTTGTCGAGAAATTCCGACTCGCGGGCGGACCGGTGGCCCTCCGTCTTGCGCTGCAGCATCTGCACGATGTCAATGGAGGTCCTGGCCTGCTCGAGGTCGCGCTCGATCTCGCCGCTCACCGGATTCGCGATCTTCCCCATCTGTTGCATGGCGGCGAACTGAAAGGTCGCCACCAGTTGCACGAACAGGATTTCGTCGCGGGAAGCATCCGGCATGGTACGTCTCACCCCTTGGGCCGCGCTGAATTGCGGGCAGGGGCGAGCATAGGAGGGCGCGGGAAAACGTGTCAAAACAAAACGGCAGGGTCAGTCGACGTCGCGGCGCGTCGCCAGCCACAGGACGACCGCCGTGGCGTCCGGCGATTCGTTGACGTACGCATGGGGACGGGCCGCATCGTAGTAGACCGCGTCGCCGGGCGCAAGGACGTGACCGCCACCGTCCACCGTCACCCTGAGGCGTCCCGACAGCACCAGGATGGCCTCGCCACCCGGGTGCGCGTGGGCAGCGGCACGGCGTCCGCTGCCCGGCGCCAGCGTTATCTGGATTGCCTGCACGCGGCCGCCGGGGATGCCCGCGGTGAGCCGCTCCAGGGTGACGCCCGTGCCGGCCGACTCGCGCACACGATCCGCGCGCGTCACCACCGACACCTCGCCCATCTCGCTCTCCTCCAGGAAGTAACCCGGGCGCTTGCCCAGCGCGCGCGCGATGCGCAGCAGCGCACCCACCGTGGGTGAAGCGGCGGCGCGTTCGATCTCGGAGACGTGCGTCGCCGACACCCCGCACGACGCCTCCACCGCCTTGAGCGTGAGTCCTCGCTCCTGGCGCGCGGTCTTGATGCGTCTGCCGATTTCCTTGTTGTCCAGGGTGACCTCTCCCTGCCCGCGGGGGGCTACAGGGTCGCAGCCGGCGAACACGCCCACAGCAGGCGCGCGCCCGTCTCGCCGCGGTTGCGCACACCGCGGCAATCCTCGGCCATGCAGTGCACGGCGTCCCCCTCACGCAGCGCCCGCGACGACGCGGGCAGCAGTATCTCCACCGCACCTTCCAGAACCAGGACGAACTGTTCGCCGGCCCCGGCCAGCCGCGGCATCGCCGCACCGGGCGGCAGCGCAACCGTCACCACCGTGAGTTCGCCCCCGCTGCTGGCCGCGGTGAGCGCCTGCACCGTGGCATCGTTCTCGGTCCATTCCCGCCGTTCACCCGCACGCGCCACCGCCACCCCGGGTGGTTGCACGTCGTCGACCAGCCGCGAGGCCTCCTCGCCCAGTGCCGCGGCGATGCGCATGAGCGCGCCCACCGTCGGCGACGTCCTTCCGCGCTCGATTTCGGAGAGGTGCGTGGCGGAAACACCCGCGCGGGCGCCAACCTCCCTGAGCGTGAGGTTACCGGCGAGCCGCAGCCGCCTGATTCTGTCACCGAGCTGGTTGGACACGACCGCGGAGCTCCTCCCTGAAACGGAGCAGATGGCAAAACAAGCGTCTGCCGGGACGCTTTTGCGCTATAGTCCGGGTCAGTGTCCCCGCGAAATTCGCGCAGTGTCAAGCGCGAAGGCGCAGGACCGGAACGGGAGCCGTGAGACTCGTCTTCATTCGATTCAGTTCGCTCGGCGATTGCGTGCTGCTCTGCCCGCTGCTGGCCCACGCGCGCCGATCCGGCGCCGAAGAGGTGGTCGTGCTGACCAAGCGCGCCTACGCGGAGTTGTTCGCCGCCGCGGAGGGCGTGGACCGCGTCATCGCCATCGAACGCGGCGCCTCGGCGGGGCAGCTGCTGGGAATTGCCAGCGCGCTGCGCGCGACGGGGCACGTGGTGGTGGACGCACACGCGAGCTGGCGCAGCCGCGTGGTGGCATGGCGCGCGGGCGGCGCGGCGGCGCGTATCGAGAAGCACACGCTGGCCCGGCTCGGGCTCATCGTGTTCAAGCGCCCCGCACCGCTGCCCACCATGCTCGAGCGCTATGCGGCTCTCGCCGGGCCCGCCGGGTTGCCGGCGGCGACGCTGCGTCCCGGCGGCATCGTCCTGCCCGCGACGGCGGCCGCCGCCGCGGATCGGGCCCTCGGCGCGCGCGACGCCATCGCGGTCGCACCCGGCAGCCGCTGGGAGGGAAAACGCTGGGCGGGTTTCGGTGAGCTGTGCGCGGCGCTCGCAGCACGCGGGCACGTCATCGTGCTGGTGGGCGACGAGCAGGACCGCGTTGTCACCGCACCCATCGCCGCCACCCTGGGAGATCGTGCGCTCGACCTGGCGGGCTCCGCCCCGCTCCTGCACACCGCGGCGCACATTGCGCGTTGCCGCCTCTTCGTCGGCAACGACTCCGGCCTCATGCACCTGGCCGAGGCGGTGGGCGTGCCGGTGGTGGCGATGTTCGGACCCACCGTGGAGAGCTTCGGCTACTTCCCCTCGCTGGACGGGAGCCGTGTGGTCGAACGCGCGCTTGCCTGCCGGCCCTGCTCGCGCAACGGCGCCGTGCCCTGCCCGCGCGGAACCGGCGAGTGCCTTGCGGCCATTCCCCACCAGCGCGTCCTGGAAGTGGTGCTGGATGCGCTGGCCGGCGCCGGGACCGCGCGCGTGGTGCTCCCCTGAAGAGCGGACGCATGAACGGCGCACGCATCGCATACAACGCGCTCGCCCCGCTGGGGGCGGCCGGCGCGCGCGCTTCGGCGCTGTTTCTCCCCAAGATGCGCGAGGCGGTGAACGGGCGGCGCGGATGGCGCGGCCGCTGGGATGCGCTGCGCGCGCTGGACGAACGGCCGGTGTGGTTCCACGTGGCCAGCGTGGGCGAGTTCGAGCAGGCGCGACCGGTGATCTCTTCTCTGGAGCGCGCGCGTCCCGAACTGCCGGTAATGATCACCTTCTCGTCGCCGTCCGGGTATCACTTTGCGCGCCGGCGGGAAACCGTGGGCGAGGGCTCCATCCGCTTCATCGACTACCTCCCCTTCGACCTGCCCGGCGCCATGCGCCACTGCGTGGCCGTGGCCCGCCCGCGCGTGCTGGTCGCGGTGAAGTTCGACCTGTGGCCCAACCACATCTGGGAGACAAACGCGCGTGACATTCCCATTGTGCTCATCGACGCCACCCTCAGCGCCGGTTCCGGACGGCTGCGCCCACCCGCCAGCTGGATCTACCGCGACGTCTACGCGCGCATCGCGCGCATCCTGGCCATAAGCGAGGCCGACGCGGCGCGCTTCGCACACGCGGCCCCGGGTCACACCGGCATCAGCGTCGCCGGCGACACCCGCTTCGACCGCGTCATGGAGCGCTGGAACCAGCGTTCCTCCACTCATATCGAGCTCCCGGACGACGGTTGTCCCACGCTCATCGCGGGCAGCACCTGGCCGGCCGACGAGTTCTACCTGCTGCCTGCGCTGGGGGTCGTGTTGCGCGAGCTGCCCGACGTGCGCGTGGTGCTGGTTCCGCACGAACCGGTGCCGTCCCATGTCACACCATTGCGCGAGTGGGCGGCGGGAACCGGGTTCTCCTGGCGCGTGATGAGCGAGCGTGGGGGGGATCGCTCCGCGCGCATCGTGATTCTCGATGCGGTGGGCGTGCTGGCGGAAGCCTACCGCCACGCGCACGTGGCTTACGTGGGCGGCGCCTTCTCCACCGGCGTGCACAGCGTCATCGAGCCCGCCATCGCCGGCATTCCAGTCGTCTTCGGCCCGCGTCACGACAACTCGTTCGAGGCGCAGCAACTGCTTGCGCGCGGCGCGGCGGGCACCGTGTCCAGCACCCCCGAGATCGTCCATGCACTGCTCCGCTACCTCACCGACAGGAATCGGCGCCTCGCGGCGGGGGACGCGGCGCGCGCGTACGTGGAATCGCAGCTCGGCGCCACCGAGAAATGCATGGCGGCGCTGCTCCCCTGGCTGTAATATTCGGGGGTCCGCGCCAGCCGCGGCCGCACCATGATCCAGCCCGCCCATCCCAGCTTCGTGCAGATCGAGACCACGCTCGCGTGCAACGCGGAGTGCCCCTTCTGCTCGCATGCCACCCTGACGCGGCGCCCGCGCCGCATGGAGGACTGGCTGTGGAAGAAGATCATCGACGAGACGCGCGGCATGGGCATCACCTACCGGCCCTTTCTCATCAACGAGCCGCTCGCCGACCACCGGCTGGGCGAGATCATGCGCTACATCCGCAAGGATGACACGGCGCAGATCGAGATCAATACCAACGGCGAGTTGATGCGCGAGGAGAAGGCGCTGGAGATCCTGGACGCGGGCATCGACATCATCCGCTTCTCCATCGACGGCTTCAGCGAAGAAACATTTTCGAGGTCCCGCGTGGGCCTCGACTACAACCTCACCGTGGAACGCACGCGCCGCTTCGTGGAGCTGGCGCGCGAGCGCGGAAACGCCGGCCATGTGGAGGTGCGCATGATCGCGATGGACTACAACACGCACGAACAGGAGGCGTTCGTCGACTTCTGGACGAATGCCGGCGCGGTCGCGGTGGTGACCGACCTCTACCTGTGGCCGTGGGAGCCCGGGGTGAAGCCGGTGCAGTTGCCGTGCAAGAAGGTGCTCAAGGAGATGTTCTTCTACGTGAACGGGAAGGCCACGCTGTGCTGCTGGGATTCACACGAGCGCGGTGTGGTGGGCGACGCCACCCACGAGCACGTCATGGACATCTGGAACGGGGAGTTGAACCGGCGCTACCGCGCCCTGCTGGCCGAGGGCCGCCGCCGGGACATTCTGCTGTGTTCAAACTGCGAGGCCTACAAGAACCACTACTTCGAAGGCTTCCCGTCCCCAGCCGCCCAGGCGTAGCTCCCGCGCCGTACCACGCGCGGCGCCTTCCCCGACAAATCCACGATGGTCGACGCGGTGCGTCCATCCATGAGTCCGCTGACGATGAGATCCACCTCACCCCCCATTTCGTGGCGTATTTCGTGCGCATCGTCAAGCGGTTCCGAGCCCGCGCGGTTGACGCTGGTGGACACGATGGGCTCGCCGACACGTTCGATCAGCGCGCGCAACGGCGCCAGCGCCGGCACGCGGATGGCCACCGTCGGCCCCACCCACGCCGGGCACGCCGGTCCCGCGGGCACGATCACCGAAAGCGGCGCGGGCCACGCCGCGGCGAGCACCTCGCGGCTGCCGCAGCCGTAGGAGCGCACGATCCCGTCCACCATGTCGATGGATGACGCCAGCAGGATGTAGCGCCGGTCGTTGGGTGCGCGCTTGATCGCCGAGATCCGGCGGACCGCATCCTCCGCCGACAGACGCGCACTCAGGCCGTACAGCGTGTCGGTGGGAAGCACCACCACACCCCCGCGCACCAGCGCGTCGCAGGCCAGCTCGGCGCTGCGGGGGTCGTCGATGGCGCCGACGATGGGTGCCCTGCCCGCCACCGGTTATCCGTTCCGCAGTTCGTCGCGGTAGGCCGCGAGCTTGTGCGCCACCGCGTCGTTGGAGAGCGCGAGAATCTGAGCGGCCAGAATGGCCGCGTTCTTGGCACCGTTGGAACCCACGCCCACCGTCGCCACCGGGATCCCGCCGGGCATCTGCACCATGGACAGCAGCGCGTCGATACCGTTGAGCGCACCGCCCGGGATGGGAAGTCCGATCACCGGACGCGAAGAGATGGAACCGATGACACCGGGCAGCGCCGCGCTCAGACCCGCCGCGGCGATGAAGAGTTTCGTGCCGCCCTTGTCCGCCGCGCGCACGTATTCGTGCAACGCCTCCGGCTGACGGTGCGCGGAGATCACGCGCAGTTCCCAGTCGATACCGAATCGGTCGAGCAGGTCGGTGGTGGGTCGAAGGTTGGTCTCGTCGTTCTTGCTCCCGAGCAGAATCGCAACGGTGGGTGACTTTGCCATCGGTGATCCTTTCCGTTCAGGTCTTGTCTGCGGCCACGTGCCGGCGCCCAATATCCGAACGCCAGAACGCGCCGTCAAATTGTACGCGCGCGACGCCGTCGTAGGCGACGCGCAGCGCCCCGCGCAGGTCGCCCGCCCATCCCGTCACCGCCAGCACCCTGCCGCCGGCGGTGACAACGGTGCCATCCGGCGCGCGCCGGGTGCCGGCATGAAACACCGCGCAATCATCCCCGCCGATCGCGTCGAGTCCCCCGATGGGCAGCCCCTTGCGGTAGTTCTCCGGGTACCCGCGCGACGCCACCACCACGGTGGCCGCGGCACCCGGCCGCGTGGGCACCTCGTCCGGCAACCGTCCCGAGGCGGCGGCGAGGAACAACGCCGCCACATCCCCGGCCAGCAACGGCATCAGCACCTCGGTTTCCGGATCGCCGAAGCGCGTGTTGAACTCCAGCACCTTCGGCCCGTCCGCCGTCCACATCAGGCCCGCGTAGAGCGTGCCCGTGAACGGCGTCCCTGCCGCGATCATGCCCTCGAGCACCGGCTCAATCACCGTACGGCGCACGAGCGCCAAGTGCTCCGGCGTCATCCACGGCACCGGTGCGATGGCACCCATGCCGCCGGTGTTGGGTCCGGCATCGCCGTCGAAGGCGCGCTTGTGGTCCTGGGAACTCGGCAGCAACACCGCGCGCGCGCCATCGCACATGGCGTGTACGGACACTTCCTCGCCCGCCAGGAATTCCTCCACCACCACACGCCCGCCCGACGCGCCGAACTGCTTCTCCACCATCATGCCGTCGATCGCACGGTCCGCTTCTTCGTGGTCCTGCGCGATGATCACGCCCTTGCCCGCGGCGAGCCCGTCCGCCTTGATGACGAGCGGCGCCGCGAGTGACCGCGCAAAGGACTTTGCGGCGGCGGGGTCGTCGAACACGGCGAAGGCGGCGGTGGGGATGCCGTGGCGGAGCATGAACTCCTTGGCGAAGGCCTTGCTTCCCTCCAGGCGCGCACCGGCGGCGGTGGGCCCGTAGCACACCAGGCCACCGGCGCGAAAGCGGTCGACGATGCCCGCGTTGAGCGGCGCCTCCGGTCCCACCACGGTGAGATCGATGCGGTGCTCGCGCGCAAACCCGTACAGCGCGTCGACGTCGGTGGCGGCGATGTCGAGATTGTGCGCGATGCCCGCCGTGCCCGCGTTACCCGGCGCGACGTACAGGGCCTCGACCGCGCCGGAACGCGCGATGGCCCACGCGAGCGCATGCTCGCGTCCGCCCGAACCGACCACCAGTACTTTCAACCAGAGACCTCACTAGAGCGATTGCTTGATGCACGCGATGGCCTTCTTGATGTTGGCCTGCGAGTTCGCGTAGGAAAGACGGATGTAGCCCTCGCCGTACTGCCCGAACGCGGTTCCCGCGAGCACGGCCACGCCCGCCTTGTTCATCAGATGGTCCTCCATCTGCTTGGAGGTCTTGCCGGTGCCCTTGATGTTGGGAAACACGTAGAACGCACCCGAGGGTTTGTGACAGCTGAACCCGGGGATGCCGTTGAGCCCGTCCACAATGAGGTCGCGCCGGGCACGGAACTCCGCCACCATGGTGTCCACACTGTCCTGGGGTCCGCGCAGCGCTTCCACACCGGCCATCTGGGTGAAGCTGCACGTGCAGCTGTTGGAGTTGGTCTGCAGCTTGGCCACCTTGACCGCCATTTCTTTGGGGAAGACGCCGTAACCGAGCCGCCAGCCGGTCATGGCGTAGGTCTTGGAGTGACCGTCAAGGATGATGGTGCGCTCCGGCATGCCCGGATACGAATATGGCGTCACGTGTTCGCCATCGTAGATCATGCGCGAGTAGATTTCGTCGGAGAGCACGTAGAAGTCGTGCTTCACCGCCAGCTCGCACAGGCGCGCAATGGTCTCGCGCGGCAGGACGCCGCCGGTGGGATTTTGCGGAGAGTTGATCACCACCAGGCGCGTCTTCTTTGTGATGAGCGACTCGATCTGGTCGGGATCGAACGCGAACTTGTTCTTCTCCAGCAGCGGAATGGGAACTCCCCGCGCGCCGATGTAGTCGATCATGCTCTCGTAGATCGGGAAGCCGGGGTTGGGATAGATGACTTCGTCGCCGGGATCGAGCAGCGCCAGCGCCGAAAAGAAGATGACGGGTTTTCCGCCCGGCGTCACCACGACCTGCGCCGGGTCCACCGCGACACCGCGGTGCCGCGAGATGTAGGCGGCGATCTCCTCGCGCAGTTCCGGCAGCCCCGCGGAGGGTCCGTAGTGCGTGTAGCCCCCGCGCAACGCCTTGACGGCCGCTTCCTTGATATTGTCGGGGGTATCGAAGTCCGGTTCGCCGATCTCCAGGTGCACGATCTCGCGCCCCTGCGCCTCGAGGGCGCGGGCGCGGGCCAGCACTTCGAACGCGGTCTCCGTCCCGAGGTGCGACATTCGTTCCGCGAATTTCATGATGTGCATCTCCATCCTGCGGTGGCTCGCGGCATCCGGGCCGCTGGGGCCCGGTTAAGCCACCAGTGATATTCCTGTAAGCCCTTGAAATAATGACACTAGCAGCCTCGCCCGCGGCTGTCAATTGAATCGTGCCGTCAGCGTGTCAGCGCGGCCTGCAGCACGAGGCGCGCGTCGCCCGCGGCGGTGCGGATCCCCTGCACACCGATGCCGGCGCCCAGCGGCAGCCGCAGGCTCAGGCTGGCCGACAGGTCGACGCCGCTGCGGGACAGTGTCGTAAACGTGGCCGCGCCGGGCAGGACCGCGCGGCCGGTGTACGCCAGTTGTCCGGGGGCAAGATCGAACGCGGAGGCGTGCACACGGCCGTCCATCGCGCGCCAGCGGACGCGCCCCGTCCAAGCCAGCACCCGCCCCGCCGGACCGGTACCCGACACAATGACGTCCACCCGGAACGACTGTTCCACACGCAACCCGTCGCCCGCGTCTTCGTGGGCACGCAGCAAGCAGCGCAGGCGCAGTTCGTCGTGCGACGTGAACGGCGCGGCGCCTTCGAGCAGGTCGGGTGCAAACGCTTCGCTCTCGCGCGTGGCACGAACGCCAACCTCCAGGCGCGCGCCCGGGGCCGCCAGCGACCCGGCGCATTCGGCGCGCTGCCGCCGCTGCACGCCGGACCCGTCGCGCCGGGTGCGCGACGACAGCATGGCGCGCCCGGACACGCCGCCCGCGTCGAAGCGCCGCTCCAGCGCACCTCCCCAGCGCGATGCCGGGGTTGCCGGGGCGGGGTCGGCGGCCGCCGACGGCGCTCCGGCGGCGAAGAGCGCGCGCCACGCGCCCCCCTCGCCCACGATGACGCGCAACACGCCGCGTGCGCCGTCCGCCGCGGCGCCCATCTCGCCCGACACGAATGCCGACCTCGACACGTGCGCCACGCACAGCGAGCCGGCTCCCGCCCCCGCGCGCGAGCGTCCCACCGCCGCGTACACGGAGGCGCGCGGTTGCACCACGCCGGCGGAGACGAACGCGCGCGCGTCGTCGGACGCGTCCCAGTCCCGCCACGCACCGGCGGCGAGGCGCACCTGCGCCAGGGTGACGCGCACACCGGCGCCGGGCGACGAACCCCAGGTGGACGACGACGGGGCAAGGCGCAGGCCGTCCGCCGATCGCGCGCCGCGCGGCTGCACGGCCGCGGCATCGCGGGCGTCGGCCAGCAGGGCGCCCTCCCCCAGTGACGCGCGCACCGCGCCCACCACCACACCCAGCCGGCGCGTGTTGAACGCCATCGCCCCCGCCCTGCCGGATGTGGAGTCGCGATAGCGCGCCGCCACCGGGCCGGCCGCGGCGGTCGCGCGCACCACCCGCCCCTCCCCCGACGCGAGTGCGTCGGCGGCAAACGCGGTGCGCGCGGCGTGAAAATCCGCATCGGTCAGGTCGGTGTCGGCCAGGAGCCCCTCGTACTCGTCGCCCCAGGTGGCCGGCGTGTCCTCGACCGTGCCCCCCAGCGGCGGGCGCGCGGCGGAACACCCCGCGAGCCACACGCACGCGAGCAGCGCGCCCCGGCGCAGCCGGCCCGTCACCACGCCACCGACAGGGACACGCCCTGCGACATCCCCAGCACCGCGTGACGGAAGGCGCCGGTGGACACCACCCAGCGCCGGGCGGTCACGGTGGCGCCGACGCGGGCGGTCTCGCTGCCGTCGTCGTAGCCCGCCAGCAGCGCCAGGGCGCGGTGGACCGGAACCACGGCCGCGACACCCGCCGCCAGCGCGCCGGGTCCGTCGTAGCGCATGCACGCGAGCACCCGCGCCCGTCCCCCGACCGGTCCGGCGAGCGCCATCGTCATGAAGACATCGCGCCCCGTGCCTCCCGCGAGGGATTCCATGTCGGCGGTGATCGTCACCCCGCCCAGCGCGACACCCGACACCAGCGCGGTAACCACTGCGGACTCCCCCGCCGCGCCGGTCAGCGCCAGCGACTCAACGCCGGCGCGGACCGCGATCCGCCAGCGCGCGGACGCCACGCCGACGCGCAGCGTCGCGCGTGTCTGCGAGCCCACCGGTGCGCCGATCCGGCACACCTCCACCCCCACCGGCAGTCCGCCCACACGCGTGCCGGCGCGCATCCCCGACAGGCGCAACCCGGCGATGCCGAACAGTTCCATATCGCCAAATTCGACACAGGTACCACCGGGTGCGGGTGCAAGCAGCGCGGATGATTCGCGAACAGCGGTGATGCGGTCGAGCACGGACGGAAACGGAACCTGCGCACGCGCACACAACGGCATCAACACGCCGGCCACCACGGCGAGCAGCGCGCTACCGTGCCGCGCCCGCACACCCCACCACCACCTTCTGCACCGTCCCCCGCGTGCCGTCGGCCAGGAGTTCTTCGCACGCCACCACGTACAGACCGGGACGAACCGTGTGTCCGCTGCGGTCGCGCCCGTCCCACAGGAACACGGCCGGCAGCGCGAACGCGCTGCCGACGTCGGCCACACGGCGCCCCGTCATATCGAATACCGAAACCACCACCCGCGCCACACCGGCCCCGGCCGCCACGGCGATGCGCAGCACGTCGCCGCGCGCGGGCGCGAACGGATTGGGTTCGACGTCGAGTTCGCCTTCCACCGGCGGGTCGTAGAGCGACGCGCCGTTGGGACGCCCGGGCGAGCAACCCTGCGCGGCGGGTGAGAGGCGCCACACCGGGGCGCGCGCGCCCGGGTAGAGGTCGACGCGCTCGATGCTCACGCCGCTGATGCCGGTGGGAAGCGGCGGATACGCGACCGCCTCCACCGGGATCCCGTGCCGGTCGGACACGACGACGCTGTCCGCAACCCCGCTGCCCGAGCGGTTGAACGACGGCCACGATCCGTCCACCCCCACCACCGAACCCGGCGGCGTCTGCGGGACGCACGCGATGAGTGCCGCCGGGCTCGCGGATACGGCGAGGAAGCCGCGCGGTGCGATGACCAGCGAGTCCGCCGCAATGGGAACCGGTTGCGCGCGCATGTCCCGCAACCGCCAACCGCCCACGTCCACCGGCGCGTCGCCGGCGTTGAATACCTCCACGAACTGCGGGCACTGCGGCGCCGGCGCGCTCCACACCTCGCTCACCAGAACCGGGACCCGCCCGACGCGCCGCAGCAACACCACGGTGTCATTGAAGCCGCGTTCGTCGGCAGGATAGCCCGCGGTGGCGGCGAGCCGGTGGAACCCGAGCGAAAGCGCCACCCGCAGCTCCACACGCTCCGCACCACCGGGTGGAATGACGGCCGCGTTGACCACCACGGCGGCTTCGACACTCCCCGCCTCCGTGGAGTCGGCAATGGCCACGCGCACCTGCCCCGCGTCGACGGCCAGCACGCCGGTGTTCACCACCTCGAGCGCAATGCGCTCCTCGCCCGGCGCGTCGCGACCCAGCAGCGCGGGCGTGGGCGGCGCGAGCGCCAGTGCGACATCGCGGCGCGGGACGTTGAAACGGCCCGGGCTGGGTGCCGCGGCCGCGAAGTCGGATGCGTTGTCGCCCGTGTCGTTGGCGTCCGGCACGCGCGCAATCGACATGCCCGCCGCGACCACCGCGGCACCGCGCGTCTCCGTGTATGCGGCATCGTCCAGTCCGCCGTAACCGACCACGTCGAGCACCGCGCCACTCGCGTCCACGATGCGCAGGGCATCCGGTCCGTTCTGCAGCGACAACGTGGTGAGAACGTCCGGGGCAGGCGACACCATCGCGTCACCCAGCAGGAACGGCTCGCCCGCACGTATCGTCACGCCGGGTTCCGCGCGCCACAACACCACCCAACCGGTTCCGGTTCCATTGTGGAACTCGAGCGTCAGACCGCCGATGTCCGCCGCAGCGCCATCGGTGTCGATCAGCTCGACAAACTCGTAGCCGGCGTCGGCGCCGGGATGATCGTAATAGACCTCGTTGATGACGACACGCGCGAACGCGCGACCGGCACCGAAACATGCACAGAGAAGAAAGAAAGGGAGGAAGAAACGAAGAACCCCGCCCATACCACACCACCACCTCGCATGGCAGTGTAGCGCGCGCGGCTCCCCGGCGCAACCGTAAAACAGCCGGGGCGGTTAGATCATCCCGCTGCGTTTGCGCAGCAGCCATTCGGCGGAGAGCAGTGCGAGCAGGATCAAGAACAGCGGCGCCTCCGCGCGCAACACCGATTCGGACACGGTGGGGACGGTGCGCGGCTCGAGGTTCATGCGCGGCGCCAGCTGTTGCGCCGTGGCCGGCGTGGCGTATCCACCCCCGCTGCGCCCGGCGATGCGCGCCAGCGCCTCGCGATCCTGCGGCGTGCGCTGGAACTCGACCGACGAGGTCGACACGCGCAGTTCCAGCGGCCGCGATTCGATGGTGCGGTCCGCGAGTTCGGCGCTGCCACGCACCACGTAGCGCCCCGACGGCATCGCGTCCAGGGTGACGGACATGCGCGAGGCGTCGGGGGATTCGCGCCGCATGGCCGCCTGGGCAAGGGGCGTCTCCACGTCCGCGGAATCGAGACGCGCAATCTCCACGTGCACCGGCGCGCCGGTGACCGGCTGCAGACGCTCGTTGAGGATCTCCGCGTACAGCACCGGCGACTCGCCCGCCTCGAACACGTTCTTGTCGGCAACCAGCACGAACCGCCCCGACTCCTCGCCGCGCGTGAGCACGTCGATCAGGCGCGCCATCAGTTCGTCGTAGACGCTGTTGCTCTCGGCAACGAACTTCCAGCGCCACAGCGGCCCCGCCGCAATGACGGCCACCCGGCCCTTGCCCGAGTTGGCGAAGGTGAGCGCCGGCACCGCGCGGCCGCGAACGCCGATGAGCACCTCCCCCGCCGCCGTCGGCGCCAGCCCGCCGTAGAATCCCAGCAGCGGCGCGCGCTCCTGCCAGTCGGTCTGCGAGAGCAGCGGCACCAGCGGCGCGGTGATGGGACTGGCCGCCGCGCGCACCCCGGGACCCACCGCCGTGTACTGCAGCGTGAAGGAAAACGGCGGGTCGCCGCGCAACGGGATCACGTCCGCCAGTGCGCGCCATACGGCGGCGTTCTCGAACGCGGAGCCCGGCCCGGGCAACACCAGCAGCCCGCCGCCGTGGTCGGTGACGAAACGCCGCAACGCGTCCGCCACCGCCGGCGTGACGAAGGTTTCGTCGACGGATGCGAGCACCACCGCGTCGGCCCCCACCAGCGCCGGCATGAACTCGGCGGGGCGCTTGAGGCGACCGTCCGGGGTCGATGGCCAGCGGCCGGACACGAACACCTCGCACTCGTAGGCCGGATCGCGCGCGATCAGCGAGGTCAGGAACGCCAGTTCCCAGGTGGGCGCAAGATCGACCACCAGCACGCGCGTCCTGGCCTTCTCCACTTCGATGACGACATCGCGGCGGTTGTTTTCCTTCTCCGTGTCCACGCCGTCACTCGAAACGGTCAGCACGAACTCACGCCGCCCCGGCTCGGTCACCCGCACCGCCACCGGCACCACAGCCTCGGCCGGGCCCGCGGCGAGGGACGTGTCCGCTTCGAACACCACGCGGCCGTTCTCGCTCAGTTGCAGGTGAACGCGCCGCACCGTCGTGCCGGTGGATGCGACGCGCGCGCGAATGGTGGCACGCGAGGGTGCGCGCACCACCGGGCTGTACTCGACGCCGGCCAGGCGCACATCCGCGGCCGCCAGCGTGTCGCCGACCCCCACCGTCCATACAGGAACATCCGGCAGCGCCGGGCGCACCAGTGCGGCGTCCGTTTCCACCCCATCGCTCACCACCACCACCGCCGCGAGGTTCTCGCCCTCGAAACGGCGCGTCACGCTCTCCAGCGCCCGGGCGATATCGGTGCCCTGCCGGTCCGGACGGGCGTCCTGCCCGCCACGGTCGTCGAGGTCGCTCGAAAAGAAGAGCGTCTCGGCCTTCGCGCCACGGCCGGAAACCGCGTCCGACATCCCCGCCGCCACGCGGCGGGCCGCATCGAACCGGCTCTCGCCCCCCTGCCAGCCTTCCGCGGGTAGCGACATGCTCGCGGAACGATCCACCAGCACCACCACGCGTGCGTCCTCCACCCGGTTTCCGCGCCAGATGGAACGGGGGTCGAAGAGCAGCAGTGCGAGCACCAGGAACGCCGCAATGCGCAGCACCGTCAGCACGAAACGCGGACGACCGGAGACATCAGGCGACGTGCGCCAGTACGCGTACAGGGCGAGCGCCACCAGCACCGCAGCCAGCGGAACGACCCAGGCGTGAAAGGAAAGACCCAGTGTGGATGAAGCGACGACCATAGGATGAACGGCGCGGCGTCCGCGCGTACCGACACTATATACGTTCACCCCTGCCGGTGATGCCCTAAAAAGGGGCGGGGCCGAAACAAATGGTTGTGACCGGGAGATTGTCCCTGCGCGGAGCGTAGTCGCGCCATCCTGCCCCGGAGCGGTCGTTAGAAGGCGTAGGTCAGTTCGTGGGCCCGGTTGACCCGCAGCGCCCGGGTTTCCACACGCCGACGATAGTACTGTTGCCAGCGTTCTGAGAGCCTCGTATTCTCAAAGAACAGCCGCTCCCTCAGCAGATCCCGAAGCCGCCACGGCCGGCTTGCCAGCCCAAGAAGCATCGCCGAGGTCACCCGGTTCCCCTTCTCCCGTCGCCGCTTCACGTAGTTGCGCCACACCTGGAAGATCGCGAGCTTCTCGATCGACGCCTGCCGCCGCTTCGCCCACGCAATCGTCTCCCGCTTGTGCGCCGCCGTGCTGTGACGGATCAAGAGGTCGAGCACGTTGATCTCAAACAATGGATTGCGCTCATCCCGCCGCTGCTTCGAGGATGTGGTCTGATGGGTCACCTCGCCACCAACGGATACGATCGCCCGCGGATAGGCCGGATGCTCGTCGCTGCGGATGGTTACCGCCTTCCCCCGGGGCAGGAGGGTTTGCAGCAACTCCCGCATGCCCGCCTCCACTGCCCGGGGATCCGCCCGCCCCAGCTCGGCCTCGAGAGCCGCGCGGCGCGCCCGCTGGTGCGCGGTCATGCGCCCCTTGCGGCGCAGCACGCTGTCGATGTGGCAGAGGAAGTAGCCCGAGGCAACGTCCACCGCCACATTGTGATGAAACGGAAAGTACTGGCTCCACTCGAACGTCTCGAAGCCGTCGATCGCAATCTCGTCAAGATCCTCAATCCGCGCAAGCTCGCTTGCCTGGAGCAGGAGACAATGCCGCCCCAGGCGGGCGACGTGGTGGGCGATGCTGGCGTGGCTGACACCCAGTGCGCGGGCCATCTGTCGGTTGCCCATGCAGCCGACCACCATCATGAAGCAACGGACGCTGAGATCGGGGCGCTTCTGCCAGTAGGAGGTCGAGAAGGTCTGGGTACTGAAGTGACGCTTGCAGGCCAGACATGTAAACCGCTGGATACGGTGGGGGTACCTCTGGCGCAGGTAGAAGCCCTTGCGCTTGAAGGGCCAGTCATCCGTCAAGGTGTTGAAGTATGTGCAGTTGGGATTGGGGCAATGGGGAGGAACCCATCCCGACGATCCCGGTCCCATGTCCCGGTACAGGCACACCCCGTGCCAGGGACAATTTCGTGGCCACAACCGAAACAAATCGGGGCCGCGCGGTCGGCGCGGCCCCGAAGGGAGCACAGATTCACAGCGCCCGGCTCAGCCGGCGCTCTTCGACTTGAATGCGTCAATCGCCTCGGCGGTGGTCCCGAAAGCCTCCAGGATGGAGTGGAATTCGAGCAGTTGGAACACCTCGTGGACGTCGCCCACCATGCCCGCCAGCTTGAGGTCGCCACCGTGGTTGCGGATGCGCTTGATCTCACCGATGAAGATGCCCCAGCCAGCGGAGCTGATGTAGTTGACGCCGGAGAGGTCCACCACGATACGGTACGACTCGCGATCGAGCAGGCCGTAAAGCGCCGTCTCGAGTTCGCTCGCGGTCGTCGTGTCCAGGTAGCCACTCACCTTGAGCACGGAGACGCCCGCGCCGTTACTGCCGGTTGTGACGCTGACTACGATTCCATCAACAGCCATGGTCTTGATCCCCCGCAATGAGACCGCCGCGCGCGCTATCGGCGACCGGCCGGTCCGCCTTGTGTTCCCGAGTCGGTCGCAACTTCGAAGTCACGAATCGCCTCAGACGTCTTCATGAACGGTTTCAGTATGTTGCCAAACTCGAGCAGATCGAATACCTCGCGCACCTCGGGCATCATGCCGGCAAGCTTGATGTCGCCGCCGTTGCGCCGGATGCGCTTGATCTCGCTGATGAAGATGCCCCACCCGGCCGAGCTGATGTAGCTGACACTGCCCAGATCGACGACGATGCGGTAGCAGCTCTCGTTGACGATCCGCTCCAGCGTCTCCTCGAGTCCCGAGGCATTGGTCGTCTCGATGGTACCGCGCAGGGTAAGCACGGAAACCGGGTTGGCAGCGTTGGTACGCTCTTCGGAGATAATCAGTTTTTCCATGAGTTTGCCTCAACCCCGGCATAAGCAAGAGCTAGTCCAATAGCGCCTTCAGCAGGAAGTGTATGCCCTGCCTATCGTTAGCTGCCAGCCGGAGGTTCTTTTCCGCCTTCTTGAAGTTGGGATTTCGCGCCAGCGCCTGTCGGAATGCCTCGTGGGCCTGGTCCACGAGGATCTTGCATTTTGCAGCATACAGGACGCCCAGATCGTTGTGGATGTCGGCGAAGCCCGGGTTTGCCTCCAGTTCCGCATTGAGACGCTCGATCAGCCCGTCGATGTCACCCTCCGTCAGCTCGTCGGCCCGGAACTTCAGGATGAGGTAGATTTCCAGGGACAGATCGTTGGCCGCGGTCGTGTCCAGCTCTTCCTTGATCTTGGCCAGGCGTTCGAACACGGTGTCATAGCGCTCGACATCGAGCGCCTTCACCGCCTCCCGGAAGTCCTCGCCCTCGAGTTGCGGCCGGAGCTGGATATTCAGGTCCAGAATTCGCCGCAGGCGTGCGCGCAGGTCACGCGACAGGTCGTAGTCCTGCTTGAGGACCACGTTACGGGCGAGCGCCAGCGCCAGGTTCATCAGCGCCTTCTGGTAATAGCGATTGATCTCGAGGGCGCGTTCGAAACACGCCGCCGCGTCGCGGCAGCGATCGGCCTTGAGGTAGGCCACGCCCAGGTCGTTGTGCAGGTCTGCGTAGGCCGGGGCCAGTTCCAGCCCCTTCTGGAAGGCGCGCACCGCCTTCTCGCTGTCGCCGACCGACAACAGGCAGTTTCCGAGGATGGAATAGCCAACCGCGTCCTCCAGCCCCAGCTTGATGGAGCGGATGACCTCCGCCATGGCCTCGCGAAACAGACGCTCCCCGTACAGGGCCTCGCCCAGCTTGAGGTGGGCGCGGCCATCCACGTCCTTCTTGAGACGGTCGCGCAGATCGAGCAGCGAGGTCAGGCGCAGCCGGTAGGTGTCGTGCGCACGGCGCACCAGGCCGCGCATGGCGTCCGGGGTCAGTTCTCCCTCGTAGCGCTCGGTGTGCCGGGAGAGCAGCGCACCCTCGAGAAACAGCGACGTCACCACGGCACGCTGCGCCGGCACCAGACTCGACTGAATCAGGTAGCGCGTTCCGCTGGACTGGATTTCGCTACGATGGTCGTAGCTCTCCATTGCCGTAACCCCTCTCATGACTCCCCTACTATACGACTTGCGCCATCCGTCCACAACATGACTAGACGACGTCCTCCGCCGACAGCAGCGAAATGGCGATTCGAATCAGTTCGTCGCGCGAAATCTTGCGTCCCCGCGCTGCGAGCTGCGCCGCCACCCGGTCGATGTGCTTCAGCGTTGCCGGTGTTAGCCGTACCACGACCTCGACCTGGCGCGCGTCGGGCGCAAGCGGCGACTTGCCCCGGATGAGCTTCTTCACCGTCTCGGTCTCGTGCGATTCCTTGCTATCTTCGAAAGGATCGCGCCCCAGGGACTTGCGCCGTCGTTCAGACACGGGTCAGCACTTCCTCGGTCAACTGATAGTAGTCGAACGCACCGCGCGACATGGGCGAGTACTCGAAAATGGTCTGGTTAAAACTCGGCGCCTCGCGCAACGACGTATTGGTGCGAATCACGCTCTTGAACACCTTCTCCTCGAAACGCTCCCGCAACGAACCGAGCACGTCGGCCGAGAGCCGTGTGCGCGAGTCGTAGAAAGTGGGCAGGATGCCCATGATCGACGTCTTGCGCACCGAGTGCTCGTTAATCTCATCGATAATCTGCATAGTTTGACGGGCTCCCGCCTGCGCCAGATAATCCATGCTCACGGGAATGATCACCTCGTCGGCGAAGACGATGGCGTTGATGTTGATCAGATTCACCGTGGGCGAACAGTCACATATGACGACGTCGCACCCGCGCAAATTCTTGAGCGCCAGATCCAGCCGGCGGTCGCGGCTCGACTGCGAGGCCAGCAGCATCTCGATCTCGGCCAGCTCGCGCCCACCCGAATCGATCACGTAGAGGTTCTTGCGCACCTCGATTACTTCCACCTCGCCGTGTTGCAGCAGGTTGCACAGGGTCTTGCCCGCCCGCACGTCAAAGGCGATGGCCACGTTGCGCTGCGGATCGCAATCGACGATCAGCACTTTTTTGCCGCACAGCGCAAGACCGTGCCCCAGATTGATGGCGGTGGTGGTCTTGCCGGTCCCGCCCTTGGAGGTGATGATCGCCAGCTTCCTCATGCGTCGCCGCCCCCGTCGGGCTCCCCGCCATCGTCCCCACCGCCGCCGTCCCCGGAACGCTTGCGCAGCCGCTCACCATAGGAGTCCCAGCCCATGGAACGCAATTTTCGGTCCTGATCCACGCGTTCGTCCGGCCGGGAGGCGTTTACGTCCAGGTCGGCCGGGGGCTTGACCACCCCATCCCACGAGCGGTGGCGCCATTCCGGCTCCTCCTCGGGGTCCGCGGGCGCCGGGGCCGGGTAGGCCTCGCCGTCGAACGGGTCCGGTGCGGGTACCCGCGACGCGGTGTCCCCCTCCAGGACGTCGTCGATCCCGTCCATGTGCGTGTCGCGCCGCACCGCCTCGGGCGCCTGCGCAGACGGAGCCCCGGGCGCCGGTGCCGGCGGGGTGGTGCCGCCGGCCAGCCCCACAATGGCCTCCGCGTCTGTGGCGTAGGCGCGAATGAAGGCCCGGAACTCGAGACACTCGTAGACCTCGTACAGGTCCGGATCCAGCCCCACCAGCGCCACCGCACCCACTCCCTCGTAGGCATGCGCAAACTGGCCCCAGCCGGCGCTGGAAACGTACTCGACGCGGCTCAGGTCGAAGATGATCGCCTCCGGTGCGGACACGACCTCGCGGGCGATCTCGTCGGCCAGCAGCGAGACCGCCGTGGTCTCGATGATGCCCGAGAGGCGCGCGATGCGGATGCCACCGGGCCCGTCCTCCCATACGATGTCCATGCCGGGGACGCTGGCCTCGACGCGTCCCCGCCCCTCGTAGTCCGTCGTATCCGCAACCGGAACCGGCGCGATATCGACGCCATCATGCTCCATGGCCGGCGCGGGCCGCTGGAAGTCCTCGATGGCGTCGACGAGGATGTCGAACGACGACAGGACGATGTTGAAACCGAGCATGGTGAACACGTAGTAGACGTCGGGGTCCATGCCGAAGAGCTTCACGTCGCCGCCCGCGCGGCGCACCTCGCGCAGGCGCTCGGTAAAGACACCCCAGCCACCGCTGGACACGTACTCGACCTGCGACATGTCCACCACGATCTTGTTGCGGCCGTTGGAGATGATCTGGTCGACGGACGCGCGCAACTTCTCCGCGCTGACCGTGTCGATGATGCCGTCGAGCGACAGAACCGCGATCTCTCCCTTTTCGCCCACCGTGGTGGCTTCCACGTGCAGGCTCTGCCATTCGCGCGGCGTGTCATCGACGTCCGTGGGCTCGACGCTGAGGCCGTGTGCCACCGCCACCTCATCGGGCGAGAGACCCGGACCCGGTGCCGGGCGCTGATCGGCGGGAAGCGACAGATACTCGCGCGCCTCCGCAATGGACTTGAATGCGCGCAACACGTCGGCGAAGCCGAGCAGTTCGTAGACATCGTAGACCTCGGGCGTCATGCCGGAGAGCACGATGTCTCCGCCACGACTGCGCAGGCCGTGCACCTCACCCACGAAGATCCCCCAGCCACCGCTGGACACGTACGACACGTCGCTCAGGTCCACCAGGATGCGGGTGGCGCCGGCGGCGATCATGTCGCGCAGGCGTTTCTCGAGACCGGCCGAGGAGGCGGAATCGAGGTGTCCGTTGAGGCGAATCTCGGTGATGCCGGCCGAGGACGACGCGGCCACCCCCATGGCATCGGGGCGGGTCCGCGCGGCATCCGCCGTCTCGGGCGCGGGCTTCGCCGCTGCTTCGCCGGCGTCCCGGGACAGCGAAACGCCGGGGATGTCGCGCAGCAGTTCGTCGATCGCCTCTGACGGGCGCCCCGCCGCCTCGGGTTCGCGCGCACCCGGCGGCAGCGGTTTGCCTTCCTCGTCGATGAGCCGGTTGCGGCGCAGGTAGTCGAGGCGCAGGTCGCGCGTGTTGAGGTTCAGGCGCTTGAGTTCCTCGTAGACCATGCGCTCGGTGATTTGCTGGTTCTCGTCGCGGCCATCGTTGTACTCGTTGGTGATGCGCTTGGCGCCGAACTCCGGATTGGCCACGATGATGCGGATGATCCGCTTGCGCGCTTCCAGGCTCACGCGCTTGAGGCTCATGTCGTCGCGCAACTGGTCGTTGCGCAGGCCACGCTCGCCCATCAGGTCCAGGCGCCGCTTGTAGCGGTAGTAGGTGGCCGGCGACACGCGCATCTGCTGGCATGCCTCCTTGACGCTCATGCCCTGCACGTCCACCAGGTCGAGGAGCTTGCGGCGGATGCCGAACAGGACGTCGTCCGCAGTCATCTTTTCCTTCACCGCCACCACGGTGATGTCGTCGCTCTGCGGGTAGTCGCCGGTGAAGCGGCGGATGTCCTCGTCCAGACGCGCAATGAACTGCTCGGGCGACATGTGTCCGTAGCTGCGCACCATGTCCACCAGGCGGTCCTCGCCGTACTGGTCGCGCCGCATGTTCATGGCCTCGGTGACGCCGTCGGTGTAGATCACCAGCATGTCGTCCTTCTTGAGGCGTATCTTCTCCAGACTGATGGAACGGCGGAACAGGGATTCGTCGGGGAGGCTGATGCCCACCGGGAATCCGCGCGGGTTGAGGAAGAAGGTCTCCTTGGTCTCGTGGCGATAGAGGATCATCGGATTGTGTCCGGCGCTGGCGTAGCTGATCACCCGATTCTTGGAGTCGAGGATGACGTAGAACATGGTGACGAACATGCCCTTCTTCATGTCGTCGGTCACGAAGGCGTTCATCTTGGCCATCACGTCGGACGCATTGCGGTTGCCGCGCGCCTCCATGCGCAGCGCGGTGCGGATCATGGTCATGACCAGCGACCCGGGAACGCCCTTGCCCGACACGTCGGCCACCACCACGCCGATGGTGTCGTCGTCCACCTGCACGAAGTCGTAGTAGTCGCCGCCCACCTCGGCCGCGGCCTGGTATAGCGGCGCAATGTCATAGCCGGAGATCTCCGGGCGATTGCGCGGCAGGAGCGACTGCTGGATCTGCTTGGCCACCTCGATTTCCTTCTGCATCTTTTCCTGCTCGAGGATCGAGGTCTGCGCCTTCTTGAACTTCTCGGTGATCTCGTTGAACACGCCGGCGATGGCACCGATCTCGGCCGGGCCGCGCACGTCGAGCTTGCCCTCGAGATTGCCGTCGCCGATGGCGCGCACGCCGTCGGTGAGAATCTGGATGGGGCGCACGAACACCTGCACCAGTCCCAGGATGAGCAGCACGCCCACGCCAAACAGCGCCACCAGCAGGAGCATGGTCTGCAGGCGCGTGTCTTCGATGGCGCCCACGACGCCGTCTTCGAATACGCCCAGGTGCAGCACGCCGATGTCGAAGGCCGCGCCACCCGGGTTCTGAACCGACACGCTCACCGCAATGTCGCGCACGCCGCGCCCGTCCATCTCCAGGCGACTCCACGTCACTCGGCCGTCGTCCAGCAGCAGCTGCGCCTGCGGGGCGCGGTAGGGCTGGAACACCTCGTCCACGGTGGCGGAGGCACGGATGTTCCCGAGGGCGTCCACGACGCGCGCGTAGGCAATCTCGTCGTTGGCCGCCACCATCTTGCTCAGTTCGGATGTGAGGTTGGTTTGCTCCAGCGAGTACTCGTTGGGGTCCATCAGGGCCGACACGCTGCGCCGCGCCAGGCTCTCGGTGAGGCGGCTCTTCTCAATCCACTGCGTGGCCTGCTGCGCCTTGATGTCCTGCGTCTGGCGCACGAACATGACCACGCCGATCACCGTGACCAGCGCCAGCAGGCCACTGCTGGCGCGCACCATGAACTTGAAGCGCAGCGTGCCGCGCGCCGGGAGTCTCCCGGGGAGCACCGAGGCCGAGAACGTCGCCTGGCTGCGCTTGGTGAGGACCAGTTCGTTGCCGGTGTCGGTGGCGTGGTACTCCACGCCGTCCATGAGGCGATTGATGAGGAACACGCCGAAGCCGCCCTTGCGGCCAGTTTCGACGTACTGGTCGAGGTCGGGATCCTTGACACCCGAAAAGTCAAAGTGCTTGCCGCGATCCTGCAGCCGGAACTTGACCTTGCCGGAGTCGATCTCGGCGATAACGGTGATGCTGCCCGGCTCCCCGGAACCGTCGTAGGCGTGCTTGATGATGTTGGTGCACGCCTCGTCGACTGCCAGCTTGGTGTTGGAAACCTCTCGCGGGCTGAATCCGGCCCCCTCGCACACTTCCACCACAAAATCCCGCACCCGCCCCAGCTGGGAGTCTTCCGCGACTACGGTGAGATCGCGAGACAACTTCTTCTCGACAGCAGCGGACGGCCGGGACACGTTACTTCCGTTCCTGGACTTTGCGCAGACGCTCGCGGGCCTCGTCGATACTGCGCTGAACGCTCTCGTTGGTGGGATCAATCTCCAGGATCTTCTGCCACTCGGTGATGGCCTGGGCGTACTCGTCCCGTGAGAAGTGCTGCATGCCGGCCAGGTAGAGTTCGCGCACGCGCGACTTCTCCTGGTCGGTCAACGGCGTGATGCGGCGCTTGGTGAGCGCCTGCAGTTTCTTCGCGTCCTCGTGGTTGGGTTGCAGGAGCAGGAGTTCGTTGAGCTTGGTCATGGCCACCTGGTAATTCCCCGCGTTGTAATCCTGCAGGGCGTCGTTGTACAGCGTCACGATGCGCAGCCGGCGCTGCGAGGTGGCGTAGTCCTGGCTGACCGACTCGATGCGCGTGCGGATGCGCGCGATGGCGGCACTCGCCTCGGCGTTCTGCGGGTCGTACTGCTGCACGTTGTTCCACTCCGCGATGGCCTCGGTGAGGCGGTTCTGCGACTCGAGCGCGTGTGCGTTGGCGATGTGTGAACCAACCGCCACGTTGATCTTGGTATTGGTCTGCGCCAGGTAGTCCTGCGCGCCCTGGTTGCCCGGGTCGATCTGCAGGACGGCGAGCCACTCGCCGCGCGCGCCCAGCAGATCGTCCTGGTTGAACAGGTCCAGCCCGCGCGCGAAGCGGGTGCGAATGGCGGCCTGCGTCTCGACGTCGCGCACCGCGGCCGCCTGTTGCGCCACCACCTGGGCTCGAGCCGCATCCGCCGCCTCGATGGCATCCTGGTCGTCGGGGACGTACTCCAGCACGATGCGCCATTCGCCCAGCGCCCCGGACCAGTCCCCCTGCGCCTCCAGCTCGCGCGCCGTCTTCTTGTGCGCCGCCACCCGCGCCTCGAAGGTGCGCCGGATGAGTTCGCTCTCCTCCCGGGCCTGTTGCTCGGCGATTTCCGCGCGCTGCTCTGCAAGCGACTTGCCAAGACGGGCGGTGAAGGTGACGCCCTGGTTGGAGCCGGCCTCGTCGCGCGAGTAGAACGAGTAGTCCAGCCCGTAGTTGAACGCGCCCACACCCAGGCCGAAGGTGACCACGTCCTTGTCGTAACCGGCGCGCAACGCGATGAATTTGGAGAACGCGTACTCCGCGCCCGCGTGGAAGCGCGCATCGGCCACCTCGGGCATGTCGTACTGCAACATCAGGCGCAGCGCGGACCCGTTGTCGAAGTTCCGGGTCCAGCCCGCGCCCATGAGGATGGTGCGGTAGACCGTGTCCTCGTTGAGATCCAGCTTGTACTGCGCGCCCACCACGTCCTGCAGGTTCACACCGATGGAGAGCGACTTGGCCGCGTCGGGAATCCAGCGCAAGCCCACGTCGACGCCGGGCGCGGTGCTCGAGTACGGATCCACGATCTGGCGGTTGATCTTGAAGCTCGCGCCCATGGCCAGCGAGCCCAGGAACCAGCCCGAGTGGCGCTCGAAGGCGTAGGAGAACAGCAGCTGGCTCTCCGAGTAGTTGCCCTCACCCAGCGGGCGGCTCTGCTCGTCGTAGGAATCGAAGGTGGTTCCCACGCGCGTGTAGCCCACGCCGAAGGCGCCCGCCGACAGCGTCGGGTAGACGAAGCCAAAGTACGTGTAGTCGGCGCCGGTGAAGTCGCCGTAGAGCGGCATGTACATGGCCATGAACTGCATGGAGCCGGCGTTCTTGAGCGCGGCGGGGTTCCAGTACACCGCGCTGGCGTCGTCGGCGAGCGAGACGAACGCGTTGCCCAGCCCGATGCCGCGCGAGCCGGCGCCGAGCGAGAAGATGCTCTGGGTGCCGGCGTCCTGGGCACGTGCCGTCCCCGGGATGCACAGGCAGGCCATTGTCACCACACAGAGTATGCGCGTCACGGGTTTCATCACTTGGCCACCGCGATTCTGAACTTCGCCGACCTGGATCCGGCGTTGAGCACGCACACGTAGACACCGTTGCGCACGACTTCCCCGCTGCCGTTGCGGCCGTCCCACTCGGCCTCCTGCGCGCCGGCTTGTCCGCCCGGATCGCTGCGAGAGATGCTCTCCTCCCACACCAGCTCGCCGGTCATCGAGTAGACCTTGATGGTCACGTCGCTGGGCTGGTCGAGTAGGTAGGTGATCCTGGTCGACTGTGTCCCGGCCCGGAACGGGTTGGGATAGTTGTGCACGTACTCCTCGAAGCTCGAGGAGAGCACGATCAAGGGATCCGACGTAATCTGCCCGTCGAGCGCATTGCCGTTGCCATCGGTGATGCTGAGGTTCTGGCCCGAGCCGGTGTCGCGCACGGTGACGCCGCCGTTGCGGATGCCCACGCTGAACTCGGTTACCTTCGGCGACGCATCGAGGTCGACGCCGACCACGGCGGTGACGAAACTGTCCGGCAATATGATGCGGTCGATGCCGCCGCCGGTGAGATCCACCATGACGGGGTTCGCGGACGGATCGACGACCTCGTAGGTTTGCGCGCCAAGGTCGACGGTGAGACGTTTGAGGGTCTGCGCGAGGGTGCTGTTGCCCAGAGGCTGGCCGTTCTTGTCCAACACGGTAACGGCGATGTTGTCGATGGCCGCGTCGGGCGCGTTGGCGTCGGAGGCGTTGTACGCCATGCGCAGGCCGAGCAGGCTGATGCCGGCGGTTCCCCCGGGCACGGGCCCGTCGTTGAGGCCAAGGCCGCTTGAGACCTCGGTGACGGCCACGGTGGCGCCTTCGGTGAGAATGGCGATGGATGCCGTGCGCGCGGTCACCTGCGCGGTCTGGCCGCTGTTCTCGTCCACCGGGATGGTCTCGATGCGGAACTGGATCTGACCGGGCGTCGGCGTGCGTATCGCTGGCGAGCGCAAGGTCCACTGCACGGGCACACCGACGGTGAAGTTTTCGATGGCGCTTCCCGCGTCGAGGGTGTAGCCGGCGGGCGGCGTGATGCTGATGGTCGCGAGTCCGCTGACGCCGGCGGTACCCGCAAGGCTGTCCACCGTCGCTTCGACCACGAATGGCGTCGACACCCCCACGCTTCCATCGGTGGCCTCGGGCGGGCCGGTGATGCCCGCGCTGACGGAGAGCGACGCAACCGGCACCACGGTCACCCGGAGGGTGTCAACCGCGGACACCGGATCGCCCGAGTTTGCGTCCGTGCCAACGAAGGTGACATAGATATCCGCGCCGCCGGGTACTGCCGGCGCGGTGACGGTGTACTTGGGGTTGATGGAAACCGCGGCGCCGGTTCCGTTGCCCATGGCGCGGTCCGGGCTGCCCGACACGGAGAAGCCCGGTGGGTACGCAATCGTCGCCACGATATTCTCCGTGTCCAGCGTCGCAACCACCGACGCGTCCACGGTGAATGTTTGCCCGGCGCTGATGGTGCCATCGATTGCCCCGGTGGGGCCGATGATGCTCACCGTCGGCGACGTCATGCCGCCGCCGCTGCCGACGGTCACCAGGAGAACAGAGCTCGGGACGGACGCGGACGCCACCTGCCCCGTATTCACATCGATCGGCCGCGTCGTGATCGCGCACAGGAACGTGTCGGCCGGCTGTTCCGCACCGGGTGCCGTGATGCTCCACACCACCGGCTGGTTGGCGACAAACGGGCGTGTCGTGTTGTCGGTCGTCGTGAACCCGGTCGGGAGCGTCAACTCGACTTCGGCGGCGCCGCCGACCAGCGCCTGGCCGGTGTTGTTGACCCGCGCCGTCACCTGGAACTGCTGGCCGGGGCTCACGGTACCGCCAACGGCCGTCGGCGGCGACGTGATGGCCAGGGTCGTCACCAGGTTCGCCGGCCGCTGCGCCACCACCACCTGTGTCGCATCGATGGGCGGCTGGGGCGTCACCGGCTGGCCGGAGTTGCGCGATACCACACCCGCTGCGATGGTGGCGGTGAAGGTCTCGAGCGGCGTCGACACACTCGGCGAGGTGACATTAAACACGAACGTCTTCAGCGAATCGGCGTCGATCTGCTGACGGATGGAACTCGCCGCCTGGATATCCGACATATTCAACGCCAGGTCGGTGCTCAGGTTGACCAGCACGCTGTCCACCGCCTCGCCCAGATTCTGCACGGTCACGTGAATCTCGTATGCAAAGTTCGTGTTGACCGTGTCGCGGTTGGCGGTCGCGTGGTTGACGGTCCCCACGGTCGCGGTCGAGAGGATCGACAGCCCGGCCGCGGGCTGCACCGTCACCTGCGCGGTACCGCTCGCGGCCGGTTTGTTGGCGGGCTGGTTGCGGTCCGTCCCCGCCACCGGAGCGGTGATGTCGACCAGGCCAACCTGCGCGCCGGTCGACACGACCTCATAGACGAGCGAGTCCCTCGCGCCGCCGGCGAGGCGCCAGGCCGGGTTGCCGGAGGCGAATGCCGTCGGCGGGACCACCGAGTAGTCGTTCTGAATCGCGCCACGGCGGAAAACCAGGTCGTCATTGGTGGGCGCCGTGAGATCGAGGTCCGCGCCGCCGCCGTTCTCCACGGTGACGATCACATTCCACGGGTTCGACTGGCCCTGCGTAACCGAGGCCTGCGACGTGCTCACAAGGACGACGGTGAGCTGCGCCGGTGTCTGCACATTGACCGCCTCGGTGGTATCACCATCGATCACGACGGGTGCCGCTTCGCCCGAGTTGTCATCCAGCGCCGAAACGATCCGTGCGGTCAGGAGATCCAGGCCGGCAGTATCCGCCGTGGCCGGTATCGGCACCAGCACCGTCTGGCCGGCCCCGCCCACCAGTGGGATGGGCGCCACACCGGTGATGGTGCTCCAGCCGTTGCCCGACTCCACTTCGAGCTGCACGTCGCGCGCTGCCGCACCGCCGCTGTTTTCCACGTTCACCGCCACACTGTAGCCCTGCCCGACATTCACGTTGGGCGCGTTGGGTGCGAGGAGGTTGGTGGTAAGGATGTGCAACGACGGCGGCGTCTCGACAACCACGGGCTGGTAGCCCCCGGAAAGGAGCGTGTCCGCCTGCTGCGTGTTCACCTCTATGTATGGAATCTCCACGCCGACCGCCGGCGTACCTGCGGGGCCGGTGACTTCCACCGTGAACACCAGGCTGTCCACCGAACCACCCGCAAGCGTAGAGCCGCCTGAGAGGAGTGCGGTCGGCGGGGTCACGCCCCAGCCCGCGGTGGGAGGATCGGCGCCATCGAAGGTAATGGCCAGCCCCGGGAAGTCCAGGTCCACGGCGGAACTACCGGAGTTGGCAAGGATCACGCGGATGCCCCAGACCGCCGACTGCCCGGCGGTCACCCGGGGCTGGGTGGCGCGAATGGCGGTGATCGCCGCCGCCGCGGCGCTCTGCACGTTGACATTCCCGCGGCCGCCGTCGAACGTGTCGTCGAGGACTTCGGTGACGCCGCCCACCAGCCCGCGCACGCGTCCGTTGATGGTCACCGGCCCGGTGAGACTGCCGGTCTGGTCGATGGTGAACAGCAGGACGTCCGTGAGGCCGGCGCCAAGCACCACGCCGCCGGCGTTCTGGAGTCCCGGCGGGGGGATAACCAGATAGCCACCATCCACCTGCGCGCCCGGTGCAACAAATGTGAGGTACGTGGCCGCCGGCGCGAGATCGAGCGTTATCGGCTGCGTGCCGCTGTTGCGGAGCGTCATGGTGACGGTCCAGTCCGCCTGCTGCCCGGCCGTCACCGTTGTCCGCGAGGCCTCGATCTGGTCGATGGAAAGCGTTGGTGCCGCCTGCACGCTGAGCGTATCCAGCAGTGAGGGTGCAAACGTGACCGGAACCCCGTTGGCGCTGTAAGCCAGGTTGGCGTTGAAGTCGTACTTGCCCAGCGGGATGGACGAGACCACGGTCTTGTCTTCGAAGACGAGGGTGGTGTCTTCCCCGCCGGGTATGGCCACCGGGCTGTTCAGGTCGAGGAACGCGCTGTAGGCCCCCGCGGCGAAATGGACGCGCGTGTTGCCGCGGTCGAACGTAACCGTGGCGGCGTCCGCATCCGGGTTGGAAACACGCACATTGAAGCGGGCGTTGGCCCCGCTTGTCACCGTGAACGGGTCGAACCCGGCCAGTTGCAGGACCGGTGCCTTCTGCACCAGGATGCTCGCCGAGTTACTGGCGGCGTTGAGCGGGTCGCCGCTGTTGGTGTCGGAACCGTTCACATCGATGGTGATGATCTTGGCGCCGTAGCTGGTGAACGCGCCGTTCGCCGTGGCCTGGAAGACAAGCCTGCCCGTTTGTCCCGGCGCGAGCGAGCTGCCACCGCCCTGCAGGGTGACCACGGGCGCAAAGGAAACTGCCCCGTCCTGCACGCTGGCCGAGACACCGCCGGGCAGGTTGAGCTGTGCGATCGCGCCGCCGGTATTCCGAACATCCACGTCGATCGTCCACGGCACGCCGGTGTTTTCGGTGATGCTCGCCCGCGACCCCGCAACATTAATGATGCTGAGCGCGGCCGCACCCTGCAGCGTGATGCTCCCGGTGCCGCCGGACGTGGTGTCAGCGAACTTCGGTGCGGCCGTGTTCGTCTCCTCGCCGGCAACGACACCACTGATCGTGACCACCCCGGCCGGCCCGCCGGTGGTATCAACCGTGAATGTCACCGTATCGACCTCTCCACCGGAGAGCGTCACGCCGCCACCGGCGAGATTCCCATCCAGTGTCGTGAGCCACCCGGAGTTGCTGAAGCCGAGGTCCGTGTTCGGCTTGGTCAAATCGAGATCGATCGCCGCGCCACCCGTATTCTCCACCGCCATGCGGATCCGGTAGGTCGACGTCTGCCCCACTGTCGCCGTGGTCCTGGCGGGCGTGATGCTGCGGATTGCCAGCTCACCCCGCGCCTGCAGTTCGAAGCTGCCCGTACCGCCGGCGTCGGTGTTACCCATGACCACTGTCGAGTTCTCGTGCCCGGTGACCAGCCCGGAGATGATCACGATTCCCTCGGTGAGGCCCGCCTGCTGAACGGTGAACCGCAGCGTGTCGGTGAGGCTCGGGCCGAGCAGCGTGCCTCCCGCGGATTCGAGCTTGGTGGGCTGGGCGATGGTGTACTCGTCGGAGACATCCAGCCCTCCCTGCAGGAGATTCATGACCAGGTAGGTGGAGTCCGCGGCCAGATCGATGTCCACCGGGAGCCCGCCCAGGTTGCGCACCACCATGTCGACGGTCCACGTGGGGGATGTCTGGCCGGCGGTTACGGTGGCACGGCTCGCAATCAGGCTCACGATGCCCAGTTCGGGCGCCTCCTGAACCTCGATGTCGCCGTCGGTGATCTCGACCGTGTTGGAACCGGAGCGTCCGTTCTCCGTCCAATTCAAGATCAGCTCGGCGTCGTCCTGCGACACCGACTGGATGCCGCCCGGCACCACCGTGCTGTTGAACAGCAGCGTCTTCTGCTCGAGCGCCGCCAGCGTCACCGGCCCTCCCGCCAGCCCCGCGTCGAAGGCGCCACCCGCAAACTGCAGACGGGTGGTGACAGGGTCGAGCGTGAGTGTGGCGCCGTTCGCAACCGGATTACGAACGGTGACAGCGAATGGCACCGAAACACCCTTGGCGACCGGCGACGGCGTGAGCGATATGTACGCGACGTCCGGCGCGGCCTGCACGATGACCGACGCCGCATCACTATCAAACTTGTCGACAGTCGAGTTGAGTTCGGTCCCGGTGACGAGCACCTGCATGTTCTGCGGCCCGAGCGTTCCATAGACACCCGCCACCGGCACGCCGATCACAAACTGATCGGTCTCGCCCCCCGAAAGCAGCGTTCCGCCACCCGCCAGCACCGGGGGAACCGACGGAACCGGCGGGGTTGTGGCGTCGCCGAAGCTCACCAGAACCGCGGCGCCGAGATCGAGATTGACGTCCGCCCCGCCCGTGTTCTGTACCGTCACCGAGAGCGTCCAGGGAACGCTGGCGCCGCTGGTAATGGTCGCCCGTGACGACACGACGCTGACCACGATGTTCCCCGCCGTCTGCACCACAATCGAGCCCGCACCGGACGACGCGTTGCTGAACGTGCGGGCGCTGTTGCTCTCGGTGCCACCCACGGTGGCATCAATGCCGACCATACCGGTCACGCTGCCGCTGGTGGTCACGTCGAAGATGAGCGTGTCGACCTCGCCGCCCTGCAGCAGGTTGCTGCCGCTGCCGAGCGTCGCGCGGGGTGTCCTCACCCAGCCACCCGGCGGGGTGAACTGCAGGGTTGCCGCGGCGGCGTTGACATTCACGTCGCTCTGGCCGCCATTGCGGATCAGCGCGCGAATGGTGAAATCCCGGTCCATTCCCGCGGTCACCGTGGGCAACGAGGGCGTGACCGCTAGGATGTTGATCGTGGCCGGTGTCTGCACGCTGAGCGCGCCCTTGCCGCCGTTGCTGGTGTTGGTGGTGATCGGCTGGCTGGTGGCGGTGTCCTCCACGTTCAGCAGCCCCTCGATGGTCAGCGGGCCGGCCGACATGGGGCCGGCGACGTCGGTCACCTGGAACAGCAGTGTGTCCACCGACGCGGGCGCCAGGTTGCCACCACCCTGGAAGGCGGAGGGGGGCGCGATACCGAACTGCGCGGTGCGCTCAACCGCACCGCTGAACATGCGGATCGAAGCCGACGTGAATGAGACCGTCGCACCACCACTGTTCTGCACCACCATGCGCACCTGGATGCGCCGCGCCTGATCGGTGGTGATGGTGGTCTGCGAGGGCAGGATGGCCGCAATCAGGATGTCGGGTGCCGCCTGGACATTCACGCTGCTGGGAGACGCGAACGACGCACCGTAGTCGAGCCCGTTCTCGGTGCCGTCCACGTCGATCTGCGGGAAGTAATTCCCCGGAGGCGTGCTGCCCGCGCTGACCGGAGTGCCGATGAAGCGCAACGTCGTGTTTCCCAGCGGCCCGATTGAGGTCGGTCCGGTCGGGTCGAGGCTGGCGTTGAATCCCGTGAAGGACAGCGTCGTCGTCGCCGGGAACAGGTCCACCGTCGCCCCGCCCGTGTTGTTGACCGCAACCTGGAAAGTGGCCGTGGCACCCTGTGTCGTGAGCACCGGCGACAACGTTCCCGCAACGGCACTGAGCACCGCCGGTGTCACGATGTTCAACTGGTCGCCGGAGCCCGCTGTCGAGACCAACTGGGTGAAGGGGGCGCCATTGTCCGTGCCCTGCGCGTCGAGAACCACGTCGACGGGCCCGGCGGCGAATCCGCCGGGTATCGCCGTGTCGACGAAAGTCAGCACCTGGGTCGCGCCCCCGGGGATGGCGTAAGCCTGCACGGGCGCTGCTGAGAAATTGAGCGAGCCATCGGTGAAGGTAAGCCGGGTAAGGGCGGGGCTCAACGAGACAACGCCGCTGCCCGTGTTTTGAATCGCCATCTGGAACCCGTAGGACTTGCCGCGCGACGCCGCCGGCGGCGTGAGCGACCCCGGCGCATACACGAGGCTGGCCTGCGCAACGATCTGCCAGGATCCCAACGGATGCGGATCCGCCGAATCGTCGGTGACGGGTTGTCCGCCCACCGTGGCCTCGGCAAACGCGTCGATCTGATCGGTGCCGAGGCCCGAGGCGGTTTCAATGGTGACCGGAATGACAACCGTCGCGGTATTCCCCGCCGCGATCTGGACGGGAAGCGCCGGGGAAGGCGTTCCCGGCGTGTACACGCCCACACCGGGCGAGAACGACAGGGTCAGGTTGTTGAGACTTGCCGGCGTGGCGCCGTTGTTGCGTACGCTCACGCTCACGTTGCGGGTTTGGCCGCGGCTCACCGGGGAAGGCGCGCTGATAAGCGTGATCTCGATGCTTGTAACCTGCACGGCATTGAGCGGCAGCGGGCTCGAGACGTTGAACGCCGAACCGTACTGGTCGTTTCCGATCAGCGTGACGACCGGGGTGTAGGCGCCCGACGCAAACGCCGCGTCCAGCGTGGTATTGTTGAACACCAGCGTCGCGGTATCGGCGGCGGCGACCGTCTTCGGCGCCGCCAGGAACGCAGTGAAGGTGTGAACGCCGTCGGCAAACGCAAACCGGGTGGCCGTCGTGAGGTTGGCGGCCGTGCTCGAGGTGTTGGCGACGACGACGCGGAAGCGCAGATTGTCCCCGGGCTTCACGATGGACGGCACCGGCCCCTGACTGGTGTTGAACGCCACCGGTTGCGCAAACTGGATGACCTTCTGCCCGAACGCGGTTCCGGCCACGCTGGTCATTGAAACCGTCACCGGACCGGGCGTGGTCGACGAGCGCAGGTCGAAGGAGACGCGTCCGTTGGCGCCGATGATCTTGGGCTGTGTGCCCAGAATCACGCCACCGCTCGTCGTCACGGTAACCCCGCCGCCGGCCGGCACCTGGTTGAGGAACGCATCCCTTATGACGCTGCTGGTGAGTGTCGTTACTGAGCTCCCGTTGGCGGTGATGACGTCCGCGGTCGCCGTGGCGGTTATGACGCCCGCGGGCGCGGCCGGCGACACGACCACGGAAGCACCCTGGCCGGACACCGCGGGCTGCAGCACCGAACTCGCTTTAATGGCGTACGTTTGCACGAGGCTGGCCGTCACCGTGGTCGATGCCGTGCCGCCACTCAGCGTAAGCGGGTTTGCCGCGAAAATCAGCCCGGCGCCGGGATTCCCCGCCAGATCGACCTGCGTCCCGTTGTCGGCCACCGGGTTGTCGTTCGCATCGAGGGCCTGAACACTCACCGAAACCGCGGTTCCCGCCGTGGCGCTGGTTGCGCCCATCGTCACCTGGTACTTCGCGATTCCACCTGCCACGGTGTTGACGTCGTACGTCACGCGTTCGAGCCCCGACGGGCTCCCATCGAGAATGGTGGCCGACACGCGGTTCAAACCGGCCGTGTTGGCCGGTCCCAGTAGAGCCGTCGCCCGCCCATTGGCCGCCGTCGTGGTAATGCCGTCGGTGGTGTCGCCCACCGCGTCACGCAGATAGGCACTTGGATCGGGCGCCTGAACTATCAGATGGGTGACGCTGACACCCGCGCCGACGGCGTTGTTCCACTCATCGCGCACCTCGGACACAAGAGGCTGCTGCAATCCGACCGGCAGTCCATTCACCGGATCGGCCGTGACTTTGACGATACGGTACGGCGGGCCAGGCGACACCGTGAAGGGGTTGCTGGTTCCCGAATCGAGGCCCGTTTCAGCCGTCACGGTGAACGTCTCCGCCACATCGTCGCGGACCGTGGTGGTAAACGCGCCGTTCACCAGGGTTCCCCCCGCGGAACCCAGTACGGCGCTCCCGGTGGCTGTCAGGCCCACAACGGTGGTATTGTCCTGGATGCGGTAGTTGTTGTACTGGTCGCGCGCGCGGGCGATCACACTGGTGGTTTCGTTGGCGACGAGATTGATCTTGAGCGGATCGACCGGTACCACTTCGTAGTTGTCGAGCGCCCCCGCCTTGGTGCTCACGGTGAAGTCCGTCGTCTCCACGCCGATGGGATTCCCGTCCAGAATCGACGCGCGGGCCACGTTGATGCCAACGACATTCCCGGTATTGAAGCCCTTGACCACCGTGCCGTTGATATCGCTTTGAGCCGTAGTGCCACCGGCGAAGTCACCACCACCCGACACGGCGGTGAACGACACGGTCTGGTTCTGCACGGGATTGTTATAACTGTCGACCACTCTGCCTGTCAGGGTTCGAGTGGTGCCCGCCACGATGTCGATGCCGTCGCCCGAGACATTGACCACCTGGTAGGCAATCGCCGCACCGATCTGCACCGTCCCGCTGAAGCCCTCCTTGCTGCCCGCGTCGCGCACGCGCACGCGGATTCCCTGCGCACGTGTGTAGAACTCGTTGACGACCACCGAGCCGCCCGTCAGGGTTGCCTGTCCCACCGACAGCGAGGAGCTGGCGAGACTGGTGCTGTCCGACGCGAGCACCGCGGCGAGGTTCACCAGGTTGCTGGCGCCCGTCACCTTGTTGTCGTACACGTCCCGCGCTTCGACAAGAACGTTCCAGGTGGCACCCGCCACGGCGTTGGACGGCGCCGTGACCACGTAGTGGTCCACCACGCCGGCGTCGTTGACGGTAATGCCCTTGGTATCGCTCGCGAGGCCACCCGGACCGTCATCCACGGTGATGTTCCAGGAGCCGGTCTTCGTCCCCTGCACATAGATCGTGCGCGTGCCACCCACCAGATTGAACTGGGTGAGACCCCCGGCGAAATCAGACAGGCTGAAGTCGAGGTTGCTCCCGGTCTGCGGCGTCAGCGTGATCAGACTGGTGTTCGAGGTGTCCAGGTTCTGACCGGCATCAAGTGCCTCCACCTTGAACGACGACGTCTGCCCGGCCGCCACCGTCGTGGGACCGAGGAAGGTGATGCGCAGCGTCGTAGCCGAATTGGGACTCGTGTCCACGGTGAACGGCACGAGGTGGTCGGGCGGCAGCCCGTCCAGAATGCGCGCATTGACCTGGTTCGTGCCGGAAACAGCCGAGGTGTTCAACGTGGCCTGCGCGAGACCGGCGGCATTTGTGGTGGTGATGCCGTCGTTGGGATCGCCCACCGCGTCGGTGATGGTGGCGCCCCCCGGCGAGCTGGCCACGGCGAACGTCACCGGCTGACCCGGCACCGGGTTGGTATACGCGTCGCGCACGCGCACCTGCAGCACCTGCTGCGAGCCGGCGGCAACACCGCTCGCGTTACCACTCACATAAACGACTGCAAAAGCCGGGGCATGCCCCACGGTAACCGGCGCGCTTGTCCCAGTTGGCACTCCGCCACCGAAGAGCTCCGCCGTCACCGTGTACTGCTCCGCGATGTTGTCCGTTACCGTCGTCGAGAAGACCCCGGCCGCCAGCGTGCCCGTGGCCACGCCGAACTGGACGGTTCCACTTCCCGACGAGAGTTGAATCTGGGTGGTGTTGTCGTCCGAGACAACGTTGTCCTCGGCATCAAACGCGGTCACGGTGAGATTGACAGCCTCGCCCGCAATCGGATTGAACTTGGCGGGCACCACCGTGAAGTACGCAACCCCGCCCGGCACGGTCTCCACCAGATAGTCGACGCGCTCCAGGCTGGCCGGGTTCTCATCGAGAATCGTCGCCTTGACCAGGTTGTTGCCCGGCGTGCTCCCCGTCGTAAGTGTGGTCTGGGCGGTGCCGGCCGCACCAGTGCTGGGTGCTCCCGGCAACACGCTGCCCCCACCACCGATCACCACGAAGGTCACCGACTGGCCGGCCACCGGGTTGTCGAACGCGTCCAGCACCTGCGCTTCGAGCAACTGCGGGGCACTAACAGCGACGCCTGTATTGTCGCCCGAGATCTTCGCGATGCGGTAGGCCGGCGCAGCCGCCACATTGACAACGCCGCTGATTCCCTCTTTGCCGGAAGCGCTCGCACGCACCCGCATCAACTCAGCCCTGGTGTAAGTCTCCGCCTGGGTGGCGAGGCCACCGGACAGCGTGGTCTGGGCGACTAGCAGCGTTGAGAGCGCAGGGTTGGTGGTAACATCGTCGATGGCTACGAGGTTCACGACGTTGTTGGCACCGACCACGAGGTTGTCGTAGACGTCCCGCGCCTGCACGGATACGTCGAAGGTGACACCCGCCACCACCGACGGCACCGTGGTCACGACGTAGTGGTCGATGGCACCCGTGTCGGTAATCGACACCTGTTTGGTATCGGGTCCCAGGCCGCTGCCATCGACGGTGATGTTCCAATCCCCCGCCATCGTCGCCCGCGCATAAATGGTGCGCGCGCCGCTCTGCAGATTGAACTGCGTGGTCTCAAATGTGAGGTCGTCGAGGCTGAAGGCGAGCGTACTGCCAACCTGGGGCGTCAGATTGACCTGCGACGTGTTGGTGACATCGACGTTCTGGTTTCCATCGATTGCCTCCACCAGAAACTCGATGGAGGTGCCCGCGGCGGCCGTCGACGCCCCCTGGAACGTGATGCGTAGGTTGGTGGCACCGCTGGCGGACGATGTGTACACCACATCGGCGACACTCCCCTGGCCGATAACAGATGTCGATGCATCGACAGTATTGGGAAGGCCCGCGGTTGACGGCGCGCGGAAGCGAACCGTCGTGACGCCTGCCGCGTCGGTGTTGCCCCAGCGTGCCGTCGGACTGAGCTGGGTCGTCGTGTGCCCTGGATCCGCCTCGAGCGTGCCCCCGTTGGCGGCGGTGATCGCGATGTCGACGCGCGTGTTGGGCTTTGGATTGCCGAACGCGTCGGTAAGCGTTGCCGTGACAACCTGGAATGCCCCCACCGTGACGCTCTGGCTGGGGGGAGAAAGGCTGAGCGTGTTCTCGGCTCCGGCCGTGCCCGTGGCGTTGAAGGTGAAACCTGGTACGCTGCCCGACGAAATGAGCGCACGCAGGCGGTTGTTCCCGGCGTTGATCCCCATTCGCCAGACATCGCAGTCAACATAGCCACCTGCATCCGTCGTCCCCGTCGAATCCACCCCGCCGCCCGCCGTCACATCGACGCTCCCGACGCCGGTAACGGTTGTGATCACGCGGAACGTCACCGTCGCTCCCGCCACCGGGTTGTTGTAGAAGTCGGTCACCAGGACCCGCGGGGGGGTTCCTACCGACGTGTTCACCGTGGCGCTCTGGTTGTTACCCGCATCGAACACCACCTTGTCCGCTGTGGCCGCGCCAACGAGGATCGACGCGGACGTGCCGGTGGGAACGCCATCCGTCGCGGTCAACTGGATCGACTCCGCGCGCGTATCGGTAACGCTGAGTTGCAGGGTCCCGTTGTCACCCGGAGCGAAGGTGTACGTTGCGGTGTTGTTCCCGGCGGGTACGGTTGAGTTGATGCCCAGCGACGCCCAGGCAACGGTTCCCGAACCCGCACTGGACGCCGTCAGTGTCACCGTTCCGGTGTAACCGGTGACCGTGTTCCCGAGCGCGTCCTTCGCCGTGAGCCGCACCGTTTCCGCAACCCCCGCCACCGCATTTCCGTCCACTTCGGTCCACTGGAAGCTCGCCAGCGGCCCCGAGTTGAAATTGACGACGGCGTTGTCAATCAGCGGTGTCACACCAATCACCGCCGTGATCGTGCGCGGCCCCGGCACCGTGCTGGTGAGCGTTCCCGTCACCTGGCCCAGCCCGTTGGTGACGCCGCCCGGCTGCGTCAGCACCGCGTTGGCGGTGGGCAGGAGGGCCAGCGTCACGACCTGACCGGAAACCGGGTTCCCCTGCGCATCGCGTGCAGTCACCGTGATCGTACTCGTCGCCACCCCGTTGGCAACCACCGGCGTGGTGGCGTCCACCGTGCTGGTGACCCCGCTCACACCTCCGGCGACGAAGTCGATTGGTGCGGTCGCCGCGATGAGTTGTGCGTTGATGAAGGCCGACACCGTGACCGTCTCGGCCGTTTCGTCCGTCACCACACCCGACGTTTTGCCGTTACCATCGGTCGTGGGGCCCGGGTCGGTCGGATCCGCGTTGCCGTCGACGCCCAGCGTCACCGTATCCCCCTGTCGCGGGTTGCCGAAGGCGTCGCGCGAGGTCACCTCCACCGAACTCTGCGATATCCCGTCGGCAACCACCGGTGTGGTCGCCGAGATCAGCGAGTTGCCCGTGCTCAGCGGCCCCGCCACCACGGAGACATCGGCCGAGCCGCCCAGCTGCGGCGATCCGGTCAGGGTCAGCGCCCCCAGCTGGTGCGGGGTGCCGGTGGTGGCAAGCGTCGCGCGATAGTGAACCTCGACCGAGCTCTGCGCCGCGGGAATCACCACGCTGCCGATCGGCGTTGCGTCATCGGTGAGATAGAACTGCCCGTGGGTCGGGAAGAAGTTGACGGTGCGACTGGAGGGAAGCGGCGATCGATTGCCGAAGGTGTCGAAGACGAAGAGCCGGTAGTGTGCGAAGTCACCCGCCGTCACCGTGGTGTCGTCGGGCGCAACGGTCAAATAGGCCGGCGCGGCAGGGTTCACCTGCACGGTGGGCGAAGTCGCAATCAGCGCCGTCGCCGTGCCCGCCGGGTCCGACGCGATTTCGAATGTATAGGTACTGTCGTTGGTGGCGGCCTGTGCGAGGCCGGTTGGACCCACACCGTAGGTGATCGTGATCGTGTTGGCCGCCGTCAGCGTGTCGACCGTTACCGTTATGAGGGAGCCGCCGAGGGCCAAACTCGGGTTCCCGGTTGGCTCGTTGGTGGAGACGGACACGTAGCCGGGACTGACGGGGGACCCATTCTGCGGGGCCGTCCATCCGGCCGGGATCGTGAGCCGCACCGTGCCGTCCTTGAAGGGCTCAGTCGCGGTATAGGTGATCGTCCACGTCCCGCTCGAACCCGCGGCAATCGTGGTGGGAGATATAATCGCCGTGCCGCTGCCCGGTGCGGCCGCGGGCACGCCCGCCCACGCCAGTGACAGCGTGGCCGCAAGCGTGATGACGCGCGGGAGGCGGGGGAGGTTCATTGCGTCAAAATTCCTGTTCACGGACGGGAGCATCTGCAAATACCGGGGTGGGGGCGGAACGTTCCTAAGGGCAAACGTGCAACTCCCATGCCCCGCGCGTGCAGGCCCGGCACCTGGGCAACCATGGCGGGCAAACTCACACCGCGGCGGCCCCTTGGAGCTGTGGGTTGATTAACTACTATGCTACCAGCACCCGCCGCCGCGCGCAATACCCCACGAGGAATCAGCGGAAACCCCACACCCCGACGCGGAATCCGGGGGAATTACCCCGATCAGGGGGTCAGCTCGGGGATGACCAGCACCGAGTTCCAGCCGTCGAAGCCGTCCGCCTCCGTCTCCGGGTTGGTGGGGTCGGCAATCCAGGAGCGGCCATCGACCACGAACTTGTAGGCGTAGCGGCCCGGCCCCAGGGGGTAGAAAAGGGTCCATTCCCCGTCACCGTTCTCGTCGGTCATGGGGTCGGTGGAGGGGGCCCAGTCGTTGAAGTCCCCAACGAGGTAAACCTTTTTGGCATCAGAGTTTCGGTAGCGGAACAGCGCCCCGCCGCCCACCAGTTCCGGCCCGCCGGTACGCGGCGGCGGCTTGGGACCGGCGCAACCAGCCAACACCAGGACGAACATCGCAAACACCACCCCGGATTTCATCGGATCTCCATTTCGGCGCCTCGCGCCACCAGAACAACCTCAGAGGCCCGCCCCGCCGGTCCGGCCTCCACCTGTACGGGGTTGCCCGGGTCGAGCGCCCAGGTGGCCTCGTCCACCCAGAACAGGTACTGGTGCCGGCCCTCCGGCAGCGGCACCGTGATCTCCCACATCCCGTCGCCATCGTCGTCGGCCATCAGGCCGATGTTGGCCTCCCCCACCGACCCGTCCCCACGGGCCCAGTTGTTCTCGGGCCAGCTGCCGGCCAGCTGCACGCGGTGCGCCGTGGGCGCGAAGTACACGAAGCGCACCCCGTCGCCTTCCGACACCGGCCCGGCGATGCGCGAGCGCGGCGCGAGCGACGCGCAGCCCGCGGCGACGAGCGCCGCCACCACCAGCCAGCCCGGGCGCACGGTCATACCGCGTTTCTTACGGCAGATGGACAATGATTTCAACCTTGATCGCACGCGTATCCTCCATGAAGCGCTCGCTGGCGCGCACGCCGGATGTGATTTCGGAAGCGCGGCTGCGCGCAAAGCCGCCGTTCAGCGCGTCGCGCAACTGCCGCTCGCGCGCGGTGTTCGCGTAGTCGTTGATCACCGGGTCGAAGGCCGACGGGTCGAACCCGAAGCCGATGCTGGCGTCGAGGCGGTGCGTCCGGTAGCCGGCCTCGATGTACACCGCACCGTACCAGCGGTCGCCCTGGTACCACGCGGCGCGTCCGTCGGCCTGCGCGCGCCAGGGTCCGGCGATGCGCCACTCCACCTCGGCGTGCGCGGTGGCCTGCGCGAGCGCCCCCACCAGATCCGACGCCACCGCGGTGGCGTCGACGCCGCCGCCCAGGGTTCCGCCTTCCAGCGTTGCGCCGCCCCGGTACACGCTGTAGTTGTCCAGGCTCAGGGCCGCGAGCCGTTCGCCGCTGAAGTCATCCCACAACGAAAGCCACACGTTCTGTTCGGGCCAGTCGATGTGCATCGCATCGGGCGTGTCACCGTAGTCCGCGCGGGTGACCTGCGCCGAACCGGTGAGCGACCAGCCCCTCCACGCGCCATGTCCGGCGAGCGTTGTGCGATGCACGTCGGCGCGCGCATCCCCCACCACACCGTCGAACTCGAAGCGCGTGTAATCCCATCGCAGCGAGCCGCCGGCACCATCGCCCCGCGCCGCGAGCGTCGCCACCACGCGGTCGGTCTCACCCAGCGGAAACGCGGTGTCCACCGGCTGCCCCGCGCCCGGGAACACGGGTGACGGCACCGCACTCGAATCGGCGGCGACCGCAAACGCGCGCGCCTTCATGCCGCCCCACCCGTAGGCGCCGGTCAATCGCAGCTTCTTGCCAACATCATACGCCAGCCACAGGGACGACGCGTTGCGGTCCTCGCGCGTCGCGTAGTTGTCCGTTTCGAAACCGGCACCATCGCGCTCAACCTCCACCACCCGGCCCGGGTTGACGCCCCGTTCTGAACGGTAGCTGTAGCCCGCGGCACCGCCGGCGAACGACAGGGTCGCCTCGAGCGCCGCGGCATCGGACCCGTCGAAGGTGGGCACGTAGGCGTAGACACTCGTATCTGCGGCGGTGCCGGCCACGAAGTCACCGAACACGGGTTGCGCCTCCCGGCCGTCGGGGGTGCGATGCGTCTCGTCGGCGTAGAATCCGCGCAGGGCGCCCTTGGAGGCAGTGGCCACCGCCGACGCGCCGTGGCGGCGGAAGCCAGCGTTATAGCCGAACACGCCGGCGTCACCCAGAATGTGCATGGGATCCGACGACGCCCAGGTGGAGTCGTTTTCAAAGCCGCGGATGCAAAGTTTGCCGGCGTCGACTTCCACGAAGCCACGGTCGAAATACACGTCGGCGTTGGCGGGCGACCACGACCACGACGAGTCGCGCGACGCCACCACACCGCGCGCGTGCAACCGGCTCAGCGTCGCCGCGACAAACCCGTCCACGCGCTGTGCGTTGTCCGAGTCACCGTCCTCGCGCGTGAAGCGTCCGATGTAGCGCACGCCGAACTCCGCGCGCGCCGGCGGCGCGGCGTCGTCGGGCAGCTCCGTGCTCAGGATCAGCCCGCCACTGCGCTCCACCAGCGACAGCGGCGACCCCTTGTCGGGCGATCGGCCGGGGTTGTCCGGATCGGTGATGGTCTCGCCGTCCACCACGAACTTGTAGCGGTAGTTTCCCGCCACCAGGAACAGACCGACCTCGAAGCGGTCACCGTCGCGGTCCATCGGTTCCACCGTGGGGTTCCACTGGTTGAAGTCGCCCACCAGATACACATCCTTCGCCCCCGGCGCCTGGAGCGTGAAGATCACCTCGTCCTGGTCGACGCGCACCGCGGCGTCGGGTGCTGCGGGCAACGCGGCAAGTGCCAGCGCCACCAGCGCGGTCAGGCGGTACGCACACGCGCGGCCGCGCATCAGAAATCCCCCCGCACGGTGACGGTGACCACGTCGCGGGTGTCGGCGGCGGGGATGGCGTCGCGGTCATCCAGCATGTCGGGCGCGTCTCCCACACTTCCCCACCCGTACGCCACCGTCACCCAGGTGCGGCCGGTGGGGCGGAACTCCAGCCGCGCGTAGATGGCGCTGGCGCGCTCGCTCTCGTCCGCAACGATCCAGCGCGCGTACAGGGCGCTGGTCGCACTCCAGTTGAGGCGCGCCTCCACGCCCGCGCGCGGCGCGATGTCTTCGCCGATGCCGGCCAGCATGGCCTGCACCCCGCCCATGAAGCGCTGCAGTTCGCGGCGATAGCCGCCCTGCACCAGCCCGGCATTGGATTCCTCGCGGCCCTGGAACTCGCGCCGCTGCACGCCCGCGCGCAGCAGCAACTGCGAGTTGTCGCGCAGGAACGCGCGCGCGCTGGCTTCCAGCGAACGCACGCGCGCCTCTTCAATTTCGAAACGCGTTTCGTCCTTCCAGAACAGCCGCCCCTCCACCGCATAGAGCCGGTGCGTGGCGTAGAGGCCGGCACTGTTGGATTCGCTGCCCGGCCGCGTGGTGGAGAGTTCATTGACGTAGGCCACACCGGTGGCCTGGTACTGGTAGATGGCGTCCAGGCGGATGTCGTCGATGGCCAGGCGGCGCACACGCGCCTCGAGGGAGGTCGCCGAGTTCTCCGGCGCCGCGGCCACATAGCCGTTTCCGTCCGCATCGAACGATCCCGACGGATAGAAGAACCCGCTGCCCGGTCCGGATTGCGCAAACGAGACGATGCCGGTCAGCCGTCGGTAGTACGCCGCCGCCTCCGCCTGAACCACCGCCCGATCCTCGCCCTGTTCGGGATTGGTGTGCTGGTAGGCAACGCCCACGTGCGCAAACGTGGATGACATGCGCAGCGCGCCACGCTGCAGCACCTGCGTTTCAAGCCCGCTGTCCAGTGAAGACGCCAGGTAGTCCGCGCCCAGGGAACCGCGCGTGGCGTTCACGCGGATACCGAAGCGATGCTCGAACGCCTGCACCACGTCGTCCTGCATGAGCACCGTGCCCAGTTCCCCGGTGAAGTAGCGCCGCTCGTCGTCGAACAGGCGCGCCGACAGAACGCCGCCGCCGAGCGCGTGCCGGTACAGGTAGTCGCCCTGCTCGAGGGTGAAGGCAACGCGGCCCTGCGCGTCGTCCGCATCGTCCCAGTTGGCGGCACCCTTGAGGTAGAGCACGCCCATCCCGCCATCGCCCGCGGTGAGGTCGGCCATGAAGCGCGACATGTCCAGCGGCGAGCGCGACTGCGCATCCCAGCTCCACGGCGCGGTGCCCTCGGCGGCCACCAGATTCAAATCGAGGCGCGCGCGCGCGGCAACCGGAACCAGCGGGCCGTCGCCCCCGGCGGCGGCCACGGGCGATGCCGCCGCGAGGACGGCCAGCGCCACCACGACGAGCGCTGCGTCACGGCGCGACACGCGACACCTCCCCGGAAGCGAGCGAGTAGCGCAGCGATACCACGTAGCTCGCACCGAGCGTCTCGTGCGAGCGCATGGCCGCGTCGAACACAACCCGCTTCCACGCCACGCCGAACCCGGCCGTGGCGCGGGAATCGTCGAGGCCGGCGCGCAGGGCGAGGTGGCGGCTCGCGTCGAGCTCGATGCCACCGCGTCCGCGCCAGATCCCATCGGCGCCCTCGTGTGTCTCCACCGTCACCGTGAGCCGCTGGTCCCAGTAGTAGGACAGACCCGCCGCCTGCGTACGGCGCAACGGTGTCGAGGTGCCACCCGCAACCAGGTCGAGCTGGGGCTGGTTGACGGATTGCAGCGAGTAGCCCATTCCGATGAATGCGAAGGGACGCAGCAGCACGGACGCGCCCAGACCGAACGCGGTGGCCGACTCGTCGATTCCGGCCCGGGCGGAAACGCGCGCCAGCTCAACGCTCAAACCGATGGAGAGCGATGCATCCTCCGCGGTGCGCTTGAGATCGCGGGCCACCGACAGCGTGAGCATGTCCTCGGAAAGCGCCCCGTCCAGGCCGCGATGAAACCACGCGGCACCCAGCGCCACCGGGCCCGCGGGCAGCGCGGCGGACGCGAACCCCTCGTCGAGGCCGTCGACCCCGTATGGATTCTGCCAGGTGAACATGAAGGACGGTACGGTGATACCGGTGAGTCCGGCCGCGTTGTCGATGACCGTGGAGGGATCGTCCGCGATGGCGACGAACGCACCGCCGAGCGAGGCGGTGCGCGCGGACAGGAGTGCGTTCTCAAAGTAGGCCTGAGCCGGGGCGGGCACCGCCGCGGCCATGAGCAACGCGGCCAGCAAGCGCGTCACGCGCCGCACGGCTATCTCACCACCGCAACGCCGCTGCGCTTGCGGGCCTGCTGGCGTGTCCCGTCCACGGTGAACTCCAGGTCGAAGGCTGCCAGGTAGATGCCGGCGTCGCACGCGCCGCCGCCGTCGTCGCGTCCGTCCCACGACGCTTTCATGTTTGCCACCGGCCCCGCCGCCGACAGCGGGAAGGTGCGGATGCGGCGGCCGTCCATGGCGAATATGATGCAGCTTCCGGACACGTCCTGCATGGGGCCAGCGGGACAGTATGCCGTGAACACGGCGCTCTCGCCACGGTCGGGCGCGAACGCGCCCGGGTCGACATAGATGTCGATGCCCGCGTCACCGCGCTCGGCAACCGGCGCGGTGCCCGGCTGCACGCTCGCCGCCGCGCGCGGGGCCACGCCGGCGTCGGCACCGCCGTCGCCGTCGGCATCGGGTGTCAGCGTGATCCAGCGGTCGAGGGAGGCGCGTGCGTAACGGTCCTGGGAGAGCGCGACGCGGGAGTCCGGCGCCGCATCCCCCGCCCCGCTTGCGGCGTCTCCGGTGATGACCACCACGACGCGCAGCGGGCGCGACACGTCCAGCAGCGTCCACGGGATCCACGCCTCGAACCCCGCGGCACCCGCCGACGACGACACGACGGCAGGGAGCGTGGCGCGGTCCACCAACCCGAACGCGTGGGTGGCGTCGGCGCGCGCCGCCAGCGGATCGGACGTGGGCGTCGCGAGCAGCAGAAGGTTGGGTGCGAAGGGAAGGTCGATGGCGCGGCGAAAATCCCCGGTGGCATCGAGCGACGCGATGCCCCCCGGTCCGCTGCCGATCATCACCATCACGCCCGTGGCCGCGGCGGTGAAATCGACCGCCAGGTAGAGACGCGCGTCGTCCCAGGTGATTGCCACGCGCGACACGTCGTTGTCATTGCCCCATCGCGAGTCGTCGTCGTGCTCGGGGAACGCACTGGTGGCATCGAGTATCCACTCGTCCGCGGCGTAATCGTCGAGGCGTCCGTCCAGGTGGATGCGGCCGGAAAGCGAGGCCGCCGTGGTGGCGAGGGCAGTGGCGGGGTGGAGGACGATCAGCGCGACGAGGCCGGGAGCCAGTCGTCGAAAGTTCACCGCCGCACTCCCTCTTCGTCGAGGCGTTTGAGTCCCTCGAGGATGAGGTGGTCGAGCGGAATGTCGATGAAGACGTCCTGCGACTTGGGCTTGCGCCCGCTGGTGAAACGGAAACGCCCGCCACGCCAGCGGACCACTTCGTATACCACCTCTTTGATCTGTTCCTCGATGGCGCGGGTGAGTGCGGTGGCGTCGATGGCGCCCATCTCCACCAGCACAGCACCGAGGCGGCGGCGCAACCCCTGCGCGTCGAGGCCCCGGTCCAGCGCCTCGCGCGTAATCAGCCCCTGCGCGAGCAGGTACTCGCCCAGCTTCATCTTGCGGTCGGCAATTTCTGCGTAGGTAACACTGCCCCGCTCGAAGTAGATGCGAGCGGTATTGCCGTGGCTCTCGAACGTGAGCTCCCCGCTGGATTGCTCCAGATTGATGAGCTGCAGGACCGAAATAGGCCCGAAAATGGCGAGATTACCGCGAAGATCCACCTTGAACTGTCCTTCCGCGTGTCGTTTTGCGGATGTGACGCCAGCCGATGTAGCCCTGGGACACGATAACAGAAGCAAATCCGAGGCCGAGAACGGCAAATACCGCCCGGGCCAGACCCGGTTGCAGTCCCCCCGCGCCCCAGATGATCAGGCCCGCACCGACACCCTGCACCACGCCGACGATCTTGCCGGCGACCGTTGCGCGGTAGGCAATGGGACCCGCCAGCGCGGTCAGGATGGCCGATCCGGCCAGCAGCATGGCGTAACGCGCCGCCAGCAAGAGGTATAGCCACAAGGGCACGAGATTGTCGACCACAAAGACACTGAACACGGCGAACGTCGATATCACGTCGGCCACGGGATCCGCGACGACGCCGAACACGCTGACTTCACGGCGTGCCCGCGCCACGATCCCGTCCACGATGTCGGTCGCGAGGAGCAGGGCGTAGAGGGCCAGGGCGGTTCCGTATGCCCCACCGGCCAGGAGCACCGCCACCGGGGCGGTCCAGACCAGGCGGGTGAGGGTGAGGGCATTGGCGAGGCCCGGGGACGCGAGGGAGGTGCCGTCGGGGCGTCGAAACAGGCGCGGGAACGCCAGGGCCAGGAGCGCCGTCGCCGTCCCGCCGGCCAGGGTCCAGCCGGCGACGGACAGCCCGGAAACGGGGGTCCAGCGCCCGGCGATGGCCGCGAGGGCCGTCGCGGAGGCGAGGGCGATCGCCATCGCGATCCCCGCCGCGGCGAGGGCGGGGCGGCGCGCCAGTGCCTCCAATCAGCCCGCCTGCATGGCGGCCTGGGCAGCCGCCAGGCGGGCCACCGGCACCCGGAACGGAGAACAACTCACGTAATCGAGCCCGATGTCGTGCATGAAACGCACCGAGGCCGGGTCGCCGCCGTGTTCGCCACATACCCCCACCTTGAGGCCGGGGCGGGCGGCACGGCCCTCCTCGGTGGCCAGGCGGACCAGCCGGCCCACACCGTGCATGTCGATGGTTTCGAACGGGTCGCGGGTCAGGACCCCCGCGGCGATGTACGCGGCCAGGAACTTGGGCGAATCGTCCCGGCTGAACCCGAACGTCATCTGGGTGAGGTCGTTGGTGCCAAAGCTGAAGAAGTCGGACACCGACGCGATCTCGCCCGCGGTGAGCGCCGCACGCGGCACCTCGATCATGGTGCCCACCAGGTAGGGCAGCTTCACGCCGTTGGCGGCGATGATTTTATCCGCCACCCGTACCACCATCTCCCGCAACAGCGCGAGTTCCGTGCGCAGACCGACCAGTGGAATCATGATCTCGGGGTGCACCACCACGCCGTCGCGCTGCACCGCGCATGCGGCCTCCACGATGGCGCGCACCTGCATCTCGTAGATCTCCGGGAAGGTGATCCCCAGACGGCAGCCGCGGTGCCCCAGCATGGGGTTGAATTCATGCAGGGAACGAATCTTCGTTGCCAGATGATCGGCGTCGACACCGATTCGCTTCGCCAGCGCCTCGATCTCGTGCCGCTCGCCGGGCACGAACTCGTGCAGCGGCGGATCCAGCAGGCGCACCGTGACCGGCAGTCCGTCCATGGCCCGGAACACACCCACGAAGTCCTCCCGCTGCATCGGCAACAGGTGCTCCAGGGCATCGCGCCGCTGGGCCTCCGACTCGGCGACGATCATGCGGCGCACCCAGTCGATCCGCGCTTCGTCAAAGAACATGTGTTCGGTCCGGCACAACCCGATCCCCTCCGCACCGAAGCGCCGCGCATGGCGGGCATCGTCCGGGGTGTCGGCGTTGGCGCGCACGCGCAGGCGGCGCACGGCGTCGGCCCACTCCATGAACTGGTCGAAGGTCTCGTCCAACTCGGCCTGGGTGGTGGGAATCTCGCCCAGGTACACGTTCCCGGTGCTCCCTTCCACGGTGATGGAATCGCCTTCCTTGACCGTACACCCGTTCACCGAGAACGTGCCGGCGGCGTGGTCGATGTCCAGACCGGTGCAACCGACCACACAACACTTGCCCATGCCGCGTGCCACCACCGCGGCGTGCGACGTCATCCCCCCGGTGCTGGTGAGGATGGCGCGCGCGACACGCATGCCATCGATGTCTTCCGGCGACGTCTCGGAGCGAACCAGGATGACTTGCTCGCCCGCCTCCGCCATCGTCACCGCGCGATCCACCGCGAACACCACGCGTCCCGACGCCGCACCCGGAGAGGCGGGCAACCCGTGCGCGATGGGGGCCGGCGCCGACGTCGCATCGATGGCCGGGTGCAGGAGCTGCTCGAGCTGGGCGGGTGCCACACGCGACACGGCGGTGCGACGGTCGATCAGCCCCTCGCCCACCATGTCCACCGCGATCTTCACCGCGGCGCGTCCGGTGCGCTTTCCGTTTCGCGTCTGCAACATCCACAGGCGGCCGGTCTCGATGGTGAATTCGATGTCCTGCATGTCCTTGTAGTGCTGCTCGAGCCGACGGTAGATCTCCACCAGCTCGGCGTACAGGGCGGGCATGCGGGCTTCCAGGCTCTCGGAGGCGCCGTCGATGGGCAGCGGGGTGCGGATGCCCGCCACCACGTCTTCGCCCTGTGCGTTCACCAGATACTCGCCAAAGAAGCGCCGCTCTCCGGTGGAGGGATCGCGGGTAAAGGCGACACCGGTGGCGCAGTCCTCCCCCATGTTGCCGAACACCATGGCCTGCACGTTCACCGCGGTGCCCCAGTGGTCGGGATAACCGCTCATCTTCCGATAGGAAATGGCGCGCGGGGAATCCCACGAGGAGAACACCGCCCCGATTGCTCCCCACAGTTGCTCGTCGGCATCTTGCGGAAAATCGCGGCCGGCACTGGCACGCACGATCTCCTTGAAGCGCACGATGAGCGACTGCAGCGTCTCGGGTGGCAGCATGGAGTCGTCGCCGACACCGTGGGCGTTGCGGCTCTCGGTCAGGACATGTTCGAACTGCGCGCCATCCACCCCCATGACGACGTCTCCGTACATCTGGATCAGACGGCGGTAGGAGTCGAGAGCAAAGCGGGGATTGCCGGCCTTGCGGGCCAGCGCGTGCACGGTGTCGTCGTTGAGACCGAGGTTGAGCACTGTGTCCATCATGCCGGGCATGGAGACACGTGCCCCGGAGCGTACCGACAACAGCAGCGGGTTCTCGCCACCGCCAAAGGTCTTGCCGGTTTCCTTCTCCACCCGGCGCAGATGCTGGTCTACTTCCGCTCTCAGCTCCGGGGGGTAGTTGCCCCCGTTTTCCATGAAGTAGGTGCACACCTCGGTGGTGATGGTGAACCCCGGGGGCACGGGAATGCCGAGGTTTGTCATCTCGGCGATATTCGCACCCTTGCCGCCCAGCAGCTCTTTGGCGTGCGAACCGCTCTCCGCCCCGCCGTCGCCAAAGTGATAGACGCGCTTGGCCTCTCCGGCGCGCGCCACGCTACTCCGCCGCTTCCGTGTCGATTTGTGCTCTCTGGAGCCGCCCACTGTAGTCGACATATACCGATTTCCATTCCGTGAAAATGTCCAGCACCGTGTGCGACGCCTCGCGGTGCCCGTTGCCCGTATCCTTGACGCCGCCGAACGGCAACTGCACTTCCGCACCGATGGTCGGGCCGTTGACATAGGTAATGCCGGCCTCGATATCCCGTATGGCGCGGAATGCGCTGTTGACATCCTGGGTGTAGATGGAAGACGACAGCCCGTAATCGGTGTCGTTGAGGGTTTCGATGGCGTCGTCCAGGTCGTTCGCCTCCAGCACCGACAGCACCGGACCGAAGATCTCCTCGCGTGCGATGCGCATGGAACGCGTCACGCCGTCGAAAATGGTAGGCGCGTAGAACCAGCCCTTCTCGCACTCGCCCCGGGTGTAGAACTCACCGCCGCACACCAGGCGGGCACGGTCCTCCTTCTTGCCGATCTCCACGTAGTGGTGCACGCTCTCGCGCTGCGACTTGCTCACCGTGGGCCCGATCTGAACCGATTCGTCGAGCCCGTTGCCGAGCTTCAGCGTCTTTACGCGCGCCTCGAGCATCTCCACGAAGCGTTTGTGGATGGACTTGTGAAGAATCAGCCGGCTGGTGGCGGTGCAGCGCTGTCCGGTGGTCCCGAATGCGCCCCACAGCACCCCTTCCAGGGCGAGCTCCAGGTTGGCGTCATCCATGACGATCTGCGCGTTCTTGCCTCCCAGTTCGAGCGAGACGCGCTTGAGCGAGCGCCCGCACACCTCACCCAGACGCCGCCCCACGTCCGACGAGCCGGTAAAGGAGATGACGCGGACATCCGGGTGTTCCACGATCCGGTTGCCGACACTGCGGCCGTCCCCGGTTACCAGATTGACCACACCGGGGGGAATGCCCGCTTCCTCGCATGCCTTGACCAGGTTCCACACCGACAGAGGCGTGTCACTGGCGGGCTTGATGACCGCCGTGTTCCCACACACCAGCGCCGGAAACAGCTTCCAGGTGGGGATGGCCATGGGGAAGTTCCACGGCGTGATGAGTCCGCACACACCGATCGGATGACGCTCCGACCAACCCGCCTTGTTGGGCAGCTCGCAGGGTACCGCGTCTCCAAACAGGCGCCGCCCCTCGCCACCGGAGAGATACGCGGTGTCGATGCCCTCCTGGACGTCGCCACGCGTCTCCGCCAGCACCTTGCCCATCTCCCGCGTCATGTCGCTCGCGTACTGCTCCTTGTGAGCGCTGAGAATCGCGCCCAGCTTGAACAGGTATTCGGCCCGCCGCGGCGCCGGGACCAGGCGCCAGGAACGGTAGGCCTTCTTTGCCGCCGCGACCGCCGCGTCGACATCCTCCGCCGAAGAGGCCTGGTACGTGCACACCACCTCGTCGTGGTCGGCGGGATTGCGGTTCTCCTCGGTTCGTCCGGTGCGCGAACGAACCCATTTACCATCGATGTAGTTCAACATTTCGTGCATGTCTTCTCGTGTCCTTTCGCCGGAAGCGGTGAAACGGATCGGGGATCGCGATTCGGATTTGCGGCGGAAACGGCCGGGGCGTGTTGCGGCTTGGCTACCCGGTGCGGCGCTCACGCGATGTTTTGGCGCCCCTCGCGCCACTCTAACAGAGGCGGGCGGGGGGCGTCAATTCCACGCCACAACGCACCGCGGCCGCCTCCGGGGGCGGCCGTGTGCACAAAAAGGAGCGGGCGCTAAACCCGGCTCAGCGAATCACGGCGATGCGTCCGTAGACATAGGCCCCGTTGGGTTTGTCCACGCGGTACAGGTAGACGCCCGAAGAGACATCCTGCGAGTTCTGGTTGGTCACGTCCCATTCGACGTTCCCGGTGGACGCGTCGTGGGTCGTCTCCCACACCAGGTCTCCGGCGACGGTGTAGACCCGGATGGTACAACTGGGCGGAACGTTGACGAACCGTATGACGTCGTCCGGGAAGTCGTGATAGTTCTCCGCGGTGAGCCGGCTGCTGCCGGATCGAAACGGATTTGGAACCGCGTACACGTCGTAGAGGTCGTTCTGCGCGTCCACCTGGATATCCAGCGGCACGAGCTCGTCCCTGCAGGGATAGGGCATACCTTCCGTGACCGGACAGTGGTCGGTCTTGACCAGCCCCTGCGTACTCGACCCGATGTTGTATCCGCGGTCGAACGAGGTGACCGCATACTGGTAGGTGAATCCGTTGGTGGCGTTGCAATCGAACCAGAACAACTGGTCCGGGTCGAGATCCTGGTCGATGCGCGTGCCCAGACAATCGACCGCGCCGAAGGGCGAGAACCAGGGCATCTGCTGACGCAGCACGGGGAGAATCATGTAGAAATACACCGAGTCGACGATGCTCCCGCCGGGAGAGAAGCCGTAGAACGCCTCTTCCTTGGATAACTCGCCGATGATCACCATGTCGCTGCCGTCGGGCTCGATACCGCGCCAGACGTGGAAGCCCTCGAAGTCCTCGACTCCCAGGGAGAAGCTCCCCTGCAGGTCGGCGCTGCCGGAGCCAAACGCCAGTTGGATGCCGAAGTCGACGGTCTGGCCGTCGTTCTGGTTCCGAAACGGGACGGGAAGGTAGGTACCGGGCACGTACGACGGGGTCAGCGTCAACGTACCGGACAGGAATTCTTCACGCCGGATCTCGTAGGAGATGCGCACCGAATCCACGCCCACCACACCCGCACGCGTGCAGCGGAACAGGATTGTTCGGTCCGTGTCGCCGCTATACGCTCCGGCCGCCACCGGCTGGGTGAGCTGGGCGGGCGGTGTGGTCACCGACCACCCGGAGACATCCGGCTGGTGAATAACCGCGGCGATGCTGTCGGGGCTCTCGCGCCAGGTCACCCACACCACGAAGTCCCGCGAGCCACGATCATATACGCTCCGCGCCACCACGTCGGTTGGAACCTGGAGAACAAGCGAGTCAGGCGCACTCGTCTGGGCGCGCACAGCCGTGACCGATCCAAGGGCGGCGATCGCAGCGATCACCGCCCGGACCGCGGAGCGGGATGGGGTCAAAGAACTTCCTCCTAGCATGGGAAGCGCCTAATTGGAAGCGGTAGTGGCCTTCCGGGGCAGCTTCCACTCATTGAACAAGATGTACTCGATTGCTGGCCTTACCTGGTCCGGGTTGAACATGACCGGCGAAAATCCAAACACCGCGCTGCGGGCGCCAATGGCGCCGGGCACGTCCGCCACCTTGTTCGCGTACGTGGACGTAAAGAACGCCACCGGCTGGTTGTAGGTGGGTTCGTTCACGTCGTTGCACCCGAGACCATAGATGGGCTGGAAGCAGCTCCGCGGCGAGGTGGGCACATACCTGCAGAAAGTCGCGAAGTACTGCGGGTTGTAGACCTCCACATCCAGGCCGCGCACGGCCGGATCGTGCCACTTTCCGGGGGCGGCGGTCTCCGGCCGCAGCTGCAGCAGCGGGAAGTTGGGATCAATGGGACGCGCCTCGCGCATGGTGTCGTCGCGCAGCGACCCGAACTGCGAGCGAATGGTAGATACCACGCGGCAGTAGTTATCCGCCTTGTTGCGCAGGCGCTGGTTGGTCATGTATGCCAGGTCGAGCGTCTCCAGGCACAGCTCCCGGTACGAGAAGTCGGTGCTGCCAGACGGATCGTCGATATCTGGCGTGCCCGTTTGCGGGTCCTCCAGCTCATACAGAAAGATGAACGGGAAACGCGGTGTGTTCTGCGAGCGCGGAATGACGTTCTGTACCGGCTGCTGACCCGCGATGAGAATGTGCCCACCCGCGGCCATGGTGAGCGCGATCAGGTTGGGCGTCACCTTTCCACTCGCGGTGGATGCGCCGCTGGACGAGCGATGCAGGATGTAGCGGTACAACTCCGGCAACTTGGTCGCCTCGCGCGTGGCCACGTCACCATACACGCTCCAGATGATCGACTTGTAATTCGCCAGCTTGGTGAGCGGGATGTTGCTGCCCAGCTGGGTGGCAACCATGTCGAGGGTCGGATCGAAGCCCAACACGTTGTCCATCATGCTAAGCCAGAACGCGTCGTGCTCGGCGTCGCTGGGAAGGATTCCCCTGCCCAGCGGGTTGGTCCAGCCCGCCTGCAGCACCTCGTTGTCGGCGGAGAAATCGTCCACCACCAGCACGTTGCGCTCCAGTGAAAACTGCACGATGTTGACCTTCACCTCGACGCGCGAGCAGTAGCCCGAGTTGTCGATGACCTCGGCCGTGAATACGTGCGTTCCAAAGAAGAACGAGCGCGCGGGTGTCTTCGCGGTAACCCGTCCCAGATCGTCGGTGATCACGAACGGCGTAAAATCCACTTCCCACTGCTCGGGATCGTCGAGATCGGTGATGTCCCAGCCGTAGCGGTACCCGGAAACCAGACCGCCGTAGGAATCGGCGGTGGCGGTGAGGCGGAAATCGAGCCCGACGCCAGCGGGAATGTCAAGAATCGTGGCAGGGGTGTTGCACACCGTGGTCGATACCGAACCCATGTAGATATTGGAACAGTAGAACAGGGGGCCCGTAGTGCGCGTGGACACGCGAACGCGCCGCGCGTTGTAACGCTCGTCCAGCACCGGCGTGATGGCACCGGCCTCATCCTTGGCCCGCACGGCGAGCATGTAGGTCCCGAAGTCCTGCGGTGACGTGGTCCATGACTTGCCGCTGTCGCCGGGGAGCTTGTAGTAGATCCAGTCCGACCAGTCGACCCTGGACGCCGGAGAGCGCAGGTAATCGAGCGTGGCAATGAAGTTCCCTCCGAATGGCGCCGTGCTCTTGAGCACGTACTGCACCGACTCCGGATCCTGCTTGCTGTTCAAATCGTCCACGTAGTCGGTGGCCCGCCAGCGAAAGGTCGCAATCGGCGGCACGTCGGCGGCGCTGCCGCCGCTGGCCTTGGGCACGTCGATGATCACTTCCGGCGACAGGGTGCGCGAGGTGAACGAGCGGTACGCATACTCTGACTTGAGTCCGCGCTCGTCGACGGCACGGATGAAGAAGGTGTGCGATCGCACGAACTCCGCGCTGAGCTTGGTCGTATTGGGGTTGACCAGGCTGTCGGCGGTAAAGGTGAAGGTGGAGTCGTTGGCGACGACCGTCAGCCACTCCCCGTTCTCGAGGTCCATCGGGTCGAACACACCCGTCTTGTTATCCGTTACCAGATACTGGTAGTAGCGAATTTCGCCGTCCGGATCCCAGCCACCCCAGTACAGCTTCACGGTGTACTTGCTGACCGAGCCCTCCGGAGGCGCCGCGGACAACCAGACCTGCGGGGGCTGGTTTTCGTAGGCTTCACCACCGCCGCTTTCGCTGCAGGCGGCAATCGCCACCACGGAAAGAAGCATGCAAAGAACGACGAGTTGCTTCATAGGTTCCAATCCCCCTCAACGCTCGAACTTCAGATAGAACTGGATCACCTTGCGGGGCGTCCATCGGCCGAGCGAGCTCGTATTGAACGAGTTGACGAGATTCTTGGTGCTGACGCCGGATCCAGCCGGCTGATCTGTGGGGACTTCATCCCAGAACACAAACTGCGCAAAATCGCCCGCGTTCGTCGCGAGGTCGCGCCCGTAGAGAACAATAGTAACCGTGTTGTTGAAATACCCGGGCTGGTTGGCGAACACGTCGTCGCCCTGCGGATCGTCGTAACGAACCGTGAGCTGGAAGACGTCGTTCATCACGTTGATCGCCGGACCCGGGAACCACGAGTTCCCCGCGCGCCCCAGCGGCCAGAAAGTGCCGGTGTTGGTTGCCGGATTGTAGTCGGTGTACACGTAGTATCGCCATGCGTTGACCGCCGAGCCCGGTGGATCCTTGGGGCTGTCGTGCCCGGTGCCGGACAGGGTCCAGCCCCAGCGTTTGACGTACTTCTGTGTGCCGGGATCGAACGTGTCGGCCTGCGCGTTGTAGGGCCAGCCGATTCCCTTGTAGAAATTCCAGGTAAGTGTGTCGACGGTGGCAATGTTCACCGGGTTGCCGAAATGGTCCACCAGGCCAGACGAGTCCAGCGTGGGGTCGAAGTTGCCGATAATACTGAAATAGGGCGGCGTCCCGTCGCCGCTTCCGTTCTCATCGATGGCGCGCGCGTACCACTGGTACTCGAGCGACCCGATGGCGACGCTGTTCGAGTCGGTGGCCGAGTTGGCGTCCGAATCGTGCTTCCCGTTTCGCGGCAACCACCCGCTGTCTTCGAAAGCGCCGGGGACACGGTCCGAGTTGCGGACGTACTTCACCTGAAAATCGATGCACTGGTCCGGGTCCGTCACCGAGCACACCTTGACATCCCGGCGGTCGTCCCAGGCGTTGTAACGATAGTTGACCCAGCTCCTGAACGGGACCGTATCCGGCTGGCCGTCGGTGAAGTTGATGGGCACCGTGGTGGGGACACCATTACGGAACCAGGTATTGAACACCTCGGTGATGCGGGTGTCGGGATCGAAGTTGACCACGACCTGGCAAACACCGCGGCGGAACTGGCCCGCGTCCACCTGAGACTCCGCATTGGCATCGTCGATACAGCGCGCCGCAAAACGGAAAACACCAGCCGGCAGCGCATCGACACCCGTGTTGGGGAAGGACCGCAAGGTATCGGAGAGATCCTCCGTCCATTCATTGGCGCCCGGCAGGATCACGTTGGAGTTGAGCGGAAAGAACTCGTACCCGCGCACGACGCCGTTCCCCGTTATGCCGTGGTAGCTGATCTGGAACGGCCGAAACATGCCCACGGTGTCCACCGGCGGTGACGCACTGGAATTGTAGTTGCGCGCGACGCCATCCACGTAGGTCACAAACCTCATCTCGGGCAGCCGGTCGATGGTTGCGATGAACTCGACCGCCGCCGGGAACGGGTCGATGACGCCGTTGTCGTCGATGGCCGCCACGTAGAATGCCTGGCGGTTCTTCCGCACGCCCACCCCGGCCACGTCCTTGTAGGCGGTGAATGAGTACACCGAGTCCGTGCGCAAGGTGACGTGGCCTTCCTGGTAGTCACGCAGGCGCGTGGCCGGATTCCAGCGCGTGGCGTCCGTGGCCAGGGTATCCCGGACCGTCCAGATGTACTGCTGGGTGACGCCGTCATTGTCGCGGCCACGCCAGTAGAGGTGCACGATGTACTCGTAGTCGGTGGAATCCGGCGGGGCGTACCACAACTCCGTGTCCGGTGGCTGGTTGGTATCCACCAGCGAGGGCTGGTTGCGGCGGCAGGATGCCGTCACGGCAACCACACAGAGCAGCAGTAAGACTAGACCCTGGACGTATGTCCTCATTCGAAGAACGGCTCCTTCGTGCGTGGGGCTATCTGGGTTGGGGACTTGGCGCTGAAGCGGTTGAAATATAATGGAATCCGCGAAATCGTGTCAAACCAAATCTCCGGCGGGAGACCACCCGCCCTGCCCCCGATACCCGTAGATGGAGTCGGACGGGGGGCCGGGATTACCCGATGTCGGACCCCCACCTGCCCCCTCTCCTCCCCCTCCGGGGGCGGACGGCGTCGGGAGGGGCAAAAAACACGGGGGCCGCATCTTTCGATGCGACCCCCGTGCGTAATTCCCACGAACTCGGGTTCGAAGAAACTCCTTACTTCAGAAGAACCATCTTCTTCGTCTGCGTGAAGTTGTTCGACACGAGCTTGTAGAAGTAGACACCGCTCGACACCGGCTGGCCGGCATCGTTGCGACCGTCCCACACCTTCGTGTGCGAACCCGCGGTGAACTGCTCGTCAGCAATCGTCCGCACCAGCTCGCCCGCGACGTTGTAGACCTTGAGGGTCACGAGACCGCGATCCTTGATGGAGAACGCGATCGTCGTCTGCGGGTTGAACGGGTTGGGATAGTTCTGCTGCAGGCTGTTCACCTTACCCGAGGCAACCGGGGTCGGCGCACTCGGCGTGTTCTGCAGGAAGGTGATGACGTCGTACATGAAGTCCGCGCGGTCCATGCGTCCATTGTTATCGTTGTCACGAATGTAAATGAAGCTGAATCCGCCGAAGACCACACGCGAGCTACCGACGATGTTGCTCACAACCGCGCCGTTGGTCGACGCGGGCGTGCCCGCACCGTAGGTCATCTGGTTGACGGTGGTACCCTGGGGCTCAATGACGTCGAAGTCATTGATCAGCGGGCAGCCGCCATAGAGGACCATGGTAGCGTCGCTCACGAACATACCGCCAGCGACCGCCGTGCCGATCGGGGAAATCCCGAAGCTCGGACGGTGGTTAGCCGACGTCAGGTTGAACGGCAGGTAGGTCGACTTGAATGCAATCGCGTCGACGCCGTTCGGATGAACGCTGGACTGGTACGTATCCAGCACCTGAGGAACATCGTCACCCGCGATGTACACGCCGCCGCTGGGCGACAGGTTCGCGAGGAACGAGTTGACGAGCTTGTAGTCGTTCGTCTTCTCGGGGGTCGTCGAGCCGTTGCCCAGACCCGTATCGAGGTCGCCGGTATCCCAGATGATCTTGCGATAGGTGGGAACCAGCTGCGCGATGTCCTTCACGCGTCCCGCGGGACGGTTGGAGACACCGGACGAAGGACCACGGACGTCGTAGCGGTCAATCTTCTCGAAGAGACCGAGAGACTGGAACGCGGTGTCAAAGTACGGCTGCGCACCGCGGCCGTCCATGCCATCCACGTACAGGATGTCGCCGCCATTGGCAACGCCACCCGCCGGCAGAACCGTGAACTCGGACGGCGCCGCTGCGGCCGCTTCGCGGTCGGAGGTCTGCGCACCGAGTGCGGATCCGTAGGCGTACGTCTCGAGAGCCGCACTGTTCACCGCTCCGTAGAAGAACGAAATGGTGTCGCCGGCCTCAAAAATGTTGTCGTTCAGATCGACACAGTAGATGTCGGGCTGAGCCACGTTGTTGACGATCGACGAGTCGAGCTGGACGATGTCCCAAACGTTGCCGCCGGCGTCCGTCCACGTGCCCCGGTAGGGGTAGCGGACCGGATCCGTCGTCAGGTTGGAACCCGTCTTCGCCGCCTGGCCGGTCGGCTGGACGTGCGCGTAGAGGTACACGGCTGCACGGCTGTTGTTCACGTCGAGGCCAAGACCGGCGACAGGGTCGGCGACCTTGACGACCGACGAGTCGCCAGGAACGTTGCTGTCATAGTTCGCGCCCGGGGTGATGTCGTTCGCCATGTCGGCGCCCGCCTTACCTATGGTGCGAACCTCGCCCGTGCCCTTGCGGGGGCCCGTGACGATCTCTTCGAACGTGTCGTTGAACTGATCGATGTCACGGATGGCCCACTGCGCACCCTGTGCGTCCACGCGGTACACCTTGAAGTTGTCGATCAGAGGAGCGTGGCTGTGGCATGCGCCCGAACCGACCGTACCGCACCACACGCCGCACATGTCCATGACACCCAGACGGATGTTCATCGACACGCCGGTCGTGAGGTTCAGGAGGTCGCCAACCGCCTGCAGGTTCTGCAACCAGTCCTTCTGACCACCATAGTACACGTAGTTCCGATCCTTCCAGCCGCTCGCGCAGCCGGTGTTGTCGGTGGTACGAACACCCCAGGTGTAGAAGATCAGGTTGTCCAGAGCCATGTCACGGTAGACCGCGAACTCGAGGTTCACGACCGAACCGGAACCGCCGAGGGCGATGTCCGGCGACCAGATGTCGTTGTTCAGATACTGGCCGTCGGCATTACCGAACGGAACTGCCTGCTGGAGCGGGAAGCCGCCGCAGCTGTAGTCATACACCGGCGCGCCCGGGTTGGACGCGTAGTCGATGGCTGCCCACAGGCAGAGGAGGTCCTTCGCGCACGGATCCTGCTGGAGCATCGACGCACCCGGGAACAGGGCCATGTACTGTCCGTAGCCCGCCGGGTTGCAGGTGATCCAGTCATTGGACTGGGTGGCGTTGACGGCTTCGCCTTCGAAGTCCTCAACCGCCAGACCCTCGGCACCCAGGTTGTCAACGACGACGGCGCCGTTGGTGTTCCAGAGGCCGTCCTCATCCGACCAGGCGCCGTCTGCCTCGAAGTGCAGACGAACCTTGACCGGACCGGTGGTCCCAATGTTGTAGGCACCGCCGAACGCGCCAGCCGCGATCAGGCCGTCCCACACGCCCGTGCCGCCGTCGATCACAGTCCAGCCGCTGGCGCCCGTGCAGTCGAGTGTGTACTCGAGCTCGGTCGCGTCGTAGCTGGGCTCCGAATCGAAGCGTGCAAGGAAGTTCACGTCGAGGATGCCGTCGCCGGAAACGGCGATGCATGCCTTGGTGCAAAAGGCCTGGTTCCAGGAGTTACCGTAACCCGGAAGGGCTGCGTAACCGCACAGGGGGCCCGTTGCAGCCGGACGCGCGCCGCACCAAAGCGACTTCGTGCCGGCCAGCGCCGAGTAGTTCACCGGGTTCATCCCGTTGAAGTCGTCGACGTGCCAGAAGTTGGCGCTCTGCGCGGTGGCGTCGACCTTGGTCCAGCCACCCTGGGTGCAGCTCGCGCCCACTTCGAAACGCTGCGAATAGAGCAGCGTGGTGTTCGCCGATGCGGACGTATTCAGACCATTCGGACCACTCATCGAGTTGTCCCAGGTCGGCGAAGTCGTCGACATCGTCGGCTCATAACTGTAGAGGGCCCCGGTGCCCGTACGCTTGGCGAACGCCGCCGACGCGACAAGCGTCACGCCCAGTGCGAGCACGAGAGTCCTACAGAAAACTTTCTTCATACGTATTCCCCCGTCGTTGCTGAGAAGGAATGTGAATACGCGAAACCCAATTTAAATGGTACTGCACGCTTCGCCGGGGCGCGGCGTCGCGGAACTCGGGGCGAGGGATTCACCGGTACTGAAACGACTCCCGCCTCACCTCTTTCGTCCGTCCAGGAACAGGTCTGTACTACCGTCGGTCGGTCAGGTGTCGGGTACTACACCAACGGCGGTCGGCGAACCTGGGCACCCGAAAAGGCGCGCCCGAAGAGATGAAGCCATGCAAGGGGTCGGGCGGTTTCCCACCCCGATATAACCCTATGCCCCTAGTCCACCGAAGAGGCTACCACACAGGACGATCTACTGTCAACGTGTATGTCGGGATTGGGTTTGTGGCCATTCGCGTGTATGGGTACCGGGCCCCGGGAGGGGACCCCCACCGGCACCGGTCACGCGGGGCTTCCCTGCTCCACGATGGCCTGGAAGTCGGCATAGCGTCCGAAGAGACTGTAGGTGACCGCCAGGAAGCCCAGGCGGGCCTCCCGGAGCGCGGGGTCGGGTGCATTCACGAGCACCTTGTCGAAGTAGCGGTCGATGGGATCTGCCAGTCCCGACAACGACTTGAGAACACTGGCCACGTCGCCGCGCTTCTCGGCCGGCTCCATGCGGTCCAGCGCCGCACGGACCGCGTCCAGGAGATCCGTCTCGGCCGGGTCCTCGAAGCGGGCGGCGTCGAACGCCCGCCCGCCTTCACCGGCAAGGTCCCGGCGGACGTCGTCCCACCCGGCGCCCAGCCGGCGGCGCTCTCTAGGGAGAATGTTGCCAACCCGCTTGACGCCGGTGACCAGCCGCTCGAACGCCGGATCACCGCGCAGCGCCGAGATGGCCCGCGCACGCTCGAGCGCCACCCCGGGCCGGGTCCATGACACCGGCAGCACGGCGGCGGCAACGTCGTAGGCCATCCCGTTGTCCTTCAGGAATGCCTCCACGCGACCGCGCACGAATTCCTGCAGCTCCGCGCCGGCGCGCTTGTCCTTCCAGCGTGCCTCCACCTCCTGGCGCGTCATGGTGGATGCGTATCCCGCGGCGGCGCGTTCGATGATCGTGTCCAGGCGGACACCGGGCATCTCCGCCGCCAGCCGCACCAGGCCGTTGCCGTTGCGGCGTAACCCGTAGGGATCCTGCGATCCGCTGGGTTTGAATCCGGCGAGAAAACATCCGATGAGCGTGTCGGCCCGGTCCGCGGCGGCGAGCAGGCGGCCCAGCGTACTCGCCGGCAACGCATCGCCGGCGGCCCGCGGCTGGTAGTGTTCGCGAATGCCGGCCGCAACCACGGCCGGCTCGCCGCAGGCGGTGGCGTAGTGCGCGCCGATCACACCCTGCAGCGCCGTGAATTCCTTGCCGTCGCGGATCATGGTACTGGCGAGGTCCGCCTTGGCGAGGCGCGCGCCCCGCGCGAGCACGTCTTCCGCCACGCGCTGCTTCGCTTCCAGCGTCGCGTTCATGACGCCGGCCACGTCCAGCAGGCGACGCCACTTCTCGCCCACCGTGCCCAGGCCCTCGATGAACACGATACGGTCGAGCTCGTCCGCCAGCGCTTCGATACCGCGCTTGAGGTCGTCCTGCCAGTAGAATCGCGCGTCGGCCAGACGCGCGCGCAGCACGCGCTCGTTGCCGAGCACAACGTCCTTCGGACCCTTCACCACACCGTCGGTGAATGTGATGAAGTTCGGCGACAGGGCGCCACGCCGGTCGGTCAGGGCGATGTAACGCTGGTGCGCGCGCATCGCGGTCACCACCACTTCCGCGGGCAGTTCGAGGAACGCGCGGTCGAACGAACCCACGAGCACGCGCGGGTCCTCCACCATGAAGGTGAGCTCGGTGAGAAGGTTCTCGTCCGGCACGATGCGCAGTCCCTTGCGCACCGCGGCCGCTTCCGCCAGCGCCGTGAGCCGCGCACGGCGCGTCTGCGGATCGAGGATCACCCCAAGCGACTTGAGGCGCGCGCCGTGGGCTTTCGCGTCCGCCAGCGAGCGGTGTTCGCCGCGCATCCATGGGCGCCCCCAGGTGACACGCCCGGAGCGCACGCCGGCGAAGGCCACCGGGACGACGGTACGTCCCAGGATCGCAACGATCCAGCGCACGGGGCGTGCGAAGCGCGCGCCGCTGGCCTCCCACTTCATGGCCTTGGGGAACCTGAGCCCCGCGATCAGCGCCGGCAACTCGCCGGCCAGCACCGCGGACGCCTTGCGCTGCGCGAGCTTCTTGCGAACGCCGAGATACTCGCCCTTCGGCGTCTCGATGCGCTCCAGCCGTTGCACGGGAACCCCCTGCGCGCGCGCGAAACCCTCCGCGGCCGGCGTGGGGGTTCCGTCGGGCAGGAACGCGCGCGCCACCGGCGGACCGGTGAGCACATCCTCGCCCGCGTCCTGGCGCGCGGCCAGGCCCCGCACCGTCAGCACCAGGCGGCGGGGCGTGGCCGCGGTGTAAATCTCCGTGTACGCAAGCCGGTTGCCCGCCAGCATCGCGCGCGCGTCGTCGGCGAGCTGCTGCGCGGCCGGCGGCAGATAGGACGCCGGGATGTTCTCCACACCGATCTCGAGCAGGAAGTCGTTCACGCGCGCCTCCGCTTCAGCGCGCGCTGCCCCGTCTGTTTGAGCAGCGGGAATCCCAGCGCCTCGCGCTTTTCGATGTACGCCAGTGCTGCACGGCGCGCCAGCGTGCGGATGCGGCCGATGTAGCCGGTGCGTTCGGTGACACTGATGGCGCCACGCGAATCCAGCAGATTGAATACGTGCGAGAGCTTCACCACATAGTCGTACGCGGGCAACACCAGCCCCGCCGCCAGCATGGCGGCAGCTTCGCGCTCGTACTCCTGGAAGATGCGGAAGTACATGTCGGTGTTGGCGTGTTCGAAATGGAAGGCCGAGAACTCCTGTTCCGCCTGCAGGTTCATCTCACCCCACGACACCCCCGGCGCCCACTCCACGTCGAGCACCGAGTCCACCTTCTGCAGGTAGAGACACAGCCGCAGCAGTCCGTAGGTGATCTCCGCGGTGATGGGCTCCAGCTCCAGCGAGCCCGCCTGCTGGAAATAGGTGAACTGCGTGATCTCCATCCCGTCCAGCCACACCTCCCAGCCCAGACCGGATGCGCCCAGCGTGGGCGCCTCCCAGTCGTCCTCCACCAGGCGGATGTCGTGGTGCGCCGGATCGATGCCGATGTAGCGCAGGCTCTCTATATAGAGCGTCAGCACGTTGTCCGGGGGCGGCTTGAGTACCACCTGGTACTGCAGGAACTGCTGCACGCGATTGGGATTCTCTCCATAGCGCCCGTCGCGCGGACGCTTGGAGGGTTCCACGTAACCCGCGCGCCAGGGTTCGGGCCCGAGCACGCGCAGAAACGTGGCCGGGTTGAGCGTGCCCGCGCCCACCTCGGAGTTGTAGGGCTGTACCAGGACGCACCCCTGGCGCGCCCAGAATTCATGAAGCCGCGTGATGATCTCCTGCTTGGTGGGAGCGGACGTTCGCCGCGGCGTCGCGCGTGATGCTGTGCGCGTGGTCAACGATGATCCTTTCGGGACTGCGGACGAGGGCGCCTCGCGCGCCGGTTCTCCGTCATATGAGGTTCAACGATCGAGGCAGGTGATATCCCTGAACGTGGTAAGTATAGGTCCAGTGTACCAACCGCCCCAACTCCTTTCTGGCGGCGCGCGAAACCTCGCGCGCGGCGATATCCGGGAACGGTTCCGACACGCAACCGGCCGCCACCGCAACCACCTCCGGCGTCAGTCTGACCGCATCCGGAAAGGCGCCACGGTGCTCCGCGCAGAAGCTCACCCCGTCGCGCGGACTGTAGCTCCCCTCCCCCGGGTCCGCCCCGCAGCGCACGCAGTTCATGGTGTCGGGCGAGACCCCCAGCGCGTCCAACAGCTTGATCTCGAAGGCTAGGAAGAGGAGCAGCGGGTCGCCGGAGCGCGGTACGGACAGAAACGCCGCCGCCGTGTCAACGATGGCCGCATCCAGGCTCGCGCCCGGCACGCACACCTGGTCGAGCAGTTCCAGCGCGGCGAGCCCGGCCGCCAGGTGCGGCAGCGACTCGCGCCCCGCACACGGCGACACGATCAGCGACACTTCCTTGAGGTAACGCGTCGCGAAGCCCTCGCGCTGGTAGAACAGCACTTCGATTTCGTTGCCGGGTTCGATGGCACCACGCGTGGGATGCCGCGGACCAATGGCGCCCTTGGCCAGGATGCGAATCTTGCCGCTTTCGCGTCCCAGGAACACGAACGACAGGCTGGTTTCCCCGCTGCGCGAGGTCGACAGAACGAGTCCACTGTCTTTTATGAGCATGGCCGCAGCCCGGGCTGGAATGAAAACCCGGTCAGTGGGTCCTAAGGTACGCGGTGGCGAGGGTCAGGTAAATCGCCATTCCGACGATGTCGTTGGAAACGGTGACAAAGGGGCCGGAGGCCAGCGCGGGGTCCACCCGCAACCGGTTCAGGAAGAGCGGGATGGCCGAGCCCATCACCGCCGCCACGAAAATCACCAGCAGCAGCGTCACCCACAGCAGGGCACCCAGGGCGGCGTCCTGGCGCCAGGCGTACACCAGGCCGAACAGAAGCGCCCCCAGCACCATCCCGTTCAAGAAGGCCACCTGGATCTCCTTGAACACGCGCTGCCCGGTCCGCTTGAGGTCGATCTGCCCCAGCGCGATCTCGCGCACCACCACCACCGCCGCCTGCACACCGATGTTGCCGGCGGTGGCGACGATGAGTGGAATGAAGAACACCAGCACCACGAAGGTGGCCAGCGAGGCTTCGTAGCGGCTCATCAGCACCGCGCCGATGACCTCGCCGAAGAACCCGATCAAGAGCCACGGCAGCCGGCTTCGCGAGACGAGCACGATGGAGGTCTCCCCCATTTCCTCGTCGGTGGTACCGGCGATGGCGGTGATGTCCTCGGTCGCCTCCTCCTCCATGACGTCGATGATGTCGTCCATGGTGATGCGGCCCACCAGCCGCCCCTCGACATCCACCACCGGCATGGTGAACTCGTCATACTTGGAGAAGAGCGCGGCCACCTGCTCCTGGTCCATGTCGACCGGCACGCTGGGCACGTTGCGCTCCATCACGTCGCGCACGCGCACCGAGGGCTCCCGCAGAACCAGGTCCATGATGGAGAGCACACCCACCAGTTCATCGCTCTCGCTCACCACGTAGACGCGCTGCGGGCTCTCCACCTCGTCGGCCACCCGGCGCACGAAGTCGATCGCGTCCTGGATGTTCGCGTCCTCGCGAACCCACACGCGCTCCACCTGCATGAGGCCACCGGCGGTCTCGGGGCCGAACTCGAGCAGCTCGTGGATCTCGTCGCGATCCTCGCTGGGCAGCAGCGCCTCCACGCGTTCGGTCTTCTCCGGGGGAAGCGTGGAGATGAGGTCCGCGGCATCGTCCGAGGGGAGTTCTCCCAGCAGTGCCACGACCTCGTGGTCGGTGAGGAGGTGGAGCAGGGCCTGGCCGGACTTGGAATCGAGCTCGGTGAGGACTTCCGCGGCTCGCTCGTTGTCCAGGCGCTTGAGGACGACGATCTGCTGGCCGACCTCGAGTTCATCGAGGATTTCGGCGATGTCAGCGGAATGCAGCGGATCGAGGAACTCGTCCAGTTCCTGCAGGCGGCCCGCTTCGATCAGGGCGCGGGCGTATTCGATATCCTGGATGCGATCCGGCTCCATGCTGCGGCATCCTAGGCGAGCACGTGCGCGGATGGCAAGCAGAGATCAGGCGGGGGGAGCGCGGAAGGATCAGTCGCCCTCCGCGGCGAGGCGCTCGTTCGACGACAACCCGCGCACCAGCACGCGCACGACCCGCTGGCGCTCCACCGACTGCACCTCGAACTCCACCTTGTCGTGCACCCAGCTGTCCCCTACGCGCGGTACCCGTCCGATCACGTGATAGAGCAACCCGCCCAGGGTGTCGGCCACGTCGTCCTGCAGGGAGAGATTGAGGATGTCGTTGAGTTCCTCGATGTGGATGCGCGCGCTCACCAACGCGCTGTCCCGGTCGAGCCGGCGGACGAGATCCTCCTCCGAGTCGAATTCGTCACGAATGTCGCCCACCAGCTCCTCAATGACGTCCTCGAGGGTCACGATGCCGGCGGTGCCGCCGTACTCGTCGACGACGATGGCGAGGTGCTGGCGGCGCACCTTGAACTCCGCGAGCAGTTCGGTGATGAGCTTGCTCTCCGGGACGAAGAAGGCATCGCGTGCCAGCACGCGGATGGAGAAATCCTCACCGGCCAGGACCTTGACCAGCAGGTCCTGGGTATGCAACGTGCCGATGACATGGTCGATGGAACGCTCGTACACCGGTATGCGCGAGTGCCCCGCCTCCATGATGGCGGCGAGCGCCTCCTCGCGATCCATGGCCACGTCGACCGCGATGATGTCGATGCGCGGCACCATCACGTCACGCGCGCGTGTTTCGCCGAAGTCGGCGATGCTGGACATGATGCGGCGCTCTTCCTCCTCTGCGGGACCTCCCTCACCGTCACCGATCAGGTCGATCTTGTCGGCCAGCGGAATCACGTCGAAGGCGAACAGCCGGGGCAGGGCGGGAGAAGCACGCGACAGCAGGCGGCACGCCATCAGCGCCGCGGGACGCAGGGTGTAGACGGTGGGGACCGCAACCGGGCGCACGATGCTCAGCAGGGTCATGGCGCCTTCCAGGGCCAGCGCGCGGGCCGCAAAGGCGGGCAGCAGGACGGACGCCGCCGCGAACACGCCCGAACCCACCGGGCCGGCTTCGTGCACCAGGGCGATCGCTGAAATCACCACGAAGAGGATGGACAACGATCGCGCCAACCCCAGGGCCACCCCGGTGGTCACCGGGTCATCGGTGGCCCGCGCCACCAGCCAGTCGGGCTTGCTGTCCTCCGCGCTCTCCACCCCGTGCAGCGAGAGCACCCCCAGCGCCGTCAGCGCGGCACTGTACGCCGCCAGCAGCCCCAGGGACAGGACGTAAACAACGACTGCAATGCCACTGCTCATCGGTGACGAATCGCTTCCAATCAGAAGAGTTCGCGGACGGTGTCCGCCGGAAGGAGACGCTTGAGGATGGTTCGCTCGCGGCGCTCCATGCGCGCGGCATCGGCGTCCGACTCGTGGTCATAGCCAATCACGTGCAACATACCATGCACCACCAGGCGCAGGGCCAGGTCGGGCACGGCCACACCGAGGCGCTTCGCGTCGCGCGCCAGCGTCTCGTGCGAGAAGAACACGTCACCCACGGTGGCATCGGCCGTATCAACACCGTCGTCGAGGTAGGAGAACGAGAGCACGTCGGTTGGCTTGTCCTTTCCGCGATAACGCCGGTTGAGGCGGCGGATTTCACGGTCGTCCACCATGACGATGTTGACCGCTCCCTGCGCTGGCTTGAGCAACGCGGCCGCCGTGGCCACGCGCTCCGACCACGCGCCGTCGAACCAGCGCGGGCGCGCCCGGCTAGCCCGATTCAGCGACGCTTTCACCGGCCGCCTTCCAGTCCTCGGGCGCGAGCGTCTTGTCCTGCCCCGGATACGCGATGCGCTTGTTGTAGATGGTGGTGAGCATGGCCACCAGCTTCTCCTTGATCACGTTGAGTTCGTGCAGGGTGATGCCGCTCTCATCCAGTTCACCCTCCTGCGCGCGCGCGTCCACCAGCCGCGTCACCATGGCACGAATCTGTGTCGGGGTGGGATCGTCGAGAGAACGCACCGCCGCTTCCACCGTGTCCGCGCACATCAGGATGGCCGCCTCGCGCGTACGCGGGCGCGGCCCCGGATAGCGGAAGTCGTCACGGTTGACGCTCGCGTGCGAGTCGGTTTCCAGCGCCTTCTGGTAGAAGAAGGCCATCACCGTCGTGCCGTGGTGCTCGCGGATGCCGTCCACGATGGTTTCGGGGAGCTTCTCCTGCCGGGCCAGCTCCACGCCGTCCTTGACGTGCGAAACCAGGATGATGGCGCTCATCTGCGGCGTGATCTTCTCGTGCTTGTTGAAACCAGATTCCTGATTCTCCGCAAAATACTCCGGCTTGAAAACCTTGCCGATGTCGTGGTAGTACGCCATCACCCGCGCGCGCAACGGGTCGGCACCGATGGCGCTCGCAATGGTATCGACCAGGTTGCCCAGCAGCATGGAGTGGTGGTACGTGCCCGCCGCTTCGATGCTGAGTCGCTTCAGGATGGGCTTGTTGAGATCGGTGAGTTCCAGCAGCGTGAATCGCGACGTTCGATTGAACGCCTGCTCGAACACCGGCAGCAGGAACACGGTGGCCGCCCCGGTCACGAAGCCATTGACGCCGCCCCACATCACGTGTGTTCCCACGGCGCGAAGGCTGGAAGCATTGCCCAGATCGACGGCCACGATGCCCACCAGGTAGGCGGCCGCCACCAACCCGAACACCGAGTAGCCGCGGCTGCGCGCTCGCATTCGCTCGATGCCCGCAACACCGGCGACGCCGGCCAGCCAGGAAACGAAGGTCGGGCCCACCTCGATGGGTGCAGCCAGGGGCAGGAACGCCGCCGCGAACGCTCCCGCAATGAGGCCGAGCCGGTAGTCGAACAGTGCTGCAAGCATCACCGAGACGAATGCCACCGGCGCCAGGTAGATGCTCCAGCCCAGCCGAACCACCAGTCCCACCACCACGGCGTGGATCAGCATCACCACGAACACCGCGGAGAGGCTGCTCAGATCCTCCCACACGTGCCGCTGAAACACGAGCAGGTACACGCCCAGCATCCCGCAGAACAGCATCAGGCGCAGCGCCACCCCGGCGTAGGCGCGTGCCACACGCCACGGCGTGTGGTCGGCGCTCTGCGCCAGCCTCGCCTCCTCCAGCGCGCGCAGCGCGGTTTCCTGCTCATTGCTGACGCGCTCGTTGCGCGACACGAGGCGCTCACCCTTGACCACATCGAAATGATCCTTCACCGCCGCGGATGCGGCTTCGCGCCGGCGGGTGGTTTCGTCGGCATCGAAGGACAGGCTGGGCAGCGCATGCCCGCGAACCAGGTCGTGGAAGAGTTGCGCGCGGGCGCGATCGTCTCCGAATCGCGCCGTCGCCTCGGCGCGCACCACCTCGTCGACCCGGGTGGGATCGACCAGCGAAGACACGGGGCGTTTCTGTTCACCGCCGTCGTCGACGACCACAATCTCCTTGTAGGTGTTGCGCCGCAACACCGCGGCGTTGTCGATCAGGCCGCGCGCGGTGAGTTCCCGGTGATAATCGCGCGCCGCGGCTCGCAGGGCCGGGAAACGATCCGGCCGCAGTGCGTCGCGCAAGACCTCGCGCGATACGCCGGGCAGCCACTGCGAGGCGCGCGATATGCGCTCGTCCTCGGAGACGTCCCGGTCGCCGACAATGGCGGCGACGGAATCCAGCAGCGCGCCCAGATCGCGCGACAGGTCGCGCTCCACCTGCCGGTCGCGCCGAAACACCGGCGATACGGAAATCGACGCGCGCGCCCGCGCCACGCGCATCTCGTCGCCGGAGAGGGGCACGCGGAACGAATACGGGGCCACGATCTCGTGCGTCGCCACCTCGCCGGCGCGATACGCGGGATCAACGCGCTCGCGGACCGGCGGCAGCAACGCAATGACCACCACCGTGAACACGACGCCCAGCGCAATGCGCGGGGCCGCACGCCTCAGGGACGGCCGCGTTCGGCCGCGGCGCTCGGCGCGCGCGGGGTGTCTGCCGCTGCGTGGCAGCAGGCCGTTGAGACCGGGTCGCTTCATCGTTGGGGCTCCTCGCCGCCCTCCTGCCGCTCGTGTGCGTCGAAGGCGTTGATGATGCGCTGCACGAGCCGGTGACGGACCACGTCGTCCTGGGTCAGGTGCACGAACGCAATCCCGTCCACGTCCTTGAGGATGCGCTGGGCGGCCAGCAGGCCGGAACGCGATGGCGGATCCAGGTCAATCTGGGTGATGTCACCGTTGACCACCGCCTTGGCGTTTCGGCCCAGCCGGGTCAGGAACATCTTCATCTGCATCTCGGTGGTATTCTGCGCTTCGTCGAGGATGACGTAGGCATCGTTGAGCGTGCGCCCGCGCATGTAGGCGAGCGGCGCAATCTCGATGGTCCCGTTCTCCATCAGTTTCCCCGTGCGGTCGTGCCCCAGCATTTCACCCAGGGCGTCGACCACCGGCCGCACGTAGGGGTCCAGTTTGGCCTGGAAGTCGCCCGGAAGGAATCCGAGGCTCTCGCCGGCTTCGACCACGGGGCGCACCAGGAATACGCGTTCGATGGCGCCGACGCGAAGCGCGGCCACCGCCGCAGCCACGGCGAGATAGGTCTTGCCGGTGCCGGCGGGTCCAATTCCGAACACGACGTCGTAGCCGCGAATGGCATCGAGATAGCGCTTCTGTCCCGGCGTGCGCGGGGTAATGGTTGCGCCGCGCCGGGTCGACACCACCACGTCGCGATCCAGCCCGTTGAATTCCGCAACCGGAGACGCTTCCGCACCGCCACCCCCGTTGCCACGGGTCAGAATATAGTTGAAGTCCTGCTCGGAGAGGGCACGCCCGCCGCGGGCGATGTCGATGATCTCACGGAAGAACGCGGTGAGCCGGTCTATCTGATCCCCGGTGCCATTGAGGATGATATCGTCGCCGCGAACGACGACGCTGCCCGGGTAGTGGCGATCGACGATTGATAGATGGGTGTCTGCGGCTCCGAAAAGCTTGAGAGGGTCGACGCCGCTGAACGACAGCACCCTCTTTTTGGTCTTCAACCTGAACGCACCTCCCTGTGGACCCGCGGCGAACCTACGACATCCGGCGGTGGGGCCGAAACCAAAACCGTCGGCGCCGTCGCCCGGGTCCCGGCCCCACACGCACCCCTGCGGGTGCGGTCAGCTTCGGTCCATGGCTCCCGCTCGGAGAACGTGTATCTCAAAATATAGGCCAGCCGGGAGGGTGGAGCCAAGGACTAGCGGGGGATCACGAGGAGGATATCAGGCTCTAACTCGTTGGGATCACGCACCTTATCCTTATTTGCCTCGAAAAGGCGGACCCATTCCGCCGGATCGCCATAGACCTCCCAGTAACCCGCTATGATTTCGAGGGTTTCGTAGGGTGCCACGCGGTGTTGCGTGGGCAGATCCCGCGGGATGGCGAGGGTCGTATCGGGGTAGATCCAGACCGGGTCCTCGATCTTGTCCAGGTTGGCCCGGTAGATTCGTGGCCACTTGGTCCAGTCCGCGTAGACCTCGTCCTTCTCGGCGATGATGGACAGGCAGTCGCCGGCAACCACCTTGTACTGGCGGGGCAGCGCCTCGTACTGCGCGACCTGCGCGGAGAGCGTGCGGATGTCGGACTCGACGCGCAGGATTTCCTTCTCCACCGGCGTGATCTGGTTGCGCAGCGAGTCGATGCGCTTCTTGGTGGCGGCGAGATCCTCCTGCTTGTCATCGAGCGACGCCTGCATCTGGTTGCGCTTCGTTTCGAGCGCGTCACAGTACGCCGCCTTCTCCTTGTTGGAGAGCGCGGCGAACTCGTCCTCGCCGTAATACTCGCCCTGATCGATATCGATGGTCCGGCCCTTGGTGCGGCTGCAGCCCACGGAACCCGCGGCGATAATCACTCCGAAGAGAACTACCAGAACGTTGCGTACCACTACGACGACTCCTTCTTGCCGCCGGTTGCATCCCCGGACGTCGGCGCCGGCTTGCTGGTGTCGGCCTTCTTCTTCTCGATGCGGCCACTGCCGCGCTTGAGCAGTTCCAGCCGGGCGCGCAGCTCGGCGGGTTTGTCCTTCTTGGAGTTCAGGTCTGCCTGCTTGGCGGCCAGATCGTCGGCGAGCTGTTGCTCACGCTCGTGCACACCGTCGAGGTCCTTGTCGATGACCCCGATGTCCTCACGGAGTTCCTCGATCTCGATCGGGGACACGCTGCACGTCTCCACCTTGGAGCAACCTGTCGACACAACCGCGGCGCACGCAGCCCCTGCGAGCCACGCGCGAATAGCCTTTCGCACGACCTGACTCCTTTCAAATGTGGGGGTTAGAAGAAAATGACCCCGATACCCTAACAACCGCGCAGGGCACTGTCAAGAGTCCAACTGCGTGGTGCTACTCGGTGGCGGGCACGGGGCGGGTTTCGCGGACACGGGGTCTCGGGCGCCCCACCGGGCGCCTCGCCCCCCGGCGCGCGGCCTCCGCGACGGTCCGCAAGCCCACCGCTTGCCCCGCCCGGGTTCCGGTCACTCCTTCGGGGGGACGACGCGGATGTGGAGGTCGCGCAGCTGGTCCGGTTCCACCGGCGAGGGCGCGTCGTCCATCAGCGACGTTGCCTTTTGCGTCTTCGGGAACGCGATGACGTCGCGGATCGAGGGAGCACCCACCATGGTCATGATCAGCCGGTCCACGCCCGGCGCGATACCACCGTGCGGGGGCGCGCCGTACTCGAGCGCGTCGAGCAGGAACCCGAAGCGCCGCGCGGCGTCCTCCTTCGTGATTCCCGTCACCGCCATCACGCGTTCCTGCAGGTCACGGTTGTGGATGCGGATGCTGCCCGAGGCCAGTTCCATGCCGTTGCATACCAGGTCGTAGAGATGCGCGCGCACGCGCAGTGGATCCGATTCCAGATACTGAATGTCTTCCTCGAACGGCATCGAGAACAGGTGGTGACACGGGACATAGCCGCCGGTCTCCTCGTTACGCTCGAAGAGCGGAAACTCGTTGACCCAGACAAACTCGTAGCCCTCGCGCGCGTCCAGCCCCAACCGGCGCCCGACGTCGATGCGCAGCTTACCGAGAATGACATTGATGTCGGGCGTCTTCCCCACCAGTGCGAGCAGCAGGTCGCCGTCCGCCATGCCACACCCATCGATGATGCGCGTTTCGATGGCCTCCCCCAGGAACCTGGCCGCGACACCCGCGAGTCGCGCGCCGTTGCGGCGCAGACTCAAGAGCCCGCCCGCACCCGCCGCCTTCGCGATTGCTTCCAGTTCGTCGACGTCGCGCTTGACCAGGCGCGTACCGTCCTTGACCACGAAGCCGCGCACCTCGCCGCCCCCCTCCAGCGCCGAGCGGATGACGCGGAACTCCGTGCCCGCGAAGAAATCGCCCAGCGCGCGGATCTCCATACCCAGCCGCAGGTCGGGCTTGTCGATGCCGTAGGTCGCGATTGCGTCGCGGTACGGCATCACGCGAAACGGCGTCGCAATCTCCGCACCCACACCCGCGCGGAACACCTCCGCCATGAGGGGTTCGACGAGTTCGAAGACGTCCTTCTCTTCGACGAAGCTCATCTCCATGTCGATCTGGGTGTGCTCGGGCTGGCGATCCGCGCGCAAATCCTCGTCGCGCAGGCAGCGTGCAATCTGGAAGTAGCGGTCGAAGCCCGCCACCATCAGGATCTGCTTGTAGAGCTGCGGGCTCTGCGGCAGCGCGTAGAAACTCCCCGGGTGCAGGCGGCTGGGAACGAGGTAGTCGCGCGCACCCTCCGGGGTGGCGCGCACCAGCATGGGGGTTTCGATCTCCAGAAATTCGCGCTTGGAGAGAAAATTGCGAATGGCGAGCAGCACGCGATGGCGCGTCTCGATGTTTTCCTTGAGCGGGCGGCGGCGCAGATCGAGGTAGCGATACTTGAGGCGCAGTTCCTCGCTGGCCTTGACCTCATCGGCGATGTTGAACGGAATCACTTCCGAGCGGTTCAGCACCACCAATCGCGACAATGCCACCTCGATGGCTCCCGCCGGCGAGTCATCGCGCACCATCTCCCGGGGACGCGCGCGCACCGTCCCCTCCACCGCGATCACGTCCTCCATGCGCAGCCCCGCGCTGATCCCGGCCAGATCGCCCGCGCCGGCGTCGTCCACCACCAGCTGCACGCGTCCATAGCGGTCGCGCAGGTCGATGAAGCGCAGCCCGCCCAGGTCGCGCACGCGCGCCACCCATCCCATGAGTCGCACGCCGCTACCGGTCAGCGACGCATTCACATCGCCGCAACGGTGTGAACGTGCGAACGGAAGCCAGTAACCCGTGGTACTCACCCTTGTTCTCCTTCGGCCACGCCCGCGCGCCTCGCAAACGCCGCCAGTTCCTTCTCGTCCACCATGGTTTCCGTCTTGTGCCTGAAGTCGTGCCACCCGATCTGGCCGGGCTGGGACGCATCCACCACCGCCGCGACGCGCGCGCCGCTCTTCATCGCCGCCTCGATCTGCTTCTTGCGCGAGCGGCCGGAGAGATCCACCTGCGCGCCGCCCAGCGCGCGCAGCACCCGCGCCACCGCGAGACCACGCGCGCCCGCATCCTCACCCACGCACACGACGTAGAAACCAACCCGGGCCCCGGCATCCGCCGCCTGGGCCTTCGCCTCCGGCAGCGCAGCCACCACGCGCTCCAGGCCCACGCTGAAGCCGGTGGCGGGGGTGTCCGGTCCGCCGCAGTCACGGATGAGGTTGTCGTAGCGGCCACCGCCGCACAGCGCGCTCTGCGCACCGTGCACGCCGTGGTAGACCTCGAACACGGTGCGCGTGTAATAGTCGAGGCCGCGCACCAGGTACGCGTCGGCCTGGAACGGGACCGCCACCGCGTTCAGTGCCTCGCGCACGCGCGCAAAGTGCGCCGCGTCTTCTTCGACCAGGTATTCGGAGATCAGCGGCAGGCGCCGTTTGAGCTTCTCTCCGTATTCCTTCGAGTCGAAAATGCGCAACGGATTGGCGCCGTAACGTTCCAGCGACTCGGGGTCGATCTCATTGGAGAGTGAACGAATGGCATCGAGCAGCACGTCGCGGTAACGTGTGCGCGACTTCTCCGTTCCAACCGAGTTGACGCGAACATCCAGGCCGTCGAAACCGAGTTCACCCAGCACTTCGAACACCAGCTGGATGATCTCCGCGTCCAGTGCGGGACTGTCGCTGCCGATGGCCTCCGCGCCCACCTGGTGAAACTGGCGGTAGCGCCCCGCCTGGGGACGATCGTAGCGAAACATGGGTCCCGCGTACCACAGCCGCTGCACCCCGCCCCAGCGGTGCATGCCGTTCTCCAGATAGGCACGGATCACCGAGGCCGTGTTCTCCGGGCGCAGCGTCAGGCTGCGGCCGCCACGATCGGTGAAGGTGTACATCTCCTTGGTGACGATGTCGGACTGCTCTCCGACCGCGCGCACGAACAGATCCGTGCTCTCGAAGATCGGCGTGCGGATGCCGCGGTAGCCGAAACGGTCGAACGCACGTTCGAACGCGGACTCAACCGCCCGCCAGCGCCCGAACTCGAGCGGCGTAATATCGTGCGTGCCCCGCGGGCGCGTGTACTTCATGCCGCTTCACCCTCCGTCCGGCTGCCGCGGCGGTGCAGCGCAAGCATGGTAGCCGCACCCACCGTCAGGCCGCAGACATCCGCGATCCAGTCGACGGGGTCACGCTGCCGCCCCGGCACCGTGCCCTGAAACATCTCATCGGCGGCGGCAATGCTGGCGCCGATCGCCACCACCAGCAACAGCGCTATCACCAGCGGCCGCAGCCCGCGACCCGCGACCAGGCGGGCAAGCAGCACACCCAGGATCGCGTACTCGGCGCCGTGCGCCAGCTTGTCCTTCATGTCGAATTCGGGGCCCGGCGCGTGCAGATACGGCCGCGAGGAGACAAAGAAGATGAGTCCCACGTACGCCGCCGCCAGCGCGGCCCACACCCGGGAGGCCAGGCGCAGCTCTGCCGGGGCCGGGTCACGGCGCTCGCCGTTCACCGGTCACCAAAACGCCTGAAAACGTTGAGCACGTCGCCCGCAGCCGCCGCGCGACGCAGTTCGTCGCGAAAGTCCGCGTTGCCAAGCAGCCGGGATATGCGGGCCAGGATGCGAATGTGTTCGCGGCGCCTTTCGCGCGGGCCGAGAACGACAAAGATGAGATCGACCACCAGACCATCGGTCGCTCCAAAATCGACACCGGGCCGGGTCCGGTAGAATCCCGCCACCAGGCGGTCGACGCCGGCGGTGTACGCGTGCGGTATCGCCACCCCGTGCCCCACACCGGTGGTCATCACCTGCTCGCGCGCAATCACATCGTGCAGAGCCGTTTGCGCGTCGGCCAGGAAGCCCTTTGCGTCCAGATCGGCCACGATGGCGGTGAGCGCCGCGTCCCGGTCCGTGGCGGGCAGGTCGGTGACGACGGTTTCGGGCACGAATAACTCGGTAAGTCGCATGATGACAGGGGGCCGCCGGTTGCTGGGGTCGGGGATCAGGCGCCCTACGATACGGGGGGCGCTCGCCGGGTGTCAAGCGCGGACGGCGGGCGCGATCATGGCTCGACGGGGACCACGGGAACCACGCGCACCTCGAAGCTGTCCGCACTGATCGCGGCAAGCCGCACGCCCGGCGGCAGGATGACCTCCGCCGCGATGCGATGGATGGCGGGCGCGCCCCCCGCCACGGTAAGGAGCACGGACACGTCACCCGACGACAGCGTGTCGAGCACCGCCATCGGCCCCTGCAGGGTCAGCGAAACCATGCTCGGGTCCACCGCTGCCTCCACGTCGTCCGAATCGAGCAACACGGTGGGCGGCACGTTGGGTAGCACGCGCTCGCCACGCGGACTCACCCGGAACGACACCGTGACCCGGTCCGGATCGCACACCAGCCGTGCGTCGGCGCAGTCCAGATTCACGTCGCGCGTTCCCGAGTCGCGCACCCGCGACAGGTCCACCGGCTCGGTGGTCACGTGCTGAATGCGATCCACCCGCGACGACGGACCGCGCACGGTGATCCAGGCCGGTTCGATTACCACCCCACCCTCCAGCAATACGAGGTTGGCCGGGAGTGCGCCGACGGTGGCCAGCGAGACCTGCAGCCGGCGGCTCGCAACCGGTTCGAGATCGACCTCGAGCACCGAGGGTGCGATTACCTGTACGCGGCCGGGATCGATCCCGCCGATTCCGCCCACGTCGTTCCCCGTCAGCGGCACCCGTTGGCGGCCCGGTCCGAGCCCCGACAGGTCCACGCCCACCACCAGCCGCTGAAAACCCAGCGCAACCATCTGTCTTCGGGTGGCGGAAATGCGCACATTGGCCGACGCGGGAACACTCGACGACAGCGCCAGCGAGTCGGAGACACCGTCCACCACCAGCGACGCGCTGCGCACGCTGATCACCTCTTCCTGGCCGCTGGCGTTGAACCAGACCAGTATGGCGACGACCAGCGCGAGAACTTTCGCGCCGAGGTTGTGTGTGATTATGCGCGCGACGTTCATGGTTGCCGCGTGGTCCGGAGACCGGCCTCAGCGGCCGGGCTGGACGACGATCTCCTGACCCACGCGCAGACCGTCGGAGCGGCGCAGGCCGTTGAGTTCCCGCAGCCGGGCGACGGTGGTCTGATAACGGCGCGACAGTTCCCACAGCGTGTCGCCACGCTGCACGCGGTGCACGACCGCACGTCCCGCGTCATCCCCGGTGCGCTGCGGCGGGTGGGCGCGGTGGAACGCCTGGATTCCGTCCGCGATGGCACGGGCGATCTTCTCGCGGCCGGCCGGATCGCGCAGCAGTTTGGCATCCGCGCTGTTGGTGAGGAAGCCCGCCTCCACCAGCACCGACGGCATGGAGATGGTGCGAAGAACCGAGAAGGACTTCTGCTTGACGGATCGCGTCGGCAGCAGCCGGCGGTCGCGCACGGATTCGAGGATCGATTCCGCCAGCTGTTCGCTTCGCGCCATCACCGACTGCTGGTTGACGTCGAGTAGAATGTGCACCAGGTCGTCGTTGCCGGACTGGTCCAGACCGAAGTCGTGGGCGGCCTCGCCGGATTTCAGCGCCTTGCTGGCGGCGTGCTCGGCGCCGGCCGGGGCGACGAAGAAGATCTCGGCGCCGCGCGCGGAACTGTTGGCCGCGGAGTTGAGATGGATGCTCACGAACACGTCCGCGTCCTTCTTCTCCGCCCGTTCGTTGCGCTCCGGAAGCGTGAGGTAAGTGTCTCCCTCACGCGTCAGCACGGCCTGCACGTTGCCGCCGCCCCGGTTCAGGATCTCCGCCGTGCGGCGCGCGATGTCCAGGGTGAGCTTCTTCTCCACCAGGCCGTAGCGACCGGTTGCGCCGGCGTCGCGGCCCCCGTGACCGGCGTCGATGGCGACGACGAGCGCGCGCTCCGCGCCCGAGCGTCGCACCACCGGTGCCGGGTCCTGCTCCGTCGAAGCTGGCGGCTCGGCGGCATCCGTGGCCGGCGTCAGGTCGATGACGATGCGGAAGGGGTGGCCCGCGGAGGCGGGCAGTACGAAGTCCTTCCAGGACATGGGCCGGGCGAGATCGATGATCACGTCGACACCGCCGGCGCGGTCGAAGGCGTTCACCGAGCGCACGCCGCCGTCGTCGACCGCGCACGCACCCACCGCATCGGTGCGAGCTGCGCCTTCCACGCGCACCAGGATCCCCGCCGCGTCAGGCAGATAGTCGATGGTGTAGTCGCAGCCGCGGGACAGGTCCACCACGACTCGCGTGCGGGCATCGGTGCTGGAGTGGCGCAGTCCGGTGACGGCAACGCCGGCGGCGTTCGCCAGCGCCGGCGTCACCAGCAGCACGAGCGCCGCGAGGTACATCCTCAAATGGCGCGGGCAACCCGTTTGGCCTGTGGGAGATATGAACAGCACCCGCCCACGTTAGCGACGGGACCGCCTGGCTGGCAAGGGGAAATCGGAGGGGATCAGTCGGCCAGGACGAAACGCGTGGGGTCGACCCGCTCCCCGTCCTTCTCGATCTCATAGTGGAGGTGCGAGAAGGTGGAGCGGCCGGTGGAACCGACGCGGCCGATGACGTCGCCGCGGGTCACCCGTTGGCCCTTCTGGACCAGCCGGCGCTGCATGTGGGCAAAGCGGGTCACGAAGCCGCCGCCGTGCGAAATCTCGACGACGTTGCCATAGGTGCGCCAAACCCCGGAGAAGGTCACCACACCGTCGGCGGTGGCATAGACAGGGGTCCCCAGCCGCGCCGAGAAGTCCAGGCCCCGGTGCATGGTGCGGCGCCCGCTCATGGGGTCCATTCGCCAGCCGAACCGGCTGGAGACGAAGCCGACGTTGACGGGCCGCAGCGACGGGGTGGTACGCAGCTTCTCGTTTGCCCCTTCCAGTTCACCGAGGATGGATTCGTAGTCGGTCTTCTGCAACCTGGCCTGGCGCAGCAGCTTGTCGATGTCGCGCCGCGCCTCCGCCAGGCGCGCGCGCTCCTCGGGGCCCACCGAGGTCAGCAACTGGGCGCTGGAGAAACCGGTTCCGCCTACACCCACCTGAGCCACGTCCTCGTCCAGTTCGTCCATATTGGCGAGGATCCGGGCCTTCTTCTGGAAATCGAAGTTCTGCGCAACCTGCCGGCGCAGGGTCTCGACCTCCGTGCCCAGCGCGGCCAGCTCGCTCTTGAGCTCGCTGTTCTGGGTCTCGAGCGCTTCCACGGTGTAGGCGTCCATGAGGCGGCTCGAGTAGTGAAGGACCACCCAGCCGGATACCCCCAGTGAAATGGTCACGACGGCCGCCAGCGCGGCCAGCGCGTTGCGCCGCACACGGAACGTGCGCGGTTCGTTGCTGCCCTCGGGCAGGTAGAGGAAGGTCAGGATGCGGTCGGGAATTCGAATCAACTGCAGTTTTCTCCTGGTCGGTACCCTCGGGGGAGCGGCTCGCGTTGCAGGCTACGCATGATCGCGGAGTCCCGTCAAGCCGGAATCCCCCCCTGAGGGGGCAAGGTTCGTACCAATCCACCAAAGATCAGGGCCGGGTCCCTGCGGTCCCGGCCCTGTACGACACGCACAACGGTCTCTCGGTTCAATTCTCCATATAGCCCTGCAGGAACTTCGCGCGGGTGGAATGACGCAGCCGCTGGATCGCCTTCTCCTTGATCTGGCGGATGCGCTCCCGCGTGAGCGACAGGCGCTTACCAATGTCCTCGAGCGTCATGGGCTCGTCGCCGCCCAGACCGAAGTAGAGCGACAGGATCAGCCGCTCCCGTTCGCTGAGCGTGCCGAGGGCCCGCTCCAGGTCGTCACTCAGTGCCGATACATACGTATCCTCGTCCGGCGCGGCCTGGGCGTCGTCGGTAAGGTAATCCACCAGCGCGGTGTCGTCCTTGTCGGCCGAGTAAGGGTCGTCCAGGGACACGTGGGTGTTTGCGATCACCATGGTGTCCTCGACTTCCTCGATGGAAATGTTGAGCCGCGCGGCGATCTCTTCCGCGCTCGGTGCTCGCCCCAGTTCCTGGTCGAGCTGGCGTGACACCTTGCCGATACGGTACAGCGTGCCCGCACGGTTGAGCGGCAGCCGCACGATGCGCGAGTGCTCGGCGAGAGACTGCAGCATCGCCTGGCGAATCCACCACACCGCGTAGGAGATGAACTTGAAGCCGCGTTCCTCATCGAAACGATGCGCGGCCTTGATCAGGCCGAGGTTACCCTCGTTGATCAGGTCCTCGAGTGAGAGCCCCTGGTTCGCGTACTGCTTCGCGATCGACACCACGAAGCGCAGGTTCGCCTTCACCAGACCGTCCAGAGCTTTCTTGTCGCCGGCGTGAATCCGGCGCGCCAGATCCCGTTCCTGCTCACGGGTCAGAAGCGGGGTCTTGTTGATCTCGTGGAGGTACAGATCGAGACTCCGGATTCCACCCGCGGGCTGCGCTGCGCGACGGGTCTTTTCCTTGCGCTCGTCCACTTCGCGTTCCGTCATGGCATTTCCCCTCCTGGCTCGAGTCATTCGCTTACCTTCGCTCCGGCAGAACCGTCACAAACGTCGTGTTCCTGCCTCTCTTCACCAGGAAAGCGATGGGGTCTTTCCGCTGCTTGAGCTTCTCCGAAACGGACACGTAATCCTCCATGCTCTTGACTTCGTGTGAATACACTTCCGTAATCACGTCCCCGGGCATGATCTCCGCCTCTTCCGCGGGACTGCCCTCCTCGACGTCCACCACCACCACACCGGTCTGACCACGATCCAGGCGGAATTCCCGCCGCACTTCTCCCCGCGTTGCGTCTTCCACGTGGAGGCCCAGCCAGGCGTCACTGGCGGGTTCGGGCGCCGAAGCCACCGGCTGGTCATCCGGCTTCTCGCCCAGGGTCACGTTGATCACCCGCTCCTTCCCATCCCTGTAAACCACCACCGGGACCGATTTGCCCACCGGGGTGGAAGCGACCATGAGACGGAACTTGCCGTCGTCCCTTACATCGTCCCCGTCGAACCGGACGATGACGTCCCCGGTCCTCAGGCCGGCCGAGGCCGCCGCCGTGCCAGGCTGTACCTCACGGACCACGATGCCGTGCTTGACGTCCAGGCCCATGCCCGAGGCCAGCTCCTCGTCCAGCTCCTGGAGGACGATGCCCAGGTACCCGTACCTGACGTGCCCGCTCGCGATCAGTTCGGCCATGATGTTCTTGGCCATGTTGATGGGGATCGCGAAGCCGATGCCCTGCCCGGACGGGTTGATGGCGGTGTTGATGCCGATCGCCTCGCCGTCGAGGTTCACCAGCGGGCCGCCGCTGTTGCCGAAGTTGATGGACGCGTCGGTCTGGATGTAATTCTGGTACGTCGCGTCGCCGCCGACGATGTTCAGATCGCTGCGCCCCTTGGCGCTCACGATACCCACCGTCACCGTTCCCTGCAGCTGGCCGAACGGCGTTCCGATGGCCATCACCCAGTCACCCACGCGCATCGCGTCGGAGTCGCCCAGCTTGACCTTAGGCAGGTGTTTAGGCCCGTCGACCTGGATGATCGCGATGTCGGTGTGGCGGTCGAAGCCAACCACGCGCGCCTCGTACTCCTCGCCCACGCTGTCGTCGTCATCGTTGTGATCGAGCATGACCGTGATCTTGTCGGCATCGCGGATCACGTGGTAGTTGGTCAGGATCCGTCCCTCGTCGTCAAATACGAAACCGGACCCGCCGCCCGGCACGCGCCGGTTGCGCTGGCGTTGCTCACCGTCCGGGAAGAACTCGCGGAAGAAGTCGAAGGGGGCTTCGTTCTGCTGCCCGCGCTCGGACCGGAAGGCGCGTTCGGTTCTGATGAATACCACCGCCGGGCGAACCTTTTCAGCCACGTCCGCGAACACCGAAGAACCGTCAGCGCGCACCGTCGCGCTGCGATCGGCCGGCGCCGCCGCCACCGGCGTCGCGCCCGCCGCGACCGCCACCATGCCCACAGAAAGGCCCACTACACGTGCGAAGGAGTTGAGATTCATCGTTCTTGTCGTCTCCCGTGGTTTGCGGCGCAGCCACCCGGCGCGCCGTCCCGCCGCACGCGGTTCCCCGCGGCGCGGACATTCGTTGTTCGCGGACGATGTCGGTCGTCCAACCCGGAGCTGTGGCAGGGGGTCTTGGCTGAAGAGCAGATTCTCGAAGGTTTGATGCACTCTCGACCAGTGCACCCAAAGTCTACCCCGGAATCGGCGCCGTGTCAACCTCTTACTTTCCCCGTCCCCACTCCGCCGGCGCGGGCAACCAGCTTACTTTGTAACAAGTTTCGGGCCACGCGGCCCGGACACCCGCCTCTTGGTCACCCCCTTTGTACGCGGTGGAGGGGTGCGGAGTTCCTCTGTGCAAACGGCTATGATCAAAGAGGTTGTCAGCCCGCCCGCGTTGGGTCATCATGTCCGCCTGTCCGCCGCGATCCCCGGGGCCGGCCCGGAGCGCGCCGGCAAGCTGCTATGCGCAACGGCCCCATCGATTTCCGGCCCGTCGCCGCCACCGATATCAGGGTGGTGGCGGATACGCATTTCCGCGACCGGGACCTCCCCGGGGAGGCCGAACGGCGCGATCGCTTCCTGCGCTTCCTCGACTCGCTCGCCCCGGGGACCTTTCTGGTTCTGCTGGGCGACATCTTCGACTTCTACTTCGAGTACCGTTCGGTGGTGAGCCGCCGCTACCTGGACATCTACGAGGCCCTGGACCGCTGCCGGGGGCGCAGGGTCGACGTGCACTTCCTGGGCGGCAACCACGACCACTGGGTGGGCAGCTTCTTCACGCACGACCTCGGCATCACCGTCCACCACGAGGAGATCCGCATCGCGGCGCAGGGCCGCAAGCTGGTGCTGGCCCACGGCGACCTGGTGATGCCCCGCGACTACGGCTACAAGATGCTCAAGAGCGTCATCCGCAACCGCGCGGTGATCGGCGCGTCGCGCTGGATTCACCCCGACCTGTTGGACGCGATTGCGCGCGGCGTCGCCCACGGCAGCCGCCAGTATTTCAGTGTTCCCCAGGAGAAGCGCGCGCGCGCGGTGGAGGGGCATGCCTGGCAGAGTTTCTTTGCGCGCGGGAATGATGCCTTCGTGATGGGACACGTGCACTACCCCATGCACGTGACGCGCGACGGCCACGAGTTCATGATCGTGGGAGACTGGCTGGAGCACTTCACGTACGGAAGGCTCAGCAACGGAAGGCTGCGGCTCGAGACGACTAGAAGTTGAACCCGAGCCCGAAGCGGTGGTTGTCGCCGAGGTCGTTGCCGATGGGCAGGAACGCGTAGTCCAGCGACAGCTCGCGATAGTTGACGCCGAAGCCGAACGTAGCCCCCTGCGAATCGTAGCCCGCCTTGTAGCCCGCGCGCAGCGCCAGCAGCCTGCGATACGAATACTCGGCGCCGATGTGCTGGCGCCAGTCGTCGTCGTTGGGGAACATGGCGTCGAAGGTGAACAGCACCCGCCCCTCGATACTCGCCACTTCACGCTCGTAGCTGGCCCCCACCTTGACGTAGCGCGGCAGCGCGTACTCCTCGGTATCGAAGTTCATCGGCGTGCCCAGGTTGCCGGCCACCGCCGCCAGCTTGACACCGCGGATCTTGGAGGTGTGGTAGATGCCCGCGTCCACCGCGAAGCCGGTGGCGGACAGCTCGTCGATGCGCTGGTAGACAGACTTGAGCGAGACCCCGATTGACGTATTGGGTACGATGTAACGCGCGTACGCCACCGCAAACGACATGTCGTAGGCGCCGAAGGTGCCCAGCGGCACCGCACTGGGGTCGACGTCATAACGGTCCATGTCGTCCATGAACATGCCGGTGAACAGAAAACCCAGCGTGCCGAACTCGGTTTCGTGGGTCACCGCAGCCTGCTCCAGACGGATGGTCTGGAAATACTCCACGTGCGCCAGCGTGACCTTCGTCCCCAGCACCGGCGCCATTGCGCCCGGGTTCCAGAACACGGAGGACGCGTCTTCCGCCACCGCGGTGTAGGCCTCACCCATGGCCGACGCGCGCGCGCCCACGCCGATGCGCAGAAACAGCGCCCCCGCCGAACCAGGGTCGGCCGCGCGCCCCGCCGCGGGCATGGCCACAATGAGGGCGGATATCAGAATGTGTTGCCAGCGCATGTTCATGACTCCTTGACTCGTCCGCACTCGCTTCAACGCCGGATCGCGAACGTCTTGACCAGCGATCCACTACCGCTGTCGCCGTCGATCTTGAGGCGAAGCAGGTAGACACCGCTCTTGAGCGCGGCCACGTTGATCACTTCGTCGAAGGGCGTGTCCGGCAGACCGTTCGGATTGACCTCGAACGACCTCGTGAGCGCCTCCTGGCCTTCCACCGTGTAGACGGACAACTGCACCGTGGCACGGGTGTTGGTCGCTACCCGGGCGTGCACCTCGTCGCCGGTGACCGGGTTGGGGTAGATGATAAACGATCCGGCATCGTAGGGGGCGCTCGACGTGGCCGGTGCGGATCCACCCGAGGAGCGCCCGGTGCGCGCCAGATCCCCGCGCGAAACCGGCCAGGCCGCGGCGGCCACCGAACCGTCCAGCGACTGGATGGACAACGCCGTCTCGTCATCGGTCGTCACCTCATCGTTGATGGCGTCCAGCCCGGCAAAGAGCGCGTTGGAACCCAGCGACACCAGACTCCACACGCCGCTTGACACCTGGGCCAGCGACGGCGCCGTGCCCATGTCCGACGGTCCCACGCGCGGAAAGGATCGCACCTTCGCGCCCGAGACCCCGACCGCCACCAGGGTGCCGTCGTCGAGCGGGAAGAGCACGTCAACGGCGCCGTTGCCGTCGATGTCCGCCACGAGCGCGCTCTCCATCTGACGGTCCGGATCGATGACCGGCGCTTCCCCGTCGGCCTCGGGACGGATCACCACCGGCCACTCGATCATCGTGCGCGCGTTCGACTTGAGGATATACATGTACTCGGAATCCCACAGCGCGATCTCGAGCGCGCCGTCGCCGTCCACGTCGCCCAGCACGGGGTCCGACGGAGCAGCTGCGCGCAACTGTCCTGTCTGGCGGCTCGACAGGGCGTCACTCATCGCGCCTAGCGGGTCGAGTACGAACACGCGCCCGTCGGCGAGTGCCACCACGATCTCGTCGTCGTTGTCACCGTCCACGTCGCCCGCCGCGGGCGCTGAGGGCACGACGTCAGCCGGCTTGCCGCCATTCACCAGCGTGCTGCTCCACGCCACCGGTGGCGCCGCGAGCGCCGCCCCGGCGCGCGCCGCCGGCGTCCACGCAACGAAGGTGCGCAACGCGATGGTGTCGGTGCAGGCGGCCACCACACCGAACGTCTCGGTTCCGCTGTCGGTCACGCGCGAGAGCGCGAGCGCCTTCACGCGCTGAGCGGGCAATGAGAGCGGCCACAGCGGTGCGATGTCGGCCGCAGCCGGCGCGACCACCGCTCCGGTGGCGTCCACAAAGCTCATGCGCGCCCCGCCGCCGACGCGCTCGGTGATGACCACTTCCGGCCGCCCGTCACCGGTGACGTCCACCAGCATGGGCGGCGTCAGCATCGGCTGGCCCTGGTAGAGAACCCCCTGCGTGCCGGGATCGCCGTCCCCATCCACCAGTTCGGAACCGGTGTACGTCCACGCGTACACACGCCCGCCGAGCGCGGTCGCAACAATTTCGTCGCCGGGATTGCCGTCGAGGTCCGCGAACGCGGGCGGCCCCGCCCACGACACACCCGGCGCGGCGATGTAGGGGTCGACGGTGGCGGGGTTGGCGTCGCCGTCCACCCACTCGCTTCCGTCCGGCTTGAACACGAACACGCCCACGTCGTCGGAGAGCACCACGATCTCGGCGTCACCCGCGCCATCCAGGTCCACAACGCTGGCCGGCTGCGACGGTGAGCTCGCGTCCCAGCGCGCGCGCACCTCCGTGTACGAAATCTCGCGCTGCACGTTCACTCGCATGAAGCTTCCGGCCGGAGAGAGTGTTTCGATGGCGATGCCCGTCGCCACCCCGGAGTTGGACACCGAGGCGGGCTGGGTGGAGGAACCGAGCACGGTTTCGTTGCCCTCGCCGGTACGGTACGAATCGAAGTAACTGCCCAGCGAAAAGGCGGCCGAGCCGAGACGGTCGAGGTCCTGCACGCCGTCCGCTTCCTCGAGGTCGATCCCCTTGCGCGCAACGTAGTCGTCGGGCAGGAAGCCGCTCGTGACGGCATCGCTCACCACGCGCTCATCCACGTGCCAGATGTAGATGCCGCTCCCGGTGTGGCGCAGCAGCACGTCGAACCCGTAGGCGGGGCTGTAGCGGTACAGGTAGGGGTTGGTGAGGTCGGTGAGAAAGAAATCGAACTCCGCGCCTTCCAGCGAGTCGGTGTTGTTGGGAATGAGGTTGCTGTCCGCATCGCCGAAGGTGAACAGGCTGTCGAAGTTGGCGTCGTGCACGCGGTTGACCACCAGGTAGTACTCGCCCTCGGTGATGGGCACGCGGATGCAGAGCGTGTCGGTCTCGGCGCCGGTATTGATGTCCGCGAGGCGCACGGTGGCGGCGGCGGGGTCGGCATCGATCACCACCGGATCCAGCCAGCCCGCGATCACGCGGTTGAACGCGCACGGAAAGCCGGGAACGAAGCCATTCACGTTGAACAGCCCGTAGCCCATCAGGCAGAAGGCTCCCACCCCCTGCGAATCCGGAACACCACCCGGGGTGGAATCGAAGGTCGGCACCAGCCCCACCCGGCTGCCAATCTGGAAGGACCAGATTCCCAGTGTCCCCACGGTGGCGAAGTCCTGTGATGCGTGCGACGGCACGATGGCGAAGTTGTCCACGAAGAACGGGTCGCCCGCCACCTGGTCGCCGGTGGCAAGGCCCGGCGAGGCGGGGTCGTCCTGTGCGCTGCGGATGTCTCCAATGTCGTAGAAGCTCGACCAGATCTGGATGGGCGAGTCGCCGCCGATGTCGGTTTCCTGCCCCGCGCCCGCGTGAATGATGAACACGTGATCGTAGGCCGCGAAGTTGTTGCGCGCGTCCGCCTGGTCGATCACCGTCTGCGCCAGCTCGACCACGCGCTGGTCTTCGAAGGTGTCCGAGCCGTAGTAGCTCATCTTCTGCGGCAGCGTGTAGAGCGAGTCGTCGATGGTCCACGCCACCTGCAGGTGCCCGCGCGATGCCCCGCGGAAATACTGCGCCATGTGTTCGAGTTCGTTGGAGAACCAGGTGGTGTCCCGCAGCGGACGGTTGCTGCCGGGCTGGCCGCCCATGAGGGTGTCCTGGAACTGGACCTGGAAGGCGAGGACCCGCAGCGTGTCATCCCGTACGGCAGCGGCGGGCGTCACCAGCGAGCGCAGGCGGTCGCGTTGATAAACGTTGAGTGCGCCGTTTGATGTGACCGGTGCCACGGGCCGAATCTGCCCGGGGCGATCGGGGCTCCGGTACGCGGGAACCTGCCGCCCGCCCGATGACGGCGACGCGGCCAGCGCCGACACGATCAGGCACAGGCCTGCGAGGCGCGGAAGACGACGGGTGCTGAAGCTCAAGACGTAAGGACTTCTCTTCGTGTGGTGAACGACCTGCAATTGCGGGGGGACTCGGAACGCAACCCACTGTAGCCATAATACTTGGCCGGGTCAACGGTAAAGGGGGAGTTGTCGCCCGTAATTCGCCGCCCCTGATCGACGCTTACTCCGGCGCAACTCCCCCTTACCTGGTCGGCTTCCTAACCAGCCTACTCGACGCTACCAGCCAACCAAACCCTGTCTTAGCGAGCCTGGCGAACCCGTTTCGCGGCTCCCTTCTTCTGTCCAGAAGCGGTGCTGGACTTGGCCTTCGTGACGGTTTTCGTCGTCTTGACGGCTGTCGTCCCGCGCGCGCTGCGCGCGTTGTCGGCGCCCGGCTTCGCGGACGTACCCTTGACCTTGCGTTCACTGATCTTCACCGGGGTGCGCTCGGCCGCGCGCGACCCGCTGGTCGACACGACCTTCACCCGCTCGACACTCTTCACCGGCCGCGGCTCGACGGTGCGCTGCACCGACCTGGCCCGCGCTTCGGTAACACGGCCGCTCGGGGCCGGTCCGCGGCTCGTCGTGTACACGCTCTTGAACTTCGCGGGCGCCGGCCGCAGCGCCTGGTACGGATCCGCCACGTTGCAGCGGTACGAGTCGTACACGCCGGCACACTGGCGGCAGTTGTCACCGATGCGCACGTGCACGCCACCGTAGGCCGAGCACAGGTACGCCGGGTAGCGCACCCACTGGCGCACGTAGAAGCGCGCGCAACCCACGGTCACGAAGTCCCAGCGGCACGATGCCGGCAGCAGCGACACGTAGAAGTCGCGGCAGGCCACATACGGATCCCCGTAGACGCGGAATCCAAACCCGCCCACGAACACCGACGCGCCATAGTAGGAGTAGTCGAACGGCACCGGGCTTCCGACCGCATACAGGTGCGCAATACCCACGCCGTCCAGCCGGTCGAGACCCACGTCGCACGCGTTGTAGCGATAGGTGCGGCCACCGCGCAGCCACACGCGATCGTACGGCGACGAGGGGTAGAGCACGTGCAGATAGCCGTCCGTGTCCACCAGCAGCAGGGTCGCGTAGCAGTCGCGGTCCGCCCGCAGGTAGATGGAGACGTCGTTGTACGCCGGGAAGATATCCCCGCCGTCCACCCACACCCGCACGCCGGCCTGTCCGGATACCACGATGCCCGGGGGGTCGGCCTGCGCCGTCGGCGCGGCCAGCGCGATCGCGGCCAGCGCGATCGCGGCAATCATCATATTCAGGGTCGTGCGTTTCATGGCATGGCACCTCCTATGGGAGCGAGCTCCTGGTTGTTTTCAACCGCCTGATACGCCCAGTCCAGCGTGACCGAAGTCGTCGAGACCTCCGTCACCTGGATTTTCGCCATGTTGTAATCACCCTGACTGTCCCGAATGCGAACGATGTAACTGTGGCCAATGATCGCCTCGGCCGAGTGGGATGGCGCCCAGCCCACGAGCGGCGCCCAGTCCACGTAGACGAGATCGATCAGACCGTAATCCTGGATATCTACATCGAGGTCCGCGCTGGCGATATAATTCACGCCGCCCGTCGACTCGAAGTAGATATCCGTGGTGCCCAGCGCCGCGGCTTGCGAGGTCCCTGACAGACTTGAAAAGTCATACCCCGCACGCGACGGGTCTTGCCCCAGTTCGACCAGCACCAAACCAAATCCCTCCGGCCGGGGAGTGTCGAACACACTCTCCAGACTCAATTCGCTCTCGTGGCCGGCGCGGTCGTATGCCGTCACCGCGTAGTACCACGTTTGTCCGTTCACGACGTCCGTGTCGTCAAACCAGGTCTGACTCGCCGGCACCGTACCGATGTCGTAGTACGGCCCGGGATCATCGGTCGACCGGTAGACGACGTACCCCGCCAGATCGTCCTCCCAGTTCGCGTTCCAATAAATGCTCACGACGCCATCACCCGTGATGCTGAAGACCCCGTCGGGTGGATACGGAGGCGTGTCCACCACGACGGGGTTATCGTCTTCACAGCCAGCAACGAAAGGAAGCATCACTGCAGCCACCGCGGCCATCACGACACCCGACATGCGTACGGCGCGGTCAATTGGGTTTCTTATGCTCAGGTGGTGCGTCATCTCAAACAGGCCCTAGCGCAAGCCATGTGCCAGCGGTGGGAAAAGCCTGCCGGGGTGGCTCGGCACGCCATGTAAACGATTGTCGACTAGTCAGTTAAAATTTCAGACCGAGCCCCGAGGGAGGCCGGAAATGGCGGTTTCAGGGGTTGCTGCGGCCCTGGATTCGTGCCCGGGGAGTTACACGACTGACCTGAGAAGAGGACACTCTTTCAGGGATAACCTGGGGTGCGTGGCAGGGCGGCGGGAAGGTCTGAGACAGGAAAGAAAACGCCGATGCCCCGATCCGTTCCTTCGTTAAGTTCGAGACCCCACCTCTCGAAATCAACTTACTCCGCAAAGCCAGCAGCTTGCTTAGGAACGTATACAGGGCATCGGCTAACCCGGAAGCCCGAAGGCTCCGAATTCTTTGGTCGAGAGTAATCTCTCCTTAGCGCTTCAGTTTTTCCTTAGTTCGGGATTCTTGGGGAGTTTGCGCTCCCCAAGAATCCGTCCCCCACCAGATGGAAGTTCATTTACGCACGGGATGACTTCCGAAGTATTGCTAAGGCAACCCGTGTGCCAAGCGGGCACGTTATTCCCCAGGCTTCCGACACGATCGTAACGTGTTAACAAATAACATGTTAACGACGTCCGCGCGGGCGCAACACACGCCCGGGTGATCCCCCCCAAACAGGCGACTATTAAAAACATTTGTATACCATGGCCACCAAGGGGAGCAACCCAAAGTAAACAAATGAGTTTTGCGCCTAAACGGGCGTTATCAAAAGTTTTAATAGTGAGGCCCTGCCACCATGCGTGGTGGCCGGGCAGAGGCGGGCTACTGAATATTGTAGCGTTTGATCTTCGAAAGCAGGTTTGGATAGCTGATCCCGAGGTGTGTGGCCACCTGGGACTTGTTTCCCGAGAGCCGGCGCATGGCTTCCATAATCATGGCCTGCTCGATCTGTTCGATGCGCTCGCGCAGCGTGGCAGTCTCGGCAACGCTGGCCATCTCCGGATCCGGGGCCCGGAGCACCTCGGGTGCGAGGTGGCGCACATCGAGGCTATCACCGTCGTCGGCCAGGATGATGGCGCGCTTGATGACCTTCTCCAGCTCCCGCACGTTGCCCGGCCAGTTGTACTCGACGAGCTTGCCGGTGAACTCCGGCGTGGCGCTGTCGATGCTCTTCTCCATCTCACGTGAGAGCTTGGCGATATAGTGGTGCATGAGCAGCGGGATGTCCTCGCGGCGCGCGCGCAGCGGCGGCACCGTGAGCGGGAAGTCGTTGATGCGGTAGAAGAAGTCCTCGAGGAACTTCCCTTCCTCCACCAGGCCGAGCAGGTTGCCCTTGGACGCGCACACCACGCGCACATCCACCGCCATCAGGTCGTTGGAACCCACCTTGCGCACCTTCCCCGAGTCGAGGAAGTGCAGCAGCTTGCCCTGCATGGCCAGCGAGGTCTTGCCAATCTCATCCAGAAAGATGGTCCCGCCGTTGGCCTCGATCAAGAGGCCGTCCTTGTCGAAGTACGCGTTGGTGAACGCGCCGCGCACGTGGCCGAACAGCTCTGATTCGAGCAGGTGCTCGGGCAGCGCGGCGCAGTTGACGTGCACGAACGCGCGGTCCCTCCGCTCGCTGAGCAGATGGACCGCGTAGGCGATGAGTCCCTTACCGGTTCCCGTCTCACCCTGCAGCAGAACCGTGGCGTCGGAATGCGCCACGCGCTCGGCCAGGTTGAGCAGGTGGATCATCTCGCGGTTGTCGGTGACGATGCTCTCGAAGCCCTTGCCGGCGTTGGTGCGCGGGCGCGCGGCGCGGCCGCGTTCCTCGGTGCGCAGCAGTTCGTACACCGAAAGCGAGATGATGCTCGAATACGCGGCCACGAAGTGCAGGTCGTCCTGGCCCACCGGGCCATCGGCCTCCTTGAACACGCACAGCGCGCCCAGGCCCTCGCGCTCGAAGCCGAGATCCTGAACCAGGAGCGTACCGCGCAGCGACAGGCGCTCGCGCAGATCCGCCACCGCGGGATCGCCGGCGATGTCGGCCACGATCACGGTACCGCGGTCTGCCCGTTTTCCGTACCACGACTCGACCGCTTGCGCGTCCTTGGCGGTCATGCCCTGGCGGCTGATGATTTGCAGCGCCTTGCCCTTGGTAGCGGGCACGGCAATGAAACCACCCTGCGCCCCGAGCTTCTCGACGATCAGCGCCAGGGTCGAGTCGAGTCCCTTGGCGAGCTGTTCGCGCGAACGCGCACCGCTCTGCATCTCACCGAGCACGGAGAACTGATCGAGCACGCGCCGCGTCGCGTTGGACATCTGCCCCTCCACGCGGCGGCGCAGCGCGCCCAGCGCTCGGCGGAAGCGCGCGTTGTCTTCTTCGGAGGCGACGCGGTCGGCCTCGTACACCGCGAGCAGCGCCTCGTCGAGATTACCCAGACGCCGTTCGACGCCCGCCAGGAGAACCTGGGAGACGATGAACTCGTGCGGCTCGTCGACGTTGCCCAGCTCCACCACGCTGTCGGCCAGCTGCGACTTGGCGCGCAGGAGTGCGGCCTCGGAGCGGATGCGGGTGCAAATGCGGGCCAGCAACTGCTGGCTCACGACCTTTTCGAAGGCGTTGCCCTGTTCGGCGAACGTGGCGATGCTGGCCAGCATGGCCTCGCTGGCGCCTTCCATCTCTCCCAGCCGTGCGCGGCACAGTGCGCGGCCACGGTGGAAGAATCCAATCTCATACAGCTCGCCACACGACGTGGCGATGCGCAGGCCCTCTTCGATTGACGCCAGCGCGTCGTTGGGCTGCCCGAGCCGATACTGAACGTCGGCCATGCGCCGCAGGCACTCCGCCACCACGTCACCCTCGGGCGAAAGCCGGCGCGCGCGGTCGAGCGCCGCCACCAGGTTGGCGCGGGCGCCGGAAAGATCGTTGCGCGCCATCATCAGTTCGCCGATGTACTCGTCGGCCAGCGCGGCCTCGCGCTCGTAACCCAGTTCGACCGCCATCGCCTGCGCACGCAGCAGCGCCTTCTCGCCCCTGCCCAGAGCACCGCGCGCCACCTGGGTGCGCCCCAGCATGAGCAGGGCGCGGGTAAGACTCGCCTGGTCGCCAAAACGCTCTGCGCTCGCCGCGGCCGCGTCGAAGGCGCTGATGGCATCCTCGAAACGGCGCAGCTTGGCGTGTACCACGCCGATGTTCAATTGCACCACGATGAGGTGTTGCGACAGGCCGAGGGTCTTGGCGATGTCGAGCGACTTTGACAACGACGCGAGTGCGCGCGTCCAGCGGCACGCGTTCTTGTGCAGCAGTCCGAGGCTATTATAGACGTAAGCGATACCGACGCGATCCTCGGCGCGGCGGTAGGACGACAGCGCGTCCATGAAGAACTCCTCCGCCTCGGTCACCAGACCCAGGCGCTGGTAGCAGTTGGCCACGAGGAGTTGAACGTACGCGACTTCGGAGTGCGACTGCGACCGCTTGAGTCGGCGGTAGGCTCCGAAGGCTGTCTTGAGGGCCGCGTCATAGGCGCCCTGCCACAGGAGCAGGTACCCTTCGCGGTATTCGATGCGGCCCACGGCCTCTTCCGGAAGCGCTACCGGAAGGGCGCGGGCATCTTCGAGGCACTGGCGCGCCGACGGGTAGTCGCCGCGCTTCCGATGACAATCGCTGATGCGGGTGAGCAGACGGAATCGATCCGGATAGTCCGGAAGGTCCGTCTGCTCAAGCGCACCCCGGAAGTATTCCAGAGCCGTGGAGAAATTCTCCGTCGCGAAGTGCATCTCCCCGATCTCCTCACCAGGCGAGCAAATCGAGTCGCGCGTTTTATCGCGACGTCCCTTCTCCAGCCACTCTCTCTCGTCCCGTGCGTCGGACATTGAATCCTCGAGTAAGTGGTTGACGGTTAGGGTAAAACGATTCCGAACCGCTTCCTATGGTTCGAAGTCGTTTACCGGCTCCACACCATGAACTTCCACCATTGCTCCAACATCATCATGACTCTCGCGACCCCTGCGGAAGCTTCGCTGGACGTAGCAACCGGGGGACGACCCTTCAGTCCCGACAACCCGTCGGCATCGCCCTCATTCGAACCCCCACCGGAGTCTCCCGAACCGCTCAAAACGGAACCGCCGGGCGCGATTGTGACCACGCCGGAGGAGGAAGACTTGCCTGTGGAAACGGAATTCGGAGTGTCGGCGAGCGAGGGGGCGGAAGGATAGCCAACCAGCACGAGAGTGGCGACCACGATGATGAAAATCGCCGCCCGCTTCATACCTGAACCATCTCCTTCCTCGACACGAGAACGCCTCACGGGGCATATAACACTGACGTTTGAATATAATCGCGAAACCCGTTTGCCGTCAATCAGTTTTCCCCTTCCTCCGCCTCGTCGTCACGGCCACTTTTGTATGGTATTCCGAACTTCTCGAGCTTCTTGTACAGGTTGCTGCGCTGCATCCCCAGGCGCCGGGCCGTCTTGCTCACATTGTGATTGAAAAGGCGGAGCTTGCGCTCCAGGAACTCCTTCTCCACGGCGTCCCGAAACTCGGTGTAAGTTGCTATATCAAAATACCTTCCCTCGGATTTCTCCGCCGCGGCCAGGTCCGGCAGGTCGGAGACCTCGATGGACGCCCCGGAGGACAGGATCACCAGCCGCTCAACCATGTTCTTCAATTCACGCACGTTACCCGGCCAGGCGTACTCCTGCAGCCGCTCCATGGCGGCCCGGGAGACCTTGCGCGGCGCCTGGCCCAGTTCCGTCGCGGTCTGCTGCAAGAAATACTCCACCAGGGTGGGGATGTCGCTGGCCCGCTCGCGCAAGGGGGGTACCGTAATGGGTACCACGTTGAGCCGGTAGAACAGATCCTCGCGGAAGCTCCCCTCCCTGCTCGCCTTGAGCAGGTCCTTGTTGGTGGCGGCGATCACGCGCACGTCCACCCGCATGGTCTCGGTTCCACCCACCCGTTCGAAGACCGACTCCTGCAGCACGCGCAGCACCTTGGCCTGGGCGTTGAGGCTCATGTCCCCCACCTCGTCCAGAAAGAGGGTCCCGCCGTCGGCAAGCTCGAACTTGCCCACCCGCCGGCCCACGGCACCCGTGAAGGCCCCGCGTTCGTGGCCGAACAGCTCGCTCTCGATGAGTTCCTCGGGGATGGCCGCGCAGTTTACCTCCACGAACGGCTCCTCGGCCCGCGGGCTCAGCTCGTGCAGCGCCCGGGCGACCATCTCCTTACCGGTCCCGTTCTCCCCCATGATCAGCACGCGCGCGTTGGCGGGTGCGACCTTGCGGATCGTTTCCATGATCTTCTGAATCTCGGGGTGCCGGCCGACGATCTGGGTCTTCTGGCGGACCGCGGCCTTGAGCGTGACGTTTTCCTTGAGCAGCCGGCGCTGGGCGAGCCCGTTGCGGATGACCAGCAGCAGGCGGTCTGCGTCGATGGGCTTCTCGACGAAGTCGAACGCCCCCAGCCGGGTGGCCTCCACCGCGGTCTGGATGGTGCCGTGACCGGAGATGATCACCACCGGCAGCTGCGGCTGGTCCGAGTGCAGCTGCGCAAGCACTTCGAGCCCGTCCATCCCCGGCATCTTGATGTCGACCAGGGCAAGGTCGATGGGGCGATCGCGCACCGCGGCCAGGGCCGAGGGTCCGTCGGTGGCCATCACCACCCGGTAGGACTCGAACTCGAGCAGGCGCTGCAGCGAGTTGCGCACTCCCTGCTCGTCATCGGCGATCAGAATGGTTCTGGGCATGGATGCAATCCGTTAGAACACAATAAGATTGGGGCTTTTTTACGGATACCATATTGCCTATCATTCAGGCTACGCCAAACTGAGCGCCGCAAAGCCATGCCGATGACCCACCTGAGAAACCTGTCCCTCACCGACTTGCGCGAGCTGGTCCTCGCCAGCGGTGAACCCGAGTACCGCTGCCGGCAGCTTACCACCTGGATGTACGGCCGCCTGGAGGACGACATCGCGCGCATGAGCGACCTGCCGGCGCCGTTTCGCGAGCAGCTCGGCGCAGCCGCGCTGGTACGCAGCATCCAGGCGGTCTCGGTGCAGCAGTCCGCCGTCGACGGCACGCGCAAGTTTCTCTTCCAGCTTCCCGACGGCAACCGCATCGAATCGGTGCTGATGCACTACGACCGGCGCAGCACCGCGTGCGTGTCCTCGCAGGTGGGATGTCCGCTCGACTGTGTGTTCTGTGAGACGGCGAGGGGCGGCTTCCGGCGCAATCTCACGGCGGGCGAGATCATCGACCAGGTGTGCGTGCTCAAGCGCGAGGCCGGTCCGCCGTCGCGCAAGATCAACATCGTCTTCATGGGCATGGGCGAGCCTCTGCTCAATCTCCCCGCGGTGGTCGACGCCATCCGCACCATCAATGATCCCGCCGGGTTGAACCTGGGCGAGAAGCGCATCACCGTGTCGACGTCGAGTTTTCCGGAGCGTATTCGTGAGCTGGCGGACTCGGACGCGCAGTGCTCGCTGGCGCTTTCGCTCAACGCGCCCAACGACGAGAAGCGCGCGAAGCTGATGCCGAAGGCGTCACGCTTCTCCATAGACGAACTGCTCGACGCCGCGCGCTACTTCGCGCGTTCCGGCAAGCGGCGCGTCACGCTGGAGTACGTGCTGATACCCGGACTCACCATGGACGACGCCGACGCCGACCAACTGGGCCGCCGCGTGCACCGGCAGCCCTTCAAGGTGAACCTCATTCCTTACAACCCCGGCCGCCAGGACCCCTTCCCCCGCCCGGACGAGGCGGCCATCGACCGTTTCGCCGCGCGGCTGCTGCCGGTGGCGCCGGCCGTGACCGTGCGCCGCAGCCGCGGTGTCGATATCGACGCCGCGTGTGGTCAGCTGTGGAATCTTTCCCTGAACGACAAGAAGAGGCCTGTGGAAGGGGCAGCTTGACCAGTCGGGGAGGAGAATGTAAGCGCCCCCGCCACAGGCATTGCCGGGGAGACAATCGTCACTTGAGCAGGAGCAGGCGAACCGTTTCTCGCGCGTCCCCCACCTGCACCGCCGCATAATAGGTGGCACTCGCCACCACGTTGCCCGCGCGGTCGGTTCCATCCCAGCGCACCACAAAATCGCCCGCCGCGCGGCCGGCGTACAGATCCTTCACCAATGCCCCGGTTACCGAGTAGATGCGCACCGCCACCGGCGCGTTGCCATCGGCGAGTTCCATGGGCATGCTCACGCGGATCTCGGTATCGGGATTGAACGGGTTGGGATAACTCGATGCCGCAATCACCGGCGTGCGCGACACCACCGTGGTGCGCGCCACGCGAATGAAGAAACTCTCCAGGCCCGCCACCGTCTCGGGCATCGCGATCTCGACATTCTCAACGCGGCCGTCGAGGCGCGCGTCTTCCCCGCCGAACAGAACGCGGAAGTCCTCGGCCAGGATCTCGCGGGGCCGGTAGGCGTGGCTGGCGGTGTCATGGAAGCGCGACGGGTCGGAGATGCCTCGCAGCTGCCGGTACTCGTCCCACGCCGCCGAGCCGGAGGGCATGTAGCGATTGTGGAACACGTGGCCCAGTTCGTGCGTGACGATGTACGCCGCCACCGAGGGATCGATGTCCAGCACGTGCGGACTGAGAAACACATCGGCGCCACTGGTGGAGCTCACCAGCACATTGCGCCGCGGGTACGGCAGCAGGTAGACGCGAACGTTGAGATTCAGCGACGGGTGGTGGAGTTCCCGCAGAGCGCCAAGCGCCGCTTCCGCCGTGAAGGGATGAAACGTCCCGTCCCCCTTGTTCCAGATCGACGGATCGTTGATGTCGGTGATGACCGGCACGTAACGGCCGTCGTCCAGGCGGATGGCGGGGTTGCCGTCCAGGGTGGTTACGCGCGTGGCCAGATAGCCCGCGTCGTAGACGGTCACCGAGAGACCGTTGTGCAGGTCCACCCGGGTCGCAGCGGCACCGGCCGGGGTCGCGTGGGTGGCCAGCGCCACCGCTCCTGCGATCGCCGTTCGAGCCAAGAAATGCGCCATACCGAGTTTCATCCGCTAAACCCTCAATTCTCCTCCCAACCAGTGTTCTGCATTCGATATTCCCCGGGTGGCGGGTTCCTGGCCGGGGCCGACGAGAGCGCGGGAGAAGCCCTCCCGGGAGCGGGTTCAACTCGCTGTTAAATTTGGCGTTAAGATGGCGGGGGCGGGCGCGCCGATGGAGACGATTTCCATCAGACCCGGCTCGAAACCATGGCGCAAAGCCGTTGTCAGTGGTCAAGTTGGGAGGTTTTACTCATTCGTTAACCGGGCTGATGGGTCACGCCACCCAGCGGCGGGTCGAATGAGACACGCGGGTACGGCGCGGGGAAAACCCGGCCGAGGGGCTAGAAGTTGCTGCCGGCGCTAAAGTACGGACGGATCCCGCCCCGCGCGCCGGACGCGAGGTCCACCCGCAGCACGTCCTGGATGGGAGAGAAGAGCCTCAGGCCCACGCCGAAGCCGCTGTGGAAGTTGTCGTACTTGAACTCCTCCGGCGTGGTCCAGCCGATGCCGGTGTCGACGAAGGCCACCAGCCCGAACTGGAAGTCGGTGATCCCGAGGAACGGCACCCGGTAGAGCAACTTCGGCCATGGCATGATGCGCAGCTCCAGCGACTGGATCCAGCGGTGCGCGGAACGGAAGTCGCTCTGCTCGTAGCCGCGGATCCCTCCCGCGCCTCCAATGCCGAACCGGATGTAGTCCGGATACTCGCCCAGTTGAATGTTGGCGAGCGAGCGCAATCCGAGCACCGTGGTCTCATCCAGCGGTGTGAAATGGCGGATGTCGTTGTCAACCCGGTAGTAGGCCTGCTGTTCGCCGTTGATCACCTTGCTGGCGACCGCGTTGATATAAAAGTAGGTTCCGCGGCGCACCTTGAGGCTCCCATAACGGTCATCAAAACGAAATCCCACGGAGGGGCTGATGAGGTTCTCGTCCTCGGACTGCTGGCCGCGCACTCCCACGCGATTGTGCGCCGTCCCCAGCCCGAAGATCATCTGGGAGAACGCAATGCGGCTCTCGGTCAGCGGAAGCGAGACCGAAACGCCGCCCCGCGCCTGTTCGATGATGCCCGGCTCCGACGACGCTTCCTCCCGCTTCAGGTACGCGACATTCAACCCGGTGCCGATGTGCTTCCACCCGATCCAGGCGGTTGACCACGACGCCGACGCGGACTCGTTGTTGCGGTTGTCCCGCTTTGCGTCCAGCGAGAAACTCTCCAGCCGGCGGCGGAAGTTGCGGTCGTACCACTTGAGCCCGTACACCAGGCGCTCGGTGTTGATGTCGTAGTCGAGCACCGGGTAGATGAGATTGAGCAGCAGGGCGGGGCGTTCGGTCACCACCACGTGCATTACGCAGTTGTCCGCGCCCACCGGCTCCACGTGTATGGCGACCGTCGCGAAGGGGCTCAGGTCGGCCACGTAGCGCTGATCGCGCTCCACCGCGTTCGCGTCGATCCGCCCGCCCTGGCGCGATTCCAGTTCGCGCTGGATGGCGATGGACTTCACGCGCGTGTTGCCGTGGACGTAGACCGTGTCGATCATGCGGCCCTGGGCCCACTGGTACGCCTCGCTCTCGAAGCGCTGCGCGGCGGCACGGGATTCTATGGAGAGGAGTCCGGCCAGCAGGGGCACGAGGAACAGCACCGCCCCTCTCGAAACGGAACATCGCATACCCAATAAGGATACGCCCCCGGTAAACGGGGGCGATAGTCCAAAACGCGGGTGGGAGGGGAGAACCCCGTCAGGTGGTCGGGGTGGCCGCGAATTCCGGGACGCGACTGTCGGGCGGCTCAACGCCCACGGGCGGGCGCGTTCCGAAACGACTCAGAACAATGGAACCCAGGCCGACGACGTAGCCGAACAGCCACACCACCACGCTCACGATCTTGATGAACACGTAGACGCTGATGGGGCCGTCACCAATGGCGTCAAAGGCAAAGGCAACCAGTTCGGGAATGGAGAGCACCAGGAACCCGATGGCCAGGCGGCCGAAGGTGCCACCCGTGAAACCCATGCGCGAGGCGATGGCGCGGCCGACCGCATAGACGAACACGGTACAGGCGATCACGAACACGCCCACGTAGCTGAGAAACAGGATCACCGCGAGCGGAATACCGATGACGGTGATGATCAGCGGGATGGTCACTATCAAGATAACGAACTGCAACGCGATGGACGCCAGCACCCCGGCGCCGAAGCTGCGCAGCAGTCCCGCCGACAGGTATTCGCCGGTCCGCTCCACGCGCTGGCGCAGGAACAGCATGGTGATGAAGAACAGTATCAGTCCCACGAAGAGGAAGAACGCGGATACGATGCCGCGGAACTTGCCGCTGGTGATGTCGAGATCGTCACCGATCTGGGTGGCGATGCCGGCCACCACGATCTTCTCGCCACGCACGATGACGTCTTCGTCCTCGGCAATCTTTCCACCAATGGCAACAATGTCGCCCTTGATCTCGGCGCCGTTGCGCACACGGATTTCGCCACCCAGCACCACGACGGATCCCGCCACCGTGCCCTCGATGATGGCGTTGCCGCCAAAGACCACCACATCACCCGGAACCAGCTCGCCGGGGGCCACATACACGCTCTCGCCCACCCGCACGATGCCGTCTTCGTCACCGCTGTGGTGGACCTCGCCGAAGGTGAAGTCGTAGTTGAACCCCGACGAGTCGTCCTCGTTGATCTCGCCCTCGATACGCACACCGCTGCCGCCGATAACGATGCGCTTCTTACCGGTCCCGGGAACACCGGGCGGTGGTGGTGGTGTGGGGACCTCGATGATGATGGTGTCGACGTCCTGGGGTGTAAATGCCGCGACCGGGTTCGCGCCCGGCAGGACGGCAAATCCCGCCGCGAACAACACCACGGCGCTCACGAGGGCGATCCGGTTATAGGGAGAACATCGCATGACCCGAGGGCCTCTTCCTGCGCCCGTGGCGCGTTGCTGACATGACGATCACCGCGGCAATGATGGCGGCCGCGATCAGCATACCCGGCGATACATAGGCCGCCACCGCAGTAAACACGGTTCGAGTGACACGTACGTACGGCTCGAAAGCCGCCACGGCGCCCAGCGAGGCAATGGTCCCCTGCACCCACAGGATGGCGCGGGCGAAACCCTCCGCGGCGCCGGCCAGCGAGCCCCGTGTGCCGGAGAGGATGACCGCCACCGGCACGTAGAGAACCGCAACCAGGAGCGCCGCCGTCAACGGGTAACGCACGCGCGTCGGAATGCCGAAGTACTGATCGGCGACCCGGCGGGCCCACGGGAAGCGCGGCTCGTGAATGAGGCCTTCCGCGTGCAGGTGCGCCATGACGGCCACACCCAGCCGCGGTGGCGGATCCAGGCGCGGCATGTCACGCAGGCAACGGAATACGTCGCGATACTCGATGACCTCGGACTCGCACGCCGCACACTCCGTGACGTGGTAGACAAACTCGTTGCGCTCGAGTGTCGCCAGGCGTCCCTCGAGGTACGATTGCATGAGACTCTGTGCAGTTTCGCAATTCATATTATTCGTTCAACGTCCTAGCGGCCGCTCTTCGAGGCGGACTCGCCCTGTTCCACTATAGTCACATCGCCACTCGCCGTCTCTATTTCCACGCGCGCGGCGCCCGAACCCACCACACCCTGTAACCGCCGGCGATCCACCCGGCTCACCTTGATGGGCAGATCGCCCTCGATGGACCCGTTGGCGGTCTTCACGTCCAGTTGGAATCCGAAGTTCTTGACCGGCACGTAGTACACGCGAATATCGCCGCTCGACGAACTCAGGTCGAAGACGCGGTCGGCGGTGGGCATGATGAGCACCTCGATATCGCCGCTCGAGGTGCTGGCCTCGATGCTGCCCGTCACCTCAATCATGCGACCGTCACCGCTGGCCGTGTCGAAGGACACGTTGCCCGAGCACCCCTCCAGGACGAAATCGCCGCTGGAGAGTTGTGCGGTCACATTGCCCGCCACACGCGTTACCTGGAAGTCGCCACTGGTTCCCTCCAGCTCGAGCTTGCCACCCACCTTGTCGACGTTCACGTCCCCGCTGGTGGCGGACAACTCCACGTCGCCACCGATCTCCACCGCGTCGACGTTGCCGGAGGTGACGGCTATCTCCGCATCGCCGCCGATGGCACGAATGTCGATGTCGCCGCTGGTTGCGGCCACCACCGCGTTGCCTTCGATGTTGGAAACACGCACCTCGCCGCTGGTGGTCGAAGCCGTCACGTGAAATCCGCGCGGCACTTCGATGGTGTAGTCCACCCACGCGCTGCGGTGGTCTCCCTTGACATAGGACCAGATGCCGCGATTGCGGGAACCGTCATCGTGCGTTTCCACCTGCACCCGGTCGCCGCGCTCTTCGATCTCGACCTCGAGATCGTCCAGCAGCCTGGCCGCATCCTCCGCATCGCGTCCGCGGGCCGAGCGGGTGATGACGATGGTCACCTCTCTCAGGCCGTCCTTGCCCACCACGACCGTACGGCCGCGCGGGTTCTTGACCGAGAGCTCCTTCTTGTCGGCTGCGGCGACCGTGCGCTTCTCTTCGCGGTCGACGCGATCGCCGGGGGTGGCGACGGCGGTTACGGCCGTCAGTGCGATGAGGACGGCCGGTGCCAGTCCTGCGATCCCGTGCTTCATCGTGGGGTTGCCTCCTGGTTGCTCCCGGTGCGTCGGGAGTGTAACCGTGTGGAATCTACGTAAACGGCGCCAAAAAGTTTGCGTCCGCGGGGGTGTTTCGAGTGTGGTGCGGGCACATATTTTATCTCTTTATTTGACAACATGTTAAGTGTCGCTTTCATGCTAGAAATTCAGCATCGTTGAGCAGTCCCTTGAGCATCTCGCGTGCCCGGTGAATCCGGGCCTTCACCGTGCCCAGCGGGATGGACAGATGGTCGGCGATTTCCTCATAGGACAGGTCCTCCTGGTGGCGCAGGATCAGCATGATCCGGTAGTGCTCCGGGAGGGAGCCTATGGCGGACTCCAGCCTTTCCATCTTCTCGCGCCGGTCGAACGACTCGGCCGGCGTCGGATCGGGTGCGGCATACTGCCGCTGGATTTCGCCCTTCTCCCCGTCGATGGGCTGATCCATGGGCAGCGTGTCGATGCGGCGCTTGCGCAGGTAGTCAATACACAGGTTGGACGTGATCTTGAACAGCCAGCTCGAGAAGGCATACGCCTGGTTGTAGCGGTCCAGAGAGCCGAAGACCTTGATGAAGGATTCCTGCGCCAGGTCGGTGGCGTCGTCGCGGTTGCGCACCATGCGCAGGCAAATGCTGAACACCGGGCGCTCGTACTTGTCGAGCAAGGCCCGGTACGCGCGCTCGTCTCCGGTGCGCGCTCTCGCGACGAGTTGGATGTCCTCTTCTTTCACAACGAATTGTGTCGGTGGACACTGCGTGCCGCGCCCGCGCCATCGCGTGCGCACCCGTATCGCAACGCCCGCTGGCGCCTCGACCGGTGTTTCATGGTGTGCGGGTCTCCGTGCGCTGCGGCACACCACACGGGCAACCCGATGTCATGCGAGGCCGTTCGGATACCAGCGCCGGGGCCGGAGCCCCAAGCGCTGGAATTGATTTATGTTGACACATTTCGCACGCGGTTTCTACAGTCCAGATTACCTCTTTCCCCGGGACCGTAGCCATCATGACCATCATCGAATACGTCCACGCCCGCGAGATCCTCGATTCGCGGGGCAACCCCACGCTGGAGGTCGACGTCGGCCTCGACGGCGGCTCCCTGGGCCGCGCCGCGGTGCCCTCCGGCGCCTCGACCGGCCGACACGAGGCCCTGGAACTGCGCGACGGCGAGACCACCCGCTACCAGGGCAAGGGTGTGACCCGCGCGGTGGCCCACGTCAACGACGTCATCGGCCCCGAAATCATCGACCTCGACTCCATCGACCAGGGCTACATCGACCAGCTCATGATCGAGCTGGACGGAACCCCCAACAAGTCGCGCATCGGCGCCAACGCCATCCTGGGCGTGTCGATTGCGGTGGCGCGCGCGGCGGCCGAGGCCATGAACCTCCCCCTCTACCAGCACATCGGCGGCGTGTTCGCGCGCGTGCTCCCGGTGCCGCTCATGAACGTGATCAACGGCGGCGCACACGCGGACAACAACGTGGACATCCAGGAGTTCATGCTGGTCCCGGTGGGCGCGCCCAACTTCTCCGAGGCGCTGCGCATGGGCTCGGAGACGTTCCACGCCATGAAGAAGTACCTCAAGGACAAGGGGCTCGCCACCGGCGTGGGCGACGAAGGCGGCTTTGCGCCCAACCTGCGCTCCAACGAAGAGGCCATCGAGGTGCTGCTCGAGGGCATTACCCGCGCGCGCTACACGCCGGGCAAGGACATCTGCATCGCTCTCGACGCGGCCTCCAACGAGTTCTACGAGAACGGCCAGTACTCCCTGCGCGGCGAGAAGCGCGTGCTCTCGTCCGACGAAATGGTCGCGTTCTACAGCGAATGGGTGAACAAGTACCCCATCGTGTCGCTGGAGGACGGTTTGTCCGAAGACGACTGGGACGGCTGGGCAACGCTCACCAAGGCGCTGGGCGAACGCGTGCAGCTGGTGGGAGACGACCTCTTTGTGACCGACGAGGAACGACTGCGCCGCGGCATCGAGGGCGGCGTGGCCAATTCCATTCTGATCAAGCTCAACCAGATCGGCACGTTGAGCGAAACGCTGCGCACCATCGACACCGCCAAGTCCAACGGGTACTCGTGCGTGATCTCGCACCGCAGCGGCGAAACCGAGGACACCACCATCTCGCACCTCGCGGTGGCCACCAACGCCGGCCAGATCAAGACCGGGAGCCTGTGCCGCAGCGAGCGCATCGCCAAGTACAACGAACTGCTGCGCATCGATGAGGAACTAGGTTCGGTGTCGATCTATCCGGGGATGTCGGTGTACCCGTCGCTCGGCTAGGGCGGCAAGCGGAGGACGTCATGGCGCGCTGGGAATACGACCGCGACAACGAAGTGGATCGCAGAGGGATCTTTCGCGACTTCAAACCGCGCCCCCGTCACACCGGCTCGTCGGTGGTGACCAGCGGCGGGAGCGTGGGACCGTTTCTGCGCAACTTCTACCGCCACCAGGTGGTGGTGAGCGCGCCGGTGCAGCGATTTTTCCTCTTCCTGGTGCTGGCGGGTCTGATCTACGCGTTCGTGCTGGGTGACGGCGGTGCCATCCGCATTGCCATGTTGCGCCACGAACGCGCGAGCCTGGACCGTAACATCGCCGAACTCGAGCACAGCGCCGCATTGCTGGAGACGGAGCTCGCGCGTCTGGACAGCGACCCGTTCTATGTCGAGAAGACGGCCCGCGAGCGCTACGGCTATATCCAGCCCGGGGACAAGGTCTACAAGCTGGTTCCCGCCCAACCGAAGTCGAATTAGCCTCGTAACATCGGAAAAAATCGTGCTTTTCGTGCCCGGGGGGCTTGACGCGAGCCCCCCGCTAAGCGATACTTCGGCTCCAAAGAATTGTCGCGGGGTGGAGCAGTCTGGTAGCTCGTTGGGCTCATAACCCAAAGGTCGCAGGTTCGAATCCTGCCCCCGCTACCAACCCAAAAGATAGTTTCCCGGCATCGAGATCCTTCGGTGCCGGGAACTTCTTTATCCGGCACCGCGCCACTCTCTTCTCCACGTCCAGTTCGATCCCCTCCACAAACAGCCGAATGAGCTCCTTCTTCTCTTCGGGCGTTCCCTCTGCAAGAACCTCCTGAAAGTTCGCCATCTGCGCCATGATCCCGTCAAGCACCCACACGTTCCGAGAAATGCGCCCCATCCTCTTCGAGGAATATCTCTGGGACTCCTCCTCCTCGAACTCAGGAATGAGCACAACCACGTCCATTTCGTCATCCACGTTTTTCTCAAACTTCGCGCTGTACGGCGCATCGCTGCAACTCGCCTCGGGCGCACAATCCCAGATCGCGCTAACAATTATTGCGTTCAATACGGGTGGCGTGGCGGTTTTCTGCGACACTCTTTCGGAAACGCCACAGGTTGATCTTCAGTGTTCGGACATTTATGGGAATACCGGCGGCGACTGGATCGGCTGCATCGAGAATCAAGAAAGCTTTGCGGGGAATCTCCACACCGATCCAGTCTTTTGCAATGAATTCTCCGGCGATCTTCGGATCAGACCGTCATCACCATGCTGGCAGAACGCAACCTGTGGGACGATTGGTGTATCACAAATCCCCTGCGACGGCCCACCGCTCTTCCCAGGCCCCACCGCTTCTCTTCCAGAGAACGTCAAGGGGTCCCCTCAAGGCCACCGCCGGGACCTTCAAAGAAGATCCAATACACCACAACTACCGCAGCCGCGACAATCGGGCCCCAGATTGCGACCGTAAGCAACCAGTTCGTTCTCACCGCCTCAATCGAGGCGACACTACTCAGGTTAATTCTGGTTGGTTCTATTTCCGTGCGCTTACCGTTTGCAATGACATTGTTAAGTACGAACACGGAGTCTTCGTATACGAGATCGTCCGTAACAATCGTACTATCTCCATACATATGAAGACAGAAAGTCCCTTGTGGTGATCGCGCAAGATCGTCGATTCGCACCTCGACGCGCTTGGTGCATGCGGACACCAGGAACAGTACACTGACTGTGAATCCGAGGAACCGTCTCTTGGCCCGACAAGAAAGAAACGCTGTTGTCATGGTTGCACGAACGGAACGCTGATCCAACACGACGGTCGCTTTTCGTGAACGTAGTTGGGACAGATCGCGCGGTCAAGTCAAAAAGCAGATCTCTCAGCGCCGGGCACGATGACAAGGGGGTCACTATTGGGAAGCATGCGCGCGAGCGGACGCGAGACAGTCGTCATTGTCCACCGACCTGCCGGAGCCGCTCAAGCTCGTCTTTCACCATCTCCTGAAGTTCCGCATCGGACTTTGACACGAGACCGTTCAGCATCACCTCATGCCGCGACTCGGGTTCATCTTTCAGGAACGCCTCCAGCCGAATCAGCTTGTCGAGATCAGCCAGCGTCATCCGTATGTCCCCTTCCGCGATCGCCTTCGCGAGTTGAACCATCGCCATGTGGACGATTTGAAGGCTGCGGCTCCGGCGGTCCACCTCACCGCTTGCCGTTCGATCGGCAACATCGCGCGCAATCTCAAGGTCCCGTTCTCGTACGCGCTCCTGCCAGCCGAACGACCGCGCCCACAACTTTACAGTGCTCGATGCTACGGCGAACTCAGTAGAAACCCGCTCATAGCACCGCTGTTCGCCGAGGCCGTAGTAGTGCTCGAAGGCCCGCAGGTGATGGGGCTGCTCTTTCACGAGCAGACGCGTGCTCTTGACATTCATCGCTCGTGCTCCTCAGCAGCCAGGTAGGCGCGCGCAATGGCGACCAAGGCCGCCCCCCGCGTCCCCAATCCCTGCCCCCGCTTGGCCGCCTCGATCGCCCGCTCGACCGTCTCCGCGTCCTCCACGACGAACGTGAGGATCTGCGGCCGCTCGCGTGCCTGCCGCTCTGCTTCCCCTTTCAGGAAGTCCTCCAGCCCATCCGGGATCTTCAAGAGGTCGAGCGAGTCCTTGAGCTCGTCCAGCGAGTACGGAAGCTGCTTCTCCAGGTCCTCCAGCACGAGTTCCTTCGAGAGGTCGTGCACGAGGTTCGCAAGGAGCGTTGGGAGACTCTGCCCCTTCATCTCGTTCAGGTTGATGGTCAGAATCTTCGCCCGCTTGTCGTCAACCTCGACCACGACGCACGGGACGGTCGCATAGCCCAACTCCTTCGCGATCTCCCAGCGGTGGAAGCCGCCGAGGATCTGGTAGCCCTCGCCCAGCGGCCGAACGACCAGTGGCTCGACGAACCCCTCGCGCTTGAGATACGCTTTGAGCTTCCCGCGCATCGACTCGCTCATGCGATTTGGATTCCATGGGTTCGGTGTCAGTTTTTCGACACCAATCTCCACCACTGTCAGCTTTTCGACACCGGCCGTACCCATTTCGTTACCTCCGTGCGACCACGAGCAGCTCCCGGTTCCGCTCCCGGTGCGCCTCGCCGCTCAAGCCCGTCAGGTGCGTGTAGCGGAAGGCCTCGGCTGCAACGACCGGCCGGAACCGCTCGACCACGCGCACCAAGCCGTCCAAGTCTGTCTCGGCGTTCCCGTACGAAATTGCCCAGACCGGGAACCGTTCCGCCTTCTCGAGTAGCCGCTCCATCATCTCAATCCCCTCCGTACGACTGAACCGGCTTGCCTCGGTTCGGACGAGCCGGCCCTCCAGCATCGCGTCCAACGGGCGGAGTGCCGTCTCGTAGGCCGAGGTCCCCGCGTAGGGCGGGTCGAGGTAGAGAATGTCGCCCTCGACGTTCTCCAGAAGCTCGAACACGTCCGCCCGGTGCACTTGGTTCTCGTGCCCGTTCGAGAACACCCCCTGGTTCACCTGCCGGCGAAGCACCTCGGCGACGGCCGCGGGGTGATCGGCGACGCCACGAACCAGCATGTCTCGGACGTAGTTCGGATTCATCGCCTCCCACTCGCCATTCGCCGCCTGCTGGACGATCGTCCGGGCGCCGAAGTTCCCCATCGGCCGCATTCGGAACACGTACTTGACGAGCAGGAGGAGCAACAACCATCGCTTCACCCCCGCGGCTGCTCGCGCGTTCTCAAACGCGGTGTCGAGAAATCGGGCGTGCTCCGCGGTCACGACCTTGTCGGCGAAGTGCTCCTCGATGAAGCCCGGGCCGTCGCCACTCCCAACGAACAGCCGCGTCATGTCCTCTTTGCCCAGCGTCACGCGGTCGTTCGCAATCAGCGCCTCGCCGACGATCTGGCTTCGAAGCGCAATGTCGTTCGCGACGACGCGATAACCGCGGGCCTTGGCGTAGAGCGACACGCTCCCACCGCCCAGGAACGCGTCGACGAACACCGGTGCCTCCGCCGGCCGCGGCAGATACTTGAAAATCTGCCCGAGGAGCCGGCGTTTGCCACCCTGGTAGGGCGGGAGTGCTGCGAGTCGCCTGCGCATCTCTAGTGCGGCTCCGTCCCCGGTGGTGACGCGTTGACACCAGAGACACCCATTTCGGACAACCTCCCTCGTGGAGGAGAACCTAGGGAGGGTTGTGACAATATCGCGTCTCCAGCGTCTCTGCTGTCTCCGTTCCCTTTCACCCCGTGGGAGGCCAGTGCGATGCCACGCCACCCGCGAGCCATGGCCGCACCTCTTCCGCGCCGATCCTTTGTCGCACCAACGGACTGAAGCCGCTCGGCCATCTCACGCGCCGACATTGGGTTCTCGTCGCTCTGCCGACACCACGTTTCGTATACAGCCCGCAACTCTCGGCTCGACACCCACCCGTCCGCCTGCAGAACACAGTGCTCGTCGAGAAAGGGTCTGAACCGGTCCTGGTCTGACTGATAACGTCGTGTCGCAGCCATGACGGCGGCGGGCGGACGAAGGCGGTTTGTGTCGGCTGCGATCCATTCGCGGCAGCCCGCAATCCCCCAGTTCAGAATGCCTGAAAGCTCGGCTGGCTCACACAGCCTTGCCTTGAGCCGCGGATCTCGCTCGGCATTTGGAATCGTCACGAGGAATGGAACTTCGAGGACCCGTCGCCAGATCGCTTCGTCGCCGCCCCGGATCTCCGGCCGGTGGTTGGCAACGAGACAGATCTTCGCCTCGGTGGTGAACGATGTCTGCATCGCCTCGTAGAGGCCACGCACGGTAATCGTGTCTCCTCCCGTAAGCTGTTTGATCACGGTCTCATCCAGCCAACGGCCCGGGCCCGCCTCCACGGCGGCGACGAACCTAACGCCGCGCAGCGCGAGCAGGTCGGCGCGCGGCCCACCGCGGCGGTCGCTTCGTCCGGTTGCTTCGAGAAAGGATTCAAAGGACGGCTGGTGCCCGTAGTCGCCCAGCAGGCCCAACAAGGCCTCGACGAAGGTGGTCTTCCCGTTGGCGCCAGTCCCGTGCAGCAGCGCGAAGCACTGGTCGCCGGTGTCTCCGCTGAGAGCACTTCCTACGTACCGCTGCAGAAAGCGCCTCACCTCGGCGTCCGGGACGATCCGCGCGAGGAACTCTTCCCAGCGGTGGCTCTCGGCCGCGGGATCAAACGTCACGGGGGCGAGCTTGGTGATGAAGTCCCTCGGCGAGTGCCGCCGGCACTCGCCAGTGCGAAGATCGATGGTTCCATTGAGCACGTTGAGGAGGTACCGCGTATCAGGGCCATCAAACTCCTCCGGGAGGATCGCGATGCGAGCGTCAGTCTTCGCCAGCTCCAGCAGGGCGACAATCCGACCCTGGGCTTCTGAGCGGAGCGCGTGCTTGGCGAGTCCGCGTCTGATCGCGCCGTCGTTGAGTTGCGACGCTTCGTTGTAGATGGCCCGCACCGTGGCTTTTGCCTTGCGGGCCGCAACGCCGGTTCTGTCGCGAAACCATCGTTTCCCGTCCCAGCACATCCATGAACCCCATGCCTGACAGTACCGGAGCGTCGCCCCGTGGGTCGCGGCCAGCCGCTCGGCGTTGCCCATGTCGGTGCAATTGAAATGCGACGGAGGAACGTCGATCCCCTGTTCCGCCAAGACCTGCTCGCGCTCCTCGTGCCGCGCAAGTTCGGGGTGCTTCTCCACGAACTCGTAACAGCTGTCGATGGTCCGCTGGGCCGAACTGGACTCGTTGGTGGTTGTCTTGTTCATCGATTCGCCTTCCAATCCGAAACTGGGGCCGGTCGACCCCACGCGGCTAGGAGCTTATTAGGCCCCTATTTGGGCCCGTTTATGCCCGGCCGGCGCTAGCTGCCCGCGGCGCGCAAGAAATCCCGGCGCGACGCGCCACGGTTTGCCGTGTGAGGGGAGGAAGAAGAGAAAGGGCCCCAGTGGGCCCAGAAATGAAGAATCCCGCCGGTTACGCCGCGAGCGGCACCAGGACGGTGCCTCGCGCAACCAGCGGGATCTCGATGATGTCGACGGGCGGGAAATCTATCTTTCGCTGCTTATCACGCACCCCCGCTACCAAAAAAACAGAATCCCCGGTACCTCTCGGTGCCGGGGATTTTCGTTTGCGAGTCATGACGCGTGAAGCCGCGAACTCGATGCGACCGGACATTGCCCGGCTCGTGCGCGCCGTCACCCGGCTCAAAGCGCGTGACGGTTGGCGCCCGTCGCGGGTATCGCGCGGACCGGCTGCAGCCAGTTGCACGCCTGTTCGAATTCCCGGCACGCCTTCTGGCTCAAGCGATGGTTGCTGCGATAGGTGAGGTTGCCAAACAGGGTAAGAACAGGACGCCGTTTCTCCCAGACGTTGCGGCTCACGCGGCCCAGGATTCCTCTCAGCGAATAGAACGTGCGTGTGCATGTGTCCATCTCGCCCACGATGCCATCCAGGCTGAAATTCCGGTAGCGTCCCACCGGGAGCGTGAGCGTGTAGTACTTCCAGTCCTCCGGGAAGCGATCGGCGGCAATGCGTCCTTCCGCTTCCATTTTCTTCCAGAGATCCGTCCCCGGCAGCGGTGTCAGAAACATCGTATTGAGAATATCCACGCCGTACCGGCTGGCCGTTCTGGCGATCTCGAGGCCGATGCCCGGCCGATCCGCGTCCAGCCCCATGATGAACGAGCCGGCGATGGTGATGCCGTGCCGTTGGATCCTTCTTACCGACGCCCTGAAATTGCGGTCCTTCTGCATGTTGTACTTCTTGTGGACCTCGAGCAGCCCCTCATCGGTGACCGATTCGAAGCCGATGAAAACACCGGCACACCCCGCCCGCCGGGCCAGCTGGAGCAGTTCCTCGTCGTCCGCCATGTTGATGGTGGCCTGGCAGATCCACTGCTTGCCGAGATCCGCGTCGATCATCGCGCGAAACAGGTCTTTTGCCCGCGCGATGTGATCCCGCCGGGTGCCGATGAGATTGTCGTCCACCACGAGCACGAGTTTCTCCCGGATCAGCTTGAACTCCGCCACCACGTCCTCGATGGAACGGCGCCGGTACGCCCGTCCGTTGAACGCGCTGACGCTGCAGAAGCTGCAGTTGAGCGGACACCCGCGCGTGGTTTGAATGGCTCCCAGTTCATAGCCGGTTGGCAGCAGATCGTGCCGCGCCAGCGGCGCATGTTCCATGTCTTCGTGACCGCCGGCATACAGCGACTGCATGGCTCCCCGCGCGGCGTCGCTCAGCACGCGCGGCCACACACTCTCGGCCTCGCCCGTGACCACCACATCCACCCGTTCCGCGGCTTCCTTCGGGCGCATGGTGGCGTGGATGCCGCCCATGACGACGGGCACCCCCCACCCGCGGAACAGCGCCGCCACTTCGTACGCGCGCGGCGCCTGGGACGTGAACGCGGTGACACCCACGAGGTCCGGACGTGGCAGCCCGGAGTAGTCGACGCCATGCACATTCTCGTCCACCACCGTGATCTCCCACTCCGGCGGCGTGAGACCGGCCAGCACCAGGAGACCGAGCGGCTTCCACACCCGGTACTTGTTCCAGTAGTTTTTCCTGTTGGTGATATTGACGAGTGGATTGCGAGGGTTGATAAGGAGCAGGCGCATGACACCCTCCGATGTTCACCTTCAAGCTAGCAACAGCGGACACACTTGTCCAGATATGCCTCCCCGGTGGATCACGCGCAATCTTCGGATAATCGCAAGCGCGGCTCCCGCAGGTCTCCCGTAATCCACCGTCCCTGGGCAAGTTGGCGGACATCGCCGCGCCCCCAAATATATAAAGACAAACCAATCTTCTTTTACTATCTTCAGAGTGTGACGGACCTCAGACAACGAGCCCCCTCCGATTCAGGAACACACGGTTGAGCGATCCATTGATCATCCAGGGCGGCATGGGTGTCGCCATCTCCAACTGGCGCCTCGCCAGCGCCGTTTCGCAACTCGGCCAGCTCGGCGTGGTGTCCGGCACCGGGCTCACCCGCGTGATCGCCAGCCGGCTGATGGACGGCGACCCCGGCGGGCACATGCGCCGCGCGCTGGAGAGCTTCCCGTTTCCGGAATCCGTGCAGACCATCCTGCGCCGTTACTACGTCCCCGGCGGCAAGGCTCCGGACACCCCGTACAAGATTCCCCCCGCGCACACCGTGCTTCCGTCGCTCTTCGCGGATCGGTTCACGGTCGTCGCCAACTACGTCGAGGTGTTCCTGGCAAAACACGGGCACGCCGGGCCGGTGGGAATCAACCTGCTGGAGAAGGTGCAGTTGCCCAACCTGGCCTCGCTCTACGGCGCAATGCTGGCGGGAGTCGACTACGTCTTGATGGGCGCCGGCATTCCCATCCAGGTTGCCGCGGTGCTCGACCGGCTGTCGCACCACGAACCCGTCACCTACCGGCTCGACGTGCAGGGTGCCAGGCCGGACGACAACTTCGTCATTCATTTCGATCCGGAGCGTCTCTTCCCCGGAATCGACAACCGCATGGGCGAACTGAAACGCCCGCGCTTTGTCCCCATCGTTTCTTCGACCGTGCTCGCGAGCGCGCTGCTCAAACGCAGCGAGGGATCCGTGGACGGTTTCGTGGTGGAGGGCCCCACCGCCGGGGGTCACAACGCCCCGCCGCGCGGGCCGCTGCACCTCAGCCTGAGCGGCGAACCCGTCTACGGCGAGAAGGACGTGGTGGCGTCCGAGAAGATGCGTGCCTTCGGGGTGCCGTTCTGGCTGGCCGGCGGCTACGGCCATCCGGAACGTCTGCGCGCGGCGCTGGCCGAAGGTGCGACGGGCGTTCAGGTGGGAACCCCCTTCGCCTTCTGCAACGAATCCGGCATGGACCCGGGATTGAAGCGGCGTGTCCTGCGGGAAGCGTGCGCCAGGGGGACATCGATCCTCACCGCAACCACCGTGTCCCCCACCGGGTTTCCATTCAAGGTGGTGCGCGTGGCGGGAACGCTCTCCGACGATCGCGTGTACGCGGCGCGCGAACGCATCTGCGACCTGCGCTTCCTGCGCACGCTGTTCAAGAAGGACGATGGCTCGATCGGCTACCGCTGTCCCGCCGAACCGGTGGAAGACTTTGTGAGAAGCGGCGGCGATATCGCGGATACGGAGGGCCGCGTCTGCCTGTGCAACGCGCTCAACGCCACCGCGGGCTACCCGCAGCAGCGGGAAGACGGTTACGTTGAACCCCCGATGGTGACGGCCGGCGACGACATTGCAACCGTCCCCGACCTCGTGCGCAACAATGGAGACGGCTATTCGGCCGCGGACGTCATTCGCCACATTCTCGGCGGCGCCGTGCCCCCCGGAGAGCCGGCGCCCATGCCCCACTGACAGATTCGCCTGCCGCTGCGCCTGAGCACGACCCCTCTTGCCCCCCCTTGACATATGCTTACCCCCTTAGTACACTAGGGGCATGAAACTTCCGGCTTCCGTGCGAGAGCGGTTCCGGGCCTACGGCCGGGCCGGCGGGCAGGCACGCGCCGAAGCGATGACCCCGGAAACGAGAAAGACAGTGGCCCGCCAGGCCGCCATGCGGCGCTGGATCCGGGTGCGCTTCGGTGATTCCAGCTTCGAGGCACTCGGACTTCCCGGTGGCGCAACCGTCGATGCCGGCCTTGCCGCGCTCGCGGCCGGCGAAGAGACCGTCGAAAGTCTGCTCGTGTCGCTGGCCGCACCCCGCCTTCGTCGCGAGGGTGTCCCCCTGCCCCGCGATGTGTTCGCGGACGCGGACACGCGTTTGTACCGACTGCTGGAGCTTTCCGCCGGTGACCTGGCGCACGCGCGCTACCTCGCCTATCTGCGCCAGGCCGCGTCGTTCGCAGACGCGTGCGCGGGCGCCCGCCTGAATTGAGGTCCACATGCGAGAGGAACTGACCCGCGAACGCCTGGTACTGCTCATGAAGGAGCTGGCGCGCTGTGCGCCCCGGCGCGGGAGCTACCAGGTCTACCTGGTGGGGGGCGGAACCGCGGTCTACCTGGGCTGGCGGCGCGCTTCCATCGATGCCGATCTCTTCTCGGAACAGGAACGCGTCTTCCGTGACATCCAGGCCATCAAGGAGCGCCTCGACATGAACGTCGAGTTCGCGCGTCCGGAAGACTTCGTGCCGCCCCTGAAGGGTACCGCCGATCGCCACGTGTTCATCGATACCATCGGCGCGATCGGGTTCTACCACTACGACCCCTACGCGCAGGTGCTATCCAAGGTCGTCCGCGGTTTCCAGCGGGACCTCGACGACGCGCGGGAATTCGTACGCCACGGGCTGGTGGATCCCCCAAAGTTCCGCGCCCTGGTGGCGGCAATTCCAGACTCCGCTTACGCGCGCTACCCCAGCCTGTCGCGGGCGGGCGTTGAGCGGTCCGTCGACGCGTTCGTGGCCGGGGTTTCCTGACCGCTTGCCCCCTGGGATTTCCGGTCTCGTCTGCTACTATAATTGACCGGGAGCCCGGCGGCGGGCCGCACCCCCTCTGCGCCGGCACACACTTTTCTTTGGGCAGCATGTCGAATTCATCCCCCGCCGAACGACCAGGGGTTGAAATCGGAACCGAAATCCAACCCAGCCAGGGAGGCAATCATGAAATACCTGTGTTTGATCTACGAAGACGAGAAGATCATCAGCGGCATGGCCCAGCCGGAAATGGAGTCCATCATGAACGAGTACTGGGCGTTCGGCGATGGCATCCAGAAGAGCGGCCACTACGTGGCCGGGCACGCCCTGCAACCGGTGCAGACCGCCACCACGGTGCGCGTGCGCAACGGCAAGGTTGCCACCACCGACGGTCCCTTCGCGGAAACCAAGGAGCAGCTCGGCGGCTACTACATGATCGAGGCCAAGGATCTCAACGACGCCATCCAGGTGGCGTCGAAGATTCCGTCGGCGCGCCACGGAAGCATCGAGGTGCGTCCCATCATGGTGTTCGACCGCGAGTAGTGGGGGACGCGGTGAGCGAGGACGCGGCGACGCACATCCGGCAGACGGTGGACACGCTCTACCGGTCCGAGTCGCGCCGCGTTCTCGCCACCCTGATTCGCCTGCTCGGCGACTTCGACCTCGCCGAGGAGGCGCTGCACGATGCCTTCGCCGCCGCAGTCGAACAGTGGCCGCGCGACGGCGTTCCGGCCAACCCGCGCGCGTGGTTGGTATCCACTGGCCGCTTCAAGGCCATCGACGCCATCCGCCGCCGTGCACGCTTCGACGCATCGCTCGTGAAGCTGGCCGATCACATCGAGTCCGTCGCCACCGCTTCGGAGGTTTCCGAGGATGGCGGCCTGGGCGACGACCGCCTGCGTCTTATCTTCACCTGCTGTCACCCGGCGCTCAAGCCCGAGGCGCAGATGGCGCTGACGCTGCGCGAGGTGTGTGGCCTCACCACCGAAGAGATCGCGCGCGCGTTTCTCAGCCCCGCCCCGACGGTGGCGCAGCGCATCGTGCGCGCCAAGAACAAGATTCGCGACGCGCGCATTCCCTACCGGGTTCCCGAGCGTGCCGAACTGCCGGAGCGTTTGGACTCGGTGCTGCACGTGGTCTATCTGGTCTTCAACGAGGGGTACTATGCGTCTTCGGGCGAAGCGCTCACGCGGCACGACCTCTCGCAGGAGGCCATCCGCCTGGGAAGGCTGCTGGTGGAACTGCTCCCCGAGCCCGAGGCGATAGCGCTCCTGGCGCTGATGCTGCTGCACGAATCGCGGCGGCCCACCCGCACCACACCCGGCGGCGAACTCGTGCTGTTGGGAGAACAGGACCGCTCGCAGTGGAACCAGGACTACATCACCGAGGGCGCTGCACTGGTGAAACGCGCGCTGTCGTCGCGGCGCGTGGGACCGTACGCGTTGCAGGCGGCCATTGCCGCCCTGCACGCGGAGGCGCCCTGCGCCGACGACACCGACTGGGATGAGATCGTCGGCATCTACGACGTACTGCTGCGCGCCGAACCGTCACCGGTGGTGGCGCTCAACCGCGCGGCCGCCATCGCCGTGCGCGACGGTCCGCAGGCGGGGCTCGCACTCATCGACGCGATTCTCGAAGGTGGCGAACTGGCCGACTACCACCTGGCGCACGCCGCGCGCGCCGATCTGTGCCGGCGCCTGGGACGCACCACCGAGGCACGCGACGCGTACCGCCGCGCGCTGGCGCTCGCCCGCCAGGAGCCGGAGCGACGCTTTCTCGATCGCCGCCTGAGCGAACTGGATGGGTGAACGCGCCCGCCGACACGGGGGATCCGGGCGGGCGGCAGGACATCGGCATGCGCATGCCGCCCGACCTCGCGAACCGACGGAAAGCCGGCCGATCCCCTTCTTGAAAGCCGGACCCTTTTCTCTTACTCTCCGAGGAGGGCCGCCGTGGATGGCTCCCCGTGCTGTTCAGGGCGCCACCACGCCCGCCATCTTCGCCGCAATGAAAGGAGCCGCTGGCAATGAGTGCAACCAAGGAATCCCGCTATGTCGCCGATCTGATGGCCGAGGTTCGGGAAAAGAACCCCGCACAACCGGAGTTCCACCAGGCCGTCCAGGAGGTCGCGGAATCCATCGAACCCGTGCTGGAAGCGCGGCCCGAGTATCGGAAAAAGAAAATCTTCGAGCGCATCCTCGAACCGGAACGCGTCATCATGTTTCGCGTGCCGTGGCAGGATGACCGCGGCGACGTGCACGTCAACCGCGGCTTCCGCATCGAGATGAACAGCGCCATCGGACCCTACAAGGGCGGCCTTCGTTTCCATCCCTCGGTAAACCTGGGCATCCTCAAGTTCCTCGCCTTCGAACAGGTCTTCAAGAACAGCCTCACAACGCTGCCCATGGGTGGTGGCAAGGGTGGCTGCGACTTTGACCCGAAGGGGAAGAGCGACGACGAAGTGATGCGTTTCTGCCAGAGCTTCATGAGCGAACTGTTCCGGCACATCGGCCCCAACACGGACGTGCCCGCCGGTGACATCGGCGTGGGCGGCCGCGAGATCGGCTTCATGTTCGGACAGTACAAGCGCCTGCGCAACGAGTTCACCGGCGTGCTGACCGGCAAGGGCATTGGCTGGGGTGGCTCGCTGATCCGGCCCGAAGCGACCGGGTACGGCGCCGTGTACTTCGCGGCGGAGATGCTGAACTCGCGCGGAGACTCACTCAAGGGCAAGACCTGCCTGGTCTCGGGATCGGGCAATGTGGCGCAGTACACCATCGAGAAGCTGCTGCAGCTGGGCGCCAAGCCCGTTACCGTGTCCGACTCCAACGGCTGCATTTACGACGAGGAAGGGATCGATCGCGACAAGCTTGCGTTCCTGATGGATCTCAAGAACAACCGCCGCGGACGAATCAAGGAATACACGGACAAGTTCCGCAATGCCGTGTTCACGCCAACGGATCCCAAGCTCGGCTACAACCCGCTGTGGGCCCACAAGGCCGATTGCGCGTTCCCGAGCGCAACGCAGAACGAGATCAACCAGAAGGACGCGGAGAACATGGTGAAGGCCGGTTGCAAGCTGGTGGCGGAAGGCGCCAACATGCCCAGCACACCCGACGCGGTCAACGTGTTCCTCGACGCCGGTGTTCTGTTCGGGCCGGGCAAGGCGGCCAACGCCGGTGGCGTGGCGGTCTCCGGTCTGGAGATGTCGCAGAACTCGGGACGCATGGCGTGGCCGCGCGAAGAGGTGGACGCCAAACTCCAGCAGATCATGAAGAACATTCACGGCGCCTGCACGAAGGCCTCCGACCGCTTCGCGCGCAAAGGCAACTACGTGGACGGCGCGAACATCGCCGGCTTCATCAAGGTTGCCGACGCGATGATGGATCAGGGCCTCGTCTAGCCCATTCTGGCAGTCTGTGACTGCGACGTTGCGGCCGGCGGCGGATCACCTGCCGCCGGCCGGCACACCACCGGCGCCCCCACGGCCCGCCGGGCTCCCGATCATATGGAAAGCGGTCGCACCAATCGCCTGAAGCTCGAAACGGGACACTCCGCACAGCTCTTTCAGGGTCTGATGCGGTTTCGTGTTCGCGGCGTGTTGCTGGTCTCCAACCTGTACGACTTTTTCACCCTCTCCGAAGACGGCAGCCTCTACGAATCCCTGATCAACGAGTACCTGGGGCTCGGCCTCACCACCATGCCCAGTCTCACGCGGGTCTCCAGAGGCGCGGAGGCCCTGTCATTGCTGGCCGAGCCGGGGCGCTTCGACCTGGTCATCTGCTCGCTGCGCCTCGACGACATGCAGGCCGACCAGATGGCGCGGGAGATGCGCAGCGCGGGCATCACGACGCCGGTGGTCCTGCTGACCCACGACAGCCGCGAACTGGCCGCACTGCTGCACAGCGGCCGTGCTGCGCTTTTCGACCGGGTGTTCGTCTGGCAGGGTGACTTTCGCGTGTTGCTGGCCATCATCAGCAATATTGAGGACCACGCGAACGTCGAACACGACACCGCACTGGTAGGCGTGCAGTCGATCGTCCTCATCGAGGACGACGTCAAGTTCTACTCGTCATACCTCCCCCTCATTTATACGGCGATCGTCGAGCAGACCGCGGACGTGATCGCCGAGGGTGTCAACCCGGCGCACAAACTGCTGCGCCGACGCGCGCGCCCCAAGATCCTCCTCTGCCACACCTACGAGGACGCGTGGGGGCATTTCGAGCGCTACCACGACACCATTCTGGGCGTTGTGTGCGATATCGCGTTTCCGCGCGAAGGCAGCATGGACGCGACGGCGGGCTTCGACTTCACGCGCAGCGTGATGCAGTCGCACGCCGACATCCCGGTGCTGCTGCAGTCCCACGACGCCGCCAACGGAGCGCGGGCCGCGGAACTGGGCGTGTCGTTTCTGCGCAAAGACTCCCCCACGCTGCTGCGCGACCTCAAGCAATACATGCTGCAACACTTTGGATTCGGCGACTTCGTGTTCCGCGATGCGGATGGCATCGAGCTGAAACGCGCCGACGATCTGCGCACCTTCCAGGAGGCACTCCGCGTGGTGCCCGACAGCAGCCTTTCCTATCACGGCCAGCGCAACGATTTTTCCCGCTGGCTCAAGGCGCGCACGGAGTTCGATCTCGCGCACAGCCTGCGCCCCATGAAGGTGTCGGACTACGGGTCGATCGCGGAGCTGCGTTCCTACCTGGTGACCAGCATCGGGGATCGCCGCCGCGAGAGCCAGCGGGGCTGGGTGGTCGACTTCGACCCCGACACCTTTGATGCCGAGCGTACCTTCGCGCGCATCGGCGGTGGGTCGCTGGGAGGCAAGGCGCGCGGCCTCGCCTTCGCGAACGCGCTGCTGCTCGCCGGCAACCTGGAGGAGGAGTGGCCGGGGGTGCGTATCACCACCCCACCCTCGGTGGTGCTGGGCACCGACGTCTTCGACCGCTTCCTCGATTTCAACGATCTGGCCGGCTTCGCAATCCGGTGCAACGACGACGCGGAGATCCTGGCGCGCTTTCGGGAGGGGCGGTTCCCGGTGGCAGCGGAAGAGGCCCTGCGGGCCTACCTGGTTGCGGCTCACTATCCGTTGTCGGTGCGCTCATCGAGCCTGCTCGAAGACTCGCAATTCATGCCCTTCGCCGGCGTCTATGACACGTTCATGCTTCCCAACCAGCACCGCGATCCCGGCGTGCGCCTGGACGACCTGCTGGATGCGGTGAAGCGCGTGTACGCATCGACGTTCTACACATCCGCCAAGCGCTACCTGCGCTCGACACCGTACCGTCTGGAAGAGGAGAAGATGGCGGTCATCGTGCAAAAGCTGGTGGGCGCGAAGCGCGGCGACCGCTACTACCCCGATTTCGCGGGGGCCGCACGCTCGTACAACTTCTATCCGACCGCGCCGCTGACGCCCGAGGACGGCATCGCCATGGTCGCCATCGGACTGGGAACGCAGGTGGCGGACGGCGGCGCAACGGTCCGCTTCTGCCCGCGCCATCCGCGCAACCAGATCCAGTTCTCGCGCGTCGAGGAAGGTATGCGCTACTCGCAGCACACGTTCTTTGCACTGGCGCTGCCCACAGAAGACGCGGTGCGCGAAGCCGGCGGGCCGCTGCACCTGGCTGAGGAAACATTGCAGCGCGCCGAAGCCGACGGCGTGCTGGCCGCACTCGCGTCCACCTACTCCAACGAAAATCGGGTTCTGTACGACGGCATCGCGCGCGACGGCCCGCGCGTGGTGACGTTCGCCCCCATTCTGAAGAACGACCTGTTTCCGCTGGCCGAGATCATCCAGCGCCACCTCGAACTGGGTATGCGAGGCATGAGCGGCCCGGTGGAAATCGAGTTCGCCGTCAACCTGTCGGTGCCGGAGGGTGCGCGACGCGAGTTCCAGTTATTGCAGCTGCGGCCGATGGTGATCGACCGCGAAGTCGAGCGCCTCAAGGTGGAGGATGCCCCGGCGAAGACGCTGGTGTGCCGCAGCACGCGCGTGCTCGGCAACGGCGCCAGCGACGACATCAGCGACATGGTGGTCGTGGATCGTGATCGCTTCGAACGTGCCAACAGCGTGCTCGCGGCGCGGGAACTGGGGAATTTCAACGCGAAGCTCGCGGAGCTGGGCCGCCCGTACGTGCTGATCGGCGTGGGGCGCCTCGGGTCCGCCGACCCGTGGTTGGGGCTTCCGGTTCGCTGGGACGAGATCAACGCGGCGCGCGTGATCGTCGAGGCGCCGCTGCGGGACGCGGCGGTGGCGCCGTCGCAGGGCGGGCACTTCTTCGAGAACCTGGCCGCATCCGGGATCAGCTACCTCACGGTGGGAAACGACGACGCAGGTGAGTTCGTGGACTGGAAGTGGATCGCCGGCCAACCGGTCGAGCAGGAAGGGACGTACGTGCGCCACCTTCGGCTCAAGCACCCCCTGCGCGTCGTCGTCGACGGCCACCAGGGGCTGGGCCTGGTGATCAAGCCCGCCAAGCGATAGGCAGTGCGCCGGCGCGTTCCCTCAGCCGTGCAGCGGTGAAAAGACATCCGGCGGCAGCGAGGCCGCGCACGCGGTGCAGAAATCGCCGCCGCGCACGTCGATGGACTCCACCTTGGGCGCGAAGTGCATGATGCAGTTGAAGTCGTTGCAGTGCCCCAGCCCCACCACGTGCCCGAGTTCGTGCAGGATCTCCGTCACGGCGCGCCGCAGGAGAACATCGGCGTCGGCCGCGAGGCCGTAGTGCTCCGGCCTCAACCGTGCCAGCGACACCACCGCGGCGTGCCCCCCACGCATGGCGCGCCCGAACACGAAGGTGAATATGGGCAGGCCGATGTCGAGCCCGGTGAGCCCCACCTGGATCACCCCCGGGGCGCATGACGCCAGCGAGGCAAGCAGGCCGTCCGCGTCCACCTGATCGCGCCCACCCAGTCGCACCGGCCGGATGTCCCAGGGAGACGCATCCAGCCGGCACGGCACCACCAGGCAACGGCTCACATGCGCCACGATGTCCTCGGCGAGGGCGCGCGCGATGCCCCCGTCCGCGTGAAAGCGGACCGTCTCGATGCGAGGCGGTGCTGCATGCGGGTTGCCGTCGGCCACGACGCGTTACCCCGTCGCCTTCGCCTTGTCGAGCCCGTATTTCTCGATCTTGTGATAGAGCGTGCCGCGGTCGATCTCCAGCGCGCGCGCCGAACGGCTGATGTTCCACTCCTCGGATTCCAGCACCGCCAGCAGGTGCGCCCGCTCCACCTCGGCAAGCGAGCGCGCGCCGCCGGCCGGCTCCGGCGATTCGATGACGCGCATGGGGAAATCGCGCGCCTCGATGGTGGGCGGTTTTCCCACCACCACCGCGCGCTCGATGGCGTTCTGCAATTCGCGCACGTTTCCCGGCCACGCGTAGCCCTGCAACGCCCGCATCGCCTCCGCGGAGAAGTGCATCGGCTTGCGATTCATCGACCGCGTGAAACGGTCCAGGAAGAACTCCGCCAGCGGGCCGATGTCCTCCGGCCGCTGGCGCAGCGGCGGCATCTCGATGGTGAACACATTGAGGCGCCAGAAGAGATCCTCGCGGAAGTCCCCCTGCTGCACGCGCAGCTCGAGGTTCTCGTTGGTGGCGGCGACGACGCGAAAGTCCACCGGAACCGGGTTGCGCCCGCCCACGCGCGTCACCACTTTTTCCTCCAGCACGCGCAGCAACTCCACCTGCACCTTGGGGCTGATGGTGCCGATCTCATCCAGGAACAGCGTACCACCGTTGGCCATCTCGAACTTGCCGCTGTGGCGGTACATGGCGCCGGTGAAGGCGCCCTTCTCGTGGCCGAAAAGCTCGCTCTCCAGCAGTCCCTCGGCCAGCGCGCCGCAGTTGACGACCACCAGCGGGCCGTAGCGCCGCGGCGATCCCGCATGGATGGCGCGAGCCGCCATCTCCTTGCCGGTTCCGGACTCGCCCTTGATGAGCACGGTGGCGTCGGTTCCCGCCACCGCCGCGATGAGGTCGTGCACGCGGCGGATGGCCGACGACACACCCACGATGGGCGTGGGCGCGGATTCCGCTTCCAGCCGCTCGCGCAGGCGCACGTTCTCGGAGCGAATGGAACGGTGCTCGGCGGCGCGGCGCACCAGCAGCGAGAGTTCCTCCGGGTCGAACGGTTTCGAGATGTAGTCGTAGGCACCGGCCTTGAGCGCCTTGACCGCCGTTTCCACCGAAGCGTAGGCGGTCATGATGATCACGGTCATGTCCGGCTTGGCGGCCGCCAGGCGCGCCTGCAGCTCGATGCCGTCGACACCCGGCATCTTGATGTCGAGAAACGCGAGGTCGTAGTCCTTCTCGCCCACCAGCTTGAGCGCCTCGCGTGCGCTTTGCGCGGTGTCGACGCTGTGGCCATCCTGGCGGAACCAGTCACCCAGCGACTGCACCACGATGGGCTCATCGTCGACCACGAGGATCGAGAGGGGCAGGGGGGGATTCTTGTTCATGTGGCGTGAACCTCCTTGTCGGACGACTCGGCGTCCGTCGCGCGCGGCTGGTGAACCGGCAGGCGCACGAAGAAAACGGTGCCCGCACCCGGCGTGGATTCCACGCTCACGGTGCCATGGTGGCGCGTAACGATTCCGAACACCACCGGCAGTCCCAGCCCCACACCGGCCTCCCCTTCCTTGGTGGTGAAGAACGGCTCGAAGATGTCCGCCAGGTATTCGGGTGGGATGCCGCGGCCGTTGTCGCGCACGCTCAGCGTCACCCACTCGCCCGGTTCATCCTCTCGCGCGGCGATGATCACCTGGCCGCCCTGCGCCGTTGCCTCCAGTGCATTGATGACCAGCGCCAGCACCATCTGTTGAATCTGCGATGCGTCGCATTCCACCCGCGGCAGGCCCGCGGGCACATCGACGCTGAGCGAAACCTCCGACAGGTCCGCGCGGTGTTTGAGGAGCATTACACAGCGGTCGAGCAGCGGGCGCAGATCCTCCTCGGCGAATCGAACCGTGGGCGAACGGCTGAACAGGAGCAGGTTGCGCACGATGTTGCCGCAGCGCAGCGACTCACTCTCGATAAGCGCGAGAATGCGGCGTGCATCGTCCTGCCCCGCCGGCGGTGACAGTTCGGGGTCCGCCTCCTCGCTCCGCCGCCGCAGGAGCCTGGCGTAGGTGGCGATGCCGGCCAGCGGATTGTTGAGTTCGTGCGCCACCGTGGCGGCGAGTTTTCCCAGCGACGCCATCTTGTCCACCAGCATCATGCGCTTGTGGGCCAGCTCCAGCTGTGCGGTCTTCTCTTCCACCCGGAGCTCCAGGGTGGTGTTCAACTCTTCGAGGTCGCGCCGTGCCATACCCAGCCGCTCGGTCATCGCGTTCCAGGATTCCGTGAGCACGCTGATTTCCCCGTGATGACCGGTCTGCAGCCGCTCGGAAAAATCGCCGTCCGCCACGCGCTGCGCGGCGCGCGTAAGGTTGGCCACAGGCCGGATCACCATGCGCCACGTGAGCAGCCATGCCAGCGCAAGCAGGGCGAGAACCGCGATACCCACCCCTAGCAGGATCTGCCGCTCCGACGCGGCCAGGTCCGCGTCCACCCGCGCCAGCGGCAGTTGCACGTCGAGCACGCCGAGCACGTTGACGCTGGGCGGATGTGCATGACACGCAGCGCTGGCGCAACTGGCCTCGTTGTGCACCGGCGCAATCACCCCCAGCACGCGATCCCCCGACGGCGCGCGGAATACGCGCGTGCGATCCAGTCCGTTGAGGCGCGTCAACGGCTGGTCGGCGCCATGACACAGCACGCACTGCTCGGCGTTCATGTCCACCAGCGTGCCCACCTCGTCCTCCATGGTGGAGACGGTGATGCGCCCGCGGGCATCGAACACCCGGATGCGTTCGAACGACTCGTGATCGGCAATGGCGCCGATGATGCGCCGCACTTCGCCCGGGTCGTCGCGCATCATGGCATCGCGCGTGGAGCGGCGGATGACATCCGCCACCTCGATGGCACGCGTCTCCACCAGCTCGGTGAGGTGCGAGCGTTGCAGCCGGAGGCTGGCGTAGCCGCCCGCCACCAGGATGACGGCGGTTCCGGCGCACAGCGCCAGCCCGAAGCGGGCTGCCAGCCCCCGGCTCTCATGGCGATTTTCGCTCACTCGAAAACCACCCCTCCGATCACTTGTTGCGCACGCCCGGGGCAGTTCCCGGCGGCGCGCTCCCGGACAACGGCGGGTACACCGGCAGGTACTTGGCCGCCAGTTTGAACGCCGCGAATCCCAGCGCCACCAGCATGAGGGTCACCAGGATCTCGCCGGCGGCGGGGATGTAGTGCCCCTGCGACGCCTCGAGGCCGGTGATGCTCACGTTGAGCCGGTTGGCAATGAAACCCAGCACGGTGAACAGGCTCGCGACGTACAGACCGCCGGGGCTCCGGCGCATGCGCGGGAAGAGCAGCAACACGAACGGCAGCACGATGCCCAGCAGGAACTCCACCTGGAACAGCGCCGCTTCGTACGAAGGCGTAAACGCCAGCCCCAGCACGCCCCGCGCGGCCAGGTCGCGCAGGCGGAACACCGCCAGCACACCCAGCACGCCCAGCAGCGCCCGGCCCAGCGTTCGAATGATGGGCACCTCCAGGTTGCGCCCGAGGGCGCGCGCCGAGAGACGCGATTCCACGATCACCATGGCGAGCCCCGCGCACACCGCCGAGAGCCAGAAGATCACCGGCAGGCGCTCGGTGTACCACAGCGGGTGCAACTTGCCCGGCACGATCAGGTAGAGCGCGCCCAGCGAAGACTGGTGCAGGGTGGAGAGAATGACACCCGCGATCACCAGCGGAATCACCACCGCGTGCTGGATGGACAGCGCGCGCTTCCACCCCAGCCTCTCGAACACCATCCCCGAGAACTCAAGTGCCAGCACGGTCGTGTACAGTGTCACGCACCACGCGATCTCGAACATCACCGAGTGGGGGTTCCACATGATGAGCGGGTGCCAGATGTTCCAGGGCCGCCCCAGGTCGAACAACAGACCCACCACCACCAGCAGGTAACCCAGGAACGCGGTCAGGATGGCCGGCCGCACGATGGGCCGGAAGCGTTCCAGGTGGAACAGGTAGACGATGGCGGTGATGGTGAACCCGCCTGCGGCGAGACCCACACCGCACAGGATGTCGAAGCCGATCCACAGGCCCCACGGGAAGTTGTCGGACAGGTTGGTGACCGATCCGAGCCCGCGCGTGAAGCGCATGAACGCCGTCGCGACTCCGAATCCCACCAGGATCCAGAAGACGGCGCTCCAGAAACCAAAGCGCGGCTTTTTGATGCCGTTCATGCGTGACCACCTCCCGAGTGCATGTCGTTTGAGCTGCCCGGCCCTTCGATGCGCGCCACTTCCTCGCGGCGTTTCGTGATCCACCAGATGGCCAGCAGCATGGCGCCGCCCACCGTGATCACGTCGGGCACGTGGCTGAGCGAGGCCCAGGTGCGAGATGAAAGCGGCTCGTGCGGAAGCGCTTTGGGGTATCCCAGCGTGTCGAACGGCACCGGTGAGAGAATCAGCATGGAGGTGCCACCCAGTTCCTCCTCGCCGAAGACGTGCGGATAGTACGCACCGGGGTTCTCGTTGATGCGGCGGTGCGCCTCGGCCAGCATCTCCTCGCGCGTACCAAAGGTGGTTGCGTCTTCCGGACATGCCTCCGCGCACGCGGGCATGAGGCCCTGCGCCTGGCGCGGCGCGCAGAAGTCGCACTTGGCGACACCCGGCACCACCTTGTTCCACTCGTAGCGCGGCACGTTGAAGGGGCACGCCTGCATGCAGTAGCGACAGCCCAGACAGCGCGACGCCTCGTAGATCACCGGCCCGTCCTGCGTCTGCTGCAGCGCCCCCACCGGGCACACGCTCACACAGGTGGGCTCCAGACAGTGCATGCACATGCGGCGCACGTACAGGTCGTCCTTTTCGGAGACGAATGTCAGCGCGCCGGCGGAGAGATCCTTGATGTCGTCCACATTGGTGGTAAGGTCGTGCGCCTGCAGGCAGGCCTCCGTGCAGGCGCCACAACCCACGCATCGGGTGATATCGATCAACATGGATCTAGTGTTGTTGCTCATCTGCCCCTCCCGTTCAGGTCAGCAGGAACTCGTTGACGAGACGCTTCCAGTCCTCCCCGGAGAGGTGCGTCGCAAAGTCGGCCACCGGCTCGCCGCCGTCCTGCAGCACCGAGCCCGACAGGGCCACGAGCTGCATGTCCAGACGCCCGCGGGCGTCTTCGGTCCAGCGGCGCGCAAGCGATCCGTTCATCAGGTTGCGCAGTCCACTCGTGAGGTCGTGCGCCTTCATCTTGACGAGCCATCCGCGCCCGTACGGTTCGTCCGTGGCCAGCGTGGGCTGTGCCGCGAGGCGCGGGTTGACTTCGAGCACTTCGCCGGACAGCGGCGCCACCAGGTCCGCGTTCCCCACGGCCGAGGTCACGCGGAACGCCGGGCGGCCGGCGCTGAGCCGCGCACCCGCTTCCGGCAGCGCCACGTGTTGTGCGTTGCCGACCAGGCGGCGCGCGAAATCGTCCATGCCCACCGCGACCGTGTCGGCGCCAAGCGGCCGCACCCACACGTGTCCGAGGTGATAACGGAGATCTTCCGGCAGCTGGTAGCCGCCCACCCACACCGGCTCCGCCGTCTGCGGCATCGGCAGCGGATCGGGTTGATCCGCGACAATGGGTTGCTCGACGACTCTGCGACCAAGCGCGTAGTCGAGCGTCATGAACACTGAGAGCATGAGTAGAATGAGAATGACGGTCATGGCTGAACCTCCTTGGGTTCTTCGGTTCCGGGAATTACCAGAAGGAAGGTTCGTGCCGCTCGTGAAACATTGCACAATGATACCCATAACTCGATGACGCGACGTGAACTTGCGCGTGGCGCCGTTGGGAACCGCGTCAGCACGCGTCCGCGAGGCACTGTCGATCATCGCAACACTCTCGCCGGCCATACACGCTGCATGGGCGCGCAACCGGTTCTCGTGGAGGGAGTTGTCGGACTGTTGATGCATCCCACACCACCGTGGCGGAACTCGACATCACCTCGTCGTTGAAATGTCCGCCAGGGAACTCGGGATCGGCTGGATGTCTCCTGCGGCCGGGGAGGCCACCGTTGTCGGGAGTCCCAACACCTCTAGTTTGCTACCCGGCGTCACTTTCGTCAATTCGGATAATTAGCTCTTAATTTATGGGCAGAAGATGCCACCCGGGTGTTTTTTGGCATGGACAGTAACACGTTGCCCATGTTACACTTACTCTGCAAGGGCCCGATTCCGAACCATGCAAGACAGCAAAGCGGGGCCGGTGTGAGATGGGGTGGCCGGTGGTTGACGGCTTCTCACGCGAGAAACAATTTGGACTCTTCTCCATATCAGGAGGGATTTCGATGATCCGTCGCTACAATTGCATTCCCGCGCTGCTCGCGGTCCTGTTGTTGGCCCTGGCTCCGGCCGCCTGGGCAGTCGTGGACGCGCCAGTACTGAGTGTCGGCCAGAGCGGACACGGCAAGCAGACACTTACCGTCACGGCGGGCACGAGCGGTCTTCCGGACGGCTTCACCATCTGGTGGATGGACCAGGCCACCTTCGCGTCGCGCGGCTTCGTGTGGCCCGAGACGGAAGTGAACGGCCAGGGGGCTGCGTCGTTCACCGGCGCCCCGACGCTCAACACGTTTGGCGGGCAGTACACGACCTTCAAGCTCGCTCCCAACGCGAGCATCACGATCGAGATTGGTGACCTGTTCCAGGAAACGGGCGTGGCCGGCACGGTGGGTGAACTCGACTATGGCACGCAGTACCACTTCACCGCCTTCGCCACCGACGGCTCGGGTGCGGCGGCAAGCGGCCTGAGCAACACGGTCAGCGGCTCCACCACCGAGAGCACCAACTGCACCTACACGCAGGGGTTCTGGAAGAACCACGAGAGCGCGTGGCCCGTCATGTCGCTCATGCTGGGCAGCGTCAACTACAGCAAGGCGCAGCTGCTCAGCATTCTCGGACAGTCGGTGCAGGGCAACGGACTCGTCAGCCTGGCCCACCAGTTGATAGCGGTAAAACTCAACATTGCGGCGGGCGCGGACCCGACCGATGCCAGCGCGGCGATCGCCGCGGCAGATGCGCTCATCGGTGGCCTCATCGTTCCGCCGGTCGGCGGCGGGTACATCGACCCCAGCCAGACCAGCGCGCTCACGCAGACGCTGGATGACTACAACAACGGCGTCATCGGACCGGGACACTGCGGTGTGGTTCCCACCGAGCAGAGGACCTGGGGCGGCGTGAAGTCGCTGTACCGCTAGTAGGTCCGGCATACTCTCAAAGAGACCCGTCGCGTATTGCGGCGGGTCTCTTCATTGGTGTTCGCTTCAGCGCACCATCAGCATCTTGCGCGACAGCTGCTGCTTGCCCGCCACCAGTGAATACAGATAGGTCCCCGACGAGACCACACTCCCGCGGTCGTTGCGCCCGTTCCAGCCGACGGTGTGACGACCCGCCGGCAGGACGCCGTCGAAGAGCGTAGCCACCAGCGCCCCGCGAACGTCGTACACGCGCAGCATCACCCGCGACGTGGCCTCCAGCACGAAGGGAATGGCGGTGGCGGGGTTGAACGGGTTCGGCAGGTTCTGTCCGAGCGTCAGCGTGAGCGCAGGAATCTCGACCGGAATCGTGAATGAGCGCGTCTCCTCCCCGCTCTCGTTGACCGCCGCGACCGCGTAGGAGTAGCGTGTCGCCGGCCGCACGCTCGAATCCACGTAGCCGTCGCTCACCGCAGCGACGAGATCCGGAGTCAGCGGCCGTTCGATCCCGTCCGGCCCTGCGCGGTAGATTCGGAAACCGGCGATGCGCTCGTCTGCCTCGACGCGCCAGGAGAGCGCCACCCCCTCGTCCACCACGCGCGCATCGAAGCTCGCGATCAGCACCGACACCACCACGATCTCAACGCTGAGTTCGGCCGAGTACGCGCTCAGCATGCCCGCATAGTTGCGGCATTGCACCGCCACATAGTGCATTCCCTGCTCGAGCGAGCACACGTCTATCGACGAACCGGCGGTGACGTCGACGACCCGCTCGTACTCGCCCGGGCTCCTCCCCAGCGACACCGCGTAACCCACCACGGTGGGATCGCCGCTCGGCACCCAGGACGCCTGCGCGCACCCTGGGTCCCCGGTGTCGAGCGACGTAAACAGCGGCGGGGACGGGGGCTGGAGGTCGGGGCTCCCGTCGTCCACGACGGATATTATATCCGCGACCGCCGCATTCAGTGCCACCGCCAGCGCGCCGGCCGACCCCGAATACACTGAGAAGTGGTCGACCCCGTTGATCTTGACGATGAAGGTGTGGTCCGGAACGGCATTGAATACGAAGAGGCGAATCGGTTTGGCGGCGGCGACGCCATGGGTCCAGAGGACGGCAAGAAACAGCAGCGCGGAGAGTGCTCCGCGGCGAACGGCTCGTGGCATGAATCGCTCCTTCGGCGGAGCCAGCCACGGAGAATCCCGCGGCAACGGCGTCCGCACGCTGCGAGTGCTCGGCGATGATGAGTCGGTTTGTGGCGTCCTCAACGAGCAAACGCCGTGCACGAGGCGAGGTGGATACGAAGACGGCTCCGGGCACGCCCGAAGTAGCGCGCGCCGTGTTCGATGATCGCCACGGGGGTAGCGGTGGGGGCGAAGATCACCGGTGCATCCCGACAGGGCCCGCGGAAGCCCGCGGAGAGCGCATCGGTGCGTGTCGTCCGCCGCTGCGATGAAGGCCGCATGAGTGCGACGGGTTGCGTACCCTCCGTGCCAGTTGCCCGAACGAGCCGCAATGGTTATGATGCGGCAACCTATGGTGAACCCATTCGCATTGCGCCGTCCTGCGCCGTCCCGCGTGGTCCCGGTTCCAGTTGCGTGCGTGGCCATGGCCACGGCCATGTGGGCGGCCGCACTCGCCGTTCCGTGCGAAACGCGTGCACAGCTTGCAGGAACCGGTATTCCCGCCACCGATGACGAGCTGGTGACGGCGACGCTGGTGAGCGAAGCGCGCGCCATTGCGCCGGGCCAGCGCTTTCGCATGGCGGTGCGCCTGGTCGCGAAGGAGGGATGGCACCTCAACTGGCTCAACCCGGGGGACGCCGGGCTCGCGCCCGGCGTGGGGTGGAAACTCCCCGCGGGTTTCGTGGTGGGTCCCCCCTGCTGGCCCTTCCCGGAGCGATTCCAAACCGGCCCGCTGGTCATCTTCGGGTACGACGGGGAACTCCTGCTGGTGTTTGATGTACGCACTCCCACCACCCTCACCGCCGGCGAAACGGTCGAGTTGCGCGCCGACGTCTCGTGGCTGGCATGCGCGGATGGATGTGTTCCCGGGGACGCCTCGGTGGCGCTGACACTGCAGGTACGCGACAAGGTGGAGACGGATACGGAGTGGCTCGCGCGCCTGGAGAGAGCGCAGGCGCAATGTCCCCGGCCCTCACTGGAATGGAACGTGGAGGCGCGCGTGGACCGGCAGGGCTTTATCGCCCTGGACATCAGCGCCGGCGAACAGGAGACGAAACTGGAAGACGTCTTCTTCTTCCCCTACGACACTGGCCTCATCGAAAACGCGGCACCGCAACGGCTCTCGGTGATCGCGAGTCCATATGGAAGAGCCGCCTATCAACTGACCGTGGAAATTTCGCGTATGGCCGCCGGAATCCCCTCCCGATTGTCGGGGATCCTGGTATCGAGCAGCGGCTGGTCAGGTGGTGACGGAGCGAGGGCCATAGAGATCGATGTCCCGCTCGGTCGCCAGTAACCCGCAAGAACGACACATCTCAGGAGGAGAACCAATGTTGCACACATACCACAGGATTGCCCTCGCTGCGCTCGCGGCACTGGTCATCGCCGCACCCGCGGCACTCGTCGCCGGCGACGAAGCGAGGCCCGCGGCGGCCATCGACAAGCCCGCTCCGGACTTCGAACTGACCGGCATCGACGGCAAGACCTACAAGCTCTCCGACTTCAAGGGGAAGTACGTGGTGCTGGAGTGGAACAACTTCGACTGTCCCTTCGTGAAGAAGCACTACGGCAGCGGAAACATGCAGGCGCTGCAGAAGAAGTACGTGGACGAGGGTGTGGTGTGGTTCACCATCTGTTCGTCCGCACCCGGCAAGCAGGGGTACTACGACGACGCCGACCTCAAGAAGATGACCGCGGACGAGAAGTCCGCCGCCACCGCCTACCTGCGCGACCCCACTGGCACGGTCGGCCGGACCTACGGCGCCAGGACCACGCCGGACATGTTCGTCATCAGCCCGGAGGGCGTCCTCATCTATGCCGGCGCCATCGACGACAAGCCATCCACCAACCCGGATGACGTGAAGGGCGCGATCAACTACGTGGTGGCATCGCTCGACACTGCCATGGACGGCAAGGCAATCGCCACCAAATCGACGACCCCCTACGGCTGCTCGGTCAAGTACGCCAACTGATTCGCCCCGGAAATGGGGCTGGCAGCACCGGCCCCGTTTCCGTTGACACAACTGTATTTCTATCTTATAGTTAACCTTCACTGGCAGCCGTCCCCCATGCCAATGGTCCTACATGCGATCGAAACTGTTCAGCATCGCGCTCATCATCGCGGTCGCGGCTCCCCTGATCATTGACGGAAGGGCCGGCCCGCGTGTTCTCCATTTCTCCCTCACCACCCCCGCAGACGGAATTCTGATCGAGCCGGGCCCGGCCGGTGCCACCATCCGGGCCACGACCGGCTCGGGCGAAGCCCTGCTCACGTTGTCCGATCCCGGCTTCCCCGCCCTGCCCATGCGGGTGGTCAATGTGCTCGTTCCCCCGGGCGACCGCGTGCGTGCAGTGACGGCACGGGCCCTGCACGAGACGGTGGTTGCACGCGGCGTGACCCCGGCCCTGGCCACCCAGCCCTCTCCCAGCCCCGACGCGCCCGCGCCACGCCTGTTGCCGGAAGCAACCGTACCGGTTGCACCCGCGGGCGACGCAAACCGCTACCCGTCCGAACTCACTCGCTACGCGGGTTCGGGGACGTGGCACGGATACACCATTGCCAGCATCGTGGTCTTCCCGGTGAGAATCGAGTCCGGCACACTGGTGGCGGCGACCGAGATTGAATTGAGCGTCGAACTCGAAGCCATCGCGGACGGTGGCGATGCAGCACGCGCCGGACGCATGACGCCCGCTGCCGCGGCCGAGATTCGGGCACAACTGGACGACATGGTCATCAACCCGCAGGACGTGGCCGCGTATCCCGCCGTGCCCACACCCGAACCCATCGGCGCATTCAGCCCGTCCGCCCTCCCCTCCCTGCAGGGCAGTCCGGTGCATTGCGTGATCGTCACTACCGAGGCGCTCAGCGCGCCGTTCGACTCGCTTGCGACGTGGAAGACCGCGCGCGGCGTGCCGACGGTGGTGCGCACGGTGGAATGGATCACCGACAACTACCGGCGCGGCACCGACGTCGCGGAGACGATTCGCTTCTTCCTGCGCGACGCCTACACCAACTGGGGCACGCAGTCCGTTCTGCTGGCGGGAGACACGCCGCAGATCCCGCCGCGTTACCTGTACAGCGCGTACTACTACGGCGGCACCAGCATCCCCGCGGACATCTACTTCGCGGGGCTGGACGGTTCCTTCAACGCCGACGGCGACGAGCGCTTCGGTGAGCAACCCGCCGACGCCCCCGACCTGTGGGCCGAACTGAACGTGGCGCGGCTCCCGGTGGCCACCCTGGCCGGGGCCAACACCGTACTGGCCAAGATCAAGGCCTACGAGACGCCGCTGGATCCCGAGTACACCGACAAGGTGCTCATGCTCGCAGAGGTCCTGTTCCCCACCCCATGGACCGCGGGACAGACCATCCAGAGCAATGGCGGAACCATCGCGGAGGAGATCAGGCTCATCCTCGATGATCCGTCGCGGCGCATCGCGCGCAGCTACCAGACCCCGCAGTACTTTCCCGGTTCCACGCAGGAGTCACGGCAGAACACCATCGACTCGCTGGAGGCCGGCTACAACATGGTCTTCCACGTGGGACACGGATACCGCTTCAACATGCACTGCGCGGACGCCAGTGTGACCATCCCGGATGCGGACGCTCTCGAACATCCCAACCGGACATACAACCTCTACATGCTCAACTGCACCGCCGCAGCCTTTGACTACGACTGTCTGGGCGAGCACATGCTGCGCAACCCGGAGGGTGGCGCCGTGTCGATCATCGGCGCGTCCAACAGCGCATTTCCGGATCCGTCGCGGTACTACGCGCACGCCTATGCGACCGCCCTCTATCAGAACAACGAGGTGCGGATCGGAGAGGCGTTCTCGATATCGCGCGCCAGCCGTACCCCGCTGGCGGTGCTGGGCGATGGCGTCGAACTCTGGACGCACTACGTCTACACCATCTTCGCGGATCCGGACATGCCACTGTGGACGGGACCGGTTCGCAACGCGACCGTCGCGGTGCCGGCGACCGTTGCCGCGGGCGGCAACAACATCGTGGTCGCGGTCGACGTGCAGGGGCAGCCCGAGCCAGGTGCCACCGTGTGCCTGCACAAGGAAGGCGAAGACTACGTCGTGGGCACCACCAACGGCTCGGGGCTGTTCACGACCCCGTTCACGAGCGCGCGGCCCGGATCCATCAGCGTGGTGGTGACCGGAGCCAACCTCGGCCGCCGCCAGAGCTGGATCGAGGTGTTGCCGGCAGGCGGAGCGCAGCTGGTGGTCGATTCGGTGCTGGTGGACGACGACAACCTGGGTGATTCGTCGGGCAACGGCGACGGCCGTATCGACGCGGGCGAGATCGTCGAACTGCGCCCGAGTTTCCACAACGTGGGCGGCACGGCTTCTCTGCCGGCCACGTCGTCACTGGGTTCACCGTCGGCGGACATCATGATCTCCAATCCCGGCCTCGGCATTCCCGCCTTACAGCCGGACGAGGCGTGGTCTCCGGCCGGCGCCACGTGGACGGTGGAAGCAGCCGTGGCCGCCTTCGACCGCGCCATCGTTCGCTTCGACGTCACGACCACGCACGGCGCGCAGGTATGGAGCGACGGATTTGCCGAGGTGATACGCGCGCCGCTGCTCGACGTGGTCGGCCTGCGGGCGAGCGACGCGCTCCCGGTGGGTAACGGCGACGGTGTTGTCTCGCCGGGAGAGCCGTATCAGCTGTTTGTGCTGGTCAAGAATTACGGGACCGGCCTTGCGGGAGAACTGGTGGCCACGCTCACCCCGCTCGACGCCGGTGTCGTGGTCACGGTGGGCGCCGCGCAGCTCCCGGATCTCGGGCTGCTCGTGCAATCGGAAAACCCGGTCGGGTTCCAGTTGAGCGAGGGCAACACCGCAGTCGAGAACCCGCTGCAACTGATCGTCACCGACCACGCGGGGCGCACCATCGAGCGCACCATCGAATTGCGCCCACCACTGGCCCCGGCCATCCAGTCGTTCGATGCCACCCAGGGAGTGGACAAGATCAAGGTGGTATGGGCTCCGTCGCCCTCACCCGACGTGTCGGGCTACCGGGTCTACCGGTCGCTGCTGGCGACGGGCCCCTTTGACATTGCGTCCCCGGACCCTGTGACGCACACCGTGTTCACCGATGCCGGACTGGCCGCAAGCACGCGCTACTACTACGCGGTTACCGCGGTCGACTCGTCCGGCAACGAGAGTGTCTTTTCCGCCACTGGCTCCGCGTCCACCAACCCCCCCCAGATGCCGGGCTGGCCCAACGAGGTGCCAGGCCCCTCGGCCACCTCGCCATCCATCGGTGACATCGACGGCGACGGGTACCCCGAGATCATTGTCGGCAACGACAAGCTGTACGCGTGGCACGGCAACGGCGACGAGGTCCGCGACGGCGACGGGCTGCCTGCCACCTTCGGGATCTTCTCCACGCAGGGCACCGACTTCATCGGCCCGGCGGCCCTGGCGAGCATCGACGGAACCCCGGGGCTGGATATCGTGGCGCCGGCCTACACCTCTCGGCAGGTGTTCATCTTCAACGGCAACGGCGATGTCCTTCCCGGCTGGCCACAGGCGACCATCGACTTCGTGCGCGCCAGCATATCGCTGGGAGACGTCGACGGCGACGGGGCCCTCGAGGTGGTCGCGGTCGATCAGGACGCGTATCTGTACGTGTGGCACACCGATGGAAGCGAACTCATGGATGGCGACAGCAACCCGCTGACGAACGGCGTGTTCAAGCGCCTGCCGGACACCAATCAGTGGCAGTATCAGGCCGTTTCTCTGGCGGATCTGGACGGCGACGACAGGGAAGAGATTATCATCGCCACCCAGGACATGAAGCTGTACGTGTTCAACGAGGACGGCAGCAATCTCAACGGCTGGCCACGCACGCTGCCCAACCATGCGGGCGGCGGCGTGGTGGTGGGTGACATCGACGACAACGGGGATCTGGAACTGGTGGTGACAGTGCGTGGCACGGGTGAGACCTACGCCCTCCACCACAACAACACCCTCTTGTGGACGCGTTGGCTGCCCCACAACCTGTTCTTCAACCCGACCCCGGCGCTGGCCGACATCACTGGTGACGGCAAGCTCGAGGTCATCGTGCCCTCGTCCAACGGGAAGTTGTACGCCATCAACTACGCGGGCTCTGATGTTCCCGGATGGCCCGTCGTATACTCCACCAAGACCTACACGGAGTCATCGCCCATCATCGCCGACCTGACCGGTGACGGTCAGCCCGACATCCTGCTGGGACACGAGGAGAAGCTCATCAACGCGTGGAGTGCCACGGGCGTGCCCCTGGACGGGTTCCCACTGGTGGTGGGAGACGCCATGCGCGGAACGCCGGCGGTCGTGGATCTGGACATCAATGGCAATGCCGAGATCGTTGCCGTTGGCTATGACCGCATCGTGTACGTGTGGAGCTTGAGCGCACCCTACGACCCGACGACCGCGCCGTGGCCGATGGCGCGCGCCAACATACACCGTAACGGCGCCTACGGCAGCGTGGTGGCAACGGGTGTCTCCGGAGGAGGAGGCGCGCACGCCGCCCGGATGCGCCTGGGACAAAACTACCCCAACCCGTTCAACCCGGTGACTACCATCGCCTTCGACCTGCCACCGGGCCGCAGCCATCGCGTGACGTTGACCGTCTACGACGTCACCGGCGCCCGCGTGCAGACACTCGTCGACGGTGCCCTGCCCGGTGGTCGCCACTCGGTCGCGTGGAACGGCCGCAACCACGCGGGCGTTCCGGCCGGCTCCGGCGTATACTTCTACCGCCTCGCCACCAGCGACCGCGCCGAAACGCGCAAGATGGTTCTGCTGAAGTAGGCCGCGCCTCGGCGTGTGGCCCTCAGCGCGAAAGATCGTCGAGCACCGCAGTGAGAAGTTTCCAGAACACGGCCACGGACGGCACGTTGATGCGCTCCGCCGGTGAGTGTGGCGCTTCGATCCACGGTCCGATGGATACCATGTCGATACCTGGCAGCTTCTCGCCGATCACGCCGCATTCCAGCCCGGCATGCACCGCCTTGAGTTCGGGCGCGGTACCGAGCACGCGCTCATGCACACCCCTGGTGACCTTGAGCATCTCCGACTGCAGGTCTGGATTCCAACCCGGATAGGGCGTCTGGTCTTTCACCGAGCCCCCTGCCAGTTCGGCCACGGCGTACAGCCGCTCGCGCAGCATGTCCATGGCGGAACGAATGGGGCTGCGCACGCTTACCAGCGCCTCCACCGCGGATTCCTTCGTCTCCACCGCGGCCAGGTTGCTCGACGTCTCCACCAGACCCGGCACCGCCACGCTCATTTCCTCCACCCCGTGCGGAATCAGCGATAGCGCATTGAGAACGCGCCGCGTCGAGGCGGCGTCCATCACCGGGACCGACCCGGCGCCGGTCTTCACCGCGACCGTCATTTCGGGATCGGACGCGGCAAGCTCCGTCGCCGCGCGTCCACCCTCGGTCTTCACCGCGGCGGTGAACGCCTTCACGTCCGACTCCTTGAGCGCGCACACCGCGCGCGCCTCGCGTGGAATGGCGTTGTGCGCATTTCCGCCACGAATTGCGGCCAGGTGGAAGGGCGTGCCGGCGCTGGCGACACGCAGGATGCGCGCGAGGGTCATCACCGCGTTGCCACGGTGCAGGTGGATGTCCATGCCGGAATGGCCGCCCTTCAGACCGGTCACAGCAGCCTCGACGAAAGCCGACCCGGCCGGCGCGGCCTGGGTCTTCACCGGGACGGACACGGTGGAGTTTCCGCCGCCGGAACAGCCAATGTAGATGGCGCCCAGTTCTTCGGTGTCCAGGTTGATGAGCCGTCGCCCCGTGATCAGCGCGGGATCCAGTTCCGCCGCGCCGGTCAGCCCGGTTTCCTCGTCTACCGTCACCAGGATTTCGATGGGCCCGTGGGCCACAGCGGGGTCGTCGGCAACCGCCAGCGCCGCGGCGAGCCCGACACCGTTGTCCGCGCCCAGCGTGGTCCCGCTGGCCTTGAGCCAGTCACCGTTCATTTCGAGCCGGATGGCATCCTTCATGAAGTCGAACGACACGTCGGCGTTTTTTTCGCACACCATGTCCATGTGTGCCTGCAGCACCACCGTCGGCGCCTTCTCGCGGCCCTTGCTGGCGGGAACTGAAATCACCGTGTTGCCGACCTTGTCGGTGCGCGCCTCGAAGCCACGTTCGCGTGCCCACGCGAGAATGTGCTCGCGGATCTTCTCCTCGTGGCGCGAGGGCCGGGGAACCTGGCGGATCTTATCGAAATGGCTCCAGACGTGCTTCGGCTCGAGCGTGTCGATGCGGGTCATGAGAAAGCTCCTTGGGTAGGTGGCGGCGCGCCCGCGTGGAAGAACCACGGGGCGCGCCACCGATTCAAACGCGGCCGTCGATCAGAACGGGTCGGGAATGTCTTCCAGCGTCTCCTCGATGATGATCTGGACGGCCAGCCACGCGCGCCAGTCGAAGATCATGCGGTCGGTCGGCGACGGCACCGGGGTAACCGATCCGTTCACCACCGTGAAGGTGAGAACCGGATTGGCCCCGGCCAGGAAGTCATCCAGCGCCGTGTTGATCAGGTCCACCGCGGCGACCTCCAGCGGCGCCGGGATCTTCTTGCCCAGCGCACCCTGCACCGACTGCGCGGTGTAGAAGATGGCCGTCTCGGTGGTTCCATTGTAGGTGACGTCGATACGACCGCCGATCTCCCAGTCGTGCGCCTGGCTGAACGAGGTGACGCCGTAGCTCGCCGACGTCACGTGTGCCTCCAGGATGTCGTCGGTGCCGTAGCCGTTCTCGTTCAGAATATCACGAATCTCCTGGCCCATGTCGACGACGGCGGGCTCCACGAAGTTCTCCGTGGTTTCGTCCTGCGAGAAGTCGGCGTAGGTCTCTCCGGTCAGCACGAGCTCGACCACCTTGTCTTCCAGGCAACCGGGAATGGCCATCGCGGCAAGGGCGACGACCATGGCCGGCACAATCAATGTCCGTTTCATCGTCATCACTCCTTTACTGGGGCCGTCCGACGTTGCCCAGGGCAAGTCCGAACGAGAAGTTGTTGGTGGCGGCAAAACTGTAATCGGCGAAAATCTGGCCGGCGACAAAGTTGAACCCCGCGCCCACGGTGAAGCGAACATCGTTGTCGCCATCCACGGTGGTGGTCACCGGATCACCGTTGTCGTCGTCATAAGCGACGTCGACACTCAGCGTCTCGAATGCGAGCGCCGTGTAGGGCTCGAAGGTCATGAACCCCACCGGCATGCGCTTGCTGGCCTGCACCTGCATCGAGAACGCCGTGGTGGAGGTAAAGTCGCCGCCGTCCGGGTTCTCGCCCACATTGAAGGTCTGATACAGCAGCCCCACCGCGAGGTCCAGCGGGGGCGTCTCCCCCATGTACTGCGACAGGCTGTGGCGGCCGCCGATGCCAAACAGGCTGATTTTCCCAAGATCCGCGTCGCCCGAGTCGTAGGCCACCCAGCGCAGGATGCCCTCGGTCCCCAGGAACGAGGACACGCGCAGCTGCGGCACGACGAGGCCAAACGAGTTGAGGTTCAGCCCGCCGGGGCAGCTGAACTGCGTCCCCCCCTGGCCCGGAACGGTGACCGCCTGCCCGGGACCGACCACCGTCGGTGCCGTCGTGACTTCCGACTGCGGGAGGAACCCCTGTTCCGTCGTCGCCGTGAAGGTGCGGTCTGAGTCTTCGAAGAAGACGCCCATTACCGGCACCTCGAGCGAAATATGAAAACTCGAAGGGGGGATGTAGGCCGAGTAGCTGTAGGTACTGTTGAGAGCCGCCCCAAACGCATTGACGAGCGGCTGCAGGTAACCCTGCGCATTGGCTCCGGTATAGACAGAGATCTGGTTCTGTACCGCGCCGTCATCCCCCCGGGATGGTCCCGGGGCGAGAATCAGAATCGCGAGCACAGAAATCAGGATCCCGCCGGTTCGGAAAAGCGGGGTCATGACTTCCTCCTGAGTGAAGGGTTGCTTACGACTTGTCGGGCGAGCCTACCACCGGGCGGGGGGCGAATTCAAGCGGCGGTTCGGGGTGCCTCCCCGGGCAGTCAACCAAGGGTGGGCCGGTTCAGCGTCGCGCGCGCGCGCGCATTACCATGGGCTGGCCGGTGGCCGCCACCACGCTGCGCCACAGGTAGCTCTCCGGGTGGATGTGCTTGCGCCCGCGGACCGTGAGCGGGATGGGAACGTGCGTATAGATGCCATGCCACAGACCGATGACCACGTCGGTCTTGCCGATCATGCCCGCGTGCACCGCGTTGCGCGCCAGGTTGTCGCAGAAGATCGCGTCGCCCGCGTTGGCCTTCACACTGCGGATCATGTAGCTGGGATCGATGTACTTCATCGAAAACATCTGCCCGCGCCCGCGCAGGTAACGGGCGATCTCGTCGCGCAGAAACACGCCGATGTCGCGGGGCACGACGTTGCCGGAGGCGTCCTGTTCCCGCGTGGCGTTGGGGAAGAACTGCTGGCCGGCGCCCTCCGCCACCACCACCACCGCGTGGCCGTGGCGCTGCAACCGCTTCTCCAGGCAGTCGAAGAACCCGCCCTCGCCCTCGAGGTCGAAGGGTACCTCGGGAACGAGGCAGAAGTTGACCTGCATGCTGGCCAACGCGCCGTAGGCGGCGATAAAGCCCGAGTCGCGCCCCATCACCTTCACCAGGCCCACGCCGTTCACCGAACCAATCGCCTCCACGTGCGCCCCGTCGATGGCCGAGCGCACCACCTCCACCGCCGTGTCGAAACCGAACGTCTTGTAGACGAAGGTAATGTCGTTGTCGATGGTCTTGGGAATGCCCACGATGGCGATGTCGAGGTTGCGCCGCTCGATCTCCTCGTACATGGCGTGGGCGCCGCGCAGCGTTCCATCGCCGCCGATGCAGAAGAGGATATCCACACCCAACTCCACCAGCCGGTCCACCATCACGTTGACTTCCTCCGCACCCCGCGAGGTTCCCAGGATGGACCCGCCCTCGTTGTGGATGGTGCGGATGAGTTCGTAGGTAAGCGGAACCGGCTCGTAGCCGCGCTCCGGGTTCAGACCCCGGTATCCGTAGCGGAACCCGATGATGTCGCGCACGCCGTACTGGAACTGCAGTTCCAGCACGATGGAGCGGATGACGTTGTTGACCCCCGGCGAAAGGCCGCCGCATGTGACAACGGCCGCACGCGTGTGCGCGGGGTCGAAGTAGAGGTGGTCGCGCGGACCGGCACGCTCCAGGAAGAGATGGGTGGAAAAGTCCTCCTCGGACTCGCCGGCAATGCGGTACAACACCCGGGTCTTGTCGGGTACGTAGTGCGCGAGTCCGTCACCCACGTGCGGAGACAGTCCGAGGGGCGAGGGCACGCGGCACTCACCCAGCGACTTCACCTTGAATTGCTCGGGGGTCAGTCGGTTTGACATCTTGCATCGGGCCGCCCGCGCCGGCGGCCGGTCTTCAATTCCCTACTAATACGGAAAGCGACCCGGTTTCGTCCATTGATTTTCCACCCCACCGCCGGGCGCTGTCACTGCAGGCGCAGCACCGCGCCGTAGTTTCCGGCGAACCACACGCCCGCCGGGGAGCCGAACATGCCCTCCAGCGTCAGGATTGTTGGCGACGGGAGCGGTTTCCAGCCCCGGGCGTCACGGTGTATCACCACGCCGTCGCGCCCGCAGGCGTAGACGTCGTCGCGCGACCGGCCCCACACCGCGAGCAGGATGGCGCCGGTCGCAGTCTCCGCCCGCCGCCAGGTGCCACCGCGGCGCTCGAGCACGGTCCCGCCGTCACCCACCGCCACCGCCAACCCCGCCCCGGCCCACACGTCGGTCAGAAAGGCCCCGGAGAGCGCGGGCGCAGTGCGCCACTGCCGTCCGTCGAACTCCAGCAGCGTCCCGCGATTCCCCACCGCGATGGCGCCGTCCGCTCCGTCTTCGCACACGGCCAGCAGTGCTTCGCCGGTGCCCGCGTCTTCGGCGCGCCAGTCCTGGCCGTCATAGCGAAGCACGGTGCCGCCGTCGCCCACCGCAACCCCATCGTCGCGGCTGCGCACGCGCACCCCGGAGAGCTGGACCCCGGTGCCGGACGGCATGCGCACCCAGGTGCTGCCATCGAAGCGCAGGATGACGCCGTTCACCCCCACCGCAATTGCGTGCGAGGGGTCGCTGCCGTGCACGTCGAGCAGCTGATCGACGACGCCGCTCGCGCTTTCCACCCACGCCCCACCCGTGCGCGCGAGAACGGTGCCGCGCGATCCCACCGCCAGCGCCGGTTCGTCACCCGCACCCCAGATTGCGCTGATCACCGGCACCGGCCCGCGATTCTCGGCCGACCAGCCCGCGCCGTCGTAACGCCGGATCAACCCCGCGCCGCCAACCGTGACGACGCTCCTTCCGTCGCCCCATACCTCCCACAACTCGTCGTTGGTTCCACCATCGATGACCGTCCACTGCGCCCCGTCGAAGCGCACCACCGTGCGCCGGTTGCCCGCGGCGTATACCTCGCTCGCTCCAAGCCCCCACACGCTCTGCAACTTGTCGGTCGCGGCGGCGGGCACGCGCTGCCACGATGCCCCGTCGTAGTGCAGAATCGTCCCCGCGTCTCCCACCGCGTACACGTCGCCGGGGCCGCTTCCCCAGATGGCGCGCAGGGCGCGCGCGGTTCCACTCGCCATCGGCATCCACGCGGTCCCGTCGTACTGCAGAATCACGCCGTCGGTCCCGACCGCAAATGCATCGCCGGCGGGCGACGCCCAGATGCCGCGCAGGATGGCACTGGTCCCGGAATGCATCGAGCTCCACGCGGACCCGTCGTATAGCAGAATGGTCCCGTTCTCGCCGCACGCGAACGCGCGCGACGCGTCGCGTACGAACACGCTCCACAGGTCCTCATTGGTGGGAGACGGAACCGGTGCCCAGGAATTCTGATTGAGTGAGAGGATGGTTCCGGCATCGCCCACCGCAAACACAACACCGTCGGCCCCGTGCAGGTGGGCGAGGCGGTGGCGCGTGGGTGAGTCCACGCCCGACCAGCGCGCGCCGTCGTAATGAAGAATCGTGCCCGCGTCGCCCACCGCGTACACGTCGCCGGGGGCGGAGCCCCACAGCCCAAAGAGGAAGTGCGGCTGGGGCAGCGGGTTCTCCCAGTCCCAGGACGAGTCCGGCGGGCCGGGCGGCCCGGGGCCGCCGTTGCAGCCCGACAGCAGCGCCAGCGACACGATACAGGCGCGCGCTATCCGGCGATGATCCGCCATACCTGGGCCACCAGGAAGCACGCCGCGAATCCCATCAGCAGCGGCAGGAGTGCCGCCACCGTGGTCCAGCGGCGGGAGTTGGTTTCCTTGAAGATGGTGAAGATGGTGGTGCTGCACGGATTGTGCAGCAAGCTGAAGAGCATGAGATTCACAGCGGTAAGCGTGGTCCAGCCGCCGGCCACCAGCAGGCGGCCGATGTCGGCGCTGGAGTCGAGCTCGAACATGACACCCGCACCCGCACCCGCACCTGCACCCGCCGCGCCGGCCGTCATCACGGTGAGCATGAGAATAGTGGGAATGACGATCTCGTTGGCGGGAATGGCCACCACGTACGCCAGCAGGATCACCCCGTTGAGGCCGATCAGGAGCCCGACCGGGTCGAAGGCGCGCACCAGGTGCTCGGCCACGCTCACCCCGCCAACCTGGACGTTGCCCGAAAGCCAGATGGCCGCACCCGCGGGCGCGGCAAACACCACCGCGCGCCACAGCACGAACAGGGTGCGGTCGATCAGCGACGTATAGAGCGTGCGCCAGAACCGCGGCGGGCGGTAGGGCGGCAACTCGAGGCTGAAGGTGGACGCCTCACCCTTGAGTACGGTGCGCGAGAGCAGCCACGAGACCAGGAAGGTCATGGAGACGCCGAGCAGCGCCACGGTCACCACCGCCGCGGCCGACACCAGTCCCGCCAGATGCGCGGGCACCAGCGCACCGATGAAGATGGCGGCGATCAGTATCTGCGTGGGCCAGCGCCCGTTGCACAGCGCAAAGTTGTTGGTGATGATGGCGATCAGGCGTTCGCGCGGACTGTCGATGATGCGCGTGGCCACCACACCGGCCGCGTTGCAGCCGAAACCCATGCTCATGGTGAGCGCCTGCTTGCCGTGCGCGCCCGCGCGCTTGAACATCCCATCGAGGTTGAACGACACCCGCGCGAGATACCCGAAGTCCTCGAGCAGCGTGAACAATGGGAAGAAGATCGCCATGGGCGGCAGCATCACCGACACCACCCAGGCGGTGGCGAGGTACACGCCGTCGAAGAGCAGCCCGGACAGCCACAGCGGCATGTGGATGGCGCTGCCGAACGCGTGCAGAAGCGGTTGCCCCTTGTCGATGAGCAGTGTCGCCAGCATGGCCGACGGTACGTTGGCGCCCGACACCGTGACCCAGAAGACCACGGTGAGGATTCCGATCATCATGGGGAAGCCGAACCAGCGGCTCGTCACCAGGTTGTCGATGGCCCGGTCGAAGTCGAAGGCGTTCTTGCCGCCATCGACGAGGGTGGCGCGGTCCGCGATGAGCGCGGCCTCCGCGTAGAGGTTCTCGATGAGCGAGTCCTGGAACTCGGGACCCACCTCCCAGCGCAGCGCGCGCGCGGATTCCAGCACGGCCAGCGCGGACCCGTCCGCCGCCACCTCGGATCCGACGGCGCGCGCAGGGGCTGCGCCACCTGCAAACTCGGCCAGCGAGCCGGAGCGCAGCGCCTGCTCCACGGCCACGTCGCCGTCCAGCAGGCGCAGCGAGAGCCAGCGCGGGTTGGACAGCCCCGGCAGTGCCGCTTCTATTGAGGCGGCGAGTTCGGCCACGACGCGCTCGGCGGCCCTTGACCCACGCGCCAGGCGGCGCGGCTTGCACGCTATCTCGCCCGAGGCGACGTCGGCGATGGTCTCGAGGAGTCCGTCGATGCCCTTGCGGCTACGGGCCACGGTGGGCACCACCGGCACCCCGAGATCGCGCGCCAGACGGCGGTGATCGACGGTGCGGCCATGACGTTTCGCTTCGTCGACGAGATTGAGACAGATCACGGCGCGATCGGTGATCTCGAGCACCTGCAGCGCCAGGTTGAGATTGCGCTCCAGGTGCGACGCATCCACCACCACCACGGTGACGTCGGGACGCGCAAACAGAATGAAGTCGCGCGCAATCTCCTCGTCGACGGTGGTCGAGAGCAGCGAATAGGTGCCGGGGAGGTCCACCAGCTTGTAGCGCCGGTCGCCCAGTGCGAAGCCGCCCTCGGCGCGGGCCACCGTCTTGCCGGGCCAGTTGCCGGTGTGCTGCTTGAGGCCGGTGATGGAATTGAACACCGTGCTCTTGCCGGTGTTGGGGTTGCCGGCCAGTGCCACCACGTAGTCGAAGCGGTCCATGTTGACGCCGAGCCTCACCAGGTTCCCGGCGTGGTGCTGACACCCGGCGCACGCGCTGGGCGGACAATCCTGGGTGGTACTGCGGTCCTCGCTCATCAGGCTCCCGTGTTCCCTTCCTGTGCGGCCGGCGCCACATTGGTCACGCCGATCATGCTCGCCTGTTCCTCGCGCAACGCCACGATGGTGCCGCGAACGCGGTACGCGGACAGGCCGCCGGTCAGGCCGCGCCGCTCATAGCCCACGCGGGTTCCGGGCACGATGCCAAGATCCATCAGGCGGCGGCGTTCCAGCCCGATGCACGCGGGACTTACCCGCACCACGTCCGCCACCTGTCCTGGTTCGAGGGCCGCCAGCGTCGCGGTTGCGTCCGGCGCATCTTCGGCCTCGTCGGCGCGGCGAATGGAGATGTTGGCCGCCAGCATCGGCGCCAGCACCACCCTGCGCCCGTCCGCATCGAAGACAACGCGTTGCTCGGTGCGCGAATCCATCCGCACCTGCATGCCCACGTAGATACCCAGCGCCATGATCTGCGCGAAGACCACCGGCGGTTCGTCCTCGAGATGCGTAACCACCGCGCGCTCTCCCGGCTCCAGCACCGTCAGCGGCGTCAGAACATCGTCGACCACCGAGCCGTCCGCGGCGGGAATGGGATCGCCGTGCGGGTCGAAACGCGGGTTGCCAAGGCGCTCGGCGAGCGCGTTGGCCTCGTCCTGGGTGAGCGCGTGCTCCTGCTTCTCGGCCCGCATGTGCCATTCGAGCGGATCGACGCCGGTTTCGTCGGCGAGGTAGCGCTCCCACAGCCGATGGGCGCGCACCACCTCGAGCGCGTAGCGGCGGCCATCATCGGTGAGGAGGATGCGTCCGTCCACAATGCGTACCAGGCCACGCTCCTGCATGCGTTCCACCAGCGTCACCGCGCGCGACGCGGCAATCTCCAGCGCACCCGCAACACTGGTGAGCGTGCAGGTGACCTCGCGCACCTCGTGGTTGTAGATATG
>Ga0224510_10000010_pt1 | contig 164071 bp, 165 predicted proteins | sample SF_May12_sed_USG_FD_170161 | JGI IMG/M metagenome (GOLD analysis project Ga0224510, IMG submission 170161) | Sediment microbial communities from San Francisco Bay, California, United States - SF_May12_sed_USGS_4_1 | ecosystem: Environmental > Aquatic > Marine > Sediment | place: USA... | reverse complement strand
GTGCCTCGAGCGCGGTGGCCAGCAATGTAGGGAGTTGTCGGTACGAATCTGGGCCGGCGAGGACGTCGACGATGGGTTCCTTGTCCGCGAGGTCGGTCTTTAAGTTCTGGGCCATACACCCAAGCACACCGACGACGAGCGGGCGTTGTTTCTTGACCGCTTTCAACTCCGAAAGATGGGCGTAGATCTTATTATGAGCATTCTCCCTGATGGCGCAGGTATTGACCAGCAGGATATCGGCACGCTCACGGTCTTCCGTGAAAACAAAGCCTTGCTGCTTCAGCAATGAACGAACCAACTCGCTGTCGGACTCGTTCATCTGGCAGCCGAAGGTTTCGAGATGAACGTGAGGGAGGGTTTTCAGACTCATGGCATTGCCATCGCGGTGTGTCTTGGCTGGGTTGAGACGATATGGCCGAATGTGTATCGGTCTGTCGCGGCGGTGATCGTTACCGGCATGATTTGATTCCGAAGGTCTCGGTCGCCTGTCACCGCTACTTTTGTGAAGTTCGGAGTCGTGCCGAAGCGATGGGAATCCTTTCCACTGGATTCGAAGAGGACCGGGAGCGTTTTGCCGATCTGCCGGTTGTGAAAGGCGAGACGCTTGGTGCGATCAAGGTTTAGGAGAATATTGGTGCGCTTTGTTACTGTTGCCGAGGAGACTCGCTCCTTAATCCGAAGTGCCGCAGTCCCAGGTCGAGGTGAGTAGGGAAACACATGGAGATAGGAGAAGGGGAGGTCAGTCGCAATGGCCACCGTGTTTTGGAAGGCCGCTTCCGTCTCACCGGGAAACCCGACCATAAGATCGGTTCCAAGTCCGAGGTCGGGAATCTTGGCGAGAGCCGTTTCAATGAGTTTGCCGTAGGTTTTGACCGTATGCCGCCGATTCATGGCCTCCAAGATTGTGTCGTCGCCGCTTTGTAACGGGAGATGGAGATAGGGGCAGAACTTTTTTGATGATGCCAGAAGATCAAGGAGTTCCTCCGTCACGGTGGTGGGTTCAATCGAGGAGATACGGATTCGCTCAAGATCGGCGACTTGCTCGAGTCGCCGAAGGAGGGAGCAAAAATCCAGCCCTTGCTGAGTATACTGGCCGATGTTCACGCCGGTGAGCACAATCTCTCGATAGCCTCGATCCGTCAGACTCTCAGCTTCAGATAGAATGTCTTGAAATGTTCGGCTACGCTCATGTCCTCTGGCAAACGGAATAATGCAAAAGCTACACATGGCGCTACAGCCGTCTTGTATCTTGAGCAGGGCGCGGGTTGAATCCGGTTCCACAAAGTGCGGAAGGTCGAAGTCGCCTCGCGACATCGTTTTTGTGTGGTGAATCTCGGCAGCCGACCGCTTGCGTAATTCGTGAGCAGCGGGAAGATAGGCTGGGAGGTCGAGCTTGAACTGATGCCCGACAATGAGATCGATTCCGGCCTGCTGTTTCAGGGTTTCCACTCCGGTTTGTGCGTAGCAGCCAGTGACGGCAATAAAGGCATGGGGGGAATGTTTGAGGGTCTTGCGAATGAGATAGCGTGAGGTCCGTTCCGCATCTTCCGTCACGGCACAGGTGTTGAGCACAAGGAGGTCGGTCGGCTGGCCGAACTCGACCAACTCGAACCCCTTCCGTCTGAGCCCCTCCCCGAGGATCGAGGTTTCGGCTTGATTCAGGCGGCAGCCAAGCGTATGTAGAGAGGCACGGCTCGCGAGCATAGCGATGGTATTATAGGGAGTCTGTGTGCGGTCCGGCAAGGTAGCCTGTGGATGCCGATGCTGCCGTCCTCGGGCGCGAATTACCGTAAACCTGTGTGAAAGAGACCGATTCAAGTCGTTGGGGGGACGGTGAAGCTCTTCGGTCTGCAGAGTCTTGGTTTCGTGCTTGCTTGCTTGCTCTGGAGCCATCCCCTGCCAGGATGGAGTACAGATTCTCTCCCTACAGAACCCGATCTTAATACGCGTATCGATGAACTATACGACCATGAGGCTCGGCTCTTCATCATGCTCTATTCTCTTCATGGAAACGGTCAGATCGACTACGTGACGGCCCGACTGGTTCAGGACTACTCCCGCAGCAGCTACGGCAATCCCATCTACCAGACCGAATCCCAACCTCTGTTCTATTGGTGGAACCACACCATGTGGAACGATCCGGAACAGGACGGGGTCAACGGCAACGAGAGGGTCTATCAGGAAAACACCGAGTTCGACCTCTCGAGATACAAGCCTTGTCTCTTCAATGGCCAACCCTGTTAGCAGGCCGTTGAAAAAGACCGCCAGCGGCGTTCTCGCGTCGCTCAAGGTCTCAACGTACCAACCGTGTACGCCTCGACCTTTCGCTCACTGCGGCCTTGCTGGACGGCCTTTTTGAACGGCCTGCGGGCTCTTAGCCATGGTGTATGAAAGCTCTGAGTCCTTGTCTTGCCACACAGATCAAGTTAGTTTCTCAGTATCCTATCAGTTTCCATGCTGACCGTGAGTCTGCTCCCGCGCGTTTTCTGATTCTGCTGAGATGTGATGGGAGGCGATGGTATCCTGCGTTCCAACTGAGGGATTGTTTGCTGCACACAAACCAGTCCGACTCCACACGCTCTCGCACGAGTGAATTCTTGTGACACAAGGGTCGTTCAGTTTTGCTTCGTTATTGAATCGGCGCCTCATCGTGATGCTGCCGTTGGGGTTCGCCTCTGGCCTGCCACTTGCGCTTACCTCCGGGACCTTGCAAGCTTGGCTGACGGTTGAGGGGGTCGACCTCAAGACCATCGGCATTTTCACGCTGGTGGGGCTTCCCTATACTCTCAAGTTCCTCTGGGCGCCTGTCATGGATCGTGTGGTGCCGCCTTGGCTGGGGAGGCGACGCGGATGGATGGTTTTGACGCAACTCTGCGTGGCGGTCGGACTCTGCCTAATGGCTCTCACCAATCCCAAGATTCATCCCGGATGGATGGCGGGCTATGCCCTGCTCGTCGCATTTCTTGCCGCGTCTTTGGACATCGTCTTCGACGCTTATCGTACGGATACACTCCAGCCTCATGAGCGAGGGTTAGGCGCAGCCGTGTGGGTCAACGGCTATCGAATCGCACTCTTGGCCTCCGGGGCCGGCGCGCTGGCGCTGGCCGACCTTGTCGGTTGGCAGATGACCTATGTGGCGATGGCGGCCATCATGATTGCGGGGGTGGTGATCACATTGATCAGTCCCGACCCGACGCGCGTCGCTGACGCTCCGAAAAGTCTGAAGGAAGCTATTGGGGCACCACTGGCGGAGTTTTTTTCCAGGCCTACAGCATTAGGGTTCTTGGCCGTGATCGTTCTCTACAAGCTTGGAGACGCCTTTGCGTCGGCGCTCCAGACCGCCTTTCTCATCGGCGGGTTGGGATTTTCCTCAACCGAGGTCGGTGCCGTGAAGGGGGTCGGGATTTTTGCCACGTTGATAGGAGCCTTTATCGGCGGACTCTTGATGACGAGGTCCGGACTCCTGCGCTCTCTCTTGATCTTCGGTGTCCTACAAGCTGTTTCAAATCTGGGATTCGTCGTGCTGTCGCTAATGGGCAAAAGTCAGGCTATGCTGACGACGGCCGTCGTGATCGAGAATGTGACGGGGGGAATGGGTACGGCAGCGTTCGTAGCCTTGGTCATGTCGCTCTGCGATCCGCGGTATACGGCCACACAGTTCGCGCTGCTATCGTCGCTAGAGGCATTGGGTCGGGTGTTCGCCGGCCGTCCATCGGCGGATCTTGTTGAGATGGTTGGGTGGACGCAGTTTTTTGTTCTGACGGTGGTTGTCGCGCTACCTGGCCTCTGGGCCGTCTGGCGAATCCGGCGTTCTATTGAACCGGAACGGAAGACAGTCGCTCACGCCTCCGTTGCGGAACCGGTCGCTTCACCGATTTCAGAACAACTATGACGACAATCTCCGTTGCAGGAAGAGGACGAAGATCATGAGAGTCGGAAGTGGAGCGAGGATGAACGGCACCAGCCACAACCAGACATTCTTGCCGCGGACGCGCGCTTGGTCGATCATCCAGACGAAGAGCCAGACCAGCAGGCAGGCATAGTTCAAGATGATCCACTGCGTGGTGTGAGTCTTGAGGACGCTCGTGCTCTCCGAAGGGCCCTGGAACAGGAAGATGGCTAATAGCAGTACAAACGAGCCTAACAGGCCCCCGATGAGTTTTTTACTCCAGACGAACATGACCGCCTCCTGGCTCAAAGAATGTGGGTGCGAAACCGGGGTAAGCTAATTGTCAGGCCGCCGTTTGTCAAATCGGCAAATCGGGTTGGCGTTAACCAGATCACAAATTGTGAGAGGAAAGGTCCCGAAGCAGTCATGAGTCTTCTTCGCCTGAGCGTGATCGTCGTTATCCTTGCCGGAGCGGTCGGTTTGGCATGGTCCAACCCGACTATGGACGACTATTTGGGCTTCGTTGAACGGGAATTGGGGAACGTGATAGACCGAATGGACCAGGGCACACCGACCCGGGAGCAACAATTCATTCGTCAGGTGTTTCGGTCGCAAAGTAAGAAGCTACTTGAATCATTCGTTCGGCCGAATACGGCACGACGCAATTGGGGTGTCTTGAGCTACTTTGAAACGCACGTGGCGGACACGAACGTCGTCGTCCTTGGTCTTGGTGGCCAGTTCGTTCCCCTTCAGGGCGTGGAAGAGGCCGCACTAAAAATCGGCCGAATGGCCTTTTAGAAAGAAAAAATGGCTGGGGTCATCTGCGGTGGCCTCTTATATCGACTTATTTTTGTGGATAACCTCGCTGAGAAATGCCTAAACTAGGCTGTGAGATTCGCGATTCAACTATTCACAGCCTTTCCCTCCTGTTCCCAAAGATCCACAATACTTGGTGTTGACAAAAAAACATGCTAGCTATATGTAGTTGACTGCTGGTGACAAACACATTTTATGCAGTGCAAATGACAACGAACGGCAGCACCCCACAATCCATTGCCTACCAGAGGGAGGACCACCGTGAAAATTGATCGGAGATTTACTCGTCGCGGAGTGAGCCCCTACGAGGGGCTGCCGTTCGTGAAACGGTCGTCCGAGATTCGCAACCCCGACGGGTCCACGGTGTTTAAGCTCGAAAATATCGATGTGCCTGAGACCTGGTCTCAGTTGGCCGTCGACATTTTGGCACAAAAATACTTCCGGAAGGCCGGAATTCCCCAGTGCGATGAGAACGGCCAGCCGCTTGTCGATTCAGACGGCAAGCCGGTGCTCGGGGGCGAGCGGGATGCGCGTCAAGTATTTGAGCGCATGGCGGGGTGCTGGACCCACTGGGGCAAGTCCCACGGGTATTTTAAGACCCCTGAAGACGCCGAGTCGTTTCACGATGAAATGTGCTACATGCTGGCGTATCAAATGGCCGCGCCCAACTCTCCCCAATGGTTCAACACCGGCCTGCACTATGCGTATGGTTTGTCTGGACCCGCTCAGGGGCACTATTACGTCGATCCCCAAACTCGTGAGGTGGTCAAAGCCACCAACGCGTTCGAACATCCTCAGCCCCATGCCTGTTTCATTCAATCGATCGAGGATGATCTCGTCAATGAAAACGGGATCATGGACCTCTGGGTTCGGGAGGCCCGCTTGTTCAAGTATGGCTCCGGAACCGGGACGAACTTTTCAAAACTGAGGGGAGACGGTGAAGGCCTTTCCGGCGGCGGCAGGTCGTCGGGGCTTATGTCCTTCCTCAAGATCGGGGATCGAGCGGCAGGGGCGATCAAGTCCGGCGGGACCACGCGCCGCGCCGCGAAGATGGTCTGTTTAGACCTCGACCATCCGGATATCGAGGAATTCATCGATTGGAAGGTCGTCGAAGAACAAAAGGTTGCGGCGATGGTTACGGGTTCGAAGATCTGCGCGCAGCGCCTCAATGCGGTTTTGAAGGCCTGTCATACGGTCGACGGTGACGGGGCTCTCAGGCTGGATCTTGATCACAAAACGAATCCGGTCCTACGCGAGGCGTTGACGTTGGCCCGTCGTGATCTGGTGCCCGAAGCCTATGTGCAACGGATGTTTTCGTACGCGCAACAAGGGTTCACGCACTTTGTCTTTCACGAGTACGACACTAATTGGGATGGCAAGGCGTATCAGACGGTTTCAGGCCAAAATTCGAACAACAGCGTCAGAATTCCCAATGAGTTTTTTGCCGCACTCGAAGCCGATGGCGAGTGGCAACTCAAACGCCGCACAAACGGCAAGGTGTGCAAGACCGTCAAGGCCAGGGACCTGTGGGATCGGATCGCCTGGGCAGCCTGGGTTTGCGCGGATCCTGGAACTCAATACGATACCACCATCAACGAATGGCATACCTGTCCGGAAGACGGTCGGATCAATGCGTCCAACCCCTGTTCCGAATACATGTTTTTGGACGATACCGCTTGCAATCTGGCTTCTCTCAACCTCACCAAGTTTTACAGCGCGGACGGGCAGTTCGAATTAGAGCATTTCCGCCACGCTGTTCGATTGTGGACGATTGCCTTGGAAATCAGCGTCTTGATGGCTTCGTTCCCGAGCCGCTCGATCGCCGAAAAGAGCTATCAATTCCGGACGCTGGGGTTGGGCTATGCGAATCTCGGCACCGTGCTGATGCGGTTGGGGGTTCCCTATGATTCTCCCAAAGCGGTGGCGATTTGTGGCGCCATCACGTCCATCATGACCGGGGAGGCGTATCGTGCTTCGGCTGAAATGGCTGCCGAATTGTCGCCCTTTCCTGGCTATGCAAAGAATCGGGAGCACATGCTCCGCGTGATCCGCAACCACCGGCGGGCTGCATACCAGGTTCCCCATACCGAATATGAAGGTTTGACGATTGTTCCGATGGGAATCCGTCCCGAACACTGTCCTCCGGACATGCTGCTTGCTGCTCGAAGGGCTTGGGACCATGCGCTTGAGCTCGGGGCGGCTTATGGGTACCGCAATGCACAGGTAACTGTGATCGCTCCGACCGGCACGATTGGGTTGGTCATGGATTGTGATACCACCGGGATTGAGCCTGACTTTGCGCTGGTGAAGTTCAAGAAGTTGGCGGGTGGAGGGTACTTCAAGATCATCAATCAAAGCCTGCCACCTGCGTTGAGCAACTTGGGCTATACGGACCAACAGGCCCAAGATATCGTCCGCTACTGTGTCGGTGCGCAGACGCTCAAAGGTGCACCCTTTATCAATCATGACACGTTGCGCCAGAAGGGATTCGACGATGCGGCTTTAGATCGACTCGAGTCTGGGTTGCGGCAGGCGTTCGAAATTCAGTTTGCCTTTAATAGATTTATTCTGGGAGAAGCCTTTTGCGTGGAACAGCTCGGTCTCACCGAAGGGCAATTCAATGAGCCGAATTTCAACATGCTGAAGGCGCTCGGCTTTACGCAAGAAGAGATCGCTGCCGCGAACGATTTCTGTTCTGGGACGATGACGGTGGAAGGTGCGCCGCACTTGCGTGCCGAACATCTCGCGGTATTCGATTGCGCCAATCGATGTGGTCGAATCGGACGACGCTCCATCGCCGTCGATGCCCATATCCGCATGATGGCTGCGGCGCAGCCGTTTATCAGCGGTGCGATCAGCAAGACTATCAATATGCCGGCCGAAGCCACCGTGGATGAGGTCAAGGCGTCGTATCTGCTTGCCTGGAAGAGCATGGTAAAAGCAGTGGCGTTGTATCGTGACGGGTCCAAGCTGAGCCAGCCATTGAGCGCATCGACCGACAGCGGAAAGGCCATCGAAACCACTGCCGGTATCGTGGAGATGGCTGAAAAAGTGACCGAGCGAGTACTCGTGCGGTACCTTGCCAAACGCCGCCCACTGCCGAGTCGGCGCAACGGGTACACGCAAAAGGCGATTGTCGGCGGACACAAGCTGTATTTGCGAACCGGTGAATATGAGGACGGGACCGTCGGGGAAATCTTTTTGGACATGCACAAGGAGGGGGCGGCGTTCAGAAGTCTCATGAACTGCTTTGCGATCGCCATCTCGCTTGGGCTTCAGCACGGCGTCCCGCTGGAGGAATTCGTTGAAGCCTTCGTCTTCACTCGGTTCGAGCCGAACGGTCCCGTCAAACTGAATGATCGGATCAAGATGTCGACCTCGATCATCGATTACATCTTCCGCGAACTTGCCGTCACCTATCTCGATCGGTATGATCTGGCGCAGGTGAAAGAAGAAGATCTGCGCATGGATTCAATGAAGAAAGACGATATGGACCCTGAATGCTTCGAGGAAGAAGCCGACCTCGACGCATTGGCTAAATCTTCTGTGGTGACGGAACACCTTCCGATTCGCCGAAACGGCGGAAAGGGAAATGGACACGGAAATGGGTATGGGATTGCTCGACAAGTGGAGCTGGTGCATGAGACATTGACCCTGACGGAGATCCAAAGCGCCAAAGACGCCAGAGTCAAAGGCTATGAAGGTGATCCCTGTCCGGAATGCAAACAGTTCACCATGGTTCGAAACGGCACCTGTCTCAAATGCGTCAGTTGCGGTGCAACAAGTGGATGCTCATAAGGGAGTGAGACCATGCAGAGTAAATCTCCATCATCGTGCATCTGCTGTAGAAAACGGCGATTTCAGCGCAGGCGATTCGGTACGGCGGCGCTTGCGATCCGACGGGTCAGGACTCGAAAATTTTTCTCAAAACCGATAGACTCTTATAGGAATTGTGAGCATCGGAGGGGATGGTCTCCGTTGCAAGTGACTCGTTTAGCGAGGCGCAGACGGTTTTAACGGCGAAGAGTCCAGAGGAGTTCGGCTATGCCGGTCGCGACGCAGCTTGTCATCAGTGGTCAAAGTAAACCAGGTGCTCTGGCTAGAGTGACGGCCGTGCTTGGCGAAGCTGGAGTGAACATTAAAGCATTTTCAGCCCCGGAAGTGACGGGCGCGGGAAAGTTGCGCTTGCTGGTGGCTGATCTGGATGGCGCTCGCGCGGCTCTTCGCTCGGCGAAGATCAAGTTCGGCGAAGAAACGGCCCTGCTGTTGAGTCTTGAGAACAAGCCTGGCGCATTGAGAAAAGTGGCCGAACTGTTGATGAAGAGCCGGATCAACATCAAGTGTGGCTACTGTACGCCCTCACGAGAAGGGAAACGGGCGCTCGTCGTCCTGACGGTTTCCAACACCGACAAAGCGCTGACCATTCTCCGCAATCAATCCCTCGACGAGTTTTGACCCATGCGGCCGTCGCCGCACACGGGTATTGCTTCGACGATTATCCTCATAGGCCTTGTTGGGGGACTTCTCGCGCAAGGCTGTACGGGACCGTCCCGTCAGATCAATCGATTCCCCGGATATCCAATAGGCGTAGTGGAGCGAGGTGAGGCCTCGTGGTATGGCCCAGGTTTTCATGGAAGCAAGACCGCGAATGGGGAGCGGTACGACATGCATAAACTGACGGCTGCGCATCGAACACTGCCGCTCGGGTCTGTGGCAGTGGTTCGTTCCTTGACCTCTGGGCGACAGGTCACGGTCAGGGTGAACGATCGAGGGCCGTTCGCGAGGGGGCGGATCTTGGACCTTTCATTAGCCGGCGCTCGGGCACTGGATATGGTGACGAACGGAACAGACCGAGTCGAGCTTCGAGTCATTGATTATGTCGCCCAACCGGAAGGAATGGGTCCGTTACGAGTTCAAGCTGGAGCATTTGCAGACTATGAGAACGCACGGGCGTTGTTGGCGCGAGTCCGGCGAGACTTTCCGGACGGACGGATCATCCACGTCGATCTCCCCGAGGGACGCCGTTACCGTGTTCGGTTGGGTCGGTTCCAGACCGAGTCGGAGGCGCAGCGGTTTGCAGATCGGTTCACTCGAACGTTTGGCCTTAAATCATTAGTTATTCGAGACGATGGCTAGACTGAGAGCAAGGGGCTGAGCTGAAGGATTTGAGCCAACTCCTGCAACAATGTTGTTTCGGAAGTATTTGATTTTGCAGTAACGTTTTTCGAACTGCTTGCCTGCTTTTGATCCCTATGGTACATGTAGCTACTGTGACTCCTATGTTAAATCGTTCGGTCATTCTAATCTTAAGATCCTCTGAAGGGTGGACGAAGAGATATCCTCTGGGAGACACCCGGCTTCTCATCAAGCCAGCCATACTGGTTCAGCGTCCCTAATATAAGACGGCGATGGACATCCTCATCCTTTTAGGGTTGATAGGGTTATCCGCCATTATTTCTACTGCCGAGATCGGCTTCTTCTCGGTGAACGAAACACGTCTGAGAGCGTTGGCTCAAAACGGCAGCAAACGCGCCGAAAAAGCGTTACAGCTCAGGAGCGACCCCCAGCGGCTGTTTTCGACCATCCTGGTGGGCGATCGTCTGGTCAGCACGGCCATTCCCATGTTTGCCACCTTCATCACCTTGAATGTCTACGGTGAGAAGAGCATTTTTGAAGAAGCCATCGCTGTGATGGTCGGTATGTTGACCTTCGTACTTTTAGTCTCCGTTGACGTGATTCCCAAGACGCTGGCGGCAAAATTTTCCGTGCCTGTGACCTTGACGTTGGCCTACCCGATCTCCTGGGTTCAGATCATGTTGCAACCGATTCTTTTCCTGATGGTGCCTCTGATCTATAAGTTGACGGGAGGCAAGGGATTAACGCATCCCTTGGTCACGGAAGAAGAGCTGAAGATTATGCTTGATCAGGGTGGAAAGGCCGGGGAGTTGGAGTCCGAAGAAGTCAAGATGATCAAGAACGTGTTCCAGCTGAAGGACATTACGGCGGAAGACGCGATGACGCCGCGCATCTATGTCTTTTCGCTCGATGGGAACCTTCACCTGAAGGAAGCACAGGAGCAGCTCTTTAATTCCAAGTATTCTAGAATTCCGGTCTATGACGCGACGCTCGATAACATTACGGGCATTCTCTCTAAGACCAAGGCGCTCACCGAGCTGGCAAAGGGACGAACTGAATTGAGGCTGAGGGATATCGCTCAACCACCGATTTTTGTGCCGGCAGGCAAGACGGCCGATGACCTCATGAAGCAGTTTCAGCAGGAGAAGCGTCATATGGGTATCGTCGTCAACGAGTTCGGCGGTGTCATGGGTCTGGTGACCCTTGAGGACCTCCTCGAAGAGGTGGTCGGTGAAATCGTCGACGAAACGGATATCACGGAAGAACTCATCAAGCGTATTGGGAAGAACCAAATCCTGGTTCATGGACGGACCGAGGTGCGGAAGGTGAACGATTTCCTCAAGGTCGAGCTTGGGGGAGATGAGGCGCTGACGATCGGCGGCTTAATCCAGGAGAATCTCGGCCGAATCCCTTTGGCCGGAGAAGAGATCCGAATCGAGAATTGCCGCTTGGTTGTTCATGAGGCTGATCCTCGGTCGATCCGAAGCGTGCACATTTTTAAAGAGGAGAAGGTGGCTGTTCCGGTCGAAGCATCCGTTGGAGGCTAGGTGTTCCCAGACCGATTCATCAAGCGTTCAAATTCCTCTTCGTTGAGAACCTGCACTCCTAATTTCAGCGCCTGATCGCGCTTGGATCCCGGCTCGTCCCCGGCCACCACATAGGTTGTTTTTCTACTGACACTTGATGATACGGTGCCGCCGAGTCGTTCGACGAGCGAGGCGGCCTCGTTCCTCGTCATCCGTATCAAGCCTCCGGTGAAGACAAAGCTTCGCCCCGAGAAGGGTAGATCTGTTGGGCTGGAGGGTGTTGGTCTGCTCTGGATCGAAAGGCCAAGCTTCTGCAACTGATCGATGACTCGCCGGTTCGAGCTTTCTTGGAAGTAGGAACATAAGCTTGCCGAAATCTCCGGCCCAATCTCTCTGATCCTCTGAAGCCGATCCTGGTCAGCCGACATGAGGGCTTCCAGCGTACCGAATTCCCGCGCAAGTACCTTAGCAATATGTTGCCCAACTTGGCGGATCCCAAGCCCCATCAAAAACCGATCGAGAGGCATCGTCTTGCTTTGCGCGATGGCGTCGAGCAACAAGGCTGCCGAGCGCTCGGCAAATCCGTCGAGCTGTAACAGTTGCTCTCGATCGAGTCGATAGAGATCGGAGAGATCCTTGACGAGCTCTCGATCTACCAACTGTGCAACGGTCTTCTTGCCGAGGCCTTCGATGTTGAGGGCAGCCTTCGAGGCAAAATGTTCGATCGCGCCCTTCAGTTGAGCCGGGCACGAGGCCTGGCCCGTACAGTAATAATAGGCGCCTTCTCTAGCGACCGCAGAACTGCATATCGGGCAGGCATTCGGCATCTGGAAGGGGGCCGACCGGGTTTCATTGGGAAGTGGTATCCGCTCCGCGATCGCCGGGATTACGTCCCCGGCACGTTCGACCCGCACGGTGTCGCCGACCCGGATATCTTTTCTGGCGACCTCGTCGGCATTGTGGAGAGTTGCCCGGCTGATGGTCACTCCGCCGACTTCAACCGGTTTTAAGAGCGCAAGGGGAGTGAGCGTCCCGGTTCGACCAACGGATATGGCGATATCCTGTACCTCGGTAATTTCTTTCCGTGGAGGAAATTTGAAGGCGATAGCCCAGCGAGGACTTCTGGATTTCATTCCCAACCGAACCTGCCAGTCTCCACGGTTGACCTTCACCACCACTCCGTCGATTTCATAGGCAAGATTGTCACGTTGTTGCTCTGTGGCTCGATGAAACTCCAAGACTTGATCGATGGTTTCGCATCGTCGTCTCAGGGTGGGAACAGGGAGCCCCCACTGGGTCAATGCCTCGAGTTCGTCCCAGTGCGATTCCGGACGAGACCCCACCGTCGCCATCACTTCATAACACGTCACAACGAGCGGGCGAGAGGCGGTAATCTGGGAGTCGAGCTGCCGAAGTGAACCGGCGGCGGCATTGCGAGGATTGGCGAACGCATCCAGCCCGCGCTCCGTCATGCGACGGTTGAGGGCGTGGAAGTCACCAAGACGCATATAGACTTCTCCACGCACCGCCAGGTGATCAGGCGGATTCTTGCCATGTAACTGGAGAGGCAATGAACGAATCGTTCGGAGATTAATGGTAATGTCCTCACCGAAACTGCCGTCTCCACGGGTTGAACCACGAACAAAACGTCCATGATCATAGACCAGCTCAACAGAGAGGCCATCGAATTTTGGCTCGACTGTGTACTCGATCTGGTTTGTTTCAAGCTCTCGTCTCATCCGCTGGTCAAAGACGAGCACTTCTTCGGGGTCCACGATGGAATCGAGACTCAACATCGGCTGTTCATGCCGAACCTTCCCAAGTTCGTCCAAGGGAGGAGCCCCAACGCGTTGTGTGGGAGAATCAGGTGTGATCAGTTCGGGGTGTTTTTGCTCGAGTTCAACCAGTTCTCGGAATAGGCGGTCGTATTCGCCATCGGAAATCTCCGGCTGGTCCTTGACGTAATAGAGGTAGTCATGATGCCTGATTTGAGCCTTGAGGTCTGTGAGTCGGTCTCGGTCAGTTCTCAAGATTTCCGGAGTGGAGGATGAGTCTGTGTACAGTGAATCCTGTCGCATCGCGGTCCTTAGGGATGAGGAACCTGGGAGATCATCTTTTGGATGCAATGGCTGTCAGCGTCGGGCATGAGTTGGGAGAGAGGCCTGAACGAACGCGACAGTAGCATAGGTAGCGAAACCGGTCAAACCGACGCACACACAGGGTGCTTTGACTTTATCATCGATGGCCACTATCCTAGAATCCCATTTGTCCATGGAGATGGAGAAGGGGCAAAAGGTAAAGAGGAGGATCTATGCAGAAGGATGAACGCCCAGTGCATGAGCGGGTGAGAATGTTTGCTCTCCTAACTGCCATGTTGTGCAGCGGGTCGTTGCTGAATGGGTGTGTGGTGTTGGAAGAAAAATACAATGCCGAGAAGGCGAGAAGCTTGAATTTTCAACGTCTTCTAGCGCAGGAAGAAAAACGAACGGCTGAATTGGATAGTGACGTCAGGCGTGCGAAGGCCGAACTCGCAGAATATGAGGCGAGGAATCGAGAATTATCGTCCCAAGTGCAGATGGCACGCGAACAGATGGGCCGTCTCCAGGAAGAGGCGGAAGCGATTCGCGAAGCTACGGTGCTCGAACGAAAAGCCTTGGAAGATATGCAGCGGAAAGGCCATGTTTCTCCACCCAAACAGAAGAAAGCGAAAGTGCGCAAGTCTGCCCCGAGCGAAGTGGATCGGAACCGTCATGCAGATGACGACTTGTCGATCAGTGCCGACACAAAGGTGCATGTGGTGAAGCCGGGGGAGACCTTGTTCGGCATTAGTCGACGGTATGGCATCGAGATGGGGACGTTGAAACAGATCAATAAGCTTCCGGATGACATCATTGAAGTCGGACAAAAACTCCTCGTGGTAGACGAGTAGTTGGAAAGACATGCGGTCTGAGACGTATTCGCTCAACCTGGATGAGTTCCGCTCCTATGCGAAGCAGGGAAATCTGATCCCGCTGTTCCGTGAAATCCTGGCGGATCATGACACGCCGGTCTCAGCCTTCGCAAAGATCGACCATGGCCCATCGGCCTACTTGCTGGAAAGCATTCAGGGTGGGGAAAAATGGGCGAGATATTCCTTTCTTGGGAGCGGGTCTCCGCTTGTCATCTATGAAGATCGTGGAGACCTGTGTGTGAAGAAGGGGGCGCATCGCCGACGCATCCCGAGCCGAGGAGCGCCGTTGGATCGCCTGCGGGAGCTCATGGAGGCCTATCGGCCTGTGACGGTTCCGAATCTCCCTCGCTTTGTCGGGGGAGCTGTCGGCTATCTAGGCTATGATATTGTGAAGACCTTCGAGGAGCTCCCCTCCCGCCGAAAAGAGCATCTTGATCTTCCTGACTTTGCATTTCTGTTGACCGAAACCCTGCTGATCTTCGACAACGTGTCGCAAAAGATCAAGGTGGTGGCCAATGCGCATGTCAAATCGACCTCCGACCGAGATGTTCGTGCAGCGTACCGGCAAGCGACGGGGCGAATCGAGGCCATGATCGACAGACTGCGCCGGCCTCTGAAGCGCCAGAAGCCGAAGCGCCGACGATCTCCTCTTCGATTCACGGCCAATATGAGCAAGGCGGACTTTGAGAAGATGGTGTCTCGTGCTCAGGAATACATCAAGGCCGGCGACATCTTTCAGTGCGTGCTTTCGCAACGGTGGGAAACCAGTCTCCAGGCTCCGCCGTTCCAGCTCTACCGAGCCCTTCGTGTCGTAAATCCCTCGCCCTACATGTACTACCTGCGTATCGCAGGAGTCGAACTGGTCGGGTCATCCCCTGAAATCCTTGTCCGGTGCGAAGATGGGTTGGCATCGGTGCGTCCTATCGCGGGGACCAGGCGTCGCGGAACGACGATGGAAGAAGATGCGGAGCTGGAGCGCCGACTGCTGGCCGATACCAAGGAACGGGCGGAACATATCATGCTGGTGGACCTTGGCCGCAATGATATCGGCCGCGTCGCTGAACGGGGATCGGTTCGCGTTGAGTCATTGATGAATGTCGAGCGGTACTCGCACGTCATGCATATCGTGTCGAATGTCACGGGCACATTGGGTACGGGCAAGACCGTGTATGACGTGTTGAAGGCCTGCTTTCCTGCCGGAACCGTGTCAGGGGCACCGAAGATCAGAGCCATGGAAATCATCGAAGAACTTGAGCCGACGAAGCGTGGACCCTATGCCGGCGCGGTGGGGTACATCAGTTTTTCAGGCAACATGGACATGTGCATCAATATCCGAACGGTCGTCGTTTCCCGACATCGGGCTTTTATCCAGGCTGGTGCCGGTATCGTGGCCGACTCCAATCCGGAGCACGAGTATGAAGAAACGTGCAACAAATCACGTGCAATGATGAAGGCCATTGAGTTGGCGGAACAGGGGCTCGAGTAAGGCTCGTATGCCACCGGTAGGAGATCAATCAATCGTGCTTTCCTCTCGACGAACATCCACAAGGTGTCGGTATTCCCATGCTACTCGTCATCGATAACTACGATTCGTTCACCTATAATTTGGTGCAATATCTGGGAGAGTTGGGTGAGGATGTGCAGGTCTATCGTAATGATAAGATCACTATGGATCAGATTGAGGAGTTGCGTCCGAGTCGAATCGTGATCTCTCCTGGGCCATGTACGCCCAAGGAGGCCGGCATTTCGGTCGAGGCCATCCGTCGATTTGGTGGGAAGATACCCATCCTCGGTGTCTGCTTAGGACACCAGTCGATGGCCGTGGCGTTTGGAGGAGAGGTGATCCGAGCGCACCGTTTGATGCATGGGAAGACATCGCAGATCACACACGACGGCAAGACCATCTTTCGATCCTTGCCCAATCCGTTCGAGGCCACGCGCTATCATTCCTTGATCGTGAATCGAATCAACCTTCCCGATTGTTTGGAGATCTCCGCTGAGACCGCCGAAGGTGAGATCATGGGGCTTCGACATAAAACGCTCTGTGTCGAGGGGGTTCAGTTCCATCCTGAATCGATCCTGACGACCGTCGGAAAAGATTTGCTCCGCAATTACTTGAAACTCTAATCGTGCCATCCCCGTGTGACCATGATTAAAGATGCACTTGCAAAGCTCGCCGACAGAACGGATCTTACCGCACAAGAGGCTGAAGCCGTCATGCTCGAGATCATGGACGGAGTGGCCACCTCTTCCCAGGTGGCTGCCTACCTCATGGGACTCAGGCAGAAAGAAGAATCTGTTTCCGAGATCGTCGGTTCAGTCAATGCGATGCGAACCCGAGCCACGAAAATCAGGGTCGGCTCGCCGCTCGTGGTGGATACCTGCGGGACCGGTGGCGATGGGGCCAATACGTTCAACATTTCCACGGCTGCGGCATTTGTGGTTGCCGGAGCGGGCATCACGGTGGCCAAACATGGCAACCGTTCGGTTTCATCCAGATCAGGTAGTGCCGATGTGCTGAGTGTCCTCGGTGTCAAGATCGACTTGGAGCCGGAATGCGTAGCGGATTGCATCGACGAAGTCGGCATCGGCTTCTTATTTGCCCCGCTCTACCATGGTGCGATGAAACAATGTGCCGGGGTACGGCAGGAGCTAGGCATTCGGACTATTTTGAATGTGTTGGGCCCCTTGGCGAATCCAGCTGGTGCTACCCATCAAGTATTGGGGATCTACGACGCGAGGTGGACGGACATCCTGGGGCGGGTGTTGTTGGAGTTGGGGTCGCAACATTGTTTCGTACTTCACGGGATGGATGGCCTGGATGAAATCACCCTGTCGGATCGAACCAGAGTTTCGGAGGGGAAAAGTGGAGTGGTGACAAGTTATTTCATTGCCCCGGAGGAGTTCGATTTGCCGCGCGTCTCGAAAAAAGAGTTTGCGGGCGGCACACCGGAGGACAATGCCCAGATCATCCAGAGCATTGTGCAGGGTCGGAAAGGCCCGAAACGAGACATGGTGTGCTTGAATGCCGCTCCGGCCATGGTGGTGGGACAGAAGGCGAAAACGCTCAAGGAAGGGTTCCTTCTCGCCCAACGGACCATCGATGCAGGAGCTGCGGCTGAGAAACTGGAACGACTCATTGCGTTTACGACGAAGTACGGCTAACTCATGATCCTCGATCGTATCCTCGAACATAAGAAGGCGGAACTTAGGCATAAGCAGAGTCGCTCGTATCTGGCGGATCTCAAGGCGGCGATTCGCGACGCGCCACCGACGCTTGGCTTTGCCGTCACGTTAGATGCGACCAAGCCTCCTTCTAGCCCTGCCTTGATTGCCGAGGTCAAGAAGGCCTCGCCAAGCCTAGGGCTCTTACGTCCTGAATTTGAAGAGACGTTTGATTATCTGGGGTTTGCTCGAACCTATCATGAACAAGGGGCATCGGCTGTTTCCGTGTTGACCGACAAGGATTTTTTTCAAGGTGACCTACGGTACCTCAAAGAGATTAAACAGGCCTTGCCGATCCCTGCGCTCAATAAGGAGTTCATGGTCGGCGATGCGCAATTTTATGAAGCGCGTGCGCACGGTGCCGATGCAATCTTGCTCATCGCGGCTGCATTGGAACGGCGCCAGTTGATGGATTTTTATGCGTTAGCCACTGAACTCGGGATGGATAGCCTCTTCGAAACCCATCACGAGCGAGAGTTGGATATGGTCTTGGAATGGATTCCTACTGCGAGACTGATTGGGATCAACAACCGAGACCTCAAGACCTTCACCACCGACCTCAACGTCACCTTTCGGCTGGCGAAGCGCATTCCTCCCGACAAGCTGATCATCAGCGAAAGTGGGATTCATAAACGTGATGACGTGGTGAAGCTGAACGAGGCTGGTATTCATGCCATGCTGATCGGGGAATCGCTCATTCGCGCCGAGGACACATCCGATAAGGTCCGAGAGTTGCTCGGGATCGGACCGAACAGCGCACGGTCTGCCTAGCCCAGTCACGATGAAAGTCAAGATTTGCGGGATTACCAATAGAGAGGACGCGGAGGTTGCAGTACAGGCAGGCGCTGATGCGCTAGGCTTTGTCATGTACCGGAAAAGCCCTCGTTTCGTGGAGCCTGCGGTAGCGAGAGCCATTGTAGCCGGACTTCCGCCGCTTGTGCTGCCGATCGGTGTATTTGTGAACGAAGAGGCTGCCAAGGTCCGGGGCGTTATGGATGAATGTGGTTTTGCTTTGGCTCAACTGCATGGTGATGAATCAGCTCTGTATTGTCAGAGCCTCGGTCGCCCCGCGTTGAAGGCCATACGCCTGAAGGATCACGGGACTTTTCTTGCGCTGGGTGAGTTCCAAGGGAGGGCGAATATACGCGGATTTCTCATCGACGCCTTTTCAGATCAGGCCTATGGTGGGACAGGGCAGACGGTCGATTGGACCTTGGCGCAGGAAGCCGCTCGCTCGATGCCCATCATCTTGGCCGGTGGGCTCACTCCAGCTAATGTGGCCGACGCGATCGCCCATGTGCGGCCCTATGGGGTGGATGTGAGCAGTGGCGTGGAACAGAGTCCAGGCAAGAAGAATTCAGACAAAGTCAAAGCCTTTATTGAAGCGGCACGCCTTGTGTCCATCTGATCGTCGCGGATATACTGCCAACCCGTTATTGAGGAGGGGTTGATTCCATGCCAATGCTGCCAGATAGTCATGGCCGGTTCGGACCGTATGGGGGCCGGTATGTACCAGAAACCCTCATGCCGGCGCTCTTGGAATTGGAAGAAGAATATGCCAAAGCCAAGAAAGACCGCCGGTTTCAAACGGATCTCGCGTACTATCTCAAGCAGTATGTCGGACGTCCGACCAGCCTCTACCGTGCCGATCGACTCACGAAAAAGTTAGGCGGCGCCAGGGTCTACCTAAAACGTGAGGACCTGTGCCATACCGGCGCACACAAGATCAACAACGCCATCGGACAGGTACTGCTGGCCATGCGTATGAAAAAGCGGCGCATTATTGCTGAAACCGGGGCTGGCCAGCACGGTGTGGCAACTGCCACGGCAGCGGCGATGTTCGGACTGGAATGCGAAATCTATATGGGCACAGAAGACATGCAGCGGCAGGCGTTGAACGTCTTCCGCATGCGGTTGCTCGGTGCAAAAGTGACGGGAGTTGATGCCGGCAGCCGTACATTGAAAGATGCCATCAGTGAAGCGATGCGCGATTGGACGACCAATGTCCGCACGACCCATTACATCCTGGGCTCGGTGCTTGGGGCCCACCCCTATCCCATGATGATCCGCGATTTTCAGGCGATCATTGGAAAGGAAGCGCGAAAACAGATTCTTGCGGCGGAGGGCAAGTTGCCGAATTATCTTGTGGCCTGTGTTGGAGGCGGGAGTAATTCGATCGGGCTGTTCCATGCGTTTCTGGAGGATCGCAAGGTCAAGATGGTCGGGGTCGAAGCCGGAGGGGGTGGAATTGTGAGCGGCAAACATGCCGCGCGGTTTTCCGGTGGGAAGCCCGGCGTCTTGCAAGGCACCATGACCTATCTGTTGCAGGACGAGAACGGGCAGATTAATTTGACCCATTCCGTCTCAGCAGGCTTGGACTATGCCGCGGTGGGTCCGGAACATAGTCTCTATCACGATCGAGGCCGTATCGAGTACACCTACGCGACGGATGGTGAAGCGCTGGCTGCTTTTGATCTGCTGGCACGGGAAGAAGGGATCGTACCGGCATTGGAAAGCGCCCACGCCATTGCGCATGTCATCAAGCTCGCTCCGAAACTGAAAAAGGCACAGGTGATCATCGCCAACCTCTCCGGTCGTGGGGACAAAGATGTGCAACAGGTGGCTAAGATGCGGGGGGTGGAGTTATGACCGGTCGGTTGGAGGCGACCTTTGCCCGTCTGCGCGCCAAGAGAGAGAAAGCGCTCATTGCCTACCTCATGGCGGGTGACCCAGGGCTGCCCGAAACAGAACAACTGGTTGTAGCCCTAGAACAGGCGGGCGCCGATATCATCGAATTGGGAGTGCCCTTCTCTGATCCGATCGCCGACGGCCCGGTGATTCAGCAGGCGGCCGAACGGGCGTTGAAGAGCGGCACGACACTGCGGAAAATTCTGATGTCAATCAAGTCGCTCAGGCAACGTACGGAGATTCCGATCGTCCTTATGCTCTACTACAACTCGATTCATGCGATGGGGTATCAGGAGTTTTGCACTGCGGCAAGCACCGCTGGTGTGGATGGCTTGATCGTGCCGGATATGCCGCCGGATGAGTCGGGGCCGCTCAAGGGCCCGGCCGATGCCGCAGGACTACCACTTATTTTCTTGCTTGCTCCGACCAGCACAGCCAGTCGGCGAAAACTCGTGGCGGAAGAATCGCATGGATTTGTTTACTATGTCTCGCTGACGGGGATTACAGGATCTAAGCTCAGCAATGTAACGGACATCCAAGAGAACGTCAAAAAACTGAGGAAAGTCTCCGCCTCTCCCGTCGCGGTCGGGTTCGGCGTGGCAACGCCCGAGGATGCCGCGCAAGTCTCCAAAATGGCCGACGGCGTCATCGTCGGCAGCGCTATCGTGAAACGTATCGCGTCTCACCGGCAAGATTCGGCGATGGTCAGGCAGGTCGCTGAGTTTGTGCGATCGCTCAAAGCCGCGATGGTGCCAGCCTAGCTAACTACCTAGGGCAGGTTCTTCAAGTAAAGATGAAAGCTGACGCATGTAGCAAGGCCCAATCCTAGACTTGTTCCGTTCACGTATCTCTTCTGAAGAACTACCTCACTATGATCCTAATCCGAGTGTTGGGTATACCTCGGTGCGATCGGTTCCCATATGATGAGGAGATTCTATAAGCCAGCTTAATTCACCGAGCTCCTAACGCATGCGGACTGCTGTGCTCGAAGAACCACAGAAATACTCTGAAAGCCCTCCCCCTGAAGCGTTCACACTTTCTTTCTCTGGTGGGATAACGGCATTGAAGATTAAGACCGAACCTTGAGAATCGATTTGCCCCGTCATTTTCGCAGTAGCGAGCGCATACGACTGATCAACTGCCTGGAAGGACCCTTCTTGGCTAAAACTCCCGTTTGGTTTCACGGTATAGGTAAGTTCAGCAGTCTCTTCGAATGACATGGGAGTTTGGTTGGCACGGACAACCGTGCCCTGTTGTGTGAGCTGGGCCGTACCATGACCATCGTAGACAATGGTTCCATTAAAGTAGAGGTGAAGAATGGAGCCTATTGCGCTGTCTGTGCAGGTTTTGACCGTGGTGAACCGAAAACTACCCTTGAGAGATGCGGTAGGCTCGCTGTGGTTATCTTCAGCACTCACCGATTCAATCGGCAGCCCCGTAAGACTGGCTGTGAGGGCGAGTGTGATACAGGTCAGCTTGTACATGATAAGTCCTCCTTGGTGCATGGACTTATAGATATATCCAAGAAGAATGGGCGATTTCCGTAGTGCTTTCGTGTGGGTGTTAACCAGGGGCTGGCCAGTCAGAGTAAATTGCGATTGGGCGATCGCGTAAGTCTGTCAAAACCGTGTATTCACAAATTGCCGTTCATGTTTATGGCAATGAGGTCGGCAACTATCATGAAAACCATGTAGGCGTGACTCACGCTTCTGCTCCACGACCCGGAAGAGAATCAACGGTGTCTAATCGTGTCCTGTGCATAGCAAAACAACCGATTGGCCATACGACAGGCAAGACTGTCAACAATTCGACAGGGCTCATCACAAATGGCCCCACGACCAATATTGTGTACGATGGATCGAATATGGTGGAGGATAAAGGCTCGCTTCATCAAGAAGCGGAGAGCTCACATGTCATTAGGTATCGCATGGCGAGAATGAAAATGCGGAACAGGTATCAAAGCAGGAGTGAGGGGCTAAGAAGGGAAACAGCCAGCGTCAGGGCTTGGCTTGCGGGGGCATGTACTTGATCATCTCGTCGGCGAGGTCTTTGGCGATTTGTTTGAGGCTCGGCTTGATGAACATGTAGCTGTTGGACCGTTCATGGCGCGCTTTCCAGATCGTCGTGCCGGTCGTGGCATCGATCAGCCGTAGGCTCAGTCCAACACGGCCGACGTTGTCGCCTTCCTTGCGCACATATTCCCAGGAATTGACCCTGACGACCAGAAATGAATCGACATTGAGAGACCGTCCGAGCTTGACGGCTGAATCTCTATCGGATTGACCGGTCATCTCGAGGCGGGAGAAATAGAACACGAGTGAATCAAACGCTTCTTTGGAAGCCTGAAAGATATCAGTCACGTTTTCCGGCGAGACGACTCGTTCGATGCGACCCTGCCGGGTGAGAGCGACGGCCAAGACCTCTTGAATGTCTTCACGGGCGCTGTCGTACTGACTCGCCATCGGTGGTAACACGGCGATGCTCTGGGGCCGGAACACCCTGGCACCGGGGCCTTCCCACACCTCCTGCAGGCCACCACAGCCGGTTAGCAGGAGAACGAGTCCGACAAGAACGACCGTCTGTGCATATATTCGAGACAGCATAAAACTAGTATACCATCAGAATGTAAAGGAAATGGAAGCAGAAACCAAGGCTCCTTTCTCGCGGAAGTCATATCCTCCCCCAGCATCAGCGCGGAAGTTGAACCACCGCATGCCTAACCCTGCCGTGGGGACGAAGGGGGTAGATGCGTCCTGCATGTTCTTGAACGTTCCAACCCTGAACGACAGAAATTCTGTTAGGATCGTTTGTTCAATCCCGAGACTCAAGAGCTGGCTCTTCACTCCTGGTACAAAAGTCTTGTTCGAAGTGACATCCACATCTGCCGTCAAGGTTAAGGTGGAGTAGGGATTGATCGCGACACCAGCCCGAACCTGTGGATCGAGTTTGAGTTCACCTCCACCTGCTGCATCGAACGTCGGTGTGTTAATGTCCTTCGCGACGATGCCGAATCTAATCAAGGACGATGGGCGGTAGATCGCTCCGATATCAATCCCGTAGGTCGTGGAGATTGTCGGCTTGCCGAAGTGGTCGATCGTGCTGACACCGCTTCCACTTTGGAGGTTGGTCGAACCGTTGTACGAGGCACCTTGAATCACCTTCGCAGTAATGCCGATGGCAAACGTTTTGTCGGAGAAGGCATAGGCATAGGAAAACGCCAGCTGTCTGGCCTCGAGGCCACGAAGTGCCATAGCTCCGGTGAGGGATATCGGTGTCGCGCCTGTGCAGCTTGGATTTGGCTTGCAGGAGAGGGGCTCCGAAACAAACCCGCCGCCAGTTGCGATGTCTGAGACGTTGAATCCGAACGCATGCTCGCCGAGGTGACCTTTGACGTAAAGACCGGCAGATCCACTTACTGAGACAGCGGCACCGGATCGATTGATGCGGCCAACGATATCTCGAGCTCTCGCCGTCAAGTTGGGGTCAGCCGTATTGCTGCCATCGAAGTTCTCCAGATCATGAAGGGCATCGCCCATCCCGAGGCGATCGATCGCCAGGCCTCCTCCCTGAGCGCGGATATCGACAGTCTGCGTCATGGCCAATCCGGCAGGATTCCAGTAGGTCGCGAGTGCGTTAGTTGTGACGGCGACTCCGGCTCCGCCCATGCCCATGGCACGAGGACCGGAAATGACAAATTCCGTCGCCGATACCTGAGGTGGAAGCGCTGAGGTAGCCAGCAACACGCCTATGAAAACCGACGGCGACCAGCGCATCTCAAATCCTTGGCCAGAGCTAATTTAGGGAGTCTAGAGAAGGAATGGTGGTTCGTCAAGGATTGCAGGCCTTCCGGCTCGCTCTCCGATGGCATGGTGCCGGACCAAAACGGGATTGAAAGTGAGAAGCCTGCTGGATCGACTCAAGCAATCTGGCCGTCTTGCATGCGAATGATGCGGTCGGACTGGGCGGAGAGTTTGTCGTTGTGTGTCACGATCACAAAGGTGGTTCCTCGTGTCTTGTTCAAGGTACGCATCAGCCCGAACAGCCCTTCCCCGCTATGGGTATCGAGATTCCCGGTCGGTTCGTCGGCCAGGACCAAGTCAGGGTTCTGCATCAATGCGCGCGCCATGGCCACTCGTTGTTGTTCACCACCGGATAGCTCGCCTGGTTTGTGGTGGAGGCGATGCCCCAACCCAACCTCAGTGAGAAGCGTGGTCGCATCGGCTTTGACCGAAGCAGGCTCTCGGCGTTGGACAAGCGCCGGCATACAGGCATTTTCCAGTGCGGTGAACTCAGCAAGCAAGTGGTGAAACTGAAATACGAACCCAATCCGCCGATTGCGGAACTCCGCCTGTTGGCTGTCCGTCATGCGAAACAGGTCTTGTCCATCGAACGTCACGGTCCCGCTGCTTGGTTTATCAAGGGTGCCGATAATATGGAGTAGGGTGCTCTTGCCGGCTCCAGAGGCCCCCACGATCGCCACCAATTCGCCGCGTTGGATCTCAAGATTGATCCCCCGGAGTACCGGTATCTCATAGGAGCCCATCGAAAACGATTTGTGAAGGTTGATCGCCTTAATCATGCTCAGGTGTGAGTTCCGATGGCTGAGACTCGAATTGGGTAAAGAAGAGCATACCCCCGTCCGTCCTCTCTATTCATAGCGCAAGGCGGCGACCGGCTCGAGCTTTGCGGCTTGATTGGCCGGGTACACGGTTGCGACAAAACTGATCAGAATGGCAGAGCCAGCCACCAGTAGCACATCTTCTGCCAATACGTGAACGGGAATGGTCGAGATATAGTACACCGTCGGATCGAACGTCCAGAACGTTTGAATCAGCCAAAGAAAGGTATAGCCAAGTGGGATGCCGATGGCCGTCCCTGTGAACCCAATGATCAATCCGTTCAGCATGAAGATGCGCCGGATACTGCGCTTTGTCGCACCCATGGCCTTCAAGATCGCGATTTCTTTTTGCTTCTCCGTGACGATCATGGTGAGGGTGCTGACGATATTGAATGAGGCCACAATCGTGATCAGGACGAGCAGCAGAAACATCATCGTCTTCTCCAGCTTCAGGGCCGAGAAGAGATTCCGGTTCATCTGCATCCAATCCCTGGCACCATGACTGAAGCCGAGTTCCTGTTCGATCCGACGAGCGGTCTCTGCAGCTTGGAACACATCGGTCACCTTGACCTCGATCCCAGATACGCTTCCATTCATGTTGAAAAATTTCTGAGCCTCGCTGAGTTCGATATAGGCCAGCGAGGAGTCGTATTCATACATGCCGGAATGGAAGAGCGCGACAACCGCAAAAGTTCGGATTTTAGGTACCATGCCCATTGCGCTGATCGGACCGACCGGTGAGACCACGTTGACCGTGTCGCCGACAAATACCCCCAACCTAAGGGCCAGCTCTTTACCTAGAATAATGCCGGGTTTTTCTACGGGGCGGAGGTTGCCGTGAGGGTCATCGGCTGGGGCTTGCAACACCTTCACGGGCATGAGGAGATCGAGCAATTGGCCTGACGTAATGTTTTTCGAGAGTTCGGTGACGTTGGCTTCTCGTTTCGGGTCGATCCCTCGGAGGACGATTCCCTGCACACCCGATTGAGTGGTCAGGAGTACTTGCCGGAGGACGAACGGTGTGGCTGCTACGACGTCGGGGACCGTCTGAACTTTGTCGGTCAGGCTGTCGTAGTCGGACATATTCTCTTTCATGCGTTCTTGAACGATAATATGAGCCGTCGTGCCGAGAATTTTGCTCTGAATATCCTCTCTGAAGCCGGTCATAATTCCGACCGTGCCGATGAGGGCGGCTACTCCCAGCGTGATGCCGGCGATTGAGACGAATGTGTTCAGCGAGATCGTCCGGTTGCGGCGTTTGGCGCGCAAGTAGCGGAGTCCGACGAAAATTTCATAAGGCAGGGCCACGCTTAGGCTTTCTCCGGTCGGAGCTGAGGGAAGAGGACCACGTCACGGATCGAGGCCTGATCGGTAAACAGCATGATCAACCGGTCGATGCCGATACCTTCTCCGGCGGTTGGAGGCATTCCGTACTCCAAGGCGCGAAGAAAGTCCTCGTCGACGAGATGGGCTTCATCGTCTCCTGCCTCACGCTGGGCAGCCTGGCCTTCAAATCGTTCGCGTTGGTCCAACGGATCGTTCAACTCTGAAAAGGCGTTGGCAATCTCCCGTCCGGCGATGTAGAGCTCGAACCGGTCGGTCAAGGTTGGGTCCGTATCCTTTCGCCTGGCGAGCGGAGAAATCTCGATGGGATAATCGGTAATGAACGTCGGCTGCTGTAAATTCGGCTCAACCGTTTCCTCAAAAATCTCGTTCACGATGGTGAACAAGGAGGCCTTGGGGTCCACCGGGACGTTCAGTCGTTTGGCAGCCGCCAGTGCTTTCTCTCGATCCTGCAGCACCGACGGCTCGAGGCTGTTCACCTCGAGTATGGCCTGATGATAGGACCATCGTTGCCATGGAGGCGTGAGGATAATGTCCCTTCCTTGATAGGTAATGACCGTCTTGCCGAGGATTTGCTGTGCCAGACTGGAGACCAGCTCTTCGGTGAGTGCGATCAAGTCCTGGTAGTCCGCGTACGAGACATAGAACTCCAGCATGGTGAACTCGGGATTATGGATCGTCGAAATGCCTTCGTTTCTGAAGTTCCGATTAATCTCAAACACGCGGGGGAACCCTCCGACGATCAAGCGCTTGAGATAGAGTTCCGGCGCGATGCGCAGGTAGAGATCCACACCGAGGGCATTATGGTGTGTGACGAACGGCTTGGCCGTGGCGCCTCCGGGAATGGGATGCATCATGGGGGTCTCGACCTCAAGAAACCCACGTTCGATCAGAAACGCTCGGATGCCGGCAATGATACGGCTCCTGGTCGAAAAGATCTGGTGGACTTGCGGATTGGCGATCAGATCGACATAGCGCTGTCGATACCTGGTTTCGACATCCGTCAGGCCATGCCACTTCTCCGGAAGCGGGCGGAGGGCCTTGCTGAGAAACGTCAGCTGATGCACCTCAACCGTGAATTCATTCGTCTTCGTACGGAACAACGTCCCCGTCACTCCGATCCAATCACCGAGATCAAGCTGTTCCACCACGGCGTAGGCCTGTTCGGAAAGCAGGTCCTTCTTGAGGTACAGCTGAAGGCGGTCAGCCCCATCTTGCAGGACCGCAAACCCGGCTTTCCCGAAACGCCGTAGCGCGACAACTCGCCCTGCTAGCGTGCAAGAGATTTTCTCCTGATCCAAGGTCTCCTTGGGCTTCTCACTATGTAGCCTGAGCAATTCGCCCGCTCGATCCTTGACTTCGAATCGGGTGCCGTAAGGAGCGACGCCGGCTTCTCGCAGCAGGTCGAGTTTCTTAATCCGCTGTTGTCGCTGTTCGTTCAGTTCGTCCATGGTGTCGCCGAGTAGTGGCTAGAGGTCGTCTTCCTCTCCCCCGACGGGGGAGAGCTGCTCACTTCCCTTTCCGAGCTTCTTTTTCAAAAACGCTTCGATGAACCTGTCGAGATCGCCGTCCATGACGGATGACACGTTGCTGACTTGATGGCCCGTTCGATGATCTTTCACCATCTGGTACGGTTGAAACACGTAGGATCGAATTTGACTGCCCCACGCGATGTCCTTCTTCTCACCAACGATCGCGTTGAACTCTGCCTCCTTCTTCTTCTGTTCCAGTTCGAAGAGGCGAGCCTTCATGATTTTCATGGCCCCGTTGCGATTCTGAAGCTGGGACCGCTCGTTCTGGCATTGGACAACGATACCGGTGGGCAAGTGCGTGATGCGGATGGCGGTTTCAACCTTATTGACGTTCTGCCCTCCGGCACCGCCGGCCCGAAAGGTGTCGATTCGGAGGTCTTTATCTTCAACCACGACATCAATATCTTCACTCAGCTCCGGATACACGAAGACGGACGCGAACGACGTGTGTCGCCGCTTGTTGGAGTCGAACGGAGAAATGCGCACCAAGCGATGTACCCCGGCTTCGGCCTTGAGGTAGCCATAGGCATAGGGACCGGTGATCGAAACCGTCACGCTTTTGATTCCCGCTTCATCGCCGGGTAGGAGGTCCAACGTTTCCACCTTGAACTTCTTCTGCTCCGCCCATCGCACGTACATTCTGAGGAGCATCTGTGCCCAATCCTGAGACTCCGTGCCGCCTGCGCCGGGATGAATCGCCAGGATGGCATTATTCGGGTCCAGATCGCCCGAGAGGAGCAGTTCCAGCCGAAGGGTGGCAAGGCGAGGCTCTAACTGATTCAGCTCACTCGCCAATTCGGTCTCGAGCCCTGCGTCGCTGCTTTCATGTGCGAGTTCCAACAGGGCGCCCAAATCGTCCATCTTGGCTTCAATTTCACGCCACTGCTGGAGTTCACGTTCGATGGTGGCCTTTTTTCGGCTCACCACCGCCGCGGTGCGGGTGTCGTTCCAAAAATGCGGCTGGCCCATCTGGGCCTCAAGTTCTTCCAATTCGGCGGTCATGTGAGCGAAGTCAAAGATGCCCCCGTAATTCCGAAACTTGCGCGGTGAGGGCGCGAACGCGAGCTTCTACCTCCTCTAACATGGAACGATCCTCCTTCCGTCATGCCGGCGTGATAATCGTTAGGGCTGGTTCCTTCGTGCGGAAATACCCGAACAGGCACAAAAGTGCGCAGATTATAACACAAGCGTAGGCAAACACATCGCCATAGTAGCTGTAAAATGTGCGGGAATATCTAATGGGGATCGTTGCCTGCAAAGCCAGTTCTGTAAAAAGAGGCGTGGCCTGCGTGATTTGTCCGAACGGATCGACGAACCCGGAAATTCCAGTGTTGGCGGCCCGCGCAAAGGCAAGGTGATTTTCGATCGAACGAAAGACGACCATCGCAAAGTGCTGCGCCGGCGCCGAAGAGGGACCGAACCATCCGTCATTCGTGATCGTGACCAGAAACTCGGCCCCGTTTGCGGCGAATTGGCGGACGAGGTCCGGAAATATGACTTCGTAGCAGATCGCGACGCCGAACTTCACAGACCGGGGGCTGCTGCTGGTCTCGTCGTGTCTCAGCGACTTGGGGCTGAACGACAGGGTTTTCGATCCAGGACCGGGCTCAAAGTCACCGATGCCTTCGACAAGCTTGTCGAGGAAAAACAGCAACGACGATTTGAGAGGGATGTATTCCCCGAACGGGACGAGATGGTGCTTGTCATACCGGCCGAGGATCGTCCCGTCGGTTCCCAGGAGGTAGGCGCTGTTCAGGAGGTATGGTCGGCGGTCAGGGTAAAACCGCAGGGCTGGACTCCCGAGCAAGAGCGGGGCCTGAGCGCGTTCCGCCCACGAGATCAGTTCCAGCTGATAGTCCCTTTCCCGCTCCAAGATGAACGGGGTGGCGGCCTCCGGCCAGACGATCAAGTCGGTATCGGTGCTCAGCTGTTCTGTCAGGCGATCAAGACGACGCATCGTCTCTTCGCGATACGATGCATCCCACTTCACAGCTTGATCGATGTTCGGCTGGACGACACCCACCGTGATAGATAGGTGGGTCTGTTGGACGTTTCTATCGCTGAGGACCGCCGAACTATAAAACCAGGAGAGGACCATACAGGCTGCCGCGGTTGTGAGGAGTTCCCACGGAAGTTTAACCGGATGAAAGCCGCGGAAAAACGGCATGATCCACAAGATCAGTTCGGCTACGGCTACATTCACCAGGACCACTAAAAAGGATACTCCGTAGACACCGGTCAGATCCGCCACCTGAATCAAGTCCAGTTCACGGTATTGGGAGTAGCCCAGAAGACACCAGGGAAGGCCTGAGAGAAGATAGGTTCGGAAGAACTCGAGCGCGACCCAGAAACAGGGTGCGAAGAAAATTCCATAGCGTGGGATGAGCTCGCGGAGCCAGACGAACGCAAGACTATAGAGTCCGACATACAGTCCGAGATAGGCGGTGAGTAGTAACAGAATGGCGTAACTGATTGGCTCCGGCACCTTGCCATAGGTCGTCATAGCCGTGACAACCCAGGCCATGATGCCGGTGAATCCGATGACACCGCTCAGCCATCCGATCCAGAATGCCCGCTGTTTGGAACATTGATCGAGCGCGAGATGGAGGGGAATGAGCGCGACCCAGGCCAACAATCCCAGGTCGAACTTTGGAAAGCAGAGGGGTAAGAGCAGCCCGCTCGCGCAGGCAAAGATCATTTGGCGCGAACGAGCTCCATCCATCGTGCCGTACCTTAGCGAAAAGATTCGCCGACTTGCAAGAGAACGGCTGAACAATCAGTGACTTGAGCGGGTTCCTAGGTGCTTTTGGGGGTAAAGATAGGGTATTCTTGATTCATATGGAACGGCGGCAGCATCGTCGAGTGTCAGCGCAGGTCAAGAGCCTGCTTCGGGCCAACTCGCACGAGGTGGAGGGAAAGGCCACTGATCTTTCCATGGGTGGCGCCAGGATCGAGAGTTCGCTGGATATTGAACCGGGAAAGCCGATTGTCGTGAAACTGCTGATGCCGGGCGATGACGTTCCGATCGTGATCGAGCAGGCGCAGGTTCAGTGGAGTGTCGATCGGACGTTTGGTGTCAGATTCCTGGATGTGCGGCAACAGGATCGGGACGAGTTGGAAGCGTTGATCGACGAATGCATTGCGCTGGATGAAGGGAAAGAGGCATGAAACTGGTGAGCACTCAGAACGAACCTCAGAATGACGACCCGCGTAGTTGGATGGGGGGTGAAGCGACGGTCGGTTCCCAAGCCCGCTGCTATATCCGTCGACAAGCCGGACCACCGACCTCTCTCCTCGGCGTCATCCTCGGTCTCACCTTCCTCGGCGGCCTCGCCCTCGGCAGTTCGTTCGGCCTACTGTGTCGGAAGAACAACAAATAGGGCTACTGGTACAGCTCTCCTTCGATCAAATTCCGCCTTTCGCGCGCCTTTCATCGGGTATGTGATCGGATCATGCGACATTCCCGATTGTCGGTTAGGTGTATCTGGCTCTCGGCAAGGTCGATTCCTATCTTAGTACCCATTCTTGCCGGGATCGTTCTGGTCGTGTTGCCGACACCTGGTAGATCGGTGCAGCCTGAACCGGATAAAGGTACTTGGCGTACGGCCGCGCCGATGCCGACGAAGCGGACGGAGGTGGCGGCTGCCTCGTTGGACGGGAAGATTTACGTGGTCGGTGGGTTTGAAAGGCCGAGCTTGGGCAATGTGATGAGCTTTGCGATCACGCGGTCCGTTGAAATGTATGATCCTGCGACGGACCGATGGACTTCCAAAGCGCCGCTGCCTGTTGGTTTGCACCATGTCGGAATTGGGGTGAGCGGTGGGCGGTTGTATGTCATCGGGGGATATGCCCAGTCGGCATTGAGCGTGTGGAATCCGGTGGCGACGGTCTACGCCTATGCCCCTGCCACGGACAGCTGGACGGAACGTGCCCCGATGCCCACGGCCCGAGGCGCATTGTCTGTAACGGAGCATGATGGAAAGCTCTACGCCATCGGCGGCTACGACCGGAAGGCCAACAACGCGCAGGTCGAAGTATATGATCCGGCGCGAAATGCGTGGACAACAGCCGAACCGCTGCCGACTCCTCGTGATCACCTCGCGACTGCGACTGTCGGTGGGAAGATTTATGCGATCGGTGGACGTATTGATGGCGACTATTCTCGCAATCTCGTTGTTACGGAACTGTATGATCCTGCTACCAATCGTTGGACGCGCGTCTCGGATCTCCCAACTGCGCGGAGCGGAATCACCAGCGCTACAGCCGGAGGCAAAATCTATGTCTTCGGCGGTGAAGGAGCGGTTGGAACATTCAATGAAAATGAAGCGTATGATCCAGTGCATGACACCTGGCAACGTCTGGCCCCGATGCCGACGGCACGTCATGGCCTGGGATCAGCGGTGGTGCAGGGGCGCATCTATGTGATCAGCGGTGGACCGACGCCCGGCGGTTCGTTCAACGATCTGAACGAAGTTTTTACACCACCGTCAGGAAGCAATCTGATAGCTGACTGATTCTGTTCTTTTGCATCTTCGACGGTACGGCAGTAGCCACACTTCAATCGACCGCGCGAATCGTGACATTTCGTTGAATACACATGTGGCACCAGCTTGTCGAAAGCCTGATGGTTTTGGCTATGCCATGCTCCGCGTATCTCCACGATTGTGTACGATCGAGGACTGAAACCGAGAGGATACCAACGAGGCTCGAGGCCTGCGCGTTGTTGCATCTCGGACTGCTCGCCGACTGGCTCAGGTTGTTTAAAGACCGAATGACCCTCTCCTCTTGGCACGACACAGTCGAACGAGGAGATATCTTAGCCGGAATTTAAAAGGGTGCCACCACCAATGAGAAGAAAGTAGCCGGTATTATAGAAGACATGCAGAACGATGGAGGGATATACAGATCCAAAGCGATCTCGTACGAAGCCGAAACAAAGGGAGGGAAGAAACACGAGCAAGGACCACGAAATCGAATGGCTAGCCAGATGAGCCAATGAGAACAAGCAAGATGTCAGCAGATTAGAGATAGACAGACCAAACCATGTTTTTTGCATCGACCTGGATTGCAACAGATACCCCTGGATGACGCCACGGAACAGCAATTCTTCACATAGGGGTTGCCATAGGGCAACGGAGAGAAACACCGGTGACCAGAGCGTATGCCGAGGATGTGGTTGAAGCGCAAAGAGCACTATAGACAGCCACACCGTCGGGCCGAGAGTGAATAAGAAAAGAAATAGAGCATCCCGATGAAAGGGACGAGTGTATTGAAGGCCCAGTAATGCCATTACTCGCGCTGAGCGGCTCATCTCGCCCACGTCGGTGGATGTCAGCTTCTGCTGTGGCGACATTTGTTGGATTCCGAAACTCGTCCTCATCGGCGATTTGCTCTCCATAACAAAGCAGCCAGAGACAGGACGAGGATGGCGGGCAGCAACGCGTCCCCTGTCGCACCAGGGGCGAGAGTGCAGCCTCCTCCACCATCGCTAGGGGCTTGAGCAGATGATGCAACGTTGAAGGTTGCGGTAACCGTTGCGTTCTGAGTTAGTGAACAGGAACTCGCTCCCGAACAATCTCCACTCCACCCTGCAAAGACCGACCCAGGATCAGGTACTGCAGTGAGGTTGACAGGGCTTCCTTGCAGGAACTTCCCATCGCATGTCGTTCCGCAGTCAATTCCGGGAGAGTCCGATGTCACTGTGCCGGTGCCTGCACCTGCCTTGTTTACGGTAACCGTGAAATATGCTGCCACACTGGCCAACGCAGCCCTGGCATTGATACGCCCACGTGCTGACACTTTTCCACCCAAAGACGGCTTCCGATCCACTGTGCTCAAGATGGCGTTTCTGAGTTGAGATACTGTGAGGTTGGGGTTAACCGAGAGTAACAATCCTGCGAGTCCTGCTACATGCGGTGTCGCCATTGAGGTGCCCTGAAGAAACTGGTAGTCCGTCGTTTGCGATGGAGGACCGGCAACGCAGGCGACACGGACATCATCTAAATACACACCATCGAAGGCCTGACGGTCATCGGATAGAAACCGAAAGCGAAACTGTGAACTTATCATGTCATCAGCGATGTCCCCCCAGGTGAAGGAAACAAATTGGCCGTTGCTATCTCCTGTGAGCAGACGAAGGGGCTCCCAAGTCGTTCCGCTGTTTCTGGATGTTTCGAGAAAAACACCGTCGATATCCTGCTCGGTTTGGAAGCGAACACGACTGTCAAGGCGGCATCCTCTTCGTCCCTCAGTCGTGAACACAGGTCCAATTGCGAAGGAATCGGTGTTGTTTTGGTAGTTCCCATTCGGACTGTCGGTCAGACTGTTCGGCTGGCTGGACGATGCAGATTTGGTGATTGCCCAGGTAGCGTTGATTCCTCCGAAGACATACCCGAGCCCGGTTGGATTGGAATCGAAGTTATGTAGGAGTACATTGGTAACGTTTGAAGTGGGTTTCGTGCTGTTGATTCTGACTCCCGGTGCGGCCACATGGACAGTGCCGGACCCGAAATTGGAGAAGCTTGCCAATTGGTCATTCTCATCGGTAGCCGCTACCGCAATCACGTTCGCCAGTGCGGCCTTCTGTTCTCCATCACACACTGAAGGAGCACTAAAATTCGCGGGGAAGCTCGGTACGGTGTCGTTGTCCGATCCCTCATTCCCTGCCGCTGCCACGAAGAGCACGCCCGCTGCATTGGCGTCACTCACCGCATCATAGAGAGCACGGCTGCAATCAGGCCCGGCAAAGCTAGCGTTGATCACCCGAGCGTGATTGCTGACGGCATAGTGAATCGCACTGACAATGGCGGTGGTAGAGAGAGATCGATTCACCCCTCCGGCTTTCAGGGCCATCAGCTTCGCGGTCCACATCACCCCTGTGACCCCAGTTCCATTGTTCCCTGCTCCAGCGATGATTCCCGCCACATGTGTGCCATGCCCCGGGTTGCCTCCGGGATTGAGATCCATGGGATCTATCGGGTCACTGTCATTTGCGCCAAAATCCCATCCATGCACATCGTCTACCAATCCATTTCCATCGTCATCGATGCCGTTTCCGGCGATTTCTCCGGGGTTAGTCCAGATATTCGGAGCGAGATCAGGATGGTCATAGGCTATGCCTGAATCAATTACCGCGACAATGACATGAGGGCTTCCCGTACTGATATCCCAGGCTTCAGGAGCATCGATATCGACATCTGTCTTTCCCACCGTTCCACCCACGGTTTGACCGATGTTATGGAGTCCCCACAACGAGTCAAACTGCGTATCGTTAGGGATGATTTGGAGCCAATAGAGGTAGTTCGGCTCGGCATACTCGACAGCGGGATCCCGTCGATACTTCAAGACTGCTTCGTCGACTGACAAGGCACCATCCAATTTGTACCGGTGAATCACCGTCGCATTCACAGACATCGCCCGGACTTCTTTGGCACCCATATCTGCGCTGAGTGATGCGATTGCTGAACGTGATGCCTCATCCTTGAATTTGACCAGCACTTCTCCTGGGACGTAATGGGCTGGGTGGCCCGCCTGTTGTGATAGCGTTGTCATTCCTCGATGGGCCTGTTTTTGTTCCGCATGCGCCAGGGAATCTTCCAGTAGGAGCCCCGACAATGTTGCCGCGATGGTTGCCATCTTCAAAAGGATCCTGCTGAAATGGCAAGGATTTCTCATAAGTCTACTTCTGCATCTCATATCGATGATTGGGCTCTGCATACTCGATCTCTTGATACGACGTGAGTTGGGTGATCACCGATTCAACCGACCGATCGTCCGAGATTTTTACGTGATATAGGCGTCCAAATTGGATTTCAGAGAGGATAGCAATCCGGTTATGCTTCAGGATGAATTCAATTCTCTCTCGTGAAATCCCGTTCTTGAATTTGACGAGCAATTCATGCGGGATGAATCGTGGCACGTAAGATTTCTCATGTTGTTCAAAGGTGGATATCGGTGTCGCATTCCGGTTCATTGCCTCACAAGATGTGGAGGACCATAGAACCGATGCACACAGTATAATTGGTGCAAGTCGGATCGCTTGGTCAGGAAAAGGGAGCAAAGACCTCATCATGTCCCTCCCTAAACCAGGGTCCATCAGTCTGCGGATAAGTGACAAAGCCCATTTCATAACTAAGCCAAGCAGCTCTTCCGACGGTCACTCTTTCTTGCTGGAGGGCCGCTCTACTTTCTGATGCACCCATCTGGCAGGAGTGGGAGCGGTTGAGACGAAGGATTGGCCAAAGCCCAACACGAAGTGAGCTTCCGCAAGCCGCAATTCCCAAAGCGCAAAGTCGCCAAACCCAAACATCATTTCGGATTGAGGGAACCGCTCGAGATAGCGCCGTTTGATCTCGGCATAGGTTGGTGCATCAGGAGAAAGTATTGCAGCTTCACCCTGTAGATTTAGGCGTCGCAGTGCAAGCGGATTTTTCTCCGGCCCATCCGGTTCCGCGATGAACAACGCAACCTGGGGATCCTCGAGTAGATGTTGCGTATGAAGCGCCAACCGGCTGAGATGCAGGTAGGCCCTGGTCCAATCCGACCCAAACACATAAGGCACATGCGAACCAAAGGGTCGCCCGTTTCGTAGCGTCAACAGGACTGCCGTTCGCACATCTCCTACTAACGCGGTCCACGCGTGATGGACATCCTGAATTGTGAAGGCTGTGGCCATTGTCGTTTGTCCCAAATTGGCAGGATCTCTACGCTCAGCAACAATTGCCTCGACAACATACCATCCGGTTGAGGCAATCGCCACATGACAAAAATCCAAATCATCTGTACCTCTTGACTCACTCAGACATGAAGCCTATCGTACATGAGTGGGAGGAGTTAACGCCCCGAGGGAATATGGTTCATAAGGGGATCGAGCGTGAGGATGGTGTGCAGGACCAGCTTGTACTGGGAAGCCTAAAGTCCTCCCAAGATCACCGCCGTACCTAATCGTCCTCGGTTAGGTGCGTGCTCCTCCCACCTTAACATCCAGCGTAGTTGTATCTACTCCCCGATTTCAGGACCTGCCCCCTGATTCTAATCAAGCGATCCTCGTCCTCTACGCGGCCAGGCATGCCTACACCCGCCTGCTATACTTTGATTCATTGACGCATCACCTCGCCATTGTGGCGATACGGCAACATGAAATTCCTCGAGTTGAGCATCATTGTCGGGCTTCTTCTATCACCGATTGTCGGCTCAGCGGAGCTGTATAAGTGGACAGATAAACAGGGGCATCTCCATATTACTGACACACCGCCTTCAGAGTTGCTGAAAAAACCAGGTTCCTCGTTGAAGCCAAATCCTCGCTCCGTTCAGCCGATGAAGGCTACACGGAGTCCATCAGCACCGGAGTACTCTCGATCCGAGGTTCGTCCGCTACCGGAACAATCGGCATTATCTTCATCGACGAACGCTGAAGCCACTCAACCGAGCGTGGAGGGGCTCAGTCCGAATCTCGCAACACTCACAAGTGCCTGGCAAACATTCGATGATTCCCAAGTGATCGCCAACGTGCCGGTCGAACGCTGGAAGGATGAGCGAGGTCTCGAGCATTTCGTGGATGTACTTTCCACAGGGAAAGGCTCAACCGGCGTTGAGGCAACGCCCAGCAAGCGGCGACTCACGACGCCATAACAGCTGCGAGGGATCGAGGGTTTGGCGAACCTCGTGCGGATCACCAGGCGGTCGTTTACACCCGGGACTCTAGAAAAGAATCGTATGTGAATCGTGGGAATCCCCCAAATGAGCCGGCTGAAAATCCTGTCACTAGCGGTCATCCTCCTGCTTAGTCCGTCGATCCGGCAGGCGCAGGCTGGCCAGTCACATGTTCCTACGGCGTTCTCAGAGGATGGGCGTTTCCTGTTGATCCAGATGGACGACCTGGTCCTCTGGGATCTTGAATCCAAGGCGCTCGTCGCCAAGATGCCGCTCGCCTCCTGTCACCAGGTCGCTCTACTGAAACAAGATGGTTGGGTGCTGTGTGTGAAGCACGACGTCGTCATTTACGATTGGAAGAATCAAGCATCCATAGCGACGGTTCCACAGGAATCACGCCAGCCCTACACCTTGCTCGCCTATTCGAATCAGACTGATCGGATGGTGCTCCGTCACGGGAACGAGGCGGTGTCGGTTTGGCAAATCGGGAAGAAGTTGATCCCGCTCAAGCATATTCCGTTGGATACCAAGGCAGAGACCCAGTCGGTGGTCGCATCGTCTGACGCGACGTTGCTGGCTGTTGCCCAGGGAGGCGCGATTCGCGTGCATGACCTTATGGGCACGACGATTCGTGACATGAGCATCAAAGGTGGAAAACCGCTCGATCTCCTGTTCGCGCCGGATAGGTCGGTGTTGGCTGCCAGCACTGGAAACATGGTCCTGCTCATCGACCCGGTAGAGGTATCGATCCGGGGACGAGCCACAGCGACGACTGCGGGGGGAGGAAGCGGGCCTCTCACCCTTCATCGCTTTTCGCCCGATGGCCGCCGACTGGTGGCAGGTCATGGAACGAAGAGTTATATGTTGTTCGACTCCGACTCGGGCGAGTTGGTGTTCTCGACCCACCTCACCAGTCCCAATCAAGGGAGAGACGAGCCGTCCTCTATGAATCTTGCGGCTGTCGATGTTTCAAGCGATGGGGACTATCTGGTTGGACAGTCTGCACAGCTCGGCACGATACAGATCTGGGACCTGCGCACCGGCACTATGTTATCGGATCTCTGTGATCATGATTGCCGAAACAGGGATCCGCGCATCTCGTTGTTGAAGTGGTCGCCGACCGGATCTAAGATCATGCTTGGACTCACGGGTGGCCTGAATCCGGATGTGGACGGCCACATCTCACTGTGGGATGTAGAGACGCGCTCACCGGAGCTGGTGTTGGATCCTGCTCAGCCTCAGGCGAAGGTGTTGGCCAAGCGCCCCACACCGCCGGTCACTGATGCTGAGTTGTCCGCAAAGCTTCTCGCGCCAGCAGCTCCCGGAACCGGTCCGGCATTTGTACACGCGCGAGCGGTACGCGCACTGGTAACTTCTCCCAGCGCTAATTTGCTTGTCACAAGTAGTGATGACAGCTTGCTCAAGATTTGGGAGCCGGGACAGGGAATGCTTCTACGCCAGCTGGTGTTGTCTGCGCCGGCAAGCGCGTTGGCGTTCAGCGCCGACGGTGCGATTCTGGCCGCAGGGACGACCCAAGGAGAGATACGGCTTTGGGACACGCAGAGCTGGAAGGAGTTTCCATCTTATGCAAGCGGACAGGGACAGATCAACGCCCTCCAGTTTCTCACCGGCAACCGATTTCTGGTCATTGCCGGGAAGCAACCGAATGTCCTCGTGGTGGATGTGGTCACCAGAGCGATCATCAAGGAGCTGGTCCATGCCGGCTACTCCCTTACCTGTGATTCGAAAGGCTGTCTCAGGAAGCGGGCGCCCCACGGGGACGTCGTGGAGACTCTGAGCTTGCTGGACGGAAGCCGGTACTTGCTCACGACCTCCCGGACCGGCCGTGTTGTTTGGGATATCTCGACATGGAACCCTGTGGAGGAGCCGGTCGGACTGCCTACGGTCTGGTCCGGACTCGGATGGAATCGTCCGTTTGTTGCGACGACGATGCAGGCTCGCGAACCCAATACGTTGACGCTTGCCCTATGGGATACTGCTCGGAACAAAGTTATGGCCAGGTTGGACACTTTTACAAAACGGGATACCGAAGTCCTTGAGAAAGGACCGACGGTCGCATTGGGGGCCTCGATGGCTGTTGACCCATTGCATCGATGGGTGGCCACTCGGGTTGGAGAACGTCTTGCCGTATGGGATCTTAAGTCTCAGGTCAAGCGAAAAACCTTCCACATGAAAACCCCCTATCATCTGCACTGGACGAGTGACGGAAGCTATTTGATCGTCGGCACGCTCGACCGAAAAGTGCTTGTCTGGTCTGCAGAGACGATGGAGCCCGCGCATTACTTGCGGGATCCCTCCGTGATCCACTAAGGCGCTTCGTTGCACGTCTAGGTCTTTCTTTATTCCACTCGCTCGCCATTTGGTCCCATTGTTTCCTGGAAAGTTTTATGATACCAAACACTCAACGATTGCTTCATGAGAGGGTGAATGGGAAAAAGGAAAGACTCCGCATCAGAACCTGATTCGAAATCTTCCGCTCCTCGATCCAACTCTGAACCAGCCGCAAAAAAGCCAGCCGCCGCGAAAGCGGCGGAGCGGGTCACTGCGGTAGAGATGGGGGCGCGTCAGCGGGAAATTTCCGTTTCGGAATTTTTCACGAAGAACCGGCATCTGCTGGGATTCGACAATCCGCGCAAGGCGCTGCTGACCTGTGTCAAAGAGGCGGTCGACAACGCGCTCGATGCCTGTGAAGAAGCCGGGATTCTTCCGGATGTCACGGTCAACCTCGAGGTCGTGTCGAATGGGGTGCCGGTGGCGCCGAGCCAGGCGAATCGGTTTCGCGTTACAGTGACCGACAACGGACCGGGCATTGTGCGTCAGCAGATCCCGCGAATTTTCGCCAAGCTGCTCTATGGCTCAAAGTTTCATCGCCTGCGGATGAGCCGTGGCCAGCAGGGCATCGGCATTTCGGCTGCCGGCATGTACGGACAACTGACGACCGGCAAACCGGTGAAAATTATTTCGCGTATCGGGTCGAAGGCCGCCGCTCATTTCTTTGAAGTTCAAATCGACACGAAGAAGAATGAGCCGTTGGTTCATGAAAACAAACAGATCGAATGGGAGCAGCCACGAGGCACCCAGGTGACGCTGGAGGTCGAGGGCAAGTATCAAAAGGGCCGTGCGTCGGTCGATGAGTGGTTGGAGCAGACTTCCATCGCCAACCCGCACGTTAAATTGGTCTATAAGACTCCTGAAGGGGAGACGAAAGAGTACCCTCGGACCTACCATGAATTGCCGCCTCAACCGCGCGAGATCAAGCCGCATCCCTACGGGATCGAGTTCGGCATGCTCCTCAAGATGTTGCAGGACACCAAGAGCCACACACTGTCCGGGTTTCTCGCCGGGGATTTTTGCCGCGTCTCGCCGCAACTGGCCGATGAGATCTGCAAAGCGGCGAAGGTCTCGCCTGAGGACAAGCCCCGTGAGCTGAAGGGACCGGTCGCAGAGACGCTCTACAAGACACTGCAAGAGACGAAGATCATGGCCCCACCGACCAACTGTATTTCTCCGATCGGCGAAAAGGCCATCCTCTCCGGCCTATACAAGCAGATCAAAGGGGAATTCTACACGGCAGTCAGTCGACCACCGGCGGTCTATCGCGGCAACCCATTCATCATTGAAGCAGGATTGGCATACGGAAACAGACCGCAAGACCAAAACAAGCCGCAACAACCGGCGATGCCGAAGGCAGAAGGGGAGCACGAGGAGGAAGATTCAGAACTCGCACGAGTGATCCGATACGCCAATCGGGTTCCGCTCCTGTACCAACAGTCTGCTTGCTCGACCTTCAAAGCCGTGCTGAGCACGGGATGGAAAAACTACGGCTTGAGCCAGTCTCGTGGCGCCCTTCCGGGTGGACCGATGGTGATCTTCGTTCACATGGCGTCGGTGTGGGTACCCTTTACCAGTGAGTCCAAAGAAGCGATCGCGGATTACGATGAAATTCAGAAGGAAATCACGCTGGCTCTTCGCGAGTGCGGGAGGCGATTGGGTCTCTTCGTGCGGCGGCGTGAACGGGCTGCCAGTGAATTTCGGCGGCGAAACATTTTTGAACTGTATATTGAAGAAGTCGTGGAGGCATGCAATCGACTCAAAGGAGGCACGCTGCCGAAGCAAAAGCTGAAAGAGCAGCTCCAGAAGATCGCAACGTCTCGCACAGGCGGAACGAAAACTGACCAAGCACTTGGAAAAACCGGAGGTGGTCCCGAAGGTCTACCCCATTCCATCATCGTCACGGCGGATGGCGTAGAAGGCGAGACGGCATTGGCGACTCAAGTCGAGTCAGATCAGGGGCTCGCGGTCCCGCCGGCAGAGCCGGACCTTCTCGGCGACACAACGCCGGCCGATGAGCCTGCTTCGAAAGAGAACGCCACCAAGAAGTCGAGTCGAACAAAACATCTGCCGAAGAAGACGACTATGAAATCCGGTCAGATTGCGATCCGTGCCGGTGAGTCCAAGGCCAAGCACCCATCCAAGTCGGCCAAGACTGCGGCTCCGAGGAAACCCAAATAGGACAACATGACGACCAAAACCAAGAAAACCACGCTGGTCGAGAAGAAGTTGATCGGTCTGGCTGATATCGTGATCCAATCGGCCGAACGATCGAAAGACCCTACGTTTCAAATTCCAATCCGCGCTCTCTCCAACGTGTCCTTCAATGAACGGAAGGGTCTGATCGAGATGGGCAGCAAGAAGCAGGAGCGGTCGTTTTTCAACGTCGGTATGGCGAAGAAATTCATGCAGACCGTGTTGGTGGCCGATGCCCTCTCTGAATTGCAACGTGCTGATCTGACGACCTCGCTTCGAGAAATTTATTACCGCACGAAACATACGATTAAAAACTCGCACGAAAATACCTTCGACACGCAGGATGAATCCGATCCCGTGATCGAAGATCTCGAGGTATCCCTTACTGCGCTCAGGGAAGAGCTGCATGTGCGGGCGGAGAACAGTGGCAGCATCGTCGGCCCCGTGGTCTTCGGCGACGACGGGGACCGTGTCGATTGCTCAAAGCTTGGGAAAGGCGGGTATTCGGTGCCGTCGATCGTGGAGCCCGAGTATTTGGAGATTCGGCGCTGTACGGCGGATTTCCTGCTGCTCGTCGAAAAAGGAACGCAGTGGAATCGGCTTTCGGAAGACAAGTTCTGGCGACGTTATAACTGTGTCTTGCTCACCGGGAACGGCCAGCCGCCGCGAGGTGTCCGTCGCCTGGCTCGTCGACTGCACGAGGAACAGCGGCTTCCGGTCTATGTGTTGGTCGATAACGATCCCTGGGGGTACTATATCTATTCAGTCATTAAGCAAGGCTCGATCAATCTGGCGTTCGAAAGCCAACGGATGGCCATTCCCAAAGCCAAGTTCATGGGCTTGTCCAGTGCCGACCCCGAACGGTATGAGCTCCCGCGCAATGTCGGGATCAAGTTGAACGAGAAAGATATCGCCCGAGCGAAAGAGTTGATGAACTATCAGTGGTTCAAGAAACCGGCCTGGCAGGCGGAGATCAAGCGCATGCTGACCAGCGGATTGAAGTACGAACTTGACTCGTTGGCCAATAAGGATTTTCAGTACCTGACAAAGAAGTATCTGCCGAGGAAGCTCAAAGAAAAAGACTGGCTGGACTGACCCGCCTCCGATCTGTGCCATCGTTGAGCCAAACAGTTTCTCTCACGTATTGGCTATGAAGACATTGCCCGCCTGGACGGCGCCCCTTCGTGACTGGCAATGCCGTGCCTTGGCTGCGGTCTGTGGTCATGAGGCCAAGGATTTTCTGGCGATGGCCACGCCTGCCGCGGGAAAGACCCGCTTTGCCTTGCGCGTCGCCCATGAATTTATGGCCAAGCAGGCTGCGGTCAGGGTGCTGGTGGTCTGCCCGACCAACCACCTTCGCACGCAGTGGTCTGAAGCTGCGGGGAAGATGGGATTGCAACTCGATCCGACCCTCACCAATGAGCAGACATCCGAAGCATCGGATTATCACGGTGCCGTCGTCACCTACCAGCAAGTCTGTCTGGCTCCCGAGATCTTTCAGCGGGTCTGTAAGAGCAAGAAGACGCTGCTCATTTTCGACGAGTTGCATCATGCCGGTGATGGAAAAAACTGGGGAAAGGCCCTGCGCTCGGCATTCGACCCAGCGGTCTTTCGGCTGATCCTGTCCGGGACACCTTTCCGTTCGGACAACAATCCAATCCCGTTTATTCGATATGAGCACGGAGAAAGCCGGGCGGATTTTGCCTATGGCTATACCGATGCAATCCGGGACAGCGTCTGTCGGCCGATTGTGTTTCCGAGCTACGAGGGTGAGCTGAGCTGGTTGTCCGAAGGCCGTGAGCATCAGGCGACATTTGAGGACGGGTTGACGTTCAATCGGCAGCGGGAACGCCTGAAAACGGCGCTTCTCCAAGACACATGGCTTGGTCCGGTGATCACCGATGCCCATGCGCAACTCACGCGTCTTCGCCAGCAGGAACAGCCCGATGCCGGTGGCTTAATCGTCTGTATGGATCAGGAACATGCTCGATGGGTGGCGGATCTGGTCGGTCGCATCGTCGGCACGAAAGCCGCCGTTGCGGTGTCGGATGACCCTGCCGCCTCGCGCACAATCGAAGAGTTCGCCGGACATAAAAAACAACAGTGGCTCGTGGCGGTGAATATGGTGAGCGAAGGCGTGGATATTCCCAGACTCCGAGTCGGGGTCTATGGGACGAACGTCATCACGGAAATGTATTTCCGGCAGGTCGTGGGTCGATTCGTCCGCATGCAGGAGGGATTCCCCAAACCACAGCGGGCGTGGTTGTATCTGCCGAAAGATCCCATCCTGGTGCACTATGCCAAGCAGATCAAAGCGGAGCGCGACCATGTGCTGGAAGATATCATGCCGCCTGGCCAGCGAGACCTCTTCGGCCGTACCACAGTCTCGACCAATGAATACATGCCGCTCATGGCCGTGGCGAGGATGGATAGCCTGATTGGGGAAGACGAGACGCGCGGAGAAGGTGATGCGGCTGTCGTTCCAGAACCGGCGGTGTCGCTCCACCAGCAGAAGTACGAGCTGCGGGATCTTCATCGGTTGCTTGTCAGTGCCGTTTCTAGAACCAGCGGGATTGACCATCGCCGACTCAACGCGGAATTGATCGCCCGTACCGGGAGCCGTGTCGATCAAGCGACGGTTGAGCAGCTCAAGAAACGGATTCAACTGCTGGAGCGGTGGAAAGAGCGGGGGTATGACGGAAAACGGTAATCAAAAATGGCTAAAAATGTTTCGCAGCCTGATATCTGCCCCGATTCCTCATGAAGTGCGATCACAGACAAGAGTTTTGAACTGTGACACAGACAGGATGGTTGTCGTCAGCAGTTTCCGGGCCTGGGTGAAATCGCGATCGCCGGTCACCAGCCAGTCAGCCTGGGCGGCCAGTGCACAGGCAAGAAACTTGGCGTCAGTTGGATCGGGCTGATAAGCCAGCCCATCCGGCACTTCGACTAAGACGGTGACCGTTTCTAGAAACGCGATCCACTGGCGCAGTAACAGTGGTGGCAGGCCGAACTTAGGTCGGGCTAAGACTTCTCGATACTCATCCAGAATCTCCGCGGATACCACCCATTCCCATTCGGGTTGTGCGACCACCGCACGAAGGACGGCTTCCGGATCTTTGTTTTTGAAGGCTGCCGACACCACCACGTTGGTGTCTATGACGACTTTCATCGAGTCCGGACGGCTGCGGCTTCTGAGGCAATGTCGGCATCGGTCAGGACCCGGGCTTGTGGAAGCGCTTGCGTGGTCTTTAATAGGGTGTGCAACGTTTCCAATTGAGCAGCGGGCGACGGTTCTGTAGCAATCATTACTACTTCAATGCAGTCACCAGCTGCAAAGGGTAAGTCGGAGAGTGTGACTAGTTTTGGATTTTCAATGGTCAGATACTTACGATAGGCGCGCATGCCAGACCTCTTAGTAGAACCGGCTTTATTATGCTCGCGCTTAGTTCTGAGCGCAAGCGGTTGACGGGTTCGAAGCAGCTGCGTAGTGGAGGTAAAGGTAGGTCAGCAGTATGTGGCTAGTTCGTCAGTTTGATGCTCGGCAGCTTCTTTTTCGCGCAAGTGCTTATCAAAGACAAATGGTCCGGATGGGAGAAGCGAGGCGAGAAAAGCATAGAAAGAAAACTTGTTGTCCTATTGATGTCTAGTTCGTAGCTGCACTAACTGGGCGACATAATTCAAAAATAAGATTCCGTGAATCGCCCCCACGACGGTCACGACTCTCGGCATACCCATCACGTACTTCATCGGCATCGCCATGAACAGTAAAGGAGAAAAGAGCTCCCCTCAGCCAACGCGGTCATTCTGAATCGACGGATCTGGTTCATCGGTAGCGCCCTATCTCTTTGATATAGCCGGGTTCAGCTGAGTGGTACCCAGGACGCAGGCATTGTCTGTGGACTTGTGAATAAGTGTCAATGAGGTCTGCGGGGTAGGTAGGTGTTGCAAGCTCATTTGAGCCTCCTGAAGCCGACTATGTGGCCGAACAACTGGCCATTGAACGGAAAGACGACAAGAATTACAATTGAAAGAGTTGTTCTTCACTTGAGGAAGCGCCCGTGGCGGGGGCGAGATATGCATCAGGACGAAAAGACTAACTCGGTCATGCACCTTATACGACTCGAAAAGGAAATAGCCGGTGAAAGTTAGATATCTTATTGTTACCTGGGGATTGTTCCTTGCCTCTCCCGGTCATGCGGCGGGGCCCATGGCCGCGCAAGTATGTAACCAACTCTCCGATCCTTCGCTGGTTTCCGTTCAGGCCACGATGGGTACTGGCCAGGGCTGCGCCTGGCAATGGCCAAACGGTCAAGCGCTATCCATGTATGTGCATATCGAGAAGCAAGACGAAGCAGTGGCGTCGATGAAACAGGTGATGGAGATCAACTTAAAGAACCAAGCCTTTAAACAAACAACCTTCCCGGTCTGCACAGGCGGTGACATGGTGGTCGGCGATTTCAAAAACAAGAGCGGTCCAGGTGGAGCGGGATATACGCGATGTTCGGGGTTCGTGCTGACCTTTGGCTTTCAGGGAGTCGATGCTCAAAAGGAGTTACCGAACGTCGCGAAGAAACTTGCCGGAACCCCCTTCACGAGATAACCCTGACCATAGAGGCTGGATCATGGTCGGAGGACAGAGTGTAATTGCCTGGTTCTCCTAATTCCTCCCGCGCTCTGGCAGACCGATCTGCCGCGGACCTGACTTTTGCCGAGCGCCTATCTTGGAGAAGTTGTTTATTCGAGGCCTCTCGACCGGCGCTAACTCTATATCGGCCAGCACACCGCGATGGTCTGATGGCCAAAGCGCATCGCCGTTGGGGAGGCGGCCGGGTTGATCAAACGCCAGGCGGCTGGTTCGCACGACCGGATCCTTCCCGTTTGTCCCATCCGCCAAAAAAATAAAATCGACACGGCGATCGGCGGTGGGCCATTCGACGTGGATGTTTTGCCAGACGGTACCGCCAGATACTCCCGGATTCGCAACTCGGAAGACATCGATGAGTCCGGGCTCTCTTTGCCATTCAGCGAGAACAGCAGACTGTTCGCCAGTGTTCAAGTCGCCCATCAGAATTGCTCGTCCCGTTCCTCGATATCCACGGAACAGCTCTCCGACTCGTTCGAGTTGGCAGTCATCTCCTTTCGACGTATGGGCGGAAAAGACCTGGACCGGTCCATCTGGGGCGTCGATGGCAGCGCGTAGAAGAATTCGGGGATCCATGCGCCGTTCGCAGCGAGGCAGATCGTAGACTTCCCAGGCCATGATTGGGTAGCGGCTTAAGATTGCTGGTCCTTCTTTGAAGCCGATGGCTGACGTGATCAGTCGATCTAGGAAGTGGAGTCCGGAAATGTGTTGGGTCGCAGGCTCGAACACCATCTGATAGCCAAGGGCATCGGCGATCCGTTGCGGGACGTTGCCATGCGTTCGGCTGACCGACGCTTCTTGCAGCGCAATCACGTCAGGTTGCAAGCGCTGCAGCTCCTGAATGGTCATGTCGAGCCGCTCTTCGAGATGGGTGCCTCTCTCGAAGAACCCCGACCACGGCCCACCATGCAGTAGGTTATAGGTAAGGACACGCAGCGTGACCGAATCTTGTTTGATGTCCTCAGCAAAAGCCGCAGAATTGAAGAATAATACTGTGACCGCGAACCATAGGAGGATGTACCCGATGCGTCTACGCATGTGTGATGCGTACACCATACGCCTTTGTGATAAATCTTTCCACGGCCAGCTGTACCTAGTGGATAATGAAATTTGGAATGAGCTTTCTCCCGTCCTTGCGTGCCGTTTTCCGCGGATGCTAAGATCACACCAGTTGAATATTTTTTGCCTGATTCTGGAAGCGTTATGCCGAACATTACCTTGCTTGTCTCACCTAGTTGCGGAGCTTGTCCCTCGGCGAAGAGTCTATGGAAACAGTTGCGTGTGAAATACAGCTTTTCCTATCGTGAAGTGGATATCACCACCAAGGACGGTCAGGAATTAGCGGACCGCCATTCAGTCCGAGCCGTGCCTGCGACGATTCTCGACGGAAAGCTGACGTTCGTCGGAGTTCCGAGTCGGGAGAGCGCAGAAAAGGCCCTTCAACTCAAGATTAAACAACGGGAAGGCTAGGCACGATGGAAGAAGAGGATTTTGAGCTGCCGGATCTTCTCCCCCTCATTGCCAAGGGGCCTCCACCGGATTGTCCCATCTGCGGCGATCCCATGTCGTTTATCGACGGCGATTGGGCTTGCGTCGATTGTAACGGCGAGCTCTTGGGACCAGAGACCGGGTAGCGTACAATGACCGGCCATGTTGCGGGTCATCACCGGTCGCTTTCACCCTGTTCTCGAAACCGCTCTTGTCGATCATCTCACGCGCGCCAAGGCTACCGATCCTCTTGCACCGATAGGCATCTTCGTTCCCTCCACGCCACTAGCTGACCGTCTTCGCACGCTCCTGTCCGTCGAGCAGGGGTTGTCCTTCCTGAATCTTCATATACTGACCTTTCACCAATTCGCTTTGAGGCTGGCCGGAGAAGTCTCGGGTCGTTGTCCATTACCGCGTCTAGTGGATGAGTTGTTCTTTGAGCGATTGATCCGTCACATCGTTCGCAGCAAGCTTTCCAGCCAGGTTCCGCTACAACGCATCGGGCAATCTGCTGGAACATGGGGGGCGCTCTGGGCGACGATTCGTGACGTGCGGGATGCCGATGTCGATCCAAAGCAGGTATGGCAAAGTCTCGGAGAAGGGTATTTCGAGGAGGACGACCAGGAGTGGCTCGGGGCCCTGATCTCGCTCTACGCGGCCGTGAAGGAGGCCGGCAGAACCCTGGAGGCTGGGACGCAAGATGATCTGGTGGAGGCGCTTCTTCCTCTTATCCCGACCGCTTCGTTCCTTCAGTCGTTGAAGCACGTGTTCTATTACGGGTTCTATGATCTCACGCAGGTACAGCTGTCTTTCTTTGGAGCCGTCAGCCGGATCAAGGACACGACCTTGTTTTTTCCCCTGGAGGATGATCCGGCCTATGCATTTGCTCGGCGCTTTTTCGATCGGTACATCCAACCGTTGGCAGTACCGGACAACGTAGCGATCCGATTGGAGCAGGACTCTGCTCATGTCACGGAGCATTCTGTCCAGCTTACTCTCAGAAGTGTGATCGGTGTGGAGGAAGAATTGGCGGCCACCTGCCGCACGATCCTCGATCTGGTTGAAACCAATGGCTATCGGTTCGATGAAATCGGGGTCGCCGCTAGGACGCTCGACCCCTACAGCCCGTTTCTTCAGTCGATCTTTGATCGCCATCGGATTCCCTTCCAGACGACCGCATCGAAACCATTGATTCACGAACCGATCTGCAAGCTCGTACTGCAACTGGCTTCCCTCCCGTTAAGCGATTTCTATCGCGGGTCAGTGCTCGATGTGGTGACATCCCCGCTCTATAAAACTGATCTATTCGACGACCTGTCGGAGTCGTATCGCCCCGACCTATGGAAAGTGCTGGTTCAAGCCCTCTCTATCACTCGCGGGGTTGAGGAGTGGAGGTGGTTGGAGCGGGCCAGTCACGCCGCATTGATCGTTGAAGAAGATGAGAGCCCAATCGGCTCTCTTGCCATTGCGACGGGAGTGATCGATCTCCTCTGGCAGGTGGTCTCACAACTCATAGAAGACTGCTCGCACCTACCCTCGCGAGGCACGATCGGCCAGATGGTCACGGCTTGCCGGACTCTTGTCGAGCGGCGTCTACGGCGGCCGGATGTCGCAGAATTACCTGCCGAGAGTGCTCAGATTGTTCACCGTCCGGGGCTGTGGGATGCCATCGATCATGTCTGGGGCACTCTCTTGGAATTGGAGCCGCTCACCGAGGAGATGACCTGGGCGGAATTCATGGAACTGCTGACGCATACATTCGAACGAACGAGAATCCCTTTTCGCGATGGCTCACCACGCGGGGTGATGGTGCTCGACGTGATGGCAGCTCGCGGGATCCCATTTAAGGCGCTATTCATTCTTGGCCTGAACGAGAAAGTGTTTCCGCGCTATATTCGGGAAGATGCCTTTCTGAGGGACCGCCATCGGCGTGTCCTCGAGGCCACACTTGGATTCAAAATCGACGAAAAATTGACAGCCTATGAGGAGGAGATGCTGCTCTTCCGCCTGCTCTGTCAGGCCACCAGTCAGAGGCTCTATCTCTCCTATCAACGGGCCGATGAAACCGGGCGGATGTTGGCGACCTCTTCCTATGTCGAAGACGCTCGTCGGCGGTTCGGCGCTCACGAACAACCGATCGATGTGGTGCCTCGCCGTGTAACTGATCGAGTGATGCAACGGCCGATGATCACGAGGTTCTTACCACCTCCCGAACTGACTCAATGGATGGCTCTGAACGGGCAAGACCCTGTCGGATTGGTCCAAGCGCTCGGGCGCGACGTCGTCTCCTTCCAACATGCCCACGTGGCGCTGGATCGCATCGAATCGGAAGGTAGTAGGCTGAATTTGTTCGATGGGATGGTCGGAGCGGTCGAGTCCCATTGGGCTCGGCTCATGGACCGGGGTGTGGCTCCAACGCCGATCGAACGGTATGCGCGCTGTCCCTTCCAATATTTTGCCTCAGATGTGCTGCGACTTGAGCCGGGCCGTTGTTCGATTTTGCAACAGCCTGATGCGGCGCTGGTGGGGATGCTCTGCCACGCCGCCTTACGTCGGTGCTACGAACAACTTGTGCAGTCTGGATGGCCGGCGGTACGAACCACGGACGATAGGAAGAAGCGAGCGATCTGCATATCGGTTGAACAAGCAGCCGCGGACCTCGAAGCGGAACATCGAACCGGTCACTATCTCTTGTGGGAGCTGCTGAAGGAGCAGATTGCGATGCTTGTGGCGGCGGCTGTCGAGGAAGACGAATCGGAGCAGACGGAACATCCGTACCAACCGATTGCCTTTGAAGTGGATGGGGAGGGAGCGATCCCCGATATTTTAGACGGGAATTCGTTGAAGATCCGGGGCCGGATCGATCGACTTGATCGACACCGAAACTCCGGTGCATTGCGCGTGGTCGACTACAAATTCAAACTCGGTTCGGCCATGAAACCGGAAGATCGCAATCTGACCCAGTCGGCGGCCCGTGGGTCTCGGATGCAGCCACCGTTCTATAGTTGTCTCGCCGTTTCTGGGCGGCCCACGGCTCGTCATGTCCAGTTCATGTTTCTTGCACCCACGTGGCCGAAGCCGATAGATCGTTCGTCGTTTGATCCTCCAGCGTGGGCCTCAGAGACCGGGAGGCTGATCCAACAGTCGATCAAAACCGTGATCGACGGGATCCGGACTGGGCGGTTTTTTATCCTCCCGGACGGCTATTGCGACACGTGTGAGTTTCGTGTGATCTGCCGGAGAGAGCATGCTCCGACATGGTGGAGAGCGTATCGAGCAATCGAGTCGAAAGAGTTGAAGATGCTGCGTACGCAGAAGATCAATGATGCATAACGATTTGCTCATACCGGATCGTGCGGCCCGAGAGTCGGCCGAGACGACCTTTGACCGCAACGTTGTGGTCGTGGCGGGCGCAGGGACCGGCAAGACAACCCTGCTCGTCAATCGTCTCGTCCATCTGCTGATGAAAGCACCGGCTCCGGTGTCGATTACGCAGGTGGTGGCACTGACATTCACCAATAAGGCGGCAACCGAGATGAAGGTGCGGTTGCGAGAACGGTTGACCCTCCTCGCCCTTCCACAATCCGATTCGCTGCGAGCAACCGACGGAGGGGCCGTTTCGAAGAGGGATCTCCAAGATCGGTATGGACTGACCAGTGAGACGATCGCTGTGCGAGCCAAGGCCGCCTTGCGCGAATTGGAAAAAGCGCAGATCGGCACACTCCATAGTTTCGCGGCTCACCTGTTACGACTTCATCCGCTGGAAAGCGGCGTCGACCCTGATTTCAAGGAAGATGATGGCTTACGCTTTGAGGAGCAGTTTACGGCGGCATGGGATTGCTGGCTCGATCAGGAATTGAGCCGCAACGGCCAACACCATCCGATATGGCGATCAATCTTGTCATCGGCCACGCTCGATGCAGTCAGGTCGTTGGCCTGGTCCTTGTGCAGTGAGTCGATCGATCTCGACGCGATGCAGCAACAACTTGCTTCAACGGAGATATCGCCGGCTCTGTCGGATTGGATCCAGCTCATGAGAGCACGGGCCGACCAGCTGTTGAGCGAACATGACAGGCCGAAGCGCCGTAAGGTCGAGCAGATGCTGGCTGCCGCGGCTTCTGTGCTGAACCTTGTGGCAAGCAAGGGGTTGGCGGGTCGGCAAGATGTGACAATCGAAGAACGAGCATGGCTCGACAAAGATCTTGGGAGTGCAGTGGCTGGATGGGAGAAACATGATTTCAGAGAGGCGGGTGCCCTCATCGAGATCGCGCAACAACTTTTCACGGTCGACCATGCTTTTCTGAATGACCTCCTGCAACTTCTTATCCCGCTGGTGAGGAACATCCGAGAATCATTTGTTCGACAGGGCTGGCTGTCTTTTGATGGGTTGTTGGCGCGGGCGCGGAGGTTGCTCTTTGAACACTCGACCGTCCGTGAGCGGGTCAAACGAGAGTATCGCGCCTTGTTGGTCGATGAGTTTCAGGACACGGATCCGACGCAGTACGAGATTATCTTGGCAGTCTCCGAGCGGCATGGAGCACAAGCGGCTCGATGGCAGGAGATGGTCCTCGAACCGGGGAAGCTGTTCATCGTGGGAGATCCGAAACAGTCGATCTATGCCTTTCGGCGAGCCGACATCGAAGCCTTCGATCGAGTCGTGGAGAAGGTCCTGTCTGAGGGAGGCATCGCGCAGGCCTTAACGACGAACTTCCGCAGTGATGGCGAGGTCTTAGGGCCGGTCAATGAAACGTTCGATCGGCTCTTTGAGCGACGCCCACTCGTCCAACCGGCGAACGTACGGTTGGAGGTACGCCCTCAGCGGAAGCCAACTTTAATCGAGCCGGGTGTTCGTCTCTGCGTGACGAGGCCGGATGGCGAGGATGAACCGTTCGATGCAGCGGGCGCGACGCGAGCTGAAAGCGAAGTGCTGGCTCGCTGGTTGGTTGAGGAGGTGTTCAGTCAACCTATGGTGAAACCGGGTCACGTCGCGTTGCTGTTCAGGAAACTGACGCAGGCCGATGCCTACCTCGATGCATTGCGGCGGCACGAGATTCCCTATGTGATCGAAGGGGAGAAGCATTTCTACCGCCGCCAGGAAGTGATCGATTTCGTCAATCTCCTGCGTGTTTTGGACCACCCTCATGATGAAATTGCTGTGACCGGCCTCCTTCGTTCGCCACTCGGAGGGCTGACGGATCGAGAACTCTATGAACTCAAGGAGGCTGGGCATTTCAACTATCTCTTGGCAGATAATCTGAGGACATGGCCTCATGTCCGCGCCGAAGCCGTGCGGCGACTGTATGAGCATCTGTTGTGGCTTCACCGAGCCATCCCCGTTATGCCGCTGGCCGAAGCGCTTGATCTGGTGTTTGAGCGATTGCCCATCCTCGATTTGGCCGCTGCGTCGCTCCATGGGGAACAGGCTGTGGCCAATCTTTTGAAGGTGAAGCAGACGGCTGCATCGCTCGCTGACCGACCGCACATGACGCTGAGTAGCTTCGTCGATCTGATGATCGCCCGACTTGAAGAACAGCCGGATGAGGCTGAAAGCCTGCTTGCCGAAGAATCACTCGAAGCGGTGCATGTGCTGACGATTCATAAGGCCAAGGGGCTGGAATTTCCCATCGTCGTGTTGCCGGGTCTGCACCAAGGGAGTGGGCGCGAGCGGAGCGCGCCGCAGGTCTCCTATGATTGGTCGAGCGCAACCTATGGGCTCTTCCTCGGTCGGCATCGATCGCTTGGTTCATTGCTGGTCCAACACAAGCTGCGGCTACGAGAAGATGCCGAACGGCGACGGGTGCTGTATGTCGGGATGACGAGGGCGAAAGAGATGCTGCTTTTGTCCGGCGGAGTAACGGCCCGTACCGTCGGCGAGACGGTTTTGGAGCTGTTGCGAAACATCGGGACAGGAGAGATCGGAGATCGATCGACCGAGGCCTTGACCATCGGAGACAGTAAGATCCCGCAACGAGTCGTCACGGCACCGGAACGAAAACGGCCTCGGCGACGCATGGATGGAGTAGGCGGAGAGAGGTCGATCGATCCACAGGAGATGGCTCGTCTGTGGGAGATGAGGACTGCCCGATGGCAGGAAACCGGCGAGAGGACGCATCATCTAACGCCAACTGGTCTCGACCAAGGGGAAGACTTCATTCGAGGTGCGCTGATCGCGGTTCGACAGGATCCGGCTGTTGGTCGCCTAGTCGGAGTGGTGACTCATCGCCTGCTCGAACAATGGGATTTTTCACGGGATCTCTCCGGGTTATCGGATCAGGTCGGCACCCTTCTTCGGTCGGTCCTTGGCCCCGACGAACAAGCCCATGCTGAAATAGTGGAGGATGAGGTGAAGAAGCTTCTTGCGGTCTTCAGCCGATCGGAAGCCTATGCGCGCCTGCAATCATCTCAGATCCTCGGTCGTGAAGTTCCATTTATCATGCCGTGGGGTGAGCGACAGGTGATGGAAGGAGTCATGGATCTCCTCTATCGGGTTGAAGGGGAGCTGTGGATCGCCGACTACAAGACGGATAGGGTTTCGGCGGATCAGGCAGCGGCTCGCGCCGAACGGTACCGAACGCAAAGCGAAGTCTACAGGGCTGCTGTGAAACAGGCACTGGGGACCGAACCACGGTTCCACTGCCTTTTCCTGCGGTGCGGCGTCGCCATAGAAGTATAAGTTTTATGGACTATCAACATGGCTCGACGAGAACCGATCTCTTCTGAAACCTTTGCCGCGTTGGTCCAACAGGCTGTTGCGGATCTCCCGACTCCCTATGCCAAACTCATGGAGTCCATTGCCGTCGTCGTAGAAGAAGAGCCGCCCGAGGATGTCCTGCGAGATCTAGGGCTGGACGAGAAGGATGATTTACTGGGCCTCTATCAAGGCCAATCGCTGGCGGACGATTCGTTCTTCAGGCCGGGCGGTGAGCCACCACCACGAATTTCCATCTATCGCGGACCGATTCTCCGGATATGCGAAAGTCCCGAGGAGGTGGTGCAGGAAGTGTACGACACGGTGGTGCACGAACTCGGCCACCATGTCGGTCTGGATGATGACGAAATGCCGTACTGAAGACTCTTAGTATCGATTAGAACTCTTAAGAGTACGCTGGCTTTTGTCTGGCTCGCTGGTAGCCCAGAACGAGCATGATGACTCCGATCAGTACCATCGGCAGGGAGAGAATCTGCCCCATGGTAATGGGGCCAAAGATGAAGCCGAGGTGTTGATCCGGCTCACGGAAGAGTTCGACGATCAGTCGGCTGGTACCGTACCCGGTCACAAAGGTCCAGAAGATCGTACCGGGAGGAGTCGGACGTCGATCGATCCACCACAAAACGGCAAACAACGTGAGCCCTTCCAGCATGGCTTCGTATAGTTGTGAGGGGTGGCGACAAACCGGACCTCCGGTCGGGAAGACCATACACCACGCGATGTCGGTCGACCGACCGAAGAGTTCGCCATTGATGAAATTCCCTATCCGGCCGCACCCTAACCCGATCGGGGTGACGGAGGCTGCCAGATCCGCGATCGTATAGGCGGGAATCCCTTGCCTACGGCTGAACCAGATTAGTGCGACAATTGTTCCGATGAGCCCGCCGTGGAAGGACATCCCTCCCTCCCAAACTGCGAGCAATTTCAGAGGGTTCTCGATGTAATAGGAAAAGTTGTAGAAGAGCGTATACCCGATCCGCCCACCCAAGAACACACCGAAGGCTGCGTAGACGACCATGTCATAGATCTGGTCCTTCCTGATTTCCAGTCCCTTGCGGCTCACCTTGTGCTGAATCAAGAAATAGGCCGCCATCAGGCCGATCAGGTACATCAGCCCATACCACCGCAATTGAATGGGACCCAGAGCGACAATGACGGGATCAATATTGGGGTACGGTATCGAGGCTAGTGCACTCATGTATTCTCTGTCAGGAGTGTGCTCCGAATGGCATTGTTCGTATTCTGAACAGACTCAGAATACCGTGGTGATAGGCGCCTTTTCTGTGATCCATGGGGCAGCATTGCCGACGGATCATACGGGGGCTCACGGATCAATGCAAGCGGGTCTATGATGAACAGGATGATCGGGACAGAGTCCTGGGAAAACCTTGCCTACAAATGATTTCCCAGGATCCAATGTGTAGAAGTGTTGGATTTCTGAAACGACTGTGCCTTCCTCTGTCGAGAAAAAGAGACCCAATATTTGTCACTTCTAATCAGTATGCGTCGTCTCGTTGATTTTCCGAGGAAATCGCCGACCGTTAGCCATGCCCCCTGCTGGCACAAAGCATGCTGATATATGTTCGTCAGAAGCACGTTTTAGATGGTTGTCCGCTACATCATAACCATTTATGAGGGAGGTTCACCATGTCGGAGCAGGGGAAGTACGTCGCCAAGGCAGCTGCATTCATCGCCGGTGGAGCCGTCATCGGAGCGGGACTAGGGCTCCTCTTCGCTCCACAGACTGGATCCGATACGCGTCGGGATATCAGCCGGTATGCTCGGAAGGCACAGGCGCAGACCAATCGGTGGGGAAGAGCAGTCAAGTCCGGTGTGAAGGTCGCGTTTGACCATAAGCTACCGATTGTCAACAATTGCGAAGAACAGACCCCGAAACTCGCCGCAGTCATGAACTGATCCCCACCGTCGATCATCGGTGGCAGATCTACCCGTTGTGTCCCTCCTCCGTTGCGGCTGGATCTGCTATCGATGGTCCGCGGGGATCTGAATGCTGATGGCACCGGCGAGATCGCCTGCCTGAGCGCCTTCTCTTGGGTAGCCGGAGATATCAAGGATCCCTTTCGGGCTTCCGTGGCACACCAGGCAATCTTCTGAATAGTAGATCGGCATTATCGCTCTGAGTAACCGTCCACCGTTGACCCATTCGACGATCGGCGTGGTTGAGGCCGGTTGGTGGGCAAGTCGCGTCAGGACCGTTTCCTCGTACGCGTCGGGCGTGTTTTGCAGGTTTCTCGGATCGAGCGTCGTCTGTTTTATGGTGACCTGTGATTGCTTGGAAAACCTCCGTGCAGCTTGGCTCCCGAAGGTGGCCGGGATAAAGTTCTTATATCCGATCCCTCGCTGATTGATCACAAATTGCGCATCCGCTACGACCTCCTTACTGGCGTGGAGCAGTCGCATCAACAGATCTCGTGTGTGGGGAGGCAATGAAGAAGCGGAGCTCTTCAGGTCGATCTGTGACTGGCGAAAGAATTCATCGAGGACCAGCCGCTCAAAGTTATCGGGTGAAAAACCTTTATCGCCTTTCCGTGGATCGTTGATCAAAGGTTGGTGTTGCTCGACCACGACACGGCCGGCATCCAGGAGGGTCGCCAGCAGTTCGGCCGTTCTCTCAGTCTCCTTCTGAGCAGTTTGCGCCCAGCCATCTGGGGAATGGAGAAACACCCACAGCAAACCGGCCGAGAGGAATCCCTTCAAGACTACGAGCATGTACGCCTCCGTTTTGTCATGAGTCTTCCGCCAAGCGACATTGCCCCTGGTCATAATGGTCTGGCACCTGTGTGACTTCGAGCGGCAACCCTTCCGCGGTGGCCCGCCTCGTGGGGGCGTATTCTTCATCGATCCAGCGCGTTCGCATCTGGGTCAACCGCCCTGATTCCTGGAGCTGAAAGAGCAAGTTGTTGAGGAACCATTGTAATTGTCTATGCTCATCGTTCGTGACGATGGAGAGGTCTGCGTAAGTCAGCATCAAGGGCGTGCCGTCGGTGCGTGTCAGGAGGTGCCAGTCCTGCCAGACCCGCTTCGTCACGTACTCAAGAATGGAATGTTCCGAGAGGATGACATCGATCGTGGGGTCTTTGGTTTCGATCGCTGCCGGAATCGAATCACAGATGACCAGGCGAATGTGTTTGAGGTTGGCTTGGGCATAGAGGTGGGCGGATCTCCCTTTTTGGACTGCCACCGTCAACCCGGCAAAGCTTTCTTGGACGGCCGCGAGGGAGTTCCAATTCCCCTGTTGGGTTCGGAATTGAGCCCACAGGCGTTCGGACACGTCGGGTCGTTGGATGATGGCGGCGATGCCGTCATTGCGGAAATAAGGGGCTGAAAACCACAAGCCTGCCGGTCTTGTCCCAGGAACCGTCCCGCTCACGGACGAGACAAATAGATCGAGCTGACCCTCATTCATTCTAATGAACAAATCGGGAAAGCGGGTGACGTGCAAGGTTGGAACGATCGGGTGTGGGCTGTGACAATGCGCGGTCAATGCGTCGGCGACTTCTCGGATCAATTCGATATCCAAACCGGTAACCCGAATGCCAGCATCGGTGTACACCGCAGGAAAAATGAACGGGCGAAACGGTTCTACGGCGATACCCACACGCAATCGTTCACGGGCGCAGATGGAGGACAGTTCGTCACGATTCAACGGTCGTATGGCCGTCACAGCATCATAGATCAGCCCGCAGCCCTGCAACAGCAGCACGGCCGCTAGGCAGATGCTCAAGCCCTGCCAGCCGACAACCTCCCGCTTCTCACTCATACGAGGGACTCGTCTTGGTTGTCCGATCAATTCCATGGCGCGTGTACCATCACAGTCTGATCCCGATCGTGAATAACCATTGTTCTGAGAGATCGGACAGGCCTTTAAAGTTGATTTCAAACCGAGTGTACTGAAGCCCCATGTCGACTGAAAACCCACGAGCGACCGGAAATCGCACGCCTACTTGTCCGCCATAGAGGTATCCCGGGGAATCGGGGTCCCGGCCCGGAAGCGTTCCACCGATCAAGGTTCCGACGTAGGGTACCGCTCGATCTTCCAGTGGGCCAAAGAGGACATGCCGAATGACTCGATTGATCGGTGTGGCCTTGGGGAAATCGAGCACGTCGATGAAGTTGTTCCAGCGAGGGTTTAAGAACAAAGAATGTTGGTCCGTCACGAACGTAGGAGTGTGGTGGCTGTAGTATTGATAGACCGTCCTCATCTCCAGAGGTCCGTATCGCAGGGCGGTGATGCCTACCTGAGCCGCAATGACTCTGGTTTTTGGTGCAAAGGTGCGCTGGTTGAACGAGATATCGAAGTTAAAGGGACGGAGCGGTAGAATATCAAGTACCGCCTCTTGCCCGGCTGCTGATGGCGGCAGCGCCAGAGTGAGGATGATCGTACCGAGTAGGAGACCAGAGATGCGCGTGCCCAGGAGCGTACCTCTCTTGCGACTATCGTCCCAGTCATATCAAGCCCTGCACAGGCACATTGTAACGCAACGTCTCTTCGTTTGCAGAACACCGGACTGAACTACTGGCTCTGGTGAGGGAGCCGCTATCGCCGGGTTACGAGAAGTAGCGTACAGCGTTGAGCGGGATTCGTGTAGGTCATTGTTCTTGCAGGCGTGCGCCTGGAAGGCAGTCGGCGGTGCCAGTTTGACACAGTTCGTCGTATGTATGGGCAGGCCTGTGGCGGTACGGGGCCCTGATAAAAGTGGCTGTGGGGATGGATTCGCTATGCTAAAATCCGCCTTCTTGCCGGAGTGGCGGAATAGGCAGACGCAAGGGACTTAAAATCCCTCGGACTCACAAGGTCCGTACCGGTTCGATCCCGGTCTCCGGCACCAGGTTCAGCGGGTAAAGGCGAGTCAACAAAGCCTCGTCTGGTTTTTTTGACCTTCAACGTACCGAAAGAGGGATTCATGATTGGCAAGACAGGAATGATAATCATCGCAAGCGCGGTTCTAGGGGTTACAGTCCTTATCGGGGGAGCATGGATTGCGACCGCGCCACCGGACAACGTCGAACCGTGGAAGGAGAAGCAGTGTAAGGAATATGTGGAGGAGTTGGACGCGCTCAATCGATACAAAATGTTCTGGTCGTTCGTTCAACAACGACTCGCGTTTAACGACTGTTTGAAAAAGGCGGATGAAAGCGGCCAGAAGCCGTAGATCGGCCGAGGGTCGATGGTCTCGGTTTTCCGTGCAGGGTACAGACCAGTTCCAGGCGTCACAGTCTAGCGCTTCACCCATGGAGAAGCTCATTGGTGAGAAGGGTTTGCCTCTAGCGCGGTCAGTCTGGAATGTTGTGGGCGGGAAGAAGTGATCGAGTATGTGAGTAGAAGTGTGACTCCGTCACAGAGATACGCTTTCCTGTCCACACTTCCAACATTTCGAAAATTGGCTTTCGTGATGTTCTCCACATCCGGCGCATACCCAGGCGTCAGGGTTTGAGGGCTGCGAGATTAACTCTTCGTCGAGGACTTGTCGCGCCCGATAGGCATCCTCGTCTTGGATGACCCACAATTCCGGGAAAATCTCCGCAAATGGAATCTCTCCTGCCAGCCCGGATAACCGTTGGTTCTTGATCATGCACCGGATGCCGGCCTGCTCAAGCCGCTCCTTGCGCATCTCGACGTCGATTAAGTTCTGAGAGACGAAGACTTTTCTCATCCGAGGACTCTCCTGAAGATAGTTGAACTTGGTGATGGCACGCTGGGCCCGTTCAAGGCCTTAGACCGGCCAATGTTTTAGTTTGTCGAGAAGGTAGCCTCTCACGCAAGTTCATCAGACCGTCTGTTTGGCTTGTGGTCGTCCTCCAATCATTCTACCTGTGCGACCCAGGTACCATGCCCAAAAGTTTTTACACGCCCCATTGTTTAACATGCGAGAATCACTTCAAAATTACAGAAAAGCTGCCAACTCTAAAGCGTTGGATGGTGGATCTACGCTTTTGGTCTCGTCATCATAGCTGTATTATGCAGCTACCCGTGCGCTGGTTTGGAGGATCGTTTTATAGAAGCATCGCTTGAACTTGTTTCACCAGCCGCGGGCGTCACTTCTTAAAAATCAACCTCGGCTCCGTCATGTCCCCCATCGACACGGCTACGAGTTCCCAGCCAGCTGCTCCAAATTCGTTCAACTTGGTTTGCATATTCTGAGTATCAGGAAGGACCTCGATGATCCGATACTGAAACCGTTTCGGCTCCTGCGCCTTGACGGCGAACGGTTGACCAAGGACAAGCACGAGCCCTAAGGCCCCAAGGCTGAGAGCAGCTATCGTCCACGCGACAGAGATTCGTATGGTCAGCATGAGTCACCTCATCTTAGTTGTGGGTTATGGATGCGCAACCCGCCAGTTTTTGCCGACGCCTAGGTCAACTTTTAGTGGCACGGACAAACCTATCTGTGTACCGACGCCTTCCATTTCCTCCTTCACCAGCAGCTTTGCTTCCTCCAAGTCATGGTCTGGTACCTCGAAGATGAGTTCATCGTGGACTTGGAGGATCATCTTCACGTGTGGCAGCTCTTCGTGGAGTTTCTTGTGGACGTTGATCATGGCTACTTTGATGAGGTCCGCAGCGGAACCTTGAATGGGGCTGTTAACCGCCATGCGCTCGCCGAAGCCACGTTGCGCTGGATCGCCACTTTGTAGCTCAGGAATCGGCCGTCGGCGGCCGAGGATGGTCGTGGTATAGCCCTTCTCTCGCCCTTCGGCGATGTTCTGATCCATGAGGGCTCGCACCGCCGCAAACTTTTCGAAGAAGGTGTCGATATATTTCTTGGCCTCGGCCTGGGATACACCCAGGTTCTGTGACAGGCCAAACGGACTGATGCCGTAGACGATGCCGAACACGACGGTCTTGGCGGCGCGGCGCATGTCTCTGGTGATTTGATTGGATGGGAGGCCGAAGATCTCCATGGCCGTGGCCATGTGGATATCCTCTCCCTTTGTGAACACGTCTAGCAAACGGGGATCGTGCGAAAGATGGGCGAGAATGCGCGGCTCGATCTGGCTGTAGTCTGCGCAGAGGAGTTCATGGCCCTTGGGGACAATAAACGCTTCGCGGATGCGCAGGCCATACTCGCCTTTGACGGGGATATTTTGGAGATTTGGATCAGTGGAGGAGAGGCGTCCAGTGGCGGCGACGGTCTGGTTCAAAGAGGTGTGGAGCCGCTTCGTCTCCGGCCTGATAAGTTCGGGGAGAGCATCCACATAGGTCGACTTGAGCTTGCTGAGACTTCGGTAATTGAGAATTTGTGCGGGCAGCTCATGATGCGTGGCGAGTTGCGTCAAGGTATCTTCATCGGTGGAGTAGCCGGTTTTTGTCTTGCGGATCGGCTTCAACCCGAGTTTGTCGAAGAGGACTGTCGCGAGTTGTTTTGGTGAATTGATGTTGAACTCGCCGCCGGCGATTCCGGCGATGGTCTCCATCATGCGATCGAGCTCTCGTTCGAGTTCCTTGCTCAGTCCGTGGAGCCCTTCGACATCCAGGAGGAACCCATTCCGCTCGATGTCAGCCAAGATCGGCACAAGCGGCATCTCAACGTCGGTGAACAGCTTCAAGCTCCCTTGATCTCTCAGCTGTTCGGTCATGATCAGGCCGAGCTTCGGCAAGGTGCCTGCAGCGGTTGCTGCCGTTTCACGGGAGCCGGTATCAACCTCGAAGAGCGACCGTGTCTTGGCTTGTTCATGGCTTCGTGAACTCAATCGCTCACCCAATCGTTCTACGACAATGGTCTCGAGGCTATGGTCACGGCGATTCGGATTCAGTAAATAGTCCCCGACCATCGTGTCTATGTAGGGAGGGGCCAAGTTGACGCCGATTCGGTGGAAGGCCAGCAGGGTACCTTTGAGATCGTGCACGACTTTTGTCCTGTGTGTGTCATGTAGGAGTGGGAGGATCGCTCGCATGAAGGTGTGCACGTCGATTGGAATAAAGGCCGTTTGGCCTTCGGTAGAGAGGGCCAGGCCGAGCACGTCTGCGTGGACACCTGGTTGGCCGGCCAACAAACAGTGCACGCCGAGCGGAGTCTTTTCCGGTAAGCTACCGACAAATCGTTGTGCCGTTGCTTCGTCTTCGATGATGATGGCATGTGTCTTCGTGTCCGATTGGTTGGGCGATGGTTGCAGGCTTTTGAGCAGCGATGTGAATTCGAGCTCCCGCAGCAGCTCGGTCAAGTGCGCTTCATGTGGCGGTTGGATTCGGTAAGAGTCCGGATGAAATTCAACAGGACTCCGCGTATCGATCGTTGCGAGTTTCCGGCTGAGCCGCGCATTTTCTGCCTGGTCAGTGAGGAGAGTCTTGATACGAGCGGGTGCGACCTCGTCGAGGCGACGCAGCAGTTCCTCGATCGTGCCGAACTGCGAGATCAGCTTTATGGCGGTTTTCTCGCCGATCCCCTTTACGCCAGGAATGTTGTCGCTGGCATCTCCCATCAGTCCCATGACTTCAACCACGCGCCCAGGTTCGACGCCGAACTTCGCGACACATTCCGGCTCACCCAACCACTTGTCTTTTACCGGATCGTAGATACGAACGTGCGAGGTCAGTAACTGCAGCATGTCTTTGTCACCGGTGACAATCACAACGTCGTAGCCGGCGTGCTCTGCCTGCCGAGCCAAGGTTCCGATCAGATCATCCGCTTCGTATCCGGCCTGCTTCACGGCGGGAATGTTCAGTGCCTCCACTGCCCGATGAATGTACGGGATCTGCGCTTGCATGCCGTCCGGCATCGGCGGACGCTGTGCCTTATACTCCTTGAATTCCTCATGTCGGATTGTCGGGCCCTTTTCGTCAAAGGCGACCGCAAGACCGTCCGGCTTGTGTTCGCGAATAATCTTGAGGAGGGTAGTCATGAATCCGTAGACGGCGTTGGTCTGGAGGCCTTTTGAATTGTTCAGGGCCGGCAGGGCGAAGAAGGCCCGATAAATATAGGCGCTACCGTCGATCAGGTACAGAGTTTTCCTTGACTCTATTGCATCAGACATGGAGGGAGTTTTTCCTCAGAGTTGGTGAACGTTCAGAAATAGGCTTTTACGACTGTTGAAGCGTGATCGGGAAGAATGAGTGGTTTGCACGTTCACAGTTGTGGCGCAATTGTGAGCGGTGGCTTGCCGAACTTCTGGCGCATATTGTTGATGGTGTTCAGTACCGCCGGTTGGCCGATCATCCTCGCCTCTAACCTTCGCTTGCCGGGAAAATCCAACATGGTCACACCGATCAACATCGTGAGAATGCCTTGGCCCGGCAAGAATAACATGAGGAATCCGGCGAAGAGAAAGATGGCTCCAACCACATTCTTTATAAGGTGGCCGAATAGTCGAAGCACTGGGTGGTGATTTTCCATCCAGCGGCGTGGAACCCGAGTGTCGAAAAAATCTGTTGGAAGCCGAACGAGGATGAACGGGATGGCGATCAGCGATCCGACAAAGAAGACGATCGAAAGCGCCGTCAGGGTCACGAGGGTTTCAGTTGAGACGTACTGTTGAACCGTCGTCAGTAGCCAATCCATCGGGCGGCATCCTAGCATGGGCCTGCGCGCCCCTCAAGGCGAAGCAGATGTGAAGTCTCGTGTTTACGCAGTTTGGTCTGGTCGTTATAATCACTAAGTTTGGAGCCACGACTGGAGTCTCTAGCGGAGATTAGTTCGGCCACTGCCGAATATATGAACAACCTCAACACTAGCGTACAGAAGCACTAGAAATGTCCACCACACCAAAGTTCGTCATTTTTGCCCACAATGCGACCTACGATAAGCTGCACCAAGTTGCGACACTTGGCATGACGGCTGCGGCGATGGGCAAGGACGTGATCGTGGTCTTGTTGTTCTGGACGATCAAGAAACTTGCTGAAGGCAAGATTGATCAGATTGATTTCCCGCCGGAATATGCAGGATCAGCCGAGGAGGTGACTCGGCTGCTCAAAGAGAAAAAGGTGCCGAAGATCTCCGAAATGTTTCAGGATGCCAAGCAGGTCGGAAAGCTCCGGCTCATCGCCTGCAGTGCAGGGTTGGAGTATATGGGCGTGGACACGGACGCGGTCGAAAAGAATGTCGATGAGGTCATGGGGCTACCGGCCATCCTTTCGCTGACTGCCGAGGCAGAAACGAAACTGTTCATCTGAGAGATGTGATAAGTAAGACGTAAAAGGTGAGAGAAGGGGTTTCCTTGGGCCATATCCTCTCGCGTTTCACCGTTCACGCTTAACGTGACTTTGTTACTCCTACCCGATCACACAGCCCGCTCAACTTGCATCGGCTGCAGAGCGGCGAAACCGGAAAGCACAGGTTTTGTCCATAGGGGACGAGGAGGTCGTTGTAGGTGATCCAGTATTCTTTGGGAAGCTTACGTCTGAGGGCCTGTTCCGATTCTTCAGGAGTTTTCGTTTTGATATAGCCCCACCGGTTACTGATGCGATGGACATGCACATCGACGCAAATTCCAGGCTTTTGAAAACCAACGGTGACGACCAGATTGGCGGTCTTTCGTCCAACTCCTGGGAGGGTTACCAGCTCGTCGATGGAATCCGGGACCCTGCCTCCGTGTTCATCGATCAGCTGATGGCAAATCTGATGAATCGATTTGGCCTTCGTTCGGTAGAATCCGACCGGATAGATCGCCCGTTCGATCTTTTTCAAGGGCAGCTTCAGTATTGATGTCGGTGTGTGTGCCAGGGCAAACAGTCGATCACTGGCTTCCCTAGTGGTCTTGTCTTTCGTGCGAAGGCTCAGGAGACAGGAGATCAGGATCAGAAACGGATCTCGGTTGGATTGCTTGGCGACGACGCCGAGGACCGGTTCTTGCCATCGGCGAACCTCTTGCTTGACAAGTCGGATCGCCTCATGGATTTCATCCCGGCGCATCAGACTTGGATCAAAACAAGAAGGAAGATGACCGAGGGGGATACGAACACGGTCGGGATAGGGCTAGTCAGGTCTTCGCTTAGAAAGCCATTTTTGACGACGCCTCTGTGCCTCACGCTGTTTGGCTTTCTTCCTGACACTGGGCTTCTCATAGAAACGACGGCGCTTGAGCTCGCGAAATAGCCCTTCTCCCGCCAACTTCTTTTTCGCGACCTTCAGGGCCTTTTCAACGTTATTGTTAAAAACCTTGATTTCCATTCGCTTGATTTTCGACTTTCTCAGGCCAGGTCAGCCTGCTGCTTAGGGTTTCCACGAATTCGGCGTCGGAGTCTAACATAACCTTTTTAGTTCCTCAAGGTTTTGCTCTAATTGCTTGATCCTGGACCGCAATGCATCGATAAGGTATTGATTTGATTGCAATGTAAGGTTGACGTTGACGGTATGAAGTGCCGCGTGAGCCGCCGCTATCGCCATCGTTATACCTACCGTAAGATCCGAATGAACGGCTAGTTTTGCTGAGGGAAGGGCAGAATGAATAGACCTTCCCACCTCACAAGAGAGTTCAGCAATCTCTAGAGGCACTTCTGTAGCTTTATTGAGAGCTGTCGAAACCGCCATCGGACGATCTGGGTGTTGCTTAGGGATCTTATAAGCATTCATTAACTCTTCGTAAGCCGCGGTATCTTCTTGAACAAGTTGATGAAGCCGTCGGCTCAAGAGAAGCAGGCGTTGTTCGGTATCCAGGTGGCGACCAAGACGTGCTCCCATCACTCCAAGAGAAGCCGCCAAAGCACCAACGAGCGCCGTCACACTGCCACCCGCTCGTGAAGGCGTGGCCTCTGCTACTGCAGCGAGAAAGTCCGATACAGTCTCGTCCGTCTCGTTCCTACTCTGCAGGGCTTCGGCTATCCGGGTTTCGAGTACCTGACCGGAATCGAACCGATTGAGCTCCAACGAAGTAGCTGCAGCTTGGTTCAATGCCGCCTGCGGTATTAAGCCGATCAGTTCGCTTCCAGCCACCTCGATTCCATGCTTTGCGGCTTCGGTTTTGACCGACTGAAGAGCGGTGTGGATCGGAGTGACCTGGTAATCGGTCAAATTCATCGCGATCTGGACCATGCCACGGCTGGGTAATTCCACCCCGATCGCCTTAAGATGGGGTAAGCCGCCGCTTGAATGGCGAATACTCCTCGCGATCGACCGAGCAGCCTCAACGTCCGTTGAGTGAAGGTTCACATTATAAGCGATGAGGGGAGGGCGTGCGCCGATCGCGATCGCTCCCGCACTCTGATGAAGTCGAGCTGGGCCGAAGTCCGGCGTCCAATCGGGATCGGAAGTCATGCGGAAGGCTAAGCCTTCAAGTCCTCCTCGTCGAACGACCTCCAGTGGGGCATGGTCGGTGTGAGCTGCTGCACGCTCGTACAAGAAGACCGGGATCTGGAGCTCGCGTCCAACTCGATCTCCCAGTTGTTTGGCGAGCTGAACGCAGTCTTGCATCGTTGTGCCTTTGATCGGTATGAACGGCACCACGTCCGTCGCTCCGATGCGAGGATGGACACCGCCATGGGTACGCAGATCAATCAGATCGGTGGCGACTCGAATCGCACGAAAGGCGGCCTCGACCATGACCGCAGGGGCTCCGCAGAACGTCAACACGGCTCGATGGTGATCCGTGTCCATTGAGTGGTCCAGCAGCACTACACCTTCGGTCGATGTCACGGCATCAATCAGCGCCTGAATCGTCGTTTGATTCCGGCCTTCACTAAAGTTGGGAACGCACTCGACGAGTTGCTTCATGTCACCGTCATGAGTCCACACGAAAAAGCCGGAGGACTAACCATCGTCCTTCCGGCTTTCATGCTTTCCGCGTCTTTGAAAGATCAGACTATTTGGTTTTCTTGACAAAAGCCTTGTAGATCCGGCCCGACTTGGCCTGTTCCTCTTCCAAGCCCATCATTTGATGGCCAGTGGTCTCACACCAGGCGGGCATGTCTTTCTTGATGCCCTCATCATCCGAGACGACTTCCAAGACTTGCCCCAATGCCAACTCCTTTATTTTTTTGGACGTCAGGATAATCGGCATCGGACAGAAGTAACCCAAGGTATCGAGTTTGAGATCGGCTTGCATCATCAACACCCTCTCGCTTCAGTTGACGGTTCAGATGAACAGGTTGACGCTGCCTTGCTTGGCTTCCGCCAAATAGGTCGTCACGCCGGCGAACTGATCGATGCCGTCAACCAGTGTATCTTTGGTGATACCCATGAGACCCATCGTCGTGGTACAGGCGATAAATCGCACACCTAGATCGAGGGCGGTCTGCATCAACTCCGGAACTCCCGGCATCCTATTTTGCTTCATGACTTTCTGCATCATCTTGGTGCCGATCCCCCCGAAATGGAAGCGGGATAGGGGGAGCGTATCGGCGCCACCTTTGTTGAGCAGACCAAACATCCGTCGGAGCCAATCTTTTGCAGAACTGGTTGCTCCCCTTCTCCGGATGGCATTCAGCCCCCAAAATGTAAAAAACACCGTCACGCGCATACCCATGGCGGCGGCACCTGTCGCGATAATAAACGCGGCCATCGCCCGATCGAGATCACCGCTCAGCAACACGATCGTGACTCTCTCCGGCTTCGATTCCTGTAGCTGTGCCAACGTCGACGTTGGTTCAATTTGTGTCGCTATCATCAAATCACCTCTTTATCGATCAGAGCCTTCCGAAAGGCTCTGAATGTTCTCTATAAGGAGAATAGTATGTGATTGTTTGGGGTGTCAAGGAACAGGACAACCATGCGTCCTTTGCCCATTGCTTGACCTAGTCCTTTACCCCCAGTATAGTCCTGTCCATTACCATGATGCCTAGCGACTGAGTCTCCTACCTTGCGAATGATCGAACAGCCATCAGGTGAAAGCACGGTTTCGAGGAGTGCTCCTCTCTTTGGATTTTGGTATCCGGCTATGCCGAGTCATACCTTGCGTTCAGGGACGATGAAGGCACTTCAGATGTTGGGATTACCGATCGTGCTGTGCCGTGATCGGACCGGCACGCTATCGGCCATGCGTGATATCTGCCCTCATCGGGGGATGCCCTTGTCGTTCGGCCGATTCGACGGTGAGCGAGTGGAATGCCCATATCATGGTTGGCAATTCGATACAAAGGGGCGTTGTCAGCGCATTCCGGCTCTTCCAGATGAACCGATTCTGAAGACCGATAAGATCGGCATTGCCACGTATCCGGCGGAAGAAACCGATGGGATGATTTGGTTATATCTCGCCGATGAACGCGGAAACCTCGACCCCTTGCCGCCGGTTCCACGCATGCCGCTTCCCTCTGAACCTCGACAAACCTTCCACATTTCGTTGACCTACACCTGCACGGCTGACGATGGCGTCATCGGTTTAATCGACCCAGTTCACGGGCCGTATGTGCATTCCTGGTGGCGCAGTGATGCTCGAATGCACGAGAAGACCAAAATTTTCGAGCCCATTCCGAACGGTTTTCGGATGACCGCTCATCGGCCGGCCAAGAACAGCGGTCCGTTTCATTGGATGGAACGGATCTACGGAGGACCGCTAAGCACGACCATCGATTTCGTACTGCCGAATCAACGGGTTGAGCTTATGCAATGTGGAACCGCGTGGCTGGCCAATCGATTGATGGCAACCCCCGTGTCAGAGATGGAGTGTCGGATCGATTTTTCAGCCTATTGGCGCGGCCTACATTGGTTGCCGTTTGGAAATTTGATCTTTCGGACGTTGACGAAAATGTTTCTGGGGCAGGATGAACGAGCGATGAAGCACCTTGCCGTGGGCCTCCGTCACAAACCCTCCTCAATGTTTCTTGGCGATGCCGACATGCCCGCCAAATGGTACTACAAGCTCAAGGCTGCCCATCTTGAGTCGGTTCAGACAGGACAACCCTTCGAGCATCCGCTCAAGGAACGAGTGACGCTCCGGTGGCGGAGCTGATCCGTACGCTAGGCTTCCGGTTCACTGGCCAGGATGAACCCCATTGCGCGCTGGATTTCATCGCGCGATCCGAGCAGCACCACGATATCCCCTGCAAAGAGCCTGGTTTTCTCCGATGGGTTGGATTCGGTGACACCGCCTCTGGTCAACGCGATGATGGAGGCACCGGTTTTCGGCCGTAGCGCGAGTTGGAGGAGTGTCTGGCCGACCGCCGGGGAATGTTCCTCGATCCTACAGGTTTCTACTTCCACATCAGTCAGAGTGCCACCGCGAAGGTGGTGTGCCAGCTCGGGAAGTTCGCTTCGTCGGAGGAGCGCGTATCCCTCTCGACGGACCTGCTCGGCCTTCCGCATGACGAAGTCTTGCGGCATGTTGTAGGTACGCAACACGAGCGCAAAGATCTCGATGGATGTCTCAAATTCTTCAGGCACCACATCGTCGGCTCCCAGCTGGTGGAGTTCTTCCAACTCGCGCAAGTAGCGGGTTCGCACGACGATATGAATCTTGGGGTTCAGGCTTCGGGCAACCTGTACGGCCCGGCGAGCCATGAAGGGGTCGGAAATCGCGACGACCAGTACCCGCGCATTTTCGATCTTCACGTGTCTCAAGACATTTGGGTTTGTGGCATCTCCATAGTAAAGTGGGAGTCCATGTGCCGCCTCTCGGCGGACAGTATCGCCGTCCAAATCCAATGCAATATAAGGGACTTCCGTCTCTCCCAATACTCGCGCCAGATTCCGCCCGTTTAATCCGTATCCCACGATGATGACATGGTCCTTGATCCGGAGATGCCGCCCTTCCGCTTCCAATACATGGGCCGTGGTCTGTCTGGGAAACCAGTGACGAAGCCTCTGTATGGCCTCGACTCGGCGACCGATATGGGGCGACAGTTGCATGAGGAACGGTGTGATAATCATCGAGCAGACCGAGACAGCCAGAAAAATCTGATAGGGTGCACCCGAGAGGAGATTGTCGTCTTGTCCCACCTGTGCCAGGATGAAGCTGAACTCGCCAACCTGTGCCAGAGCGATTCCGGTCATCACGGCGGAGCGAGGTGGCATAGATACAGCCAACACAGCTGTCGCCCCGGTGACGAACTTCACAAGAAGGACGAAAATCAAGAGGCCGATGACCACCATGGGGTATTCAAGCAAGATGCGCCAATCCATCAGGATCCCGATGGAGACGAAAAATAGGCTATTGAAACTATCCCGAAAGGGTAGTACTTCGGCAATGGCCTGATGGCTGTACTCAGACTCCGAAATGATGAGTCCGGCGATGAAGGCACCCAAGGCCAGGGAGAGCCCTCCGAGTGACGTCAGCCAGGCGATCCCGAGGCACATGACGATGACAGTTAGAAGAAACAGTTCTCGGCTTCTGCTGCGAACAATGTGTTCCAGAAGTCTCGGAACGGCGAACCATGCACCTGCCACAATACAACCGACGACCAGGATAGACTTGCCCAACGTAAACAACACGGAGCTCAGCGCACCGTCGCTTGGGCTGGCGAGAATGGGTGTGAGCAAGATCATGGGGACCACGGCCAAATCCTGGAACACAAGAATACCGATCGTGGCCCGTCCATGCGGTGAGTCGCTGTCATCGCTGGCCGCCAGCGCTTTCAGTACAATGGCGGTGCTGCTGAGTGACAGGAGGAACCCCCAGAAAATGGCCTGCGGCGCCGGCAAGCCGGCCAACAATCCTCCTGCCAACGCAATGGCGATGACGCCTCCGACTTGAATCGGAGCCGCGATGAGGAGGAGTCGGCGAAGCGAGGCCAGATGTTTCAATGAAAATTCAATGCCGATCGTGAAGAGCAGCAAGACGATCCCGATTTCCGCCAAGACCTGTACAGTCTCGATATCGGAAATAAGGTTCAGCCCATGTGGGCCGATCAACGCTCCTGCGACGAGAAATCCGGCGATCGATGGCAGCCGAAATTGGTGGAAGAGGAACACCACGGCGATCGAGACCGTGTAAATGAGGAGTAAATTTCCGAGGATACCGTAGTCGGTCATCTTACTGGTTCATCTCACTGGTGGTAACTCAACGATTCTGTCAATCGATGGTTCTGCCGCAACATCGTTCCAGCCGGAATATGCGCACGATCGATCAGCTATCCAGCTATCACGGAAGTGATACGCAGGATACCTGAGCGCGCCATGCGGGACAAGGCAAAGCTGGATATATGGGTGTGAAATGCGTGTGAAGAGAGGGGATCTCTTTTAGTCTTGACGCTGTTCCGTTGGCAATAACGAAGGATCAGTAGACGTAGAAGACAATAGACAGGACGGAAAAGGCCGCTCCACCTGGAGTTCCCCCCTCCAAAGAGGCATAGACGAAAAAAGAGAGCATTCCGTAGGGTGTGGGCACCATAGACTAAGCAACCACAGCGTGTGCTTCGGGATCTGGAGGTGCCACATGCGACTGAACCCTACATTGTGTCTCTCGGCGGTAATCTTCGCAGTTGCCTCTGGGGCTGCAGCCTTCGATGATTCGACCTCCGGAAGCGCGACGACCTGGGAGTGTCCACAAACAGACGGTAGCTATCTGTATACCAACAAAGGGAAAGATGGATGTTCTGCATTGGCACTCAAGCCGATTTCCGTCGTACCCGATTTAGAGAATATGCCCACTGCTCCACGAACTCTGACCACTGGCGCCCCCCACTATGAAGTGTCCCCCCGCCAGGATCATTCGTCTGAGATGATCGTACATCAGGTGCCGGACTGGGCGCGTGACTGGCATGCAGGCATTGCATCATCCGGCTCTGTTCAGCAGGAAGTCTGTGCACTCTATTCAGAATGGATGCATCTGGTACAGAAGACGCGGGGAGGATTTTTCTTTGGGTCTGATCCGTCCTATGGGGGAGATATTACCGGGCGCAATCAGCGTGGGCCAAGCTACTCATTTTACGATAATGCCCGCTATATTGCCCTGTCGAGACTGTTTGGGACGGGATTTGTGCCAATCGGATGTTATTAAGCGCCGATTGGTTACGTCAGGTTCGATAGAACCCCCGATACCACTCCACAAATCGAGGAATTCCCATTTCGATTGGGGTGGTCGGTTTGAAGCCGACATCGGTGGTGAGATCGTCGATATCGGCGTACGTCGCTGGAACGTCTCCCGGTTGCAACGGCAACAGCCTCTTTTCAGCTTTCTTCCCCAATGCCTTCTCCAGCACTTCGATGAAGTGCAGCAGTTCAACAGGCCGGTGATTGCCGATATTGTAGATTCTGGCTGGAGCCGAGCTCGTTCCTGGATCCGGCTTCTCTCCTGACCATGCTGCGTTAGCCGTCGCTGGATGATCAAGCGTCCGGATGACACCATCGACGATGTCGTCCACATAGGTAAAATCGCGTTGCATCTTCCCTTGGTTGAACACATCGATCGGTCTACCTTCCAAGATCGCTTTGGTAAAGATGAAGAGGGCCATATCGGGCCGGCCCCAAGGACCATAGACGGTAAAAAATCGAAGACCGGTGCAGGGCAGCCGATAGAGATGCGCATAACAATGCGCCATCAGTTCGTTGGCTTTCTTACTGGCGGCATAGAGCGACACCGGATGGTCGACGTTATCATGAATAGAAAACGGCATGTGAGTGTTGCCACCATACACGGAGCTGGAGGACGCGTAGACGAGGTGGTCGATCCCAGCGTGTCGACAGCCTTCAAGAATATTCATGAACCCTTCGATGTTGCTCTCGGTGTAGGCATGAGGGTTCACGAGTGAATAGCGCACACCGGCTTGAGCGGCGAGATGCACGACTCGTCGAATCGCGTTGTCGGCGAAGAGGTCGCGCATGCCCTGTCGGTCAGCGAGATCCAGCTTGACGAAGTTGAATCGCTCGCGTGCCTTCAATTGAGCGAGGCGAGCTTCTTTTAGCCAGACGTCGTAGTAGTCGTTGATGTTATCAAGACCGATGACGTGTTCGTCTCTGTCCAGCAGACGATTGGCCACGTGAAATCCTATGAATCCGGCGGCTCCCGTGACCAGAATAGCTGGTTGTTGATGGCTCATGTGCGATTCTCCTGCAATGATGCATGTTTAGTGCTGTTTTTCATACTTCATGAATGGTGGGTTGCCATGGTCGAGACAATACAAATTGAGCGGGGCGAGGGCATCCGCCGATGAGATGACGTGAATCTTGCTTTGACTCGTTGCCCGATAGAGATCGAGGGCATGGGCACGATGATAGCGACATTCTTGAGAATCAAGAAGGCCTTTCAATTTCTGGGGATCTTCCCAGTGAGCCGTCAGGAGTGCGGTTCTGGCAGGATTGCGGTGGCTGAACATGAAGGACAGGTGATCCGGATACCAGTCCGCGCCTCCAGTCGCATAGGAAACAAACAATCTCGCATGGGCGGCGGTACAGAGTTCGGCAAGGTAGGCGTTGGTAAGATAGCCGTTCTCGCCGACATCCAACCATTTTCCGGGGTGGGACAGCGGTGCGTGAGCCGCATGGCTTCTGATTTCGAGCAGTTGTTGCTGTGAGGCAAGCACGAGCGAAATCGGCCCATACTGTTCAACTAGTCGATGAATGACATTGTCCTTGATCGCCGATCGTCCGTTGTTCGTCGGACCGCTGTCGGCATGAACGAGGACATTGTACCCACGGTCAGAAATCAGGTAGCAATTTCTCGGCATTTCTAAGTCGCAAGGGTCTTCTCCATAGAACGGAACCGAAACGACTGCGCCACCTTCAAATGCCCAACTTTCGCCATGGGCCAGCTCGACGACTTGATCAAATCCCAATTCTGTGAGCAGGGCTCGATAATCAAAGTACAACTGTTTTCGGTTTCGGCGACTGGGAACGATGATGGGGGTGTCTTTGGGTAAGTGAAGTAGAGTGCGAGGATCGACGTGATCGTCGTGATCGTGAGTGAGAAATACGGCGGCAGGTCTCGGTAATAGTCCACCCCAGAGCGACGGCAACGGAGATTCTGCAAACCAGGGCAGCAGCCATGGGTCGAATAAGAAGAGAGACTCACGTTGTCGATAGAGCAGGGCTGCGTGTCCCAGGTGGACTGTGTCCTGATCCTGGACGACCTCGAACCAATGTCGATGGATCGAAGTTGAAGGCGAGGTGGCCAGGCACCCATATTGCTGCAGCGTTTCGAGCAATTTGATGAGCAGGCCTTGTGCATCGCGAGGCATAACGGCGATGGCGGATCGTAGCGCATCAGCCGTATGAGTGCCGTTGAGCAGGCCGAGCAGCTTGCCCACAGATGGGCCGAGGCGACGGGTATTGAAGCCTATTGGGAGCGCTTGACGGTTGACCGCGTGAAAAATGCGAAGGCCACCATTGGTGACGGTTGCCGATTTGGTTGGATCGATTGGGTAATCCCAATGGAACGTTCCATCTGGGCGACGGCCGCAGCGAATGTGCTGCTTAAGATAAGGACGCGCGTTGACTAGTTCAGCGTAGGCATCCTCCAATCGGCGTTGACGTTCAGCATCGTTGAGCGGCGCTCGTTTGGAAAAGACATCGCTGATTGCCGTATCAATGGCGCTGGAGAGAAGGCTATGGGCTTCCTGGAGACTCCCGACGACTTCCGGGGCTACCCCACTTATGAACGGAAAGGGACCAGGCGGTTCGGCACTCTCCAATTGCACCCAGCACCAGGGGACGAGGCTCACATAATGATTGTGCGGGATACCGGTCCACATCGGGCTTATGGGTTGGCGTTGAACCGCAGCGCGCTGATCGTCGGTTCATAGAGGGCTTGGATCAGGTTGCCGTCGGGATCGGCAAAATAGAATGAATAGCTGCCGTCACGATGCTGCTTGGGTTCCTTGGTGATGCGTCCGCCCATTGCCTCAATTCTTGGCGCGATGCTCTGGTACATCTGATCGACCGCCTGTGGGCTCTCGAAGATCACTCCGAGATGATCAAGCAGTTGGGTCTTCGAGGGATCGTAGGAATCTCGTTCGCTCTTGGAGATCTGATGAAGGGCCAAGTTGTCATTCCCAGAGCTGAAATACACATTGTCCGGATCCGGTTCCCATACAGGCCGAAAGCCGAGGAGCTCCTCATAAAATCGGCGCGAGCGAGGGAGGTCCATCACACGCAGCGCTAGATGGCGAAGGCCTCGGTGGAGTGGAGTGGTCATGTCAGTGCAACGAGTGAGTACGCCAGACCATGTATAGTAGGGAGACGACTGCTAAGCCGTCAATGAAAAATCTGCTGAGATGGTTGTGCTGGACGGCTATGGTACGATCATAATCCCCATGGCATTCAATGGAATGACCATAGCTGCGTTCGAAAGCCGGATGGCCACCGAGATCACCCGTCTGATCGAACGCTATGGTGGGCGGCCACTGGTTACTCCGGTTCTGCGGGAAGTCCCGCTCCAAGATAATCCGGTCGTACACGAGTTCGGGGTGCGGCTCATGGCGGGCCGCGTCGACTTGCTGATCCTCCTGACGGGTGTCGGTACAACAACATTGTTCGATCTACTCAAGACGCGCTTCCCCTGGTCATCAGTCTTGACCGCTCTCCACCAGACGACCATCGTGGCACGTGGCCCCAAGTCGGTTGCAGCCCTCAAAGCTGTCGGCCTTCACGCGACACTCACGGCGCCGGAGCCCAATACCTGGGCTGAGGTGATTGCCGTGCTGGATCAACATCGGCCTGTCAAAGATCTGCAAGTTGCTGTGCAGGAATACGGAGTCTCTAACCCGGACCTCGTGTACGAATTGGAGCAACGAGGCGCGGATGTGTTTCCGGTTCCGATCTATAAATGGGCTCTACCGGAGGACTTGGGTCCGACGCAGCACATCCTTGATGAAATTATTACCGGACGTCTCCAAGTGGTGCTGATTACCAACGCTGCGCAGGTTGATCATGTCATGCATGTGCTGGAACAGGATGGACGGGGACGGGTGGAGGCTTTTCGCACGGCATTGAAGAAGATGGTCGTTGCCTCGATCGGTCCTACCACGAGCGAACGGCTGCGTCACCACGACTGGCCGGTTGATTTTGAGCCGTTGCATCCCAAGATGGGAATCTTGGTGAAAGAAGTGTCAGAGCGGGCAGCGAGCATGCTCAACAGAAAGCGTTAAGGTTTGCATGGGTGTATCGGCCAGACGTGATGAGGTGTTCAGGATCTTGCCAGGGAATAAATCCGGGTGTCCAGCGAGCGGGTATAGTGTGGAGGTGTTACTGGATGTCTAGAACCTGGGTGTAGCCAACGTTCGGTTCTTCCATCTCAACCTGGCACTTGATTCGCTTGGTGATTATCCTTGCCTGGGACCCTTCCAGGTCGCATCGCCAGGTGAGAATTTCTCAAGCCATTGATTATATTAATTTCTTTATTCTGTTTTCTAGGGGGAGGTTCATGCTAGGATTCGGCTGCTGCTTTCTTTACGCCATGGAGTCTCTCCTGGTGCGAAGGAACTGGGGGAGGCGATGTGGTGATCGCCTCCCCTTTCTTTTTCCGCCCGATGCTTGCTTGTGGTGCGCTCAGCCGACCGGCCGTTCCGTCATCGTTTTCTGAATTCCTCATCTTAGGAGACGCCTTCCCTCAGTGGATCCGGTTGCATCTGAGCACCTTTGCCGATTCTATCCCGTTGGAGGGCTGGTCAGTGAGTGGAGACTCTCGTCGGTAGTTGTGAATTCTGTCTGGGGCAGTTTTTCGGACACGTTGCCGAGGAAGTGTTTGTTTGGGCAGCGACTCGTACGACGTGGTGTGGGTGAGGAAGATCGAGGATGCAGGATGGTGAGGAGGCGATCTGGACGACGCCTCCTCACGATACGACTCCTACTTCTTTACTTCTTTTTCTTGGCTGGCTTCTTGGCCGCGGCCTTCTTGGCCGGCTTCTTTGCTGCTTTCTTCGTTGCCATGAGTACTCCACCTCCCTTCGATTTTAAAAAATGGTGATTGTGTATGTGTGATATAGCAGAGTTTGTGCTGCGAGTAAAATTTTCTCTACACAATTTTGTTCCCGTCGCCGGAAATCGGCGATCAATCTTGCCATGAGCTTCCCCGTTTTCTGAGTGGACGGGACGTAAATTCATGGCCGCATAAAGCAAACGTAAACTGAAGGCAGGTGCGACGACCAGTCAGTTATTGCACACCCCGATTCACATCGCCAGCACCGCAGCGCCTTGATAGCTCCCCGCTTTCAATTCTTGTAATGCGCGGTTTGCTTCCTCAAGTGGGAAACGGACCGTGTGTGGTTTGATGGGGATTGCAGCTGCTTCGCGGAGGAGATCGATTCCGTCTTGCCTCGTATTGGCGGTCACGCTACGGATGACGCGCTCGCCGAAGACGTCTCGATCATAGTTCAGCGAGGGAATTGGTGACATGTGGATGCCGGCTAAGGCTAAGGTGCCTCCTCGGTCGAGGGCGCGTAGTGCAGGAGGCACAAGTTCACCGGCTGGAGCAAAAATAATCGACCCCTGCAGTTTATCGGGTGGCATCTCCGTTGCCCCACCGACCCAGACCGCTCCCAATTGTCTGGCCAATTCTTGATGCTCTTGTTTGAGCGAACTGACATAGACCTGACAACCCCAATGGCGTGCGATCTGGATGGCGATGTGAGCCGATGCGCCGAAGCCATACAACCCGAGGCGCTGACCAGGCTTGATGTTGCTTAATCGCAAAGCTCGATAGCCGATGATTCCGGCACAGAGCAAAGGCGCGGCTTCATCATCTGAAAAGATCGATGGGATAGGGTAGGCGAATCGAGCAGGCACGACGGCATATTCGGCATACCCGCCGTTGACCTGATAGCCGGTGAACTTGGCGTTCAAACAGAGATTTTCCCGCTCACTCATGCAGAACTCGCATTGACCACATGTGCCTTGCAGCCAGGCAATCCCTACGCGATCCCCTTCCTTGATCTCTGAAACCTCGGGGTCGACTTGCACCACCGTGCCGACAGCCTGATGGCCCGGGATCAGCGGCAGTGCAGGGTCAGGAAGTTCCCCTTCGACTACATGGAGATCCGTGCGGCAGACGCCACAAACGTGAATCCTCACGAGGACATGACCAGGCTTGGGAATAGGCAGAGGCTGATCTCGAAGGTGTAAGGGATGGCTGGAGACAGCGCCTGCCTTATCGAGGATCATCGCCTTCATCGATTAACACCTTGTTATGGTGCGGCTGTTTCAGCGTTGCAGCTCTGTGGGCTACGAGGCTTGGGCCTTAATGCACTCGATGTCCAAGTGGATGTGGACCTCATCTCCCACCACGAGCCCGCCGCTATCAAGGACTTTGTTCCACACCATGCCAAAATCCTTGCGGTTGAGGGTGCCATCGGCGCTGAAACCGGCTCTCGTGTTGCCCCAGGGATCCTTGGTGACGCCGTTGAACGTCGCACTGAGTGTGACCTGTTTGGTCACTCCGCGCAGGGTGAGGTCGCCGATGATTGTGTAGGTGTCCCCTTGCTTCTGGTACTGCGACATTTTGTACGTCATCGTTGGAAACTGTTCGACATCCAAAAAATCGGCATTACGTAGATGCGCGTCGCGTTTGTCATGATTGGTATCGATGGATCCTGCCTTGATCGTGGCCTCAATGGATTTCAAGGCCTTCGTGTCCGCGTCCATCTCAACGAATCCCTGGTAATCGGTGAATCGACCAGATGTCTTGGACACCACCATATGGGCGACGCGAAACTCGATCGCCGAGTGATCTGGATCGATGTCCCAGCGAGCCGTTTCCGCTCCGGCTGCGATTGGGAACAGTGTGAGGAGCCCCACCATTACCATGCCAGAGGTCCAGCTCGATCTGAACCGCGTCTCTATGCGATGTGATTCCTGCATGACATCCTCCATTTGAGGGGCTGGCTCAGTTGTTCGGCGTACTGGTTGGTCGTCCAAGTTGCTGCGGTGTGCCGATGCGGAAGTCCCGTACCCCGGATTTTGAGCCGGTCTGTAATCGCACATGAATATCGATCGGCTCGTTTCCGACACTCAGAGGGAAGGGCGGGAATGGCTGCGCATCGGCGATCGTCCGGATGCCGGCTTGATCAATCTCAGAGGCTCCCGATCCGTCGGCAATCTGCAGCAACTGAGCACGCCCGCCAGGATACAGCCGAAATTGCACGTGCACGGTGTGGGGAGACAAGGAGGTCGACATGTGTCCGGTGGCACGGGTCCAGCCTCGATTCAGAAGGCCACGGACCTGGTCCCAATAGGCTGGTGTTGGTTGTATAGAGCGAGACGGTAGGAGGTCTTCCTCCACCACCTCCTCGCTGACCAGGGGGATTGCACCAGGCAAAGGCTCGGCTTGGCCAGCGGCCAAATCTATTCCACTTGGATGGTCTTTGGGAGGGGCTTGATGGGTTATGAGCGACGCCTGGTCATCACCAGCGGGCTTGGTGTCACCCATTGTGAGATAGATAATCCGAGTCATCACTCGTTCAAATTTTGTGTCGGTTGATCGGGCGAAGGTCACGTGGAGTCGAGAAACGTGTGGGGCTGGGGAAAGCCGATCGTGCGTGACGGGTGCAAGGATAGTCGTTGCGTTCATCACTGGTGAACGAGGATCAGGTTTCAAGGGCACGATTTGTGATTCAAAATCTGCCGATTCACAGATGGCCACAAAGGGCATGGGGTCCGATGACATTCCGCCGAGAGTAATCGACAGCTCAAGCGGTTGACCGAGTTGGAGATTGCCGGAGCCGTTCGAGCCTATGAAATCGAACCTCGCCCATTGCTCCTCGGAGAGGCCAGCCTGAAGCGTGACGGGACGGGGTTCAGATGGCCTGTTTGCGTGCGCCAGGCCTTGATACGATGGCACACACAACAATTCAGCGACCACAAGGAGACTTGTCACAACTGGATGAATCATAATGTGGGCATCCTACCCACCACTGGATTTCGGCGCAACCCGTTTCTTTTGCTGAAACAGTAGGGGCCAACGATTGAACCTGGTGTAGAATGAATCCATGCAGGCCCTCGTCAAAACGACCGCTGGACCAGGCTTAACCCTGACTGAATGGGCGGATCCAACTCCGGGACCGCATGACGCCGTGGTGAAGGTGGCGGCGACCTCGTTATGTGGAACCGACGCCCATATCTATCGGTGGGATGAATGGGCGCAACGACGGGTGCACCCGCCCCGTATCATCGGTCATGAACTATGTGGCCATGTGGTGGAGGTAGGGCGGGACGTATCTCTCGTCAAGGTTGGGGACTATGTCGCCGCCGAATCACACCTGACCTGTGGCGCCTGCTTTCAATGTCGCACCGGGCAAGCACACGTCTGTAAGAACTACAAAATCCTAGGGATTGATCGAGACGGATCGTACGCACAGTACGTCGCGCTGCCAGAAAGTGTCTTGTGGCGTACGGATCCAGCCATCCCACCTGAACTAGCCTGTGCACAAGAACCACTTGGCAATGCCGTTGACGCGGCCCTGATTGAAGACTTAACCGGGCAGACGGTCTTGATTACGGGTTGCGGGCCCACGGGACTCTTTGCCGCCGCTGTAGCGCGAACGGCCGGTGCGGCCACCATTATTGCTTCGGATGTGAGCGATTATCGTCTTGGGTTGGCGAAACAGGTTGGAGTGGACCATGTTCTCAATGCCAAGGTGGACGCGCCCGAACAGATTGCAGCAAAGATCCTCGATATTACAGCTGGGGAAGGGGTCGATGCCGCGCTGGAGATGTCGGGGAATCCCGCAGCGTTGCACCAGGTCTTCCAAGCGGTGAAGAATGGCGGGCGGGTGACGCTCTTTGGCATTCCGACCGGTGCTGTCCCCTTCGATCTGCCGAATGAAATCATTTTTAAAGGGATTCGCGTCTATGGGATCACCGGACGACGTCTCTTTAGTACGTGGTATCGCTTGGCAGGTCTCTTCAAGGCAGGCCTCGACATTCGGCCGATCATCACGCATTCGTTGCCGCTGAAAGAGTTTGCAGTTGGGTTCGACTTGATCCAGTCCGGGCGTTGTGGGAAGGTGGTCTTGTTCCCATAAGTAGGATCGAGGACCGTCCTCATCGCTCAGTCCTGTCCATCCATGGCCTATTCGACCTTCAAGAAAGCTCTCGAAAGCCAACTCGGCGACATTCGCGCCAAAGGCCTCTACAAGACCGAGCGTCGATTGATGGGTCCGCAAGGGTCCGATATCCACGTCATGCAAGGCCGGGTTCTCAATCTCTGCGCGAACAACTATCTCGGCCTCGCGAATCATCCGGCGATTGTCCAGGCGGCGAAGACAGGGTTGGACACGCATGGTTATGGCATGGCCTCGGTGCGGTTTATTTGCGGCACGCAAGATCTGCACAAGCAGCTCGAACAGGCTATCAGTGCGTTTCTCGGTACCGAGGACACCATTCTCTACAGTTCCTGCTTCGATGCGAATGGCGGATTGTTCGAGGTGTTGCTGAATGAGAGCGATGCCGTCATCAGCGATGCCCTAAACCATGCCAGCCTGATCGACGGCATCCGACTTTGTAAGGCCAAGCGGTTTCGGTATGCCCATTCTGATATGGCTGATCTCGAGGCGCAGCTCAAGGAAGCGAGCGGCTGCCGCCTGAGGCTGATCGTGACAGATGGGGTCTTCTCCATGGATGGCGATCTAGCGAAGCTGGATCGAATCGTCGAGCTGGCGGAACGATACGATGCTGCGGTGGTGGTCGATGACAGCCACGCCACCGGCGTGCTGGGTCCCCAAGGGAGGGGGACACCAGCTCACTTCGGCGTTGCCGACAGCATCGAGATTGTGACGAGTACCTTGGGGAAGACACTTGGCGGCGCAACCGGAGGGTTCACTTCCGGCAAGGCTGAGGTGGTTGAGCTCTTGCGCCAGCGGTCGAGGCCCTATCTGTTTTCAAACTCGCTTCCTCCCCCCATCGCAGCCGGAGCATTATGTGCACTCGATCTTGTGCAACAAGGAGATCATCTCAGAATGCAGCTTCGTGCCAATGCTGTCTTCTTCCGGGACGAGCTGACCAAGCTCGGGTTCCGGCTCGTTCCCGGCGAACATCCCATTATCCCCGTGATGCTTGGCGAGGCCACCCTCGCAACATCAATGGCGGAGGCCTTGCTGAAGGAAGGGGTTTACGTCGTCGGGTTCAGTTATCCGGTGGTGCCACAAGGACAAGCCAGAATCCGCACGCAAATGTCGGCGGCTCACACAACCGCTCAACTGCAGCAGGCCGTGGCAGCCTTTACAAAGGTCGGCCGGGCACTCGGCGTCATTCCGTAACGAATCGTTGGCTGTGCGTTGCCGCAGCTCTTCTTGTCTTTTGATTTCAATCCTTTACAATCCAACCACGTGTTGTTTCGTCAGTGGAGACGCCGGGCATTATGAGGAAAAACAGGTGCTAGACGGAGAGCGAGCTCACCGTGCTTCGGCCGAGTGTGATGAAGGAGCGACCGTCCTGTACTTTTCTCCCCTCCGTTGAGAAAAAAGGCTTTTATAGCCGATGTATTTGTTTTCGCTAATTTCATAGGTGCTATGGGGTTCGTTGGCTTTGGATTTGACCAGCGGCTTGTTCGGCTCGCTGCCTTAGCTGCCGTGGTAGCAGGTAGTTACACTCCGACCTTGCGCTGCCCACGATGTAGAACACCTATGATGAAAAGAACGATGCAGGTCTTCGATATAGATTTAATTTGCTGGGGCGGTTTTGGAATCCCCAGGCAGTGCTCGAAATGCAAACAGGAGTTTGATTGATCTTGAGAACAGTGGAAGAAAATAGAGATAGGTTGGATTTCTAAATCGATCGAGGGAGTACGGTGGTTCCTGATTCCTTTTTCCATTCTTTTCTTGTTTCCCGTATCGGCCTGATTGCTTGACCATGAAGATGGTCTTCTCGATAATAACCATGAATGTGACAGAAAAAGGGAGATTGTAGAAATGAAACTCCATGTTGTGGTGGAACAAGATGAGGCAGGCTTCTTTGTCGCCGAGGTTCCAGCTTTGCCGGGATGTCTCTCCCAGGGGAGGACTCACGATGAGGCAATCGCCAACGTGAAGGATGCTATCGAGGGATGGTTTGAGGTGATGGAGGCCAAGCAGGCGGTTGATGCCGAACGGATGGTTGAGGTTGTGGTGTGATGGCTGAACGCCTTCGGGTGTGTTCGGGGTCAGACGCCGTGCGAAAATTTGAACGAGCAGGTTGGACGGTCGCACGGCACCGAGGGTCGCATGTCATGTTGGTGAAATCTGGATACGAGTACACGCTCTCCATCCCACAGCATGACGAATTGGGTCCTGGGCTCCTTCGTAAATTGATTCGCCAAGCTGCACTGACCGTGGAAGAATTCAACCTGCTGTAACTCCTCCTCTAAAGACTTTCCCTCTACACTAATTGCTGAAGAAATTCGTCCGTTGTTCCGGAGGCATGGCGCATTTCTACCAGGATCGCCCTACTTCTCTGCTAATGATAGGCACTCATCTGAATTGACATTTCCCAGTCAGGTCAGTATCCTCGGCTACTTTATCATGTGAAGGAGTAGGGGTATGAAAGTCATTCTTCAAGAGACTCTGGAAGGGGTGGGGCATCTTGGCGATCTCATCAACGTCAAGGATGGATTTGCACGGAACTATTTGATCCCGCGTCGCAAGGCTGTGGAGGCCGACAGTCGGAGCATCAAGGCGTTTGAACACGTCAAACGGGTGGCAGCCGAGAAGGCCAAGAAGGAAAAACTGGAAATTGAAGCCCATGCCAAGAAGGTGTCGGCGGTTTCGCTGACGATCGAGATGCAGGCGGGTAAGGACGACAAATTATTTGGCTCTGTCACCACCAAAGACATTGCGGAAGGACTGGCCGCGCAGGGCGTTACCGTGGATCGTCGTAAGATCCAGCTTGCTCATCCCATCAAGGAGCTCGGGACCGTCGCGGTGCCTATTAAGATGCCGCGGGATGTGATGGCCACAGTGAAAGTCCACGTCGTGAAGAAGCAAGAGGCTGAAGAGGCCACGACGGCGGAAAAGTAGAATCTGGAGCACGGAGACGATGAGCAGCGACGCGATGGGTTCATGGGACGCACTGAAGACGGCCGATCCCGACGTCTATGCCGCGATCGAAGCGGAAGAAGTCCGGCAGCGTGAGAAGTTGCTGTTGATCGCGTCGGAAAATTTTGCCAGCCCTGCAGTCTTGGCTGCGCAAGGGTCCTTGCTCACGAATAAATATGCGGAGGGGTACCCAGGCAAGCGGTACTACGGTGGATGTCAACATGCCGATGCGGTCGAGGACTTGGCGATTCAGCGGTGCAAGGAAATCTTTGGCGCCGAGCATGTCAATGTGCAACCCCATTCAGGTTCGCAGGCCAACATGGCGGCGTACTTGTCGGTGCTGAAGGCGGGAGACACCATTCTAGGGATGGATCTCGCTCAAGGTGGACATCTCACGCACGGCAGTAAAGTCAACTTTTCGGGCATCCTCTTTCGCGTCTTCTCCTATGGCGTCGATCGCCAGACGGAAACCATCGATTATGATGCGGTCCAAAAAGTTGCGGAGGAATGTCGTCCCCGCATGATCGTCGTCGGGGCCAGCGCCTACGCGCGCACTCTTGATTTTCCACGATTCCAACAGATTGCTAAGTCGGTGGGAGCCTATCTGTTAGTGGATATTGCCCATATTGCTGGGCTAATCGCAGCCGGGCTGCATCCGAATCCCGTCCCCTATGCTGACTTCGTAACGACCACTACCCATAAGACGCTGCGCGGCCCTCGTGGCGGTGTCACGATGTGCCGAGCCGAATATGCCAAGGCGGTCGACAAGCTGGTCTTCCCCGGTCTGCAGGGTGGGCCGCTGATGCATGTGATTGCCGCCAAAGCGGTGGCCTTCAAGGAAGCGTTGTCTCCGCCGTTCAAGCGGTATCAGCAACAAGTTTTGACCAATGCCAGGGCGCTGGCCCAAGGGTTTGTCGATCGTGGCTATAAGATCGTCTCGGGCGGAACGGATACCCATTTGATGCTCCTGAATCTCACCAATAAGGGCATCACAGGGAAAGAGGCCGATGCGGCACTTGATGCGGCCGGGATCATCGTCAATAAGAACGCCGTACCCTACGACGAAAAACCGCCCGCCGTCGCCAGCGGCATCCGTTTAGGGTCACCCATCGTGTCCACTCGTGGAATGCGCGAACCCGAGATGAAACAGATCGTAGAACTGGTCGACCGTGTTCTCCAGCATCGGCAGGAAACAGAGGTGTTGGAAGATGTTCGCATGCAAGCAAAGGCGTTGTGTGCCCGGTTCCCAATCTTTCATCCCTACTAGTCAGCCGCGAGCGAGAGAGCAGGTCGTTTCCAGTGAAATGTCCCTTCTGCGATGAACTCGAAGACAAGGTGGTCGATTCTCGTATGGCCAAGGAAGGCGAAGTTATTCGTCGCCGTCGCGAATGCCTTGGGTGTAAGCGTCGCTATACGACCTACGAACGTGTCGAAGAAATTCTTCCAGTTGTCGTGAAGAAAGACGGTCGCCGTGAGTCCTTTGACCGTACGAAGATTCTCGCGGGCCTCAAGAAAGCCTGTGAGAAACGGCCGATCAGCACCGGCACCATTGAAGCCGTGACTGATCGAATCGAAAAGCGGATTCAAGAAATGGGCGAAACAGAGATCGAGAGCCGAGTGGTGGGAGAGGAAGTCATGAAAGAGTTGCATCAACTCGACCAGGTTGCCTATGTCCGGTTTGCATCCGTCTATCGGGAGTTCAAGGACATCGAACAATTCATGGACGAGTTGAAGACCTTGGCAGACCAGCGACGCGACCATTGATCTTAGACCGTTATCCCGCCCACCGTTCGCTCTCAACTTCGTTCGCGATTTTCCCTTCTACCTTCCTCCCGCTAGAGACGCAGATGACGACGACCGGAGCGTGTTACACCTGATGACCGCATCACTCTCAAAGCGTGGGCGACGAGACACGCCGTCTCCAGGGGCGACGAGTGTGGCGATCATAGGCGCCGGTCGCGGTGGCACCGCATTAATGGAAATTTTTGCGAATGACCCGCTTGTCCAGATCGTTGGGGTGGCGGAGGTGCTTCCGGACGCCCCGGGGCTGGACCTTGCCCGACAACTGAAGATTCCGATCACCCACGATTATCGGCAGTTGCTCACGATGGAACATGTGGATTTGATCATCGATGTGTCCGGGGATCCGGACGTCTGGAAATTTCTTCAGGATTTCCATCGGATGGGTGTGACCGCAATCGGCGGGGCCAGTGCAAAGTTCATGTGGGAGTTGATTGAAGCCCGCATCCGCGCGACGGCCGAGATCGAGAAGACGCTGAACAAATATCAGTCGCTCTACCGACTCTATGTGAAGGAAACGGGCGCCGCCGTCACGGACGAACGGACGAGAATCGCCTGCGAGATTCACGACGGATTCGTGCAGATTTTGGCGGGGGTGAATTTCAAGCTGGATCTGTGCCAGCAGCTGATCCGGAAGAATCCTCGCGCCTGTCTCGCCACTCTCAAGGAGAGCAAGGCTCAATTGAAACTCGCCATTCAGGAAGCCCGCCAGGTGATCTTTAATCTGCGCCCACTCCACTATGACAAGATGGATCTGATCCCCGGCCTCAGGAATTATTTCGCCTCGTATCAGACCCAGACCCATATCGCCACGAAATTTACCGTGACGGGAGATGAGCAGATCCTGTTCCCTCGTACCAAGATCTTTCTCTTCCGAATCATCCAGGAAGCCTTGAGCAACGTCGAGAAGCATGCCAAAGCCGATCGGGTGTCGATCAAACTGGACATCGGCGAAGATCGGCTACGGGTCACGATTACGGACAATGGCGTCGGATTTGACATGGAGGCGGTGCTCCGGGACCCTGAAAAATGGGATCATTTTGGCATCAAGGGGATTCTGGAGCGAACACGACTGGTTGGTGGCGAAGGTCGCGTGGAGTCCAAACCAGGGAAGGGCACCAAAATCGTTGTGGATGTACCAATGGGCAATAAGGAGGAGATAAACAATGGAGAAGATTAAAGTCCTCATCGCCGACGACCATCGGGTGGTCCGAGAAGGTCTGGCGGCCATTCTCAAGACCAAAGAGGACATCCATGTCATCGGTGAAGCTCAGGATGGAGTCGAGGCCGTTGAAAAGGCCAGTACGCTTCTTCCCGATGTGATTCTGATGGATGTGAGCATGCCACGGATGGGCGGTGTTGAGGCGACGCGACAGATCAAACGCGAGCTCCCGCATATCGGCATCGTCGCATTGACCATGTATGAAGAACAGCAATACATCTTCGACTTGGTCCGAGCAGGGGCGACGGGATACTTGCTGAAAGATTCCGAATCGTCTCAAATCGTGGCGGCCATTCGCGCGATCTATCGTGGTGAATCGCTCATTCATCCATCGGTCGCCAGCAAGATCCTGGCCGAATTCTCGCTGATGGCCCAAAAGAAGGGGAAGAAGCCGGCGTGGGCCGAACATGATTTGACCGAGCGGGAAATCACCGTGTTACGGCTGGTCGCGGATGGGAAAACCAACAAAGAGATCGCGAATAGCCTCGACCTCAGCGAAAAGACCGTGAAGAATCACGTCCGGAACATCTTCCACAAACTGCAAGTCTACGATCGGACACAAGCGGCTATTCTTGCCATCCGCAAGGGACTGATCGAATTGGATCCGAAACGGTAGACCTTCTGCCGCCACGAACCTGTGTTCCGGACAGTTGCCATCGGCTGTTTGCTTCAAGAGGGGAGAGCGGACCAAGAACCTCCGGTGTCTGGTCTGTGCTATCGGTTCCTCGTTGCAAGGCGGGTGTGGGAGCCTGTGCCAGCAGAAGACAAGGCCTTCTTCTAGCGCTCTGGTCGGAAGACGCTAATCGTATATGTCTTACGGGTTATCCCGTCCTGCGCGGTCACGAGAATCGACACTGTCGTTGTAGCATTCCGCCCAAGCGAGACGGTCACGCGACCAGTTGGATCCCCTGCTTTAGCAATCACCGACCCCGCCGAGGATATTACGGCATTCGGATCAGACTTGGTCGCGGAAATGGTGACGGTTTCGGCGTTGGCGGAGACGGTTGCCAGATAGGTCAGCTCACCGGGGGAGAAGGAGGGAATCAATGTGCCTGCGGACAACGTCAAGGCCGAGAGGTTGCTGTCAGTCGAAGGCGCCAATCGCTTCACGGTGATGCTGTAGGTCTTGGAGTCGCCATTCGGTGCAGTAACGGTGATCTTTACGACCTTGCTCGTGCCTTGTCCGCCCAGTGAGATGGTCGCCTGTCCTTCGTTAGGGATATCGCCAGAGATTACGGCATTTGGATCAGACTTGGTCGCAGTGACAGTCACTTCAGTGACGGCGGGCCCGACCTCGACGGTGTACTGCGTGGTGCCGGCAGAAAAGGCAGGATCCAGCCTGCCCGCAGACACCTCTAAGTTCGATAGGTTGTTATTGCTGCTCGGTGGAGCCGGTGGCACAGGGCGCTCCACAAAGACGAGGTAGGTTTTCTGAGTTCCACTCGGCGCCGTCAAGACGATTGTGATGGGTGTAATCGATGGTGGCTCCGGCAGCGGAAAGGAGCGTGCTTCCTCCGCATTGGTCGCAACGCCATTGATGGTCATCTTCGTGGCACTATCTTGAGGATTGGCTCGTATTGTGACGCTGTCGTCCGAGGACGACACCTTGAGATCATATCTCGTGGTACTGCTCGAAAAAGCTGGATTGAGGTCCCCTGGGCTGACCGTCAAGCTGGCGAGTTGTGCTTCCTCGATGATCGCGGCTGTATCCGCACAGCCATAGGCCCCTAAGCCGATTGTCATAAGCAGAAGAGCAGCGAAGGATTGGTGTGCGATGGTAAGCGCGTGTTTCATGCAGGGCTGTTCTCTTTCTTGCTAGTTCATCAATTGATGAATCAGTCCGCTCTGGTGAACCCAAACGGTAGGTCTCGAGACTACGAGAGGGTTCAAGAATCAAATTGTCCTTGGTGATGAAATAGTCATTAAGACGTATAGCGAATTTGAATAGGCAAGGTCAACGGCACGAGGGAAAGAAAACATCGCTCATGGTGAAGGCATATTGTCGCCGGGTTCATTCTTGACTGAACAGGGAGCTGAGCGCGGTGAATTTTGTGATTCGGTTAACTTGCAAGATACGGAGTTTGGGTATCCTGAACTAGCGCTCTGGTCGGAAAACGTTAATCGTATAGGTCTTACGGGTCGTCCCGTCCTGAGCTGTTACGAGGATCGAGGTTGTCGTGGTCGTATTCCGACCAAGCAGGACGGTCACGCGACCAGTCGGAGTTCCCGCTGCAGCGATGACCGAGCTAGCCGAGGATAATATGGCGTTCGGATCAGACTTGGTTGCGGTAATGGTGACGGTTTCATCGTTTCCGGAAACGTTTGCATCATAGGTCAGCTGGCCGGGAGAAAAGGCGGGACTGAGTGTGCCAACGGAGACCGTCAATTCCCTGAGGTTACTGTCAGTCGAAGGCGCCAATCGGGTCACCGTGATGTTATAGGTCTTAGTGGTTTCATTCGGTGCAGTCACGATGATTGAGACAGTCTTGCTTGTCCCTGGTCCATCGAGCGCAATGTTCGCCTGCCCTCCGTTGGGAACATCCCCGGAGATCACGGCATTCGGATCAGATTTGGTCGCAGTGATAGCCACGGTAGCGACCGTAAACGCTACCTCTACGGTGTAGTTCGTGGTGCCGGCGGAAAAGGTAGGATCCAAGGTGCCAGGGGATACGCTCAGGGTTTCCAAGTTGTTATCAGCCGAGAGCGCCTCGCGATTCACAGTGAGCAAGTATGTTTTGGAAGTTCCATTCTGTGCAGTTACAACCACCTCTACTTCGGTGTTCGATGGACCGGGCGGCAAAGAGATGGAACGCGAACCTACGCTTTGCCCGGCAATAGTCAGACCTGCAGCTGTATCCTCCGGCTCCGCAGTCACAGTGACACTCTCAACCCTTCCACCGACATTGACGGTATAGCTCGTTCTCGTTGCGCTGAATGAAGGGGACAGGGATCCTGGTGACACGCCTAACCTCTGGAGGTTGTTGTTCGCACGGAGGGCTGCGCGAGAGACGACCAGGGTGTACTGTTTCTGAGTGCCGTTCTGCGCGGTCACAACCACGCTGATGACGGTGCTCAGACCGGGATCGCGAAGAGGAACGGTTTGGGTTTGCCCGGAGATGGCGGCTTGGCCGTTTATCGTCATCGTCGCAGCAGGATCGTCTAAGGTTGGTGTCACCCTCATGCTGTTGACGCTGCTGGCGACAGAGGCTTGATAGCTCAGGGTATTTGCGTCAAATCCGGGGTCGAGAGAGCCTGATGAAATCGATAAGCTCCGTAACGAGTTGTTACCTGTTAAGCTCGCTTTCGTGAGGAGGACGGTATAGGTCCGCGAGTTGGTACCCGATTCTGACACGACGATATTCACCGGAGTCGTCGATCCCGCCTCGCCGAGGGTGATGGGGCGGCTTGCCGTTGCCTCACCGTTAATCGTCACGCTGTCGCCGGCCACGGCTGGTTGAGCGGTGACGGTGACACTCGTGATGTTGTTGGCAAGATCCGCCTTGTACTGGGTCGTTCCACCATTAAAGGCCGGTTCGAGCGTTCCAGGTTCGACGGACAAGCTGGCGAGTTCCACTACGGGGTTTACGGTTGCAGAGTCGCCACAGCCATAGTTGCTCAGTCCAACGACAGTGAGAAGACTGATGACAAGACATGGTCCAACTATCGTGACGAAGCGTTTCATATGGAGCCACCCACTTTCTTTTATACGATGAGATAGGCTCGTTCTGATGAATTCGATTGGCAGCCCGCGGTTCAGAGAGGGATCAAGACCGAGCTGCCATGGCAGAGATCGTCGTCTAAGCAATCAAATGTATAGCGAATCTGATCGGTCGGGTCAACAGAGCGGATTGGAAGACGTGCGGGTTATGCACGGTAGGGTGTCTGTGAGGCACCAGAAACCCGAACCACAGTATGCCTGTTCTAGTTGAACGCTTGGATCACGATGCAAGACGACTGTTGAAGGATCGTGATCGGTGTGATGCAGTACCATTATGTATTGTGCGCTCCTGTATTATGATCCGGGTGGTGTGGGGGCTCCTGGGGCACCATTATCAATGGTCACGGTCAAAGCCGGACTCTGGAGGGATTCAACGCCTGCTGAATTAGTCACCGTGCTGGTAACGGTAATATCGTACTCTCCTTCGCTAGGCAATGGATTCGTCATTGTCAGGGTGTTGGTCGCCTGATCGAAGCTCGTCGCGACTTTTTCTCTTGGGTTGGTACCTATACCCACATAGAGACTCGCGGTCTCCCCTGCTGCCGGGGGAGCCACTGTAAAGCTCGGCGTTAGGACGTTAGTGCGGTTGTCAGTGAAGCTTTCAGGTATACCCTGAACGCCGGAATCACTTTCCGTAGTCAGATCTGGTGCGGTCGCCGGTGCCTCCGGGGTGGGGGGGGCGGCGGGCGCGGGGCGTTTCACAGTGATTGTATAAGGGGGATTTCTAACCGTTCCATTCTGTGCAGTTACTGTGATTGACGCTGTTGTGTCTTCCCCTGCTCCGTTCAATGTGATGATAGCTTGTCCTGAAGCTGTTCCTGCTGCGGCCGTGACGCTACCAATACCCATGACAGCATCTGGATCATCCTTGGTGGCTGAGACCGTCACCTCAGTAACTTCGGTCGCCACGTTCACCGTATAGGCCGAAGTACTGGGAGCGAAGGTTGGAGACAAAGCTTGGGCCTCTGTGCCTGCCGTCACACTCAAGGCCGACAGGTTGTTGTTGCTCGAGAGCCGCGTTATGGTAAGGCTGTATGTCTTTGGGTTTCCAATCTGAGGGGTGACCGTGACCGACACAGGTGTTTCTGATCCTAACCCGCCTAGAGTAACGGGTGCTTCCCCCGTTGCGGTCCCAGCTGGGACCGTTACGCTACCATTGGGAATTGTTGCGCTAGCAATAGCTATAGCAGCATTCTGATCAGCCTTGGTTGCCGAGACAGTGACGCTGGTGACGTTGGACGCAACGTCCACCGTATAGGTCGTGGTATTCCGATTGAAGGGGGATGGAGACAAGGTTTGTGCCACAGTACCGACTCTCACGCTCAAGGCCGACAGGTTGTTGTCGTTTGATGGTGCCCTATCGACAGCGACGATATAGGTCTTCGGAGTCCCGTTCTGTGCGGTGACTATTATATTGATGAAGGTGTTCGTGTCTGGCTGGCCCAAGGTAATAATTTGAGTGTCTCCGGAGTTAATGTTGGAGGGCTGCCCGCTGTTCACACGTAGGCTCATGCTCGCATTGGAATTCTCTGGCAGTGTCGGCCTCACCCTGACGCTTGTTACGGTGCTTGCTACGTTCACCGGGTAGGTCTGCGTGTTCGGGTCAAAATTAGTAATGAGGTTGGGGCTCGAGGCATTCAGTGTCACCGTCAAGCTCTGCAAGTTGTTAATGCTCGATAACCCGCCACGATTCACGAGGATCGTGTAGCTTTTCTTAGTTTGGTTCAGGGCCGTCACTTCGATCGTAATGAGAGTGCTCTGGCCAGCGGGATTCAGGGTGATTGTTTTTGGCTGACCAGAGGTTGCGGCTTCGGCTTGACCGTTCCCCTTCTTCACCGTCATTGTTGCGGCAGAATCCTGGAGGGTCGGCGTTACCGCAACGCTTTCGACGGTGCTGGCCACATCGACTGTATAGGTGAGTGTGTTTTCGTTGAATACGATGGGCGGAGTTCCGGGCGAAACGGTTAAGCCTTGTAACGAATTATTACCAGCCAGGGCTGCTCTCTTGAGCAGGACTGTGTAGGTTCTTGAATTGGTGCCTGACTCTGACACGACGATGCTCACCGGAGTCGTCGATCCAGGGTCCCCCAGGGCAACTGTGTGGCTATTTCGTGGCTCGCCATCAATGCTCACGGTGTCCCCGGATACTGCTGCTTGAGCAGTGATGGTCACAGTCGTCGTGTTGCTGGTAAGCTCGACGCTGTACTGAGTGGTTCCACCGCTAAAGCCCGGCTGGAGAGTTCCAGGTGAGACCGTTAGGCTCGCAAGGGTTACCTCTGGGTTCACGGTGGCTGAGTCACCGCAGCCGTAGGTTCCTAAGCCAATAGCAGTGAAAAGAACAACGGCCAGATATCTTCCAAGGAGTATTTGAGAGTGTCTCATGTCGTACCCAATCACTTTCTCATATGTTGGAGGTGATAAAACCGGCCGTTTCTGTAAGGCTGGAGTTGGGGTTTCAATAGCAACGACAGACAAAGGATTCGTCTATCCATACCACCTATGGACTAAGCGGAGCATTCACCTATAGCCGAAACTTGCAATTCAGGTCAAGAGTCCGAACGGCCCTGTGGCAGGTGCATAAGGAGGCCGTTGAAGAAAGCGTTGTGCGGCTTCCGGTAAGACGACGATGGCCCAAACGATCTCGCCAAAAGTCTGCGAGGCACGCCTACGCGTTCGACACTCCCCCTAAGGTGATCCTGAGTGGGTATCTGGGAGGAGGGGGCCTCCTGTGAGGCAAGGTCCATGGACCTTGCCTTGTGCTTAGGCCGCCACGAAGTTCGCGTCGAGGGCGACCAACCGTTTGAGGTTAAACACCATCGCCTGCAAGAAGGCCGCGAATTGATTCTTCGCCACACCGCGGTAGCGCACCCGCTTCGGGCGCTGGGCAAAAACACGTTCATAAGGCGCTCGCAGATGCGTATACCACCGATCACGATCCCGATTCTTGGATTTCATATTCTTGCGTTGAATGGCGGCGAGATGACAGTTCCGCTGGGCAGCGGCCTGCCGAGCGGGAGCCGTACAATAGCCTTTATCCCCATAGATCGCCCCTTGGGCGGGGCAGACATGCCGCAGGCCTTGGGCATCGGGTAAATTGGCCGGAGTCGTCGCCACCTTGTTGATCAACCCGGATTGCATATCTACACTCACGTGTTCTTTGTAGCCGTACCAATATGTCTTCTTCCCTTTACAGCCAATTCGGGCTTGCTTGTCCACCGCCACCTTCGGCAGCACGTCATTGTTCAGCTGCTCAATCTTCTGTTGCCGCGCCTTGTCGCGCTCGTCCCACAACGTGGCTTTGGCAATCAGATGCGTGGCATCCACAAACGTGAACACTTCACTCATCAACCCAGCGGTATTGAGCAGCTGCCGCATAACGGCAAACAATTGGGGGAGCCGTGTGGGCCCAATACGGGCGCGGACTCGGGTAAAGAGGCTGTAGTTAGGCGTGGGTTCCGACAAGGTGAATCCACACAGCCATTTGGCCGCCAGATTTTCTTCCAGATAGCGCTCCAGCTCCCGATCCGAGAGGTCTTCCATAAAGTGCACAAGCAGACAGCGAAAGAGCCGCTCCACGCCATACCCATCGGCCCCTTTGAGGGGTCTCACGTCGGCCAAGGCTTCGGTGGCATCCGGCAGATAGGCGTGAAACCGCCGGTACGGGTGCGTGGATGAGACCAGACTGTCGAGATCAACCAGTTCCATTTGAGACATACACGGCTCCAGTGCGAAGAGGGAGGGGACGAACCAAGGACGAGGCGTAGTATAGCAAAAATTTAAGCAACGCCCCCTTTATTCAACAGTCCCATAAGGGGTAATGGAATACGGATGATATGGCGGTGTCTGCGGTGTCTGTTGAGCGGGGCTCCTACCGGGGATCTGTTCAAATCCCCAGTGGTAGTTGCAGAACGGAGGAAACAGGAGTGTGCCGGATCAGAACGATTCGTGTTCGCCTACGGGACAGGGGATGCTGGTGCTCGGTTGACGGTAACGATGTAGTCTTTGAAGATGCCGTTCGGAGGTGTCACCCGAATGGTGATGGCTGTGGGTGATCCGGGTGGTTGCAACGGCGTAATCTCACGTGCCTGGCCGGAGCTGGTTCCCTGACCATTCACCTCCATAGTGGCGTTCGTATCCTGCAGCGTCGCGATCACTGTGACGCTGAAGATGCCGGAGTCTACATTCACCGTATAGCTCAGCGTGCTTGGATCAAAATTATTAATGAGGTTGGGGTCGGACGCACTCAAGGCTACCGTCAAAGCCGAAAGGTTGTTATTCCCTGCAAGAGGCGCTCGGTTGACGGTAACGATGTAGTCTTTGAAGATGCCGTTCGGAGGTGTCACCCGAATGGTGATGGCTGTGGGTGATCCGGGTGGTTGCAACGGCGTAATCTCACGTGCCTGGCCGGAGCTGGTTCCCTGACCATTCACCTCCATAGTGGCGTTCGTATCCTGCAGCGTCGCGATCACTGTGACGCTGAAGATGTCGGAGGCCACATCCACCGTATAGCTCAGTGTGCTTGGATCAAAATTATTAATGAGGTTGGGGTCGGACGCACTCAAGGCTACCGTCAAAGCCGAAAGGTTGTTATTACCAGAAAGTGGCCGGTTGACGGTGACGGTGTAGGTCTTGGGCGTTCCTCCGTTGGGAGCGGTTACGCTGATCGTGATGTCTGTGGATGTGCCGGGCCCGTTGAGAAAAATGGTCGCGTTACCTGTTGGGTTCCCTGCCCCAGCCGTTACATCTCCGGTCATCACAGCATTTGGAAAAGCCTTGGTAGCAGAGACGTCCAAGCTGTCCACGGTGGTCGCCACGTTCACCGTGTAGTTCGTGGTATTCGGACTAAAACTAATGAGGTTGGGACTCGATGCATTGAGTTTGACCGTCAAGGCCGACAGATTGTTGTCGCCCAATGCTGCTCTAGTCACCACGACGACGTAATTGTTCTGACTTCCGTTTTCCGCGGTCACCCTCACATTGATAAAGGTATTCAAGCCGGGTCCGAGCAGCGTAATTGATCGGGCCTGCCCTGAGGTAGTAGGAGTCCCGTTGACAGTCATTGTGGCTGCCGTATCTTGCAGAGTAGGTGTTACCACGACGCTGGCCACGGTACTCGCGACGTTAACCGAGTATCCCGCTGTACCGGCGTTGAAAGCCGGGTTTAGGGTTCCCGGTGTTATGGTCAAGTCCTGCAAGTTAGCGTTGCTTGATATGCCACGGCTTACGGTAACAAGGTAGGGCTTCTGATTTCCGTCCTGGGCCGTCACGATGATCTCGATAGTTGTGCGTGTGCCAGGGGGAGTGAGGTCAACGGTAACGGGAGCGCCAGAGGTAGCGTTCTGCCCGTTGACTGTCATTGTTGCGTTCGTATCCTGGAGGGTAGGAGTTACTTCGACACTTCCGACGTTGTTGGCGACATCAACTGTATAGGGGAGCGTGTTCGGATCGAATGGGGGGGTCAGTGTTCCGGGTGAAACGTTTAGACTTTGTAGCGAATTGTTTCCGTTCGGGCCTGCTCGGGTGATGAGGACGGTGTAGGTCCTCGAATTGCTGCCTGATTCGGAAACAACGATATTCACGGAAGTGGTCGATCCTGCTGCGCCTAGGATAATGACACGGCTTGTCGTCGTCACACCGTTGATGGTCACGCTGTCGCCAGCCGTGGCAGGTTGGGCGCTTAGGGTGACGCTTGCGATGTCGCTGGTCAGGTCGACGCTGTACTGTGTAGTTGAACTAGTAAACGTCGGTTGAAGTGTTCCAGGGGTTATGGTCAGGCTGGCAAGCTCTACTACTGGGTTGACCGACGCTGTGTCCGCACAGCCGTACGTTCCAAAACCGATGGCAGCAAGAAGGACGGTTGCGAGATGAGCTTGGGCTACGGCTGTAAGGATGTGTTTCATATGGTGCCGCCTGTTTTTGGTTCTTGTTTAGTTGAGGGATCCGGGGATCCACCCCTCAATGAACTCACACGGTAGAGCTGGATCCTACGGGCAGGTCTGAAATCGGTCTAGCCCTACATAGGTAAGGGTTTGCTGGGGTTGAAGGTGTGACTGCTGCGAAGATGGGAGCGATTCTCGAACGGATCGAACGGTCAATGACACCAGAACGGTGAGCTTCCGCAGTGAGCGGGTCAGCGTTTGGCTTCTGGACCGTCCTTCGATTGAGTAAGGAGTTCGGTTCTGGAGGGGATCTGAGTGAGAAGGTCCGGACGCACTTGAAACACCCCATGGAGCCGTTGGCCGGTCGCATAGAGGAGATCGCTCGCCCGGTTGCCGAGGGTCAGTTTCCCAACCGTCTTGCCGTCTTTTCCGGTAGCAACGAATTCAGCACTTGGCACCAAAAGCCCATAGGGGGCCAGAGGGGAGGATTGTTTTAGGACACGTTCTTCAGCCGGAAGGTTCGCCACACGGCTGACGAACAGATCGGCAGCTTCCTGGGTGACCTTCATCATGGGTTGGTCTTCGAGCACCCACTCACCGTTTTGATGGATCAGTACGTACTGCTGGTCTCGCGTCTTCACCGACAACATCGCTACGTCCGTAGAATCGAGTCCAAGGAGTCGCTTATCCTGAAGATTGAAAAGGTCTCTCGTTAGGTCCTTGATCAGAACAGGGTTAATGCGATAGAGCGGCCCCTCCGATGTGGTTTGCGCGATCGCCTCACCGCTTTGCGGGTCTGGTTGATAGAGTCGGACGGACTGCTCTCCACCCGCGCTGTACAAGGTGATCTTCACTTTCTGCGTCGTGAGGGTCGTGGCGACTGTGTCTCGTTCAGGGCCGGGGTCGATGATGCCGAGTGCTTTCAGATCCTCCAACCGAAACATCAATGACCGGACTTCATTCTGATCGGCTTCGGCTTCGACAGGGTAGGTGATCTTCCAGGATGGCCTGGGCTGGTCCTTTGCCACGTTGGCGATCACAATTTCAGTTGTCGGGTATGTCAGGCGGACTCGCTCGACATTGTTTTGCACGAATCGCAACAGCTCCTTCCGGCGAAATGTCATCAACGATTTGTTGATGAAATCTTTCGGTGCGAGGGTCGTCAATAACACACGCTGGTCTGACGCCCGAAGAACGTACAATGTGTTGGAGAGGGGACCGCTGTCGCCGATCGAAATGGTCTCCTGCTGCCCTCCTGCTCTGATGGTCAGGGTGGTCACAGGCTCTTCGAGCCCGAATGCTGCCAAGGTAGAGGAATGTTTGTCGAGAGTTCTGGTGACGGTTCCTGTCACCAGTGCTCGAATAAGCGCCTGTACTTCGCGGGTATCAGCGTCTGTTTGAAGCGGGGCTATGATCGACCATTTTCCTGGGGTGCCCTGCTTGAAATTGATCAGTCCCTGGGCAGTCGTGATCGAGAGTTCGGTAATAGCGGTTTCCGGAAAAGGAAGAAGTTGCTTCTGTTCAATTTCCTGTTTCTCTTCCTGCTGCTTGGCCGGAAATTCCACCAGGTAGAGATAGCCGCCCAGACCAGCGAGAATCACCAGCATCAGGAGTGTCGACTGATAGCGTGACATAGGCTAAAGGCGTCTGCGCTTTCTCCATACGATGATGCCGGTGAGCAACGTCAGGAGAGGAAGGAAGACGACCTGAATATAGATCAGTGTCCGCTCCTGGGTGGGGTTGGGCGTGAACGGATGCAACGCCGGCTCCCTAGGGGCGATGGAGATCAAATCTCGTTCCTCGGCCAGCCACCCCATGGTATGGAGAAAGAAGTCGCTGTTGCCGGGAAAGTTAAAGAAGGCATTGGACACGAAGGTTGAGTTGCCGATGACGGCGATGGCTGGGCGAGGTTCGCCTTCTTTTGGTGCCTGCTTGGGAGCCAATGCAGCGGCCATGGGGAGCGGCCCTTTCACATCTTCCTTTTCGCTGAGGCTCACGACCCGGCCTTGCATGTTCGTTTCAGCCCAACTGTTCGGCGAGGTTCTGGCGAGGGGCACAAAGTCCCAGTCCTTTCCGACTTCCTCGTCGAAGGTCACATGCCGTGAGAGCGGAAACAGTACGGCGGACGTGAGGTCCTGTGTGATCTCATGCTCAGTAAACGTTCTGACTAACAACGCGGTGAGGTCTCCTTGGGCCAATCGATCTTGCAGGTCCACCAATACACCGGGGCCCAGACCAAGACCCCAATGGGCGAGTAATGATTCCAAGCCGGTCTGGGTATCGGGATCGGCCAACACCAACAGGTGGCCACCCTTCTCGACGTACGCTCGAATACGGTCCTGCTCGTCCTTCAAAACGGAACGGCGTGGTCCGGCCAGGACCAGCACCGACGTGTTGTCCGGCACGGCTGACTCCTTGAGGAGCGAGACGGTGCCGACGTCATACCCTTGTCGAATGAGGGCCTCTTTGGCGATCGACAGGCCGTTCCGTTCCTTATCCTCGACGCTTAGTTCACTATGGCCCTCGACAAAGACGATGCGCTTTTTGGAATCCTTGGAGATACGAATCAACGCACCAGTCAACTCGACCTCGGACGGTGAGGTAACACGGATGGTCTGTCCGTCGCTCTCGAAAATAGCCGTGTCGGTCCGGAAGATCCCATAGTTCTGGGCCATCTTAGGCTCTTTCTCGGGATCGATGAACTCCACACTGAGTTTGGTAGAAGCTTGCCGATAACTCTCCAGCCGTTCCTTAAATGCTTGGTAACCGGGGTCTTTTTCCCGAGTAAACACGGTGATTTTGACCTCGCGCGGCAGCGTTCTGAGGACGCGATGGGTTTGTGGTGCGAGTGTGAAATTCTGATTTTCTGAAAGATCCCATCGTACGGAGTGGCGTGACGCGAGGAAGTTCACAATGACCAGAATGCCTGAAAACAGCAGGATCATCAGGGCGCTGTTCAGCCCCATCTTCGTGGAGCGCCGGCCGGAGAACGCTTTCACGGTTTCGAAATGCAAGACGAAGAACAGGACCAAGGATAGGAGCGCCGCCCCCTCCGCAATCGTGACGGCCCACAGCCAGTCTGGTCGAAGGCTGTAGGCGATCATGCCGCCGACTCCGAGGAGGATTCCGATGAGACCGAGAGGAATGGATCGTAGATTCATTTCCAGCGAGTCGATTCCACAACGCGATGTGTGAGAAACAGCATGAGCACGAGTCCGCTTCCGAAGTACACGAGGTCGCTCGTGTCGATCAACCCGCGGACGAGGTGATCATAGTGCTCCATGTAGGAGACATATGAAATAATATGGCCGGCGGTGGTATCACCGAACAGACTGCCCAAACCGGCGATCAACCAGATCGTCAACAACATGCCGAAGCTGACAAAGGCGGCGACGATTTGGTTTTCCGTCAGCGCCGAGGCAAAGACCCCCACGGAGAGGAACAAGGCTCCCAACAGCACCATTCCCAGGTACCCAGTCCAGATTGGGTTCCAATCAAAATCGCTGAACAGCATCAAGACGGTCGGGACCAGGACCGTGAATCCCAAGAGCCCGAGATAGATCAACAGAACACTCACGAATTTGCCGATGATGATGTCGGTGATTCTGATGGGGGATGTGAGCAGGAACTCAAAGGTTCGTAATTTTCGTTCTTCTGCGAAGAGGCGCATGGTCAGGATCGGCAAAATGATCAGCAGCACGATTCGTACGCTGGCGAAGAGGTTTCGGAAGACCAAGTCGTTCAGGTTGATTTGGGCCACTCCTCCCTGCATTTGCATCAGCTGAATGGCTTGTGCCCCGGCAAATCCGACATAGAGATACGAGAGGAGTCCAAAGATGAGCAGAAAGACCGCTCCCACGACATACACGATGGGTGAGACGAAGTACCCGCGGAGTTCTTTGGCGATGACGGCTTGGACAGGGGTCATTGATCCACCTACGCGTCCGTCCGTTCGGCGGAGGCACCGACCATGGCCTCTGTCGGCTCTGCGAGGTGATCCTCGTGGCGTGTGAGTTGGAGGAAGACGTCTTCCAATGTCATGGATATGGTGCGGAGTTCGAGCAAGCCCCAGTTGGATGAGACCACCAGACGCGCGATCTCATCCCGCAGATCACGGCCTAGCTCACATTCGAGGAGGAAGCTCCCTCCTGCCTGTCCCGGCAGCACATTGAGGATGCCTGGGATCGCGCGAAGTTTCATGTCGCAGTCCGGGGGGACGGTCTTGAGCGTGATGGAAACCTTCTCTGATTGACGTAATCGGGCCGACAATTGTTCGGGGGTGTCCTCTGCGACGATGCGCCCCTTGTTGATAATGACGACTCGCTGGCAGACTGCGGTCGCCTCCGGGAGAATGTGCGTGCTGAGGATCACGGAATGGGAACCGGCCAGGCTCTTGATGAGCTCCCGGATCTCGATGATCTGCTTTGGGTCGAGCCCGACCGTCGGTTCGTCGAGGATCAGGACTGGGGGATCATGGAGCAACGCCTGCGCCAGCCCCACGCGCTGGCGGTATCCGCGCGAGAGGTTTCCGATCAGCCGATGACGCACTGAGCCCAGCTCAAGCTTGCCGATGGCTTGGTCGAGCCCTGCCGTGAGGTTCTGCCCCGTCATGCCACGGAGACGGCCGACGAAGGTTAGATATTCAGTGACGGTGAGCTCCTGATAGACGGGCGGTGTCTCCGGCAGATAGCCGATCTGCCGCTTTACTTCCAGTGGCTGATCCGTGCAATCAAATCCCGCGACACGCGCGTGGCCTTCAGTCGCCGGCATAAAGCACGTCAAGATCCGCATCGTGGTCGTCTTGCCTGCCCCATTGGGACCGAGAAATGCCAACACCTCTCCCTTGGCCACCGAAAAGGTGACGTGATCGATTGCCGTATGATGGCCGTACCGCTTGGTAATGTTGTGAACGTCGATCACGAAAGTGATATCGGTGCGAACAACTGTGGAGACTGGAGTGGTCTCGCTCTCAAACCAACAACCTTAGCATCAACCACCGGGATCTTACTCACAACCTCCGAAGCAGTCAATACGGCCATGTGGATTAAGAGTGACAGGTGACTCCATCACGTTGAGTGATCGTACGAACGCGTTCGTCGTAAAGGAAGAGTTCTTCGCCGTTCCGGATGACTCATTCAGGAGTCTCCATCTCATCATTAGAGTACGTGTCAACTTCAGGTGTTGAATTTCGATCCCATCTCATTTATATCTGGACCCCGAGGGAGCAGACCACTTTCGGTTTTGTGTAGGGTGACTCTCCTCATGGATCCACCGGGTTTTCTATACGGAGGTGGGGGAGACAGGTACTCCCGTCGGTGTTGTTGAAAGCCCATACCTTTCATACTCTGATCTCCACTCGTCCTAAGAAGTGAACGATTCCAGTAGAGGGAGGCGGCTCATAGCATGAACACCTACTCTCATCGCACTCGGCTCTCAACCTCAAGTTCTTTTGCGCTCCTCTTTTGCCTCTCCCTGGGGGCCTGCTCATGGGTTCCTAAGGGGGATGTGCAACTTGACGTCGGTATCAAGGATCGAGGGGTGGCGTCCTGGTATGGTGCGCAGTTCCACGGCAGGAAGGCGGCGAACGGTGAATTGTTCGACATGGAAGCTCTGACCGCGGCACATCGGACCATGCCTCTGGGGAGCGTTGTCCGTGTCACCAACCTCATCAACGGCAAACATATCTATGTGCGGATTACCGACCGAGGTCCCTATGAGAAAGGGCGAATCCTTGATCTTTCCCGCCGAGCAGCGATGCAATTGGGCATGGAGCGTGAGGGATTGACGTATGTGCAGATTGAGATCGTCGGTGAGCGCCGTCCGGAGTTCAGGTGGCTTGTAGAGACCGTTACTGGACGAACGGCCTCGGTGTCTGCGGATGCCAGGCCATGGGCTGACCGGACTTCATCCGGCATGACTGCTCATGCTCGAAACCTTCAGGGTGACCTCTGGGTAGCCAGGCGTAATCGCTGGGCTCTGGCGATGCTCGCTGTCGATCATTCAGTGGAACCTTCGGTTGCTGCGTTAGTGCTTGCCTAACTCCACCGACGTGGATGTCGTCCAGGTTGACAGTGCGCAAAGGTCTCTACTAGACTGCCTGTTCTCATTATCAAACGATAAAGTGTTTGTTCACCGAAGGGGGAGGCACAGATCGATGGCTAAAAAGCGGGCAGCGGAGCCGGAAGAAGCGAAGCTCAAGAAGAAGATTGCCGCCAAGCTCACCGACCACAAGAATTCGCAAGGAGACACCGCAATCAGATCACTGAAGAAGCGATTGAAAAGGGAGCAACGGAAGAGGCGGGCTGTGGCACAACGGAAGAAGCAAGCGGCAGGAAGTAAGGCAGAGGCGGCCACCGCATAAAGCTTGGGTATTCGGTCAGAATAGTTGCAGCTGGTAGTTCTTCTATGGAGCAAGATCAAAAATCTTCATCACCGGGTATGAATCCCCTAGGACATCACGCCAGTGAGGATCCCGTCAGAGACGTCGCGGCTGATTCGATACAAGTGGACCAGATCCCCGCTGATCAAGAGGCTGTTGCCCTTGAGGAAGAGCAGATCAAAGATGAGATCGATATCCAAATCGATCTCCTCAATGATCCTGATTGGGTCGTCCGTCGAGAGGCCGTCATCACGCTCGGCGAGATGGGCGATGAACGATGTGTGGAGCCATTGGCCCGCGCGTTGCGCGATGGGGATTGGCAGGTCCGAGAAGTTGCGATCGAGGCGATGGGGCAGGTGGGCTCTCCCGCTGTTGAAACGCTCCTTAAACTGTTGCGCGACTGGGAAGTGCGTAAGTATGCCATTTTGGCGCTTGGGAAAATTCGCGATGAGCGGGTGCTCGATCCCTTGATGCTCCAACTTCGGAACGATGAGTTTAAGGATGATGCCATTCATGCCTTGGTGGAGCTCGGTGAGCCTGCGGTCGAGAAGTTGATCGTGGCGCTTCGAGACAAGGATGAAAACGTTCGGAAGAGCGCGGTGCTGGCTTTGGGGAGGATCAAGAACAGCGATGCCATCACGCCGCTCATCACCATGCTCGGTGATCAAGACTGGTTCACTCGGCTAACGGCGGCTGCTGCCTTAGAGTCGATCGGCGACGAACGGGGGCGTGAGGCCATCAAACCATTGCTCAAGGACCCGGACATGGTCGTGAAGATGCGCGTCGAGCGTATCCTTGCGAAGTGGAAGAAGTCGTCTTCTTCTCAGCCGACCAACGCCTGAGTTACTGGCTCAGGAGTTGATCCATCCTCACCTGAAGCTCATCTAACTTCTTCAGCGTAACCGCCTTCCCCATGGCAAGTTCCAGCTTCACTTCTTGGAGTGACCCAGCCAGATCTCGTAGGGCCTTCGTCATGGAATCGGCTTTGGCTCCCTTGGTGAGGGCTTCCACGGTATCGATGGCTTGCGCTAGCTCCTTTGCTGCGTCGCCATACTGTCGCTCGACCATGTGGGCCTTGGTCTGGACCAATCTGGACTTGGCCTCCACGAGTCCCTGACGACGGCGGAGATCGCGCTCAATCCCGAGCGTGGTGTCCAACACATTTCTGGATACATCTTTTAAGGATTGCTGCAGCTCGGCGACGGTTCGCTGCAGTGTGCCGACTGGTCGTTGCCCCATATAATAACCCGCCCCGAAAGCGCCGACGAGCAGCAGGAGCACCGTGAGAAATTTCACCATAATAGGTTCCTCGTTAACGGCGACGTGTTCCTGACGTCAGTTGCATGATCTGTTGCAGGAGGCTCTGTGCCGACGCGATGCGCACCGCCTCATCGGAGTCTTGGAGCCCTTGGACCAGGACCGGGACGGCCTCGGCGCGGCTCTTTCGTAATGCTTTAGCAGCCATCAGTCGAGGGAGCGGTTGCTGGTCTTGGAGGAGCGCGTGCAGGAGCGTCAGGGCTTGCTTGTCCGAGGAGGCACTCAGTGCTTGTGCCGCTGCACCGCGAATGGAAGGGTCCTTGTGTCGCGCGAGATCGGTTGCAATAGCCAAGGCCGAGACATCGCCGAGGCGGAGCAACCCTTCAGCGGCGCTGGCACGGACGTGAGGATTGGGGTCCCGGGTGAGCGCCAGCAGGAGGGGCCGGTTCTCCTTGATGCCGAGTCGTCCTAAACTTGCGGCGGCCACGCCGCGCACCATCCCCATTTCGTCCCCGATGGCATGTGTCAACGGAGCGACGCCGTTTGGAGATCCGAATTCTCCCAATGCTCCTGCGGCGAAGGCTCGCACGGATGGATCAGGATCATACACCGCTTGGGACAGGACTGCCAGGCTGCTGGGGTGCTTGAGGCGTCCCAGCGCCCCGAGCGCCGCCATTCTCGATTCTGCATCTGGTAAGGTCGCGGCGCTCTTGATATCGTTCATCTTCTCGGAGAGGCCCAGTTTGACCAACGCTGCGTAGGCGAAGACGGCTTCAGGTCCGTCTTCGGTGCGGGCGACATCGAGGAGCCGTTGTCGAACATCGCTCGCCTTCGCATCACCCAACGCCGCCATGGCGGCAATACGGACGGTCGGCATCTCATCTCTCAATGCGCGACGCAAGGCACCGGATTTTGCCGCGAGTCCGGCTTTTCCGATCGCTTCTGCTGCTCGTGCCCGTACGACCACCGAGATATCCAGTAACCCATCTTCCAACAAAGCGGCGGTTTCCGGGAGGCCTAACTCAGCCAGAGCCGAGTAAGCAGCGATGCGAACATGTTCGTGGCGGTCTCGGACGTGGCTGGTGATCACACCAAGCGCCAAGGGACGGAGGAGGGAGTAATCATGGGAGTTCCCCGTCTGGCTCAACTTTGCGTAGATTGTCAGTGCATCGTCTGTTCGTCCCAGCCGGACATAACTCAGCAAGGCCAGCCGGAGGAATGATTTTGAGGGAGTTGCGTCGGGAGGCAGCTCTCTGAACAAACTGGCCACCGCCGGGAAATCACCGGCCTTGAACAAAGCTGCAGCCTTGGACTCAAGCTTTGAAGAGGATTCTGGAGCTGCAGCATGGAGCACCGTTGGAACGATGAGGCTCAGCACGAGCGTCCCCCATACCAACAGGCTGGGTATTCCGTTGTTCCGCGATTGCTCCAGGGGACGCCGGTTCCTTGCGTCGAACCAAACTACCATGTCGTCGGCATGCGCACCGTCGCGGGACGGTACATGAGAGTGACATAATCTTTGAGCATGCGCGTGGTGCAGAACTGAGGGGCGACGGTGCGTATGCATTCTTTGACCATTTGGAGCCATCCGCGCGGAATACCGTCTCGATCGCGCTGGTAGAACAGCGGGACGACCTCTTGTTCCAGCACGCGATAAAGCTCCTCCACATCGTGATGATCTTGAGCCGGCGCTTCGACCGGCTCGGTGAGCGGTAGGATTCCCCACCCGTTGGCCCCATTGTATCCCTCGACCCACCATCCATCCAGGACGCTGAGATTCAGGACGCCGTTGAGCGCCGCTTTCATGCCGCTGGTACCGCTGGCCTCCATGGGGAAGCGAGGGGTATTCAACCAAATGTCGACGCCTTGAACGAGATATTTCGCCATATGCATCTCGTAGTCTTCAAGGAAGGCGATGTGGCCTCCCAGCTTGTGATCATGGCAGAAGTTCAACACTTCATGAATGAAGTACCGACCCGGTTCATCGGCCGGATGGGCTTTGCCGGCAAAGATCAGTTGAACCGGACGCCATCGATCTTGAAGAATGATCTTCAATCGTTCCAAGTCTCGAAAGAGCAGCGTGGCCCGCTTGTAGGTGGCGAACCGTCGCCCGAACCCGATCGTCAACGCTTCGGGGTCGAGGAGGGTTCCCCGTGTGATCACTTGCGAAGGTTGGAGATGCCCCTGCATCCACCCGTTTCTGGCTCGTTCACGGATGAATCCCATCAGTTTGCGCTTCATCGTCTGTCGAACGGCCCACAATTCATGGTCAGGGACATCCATCACGCGCTGCCACATGGCCGGATCATCACAGGCCTGGGTCCAAGTTGGGCTGAGGGACTTGCCATACAAGTGGTGCAGTTCCGGTGAGATCCATGTCGGCGCATGAATGCCGTTGGTTATACTCCGGATAGGAATCTGGTCGGTTGGCAATCCCGGCCAAAAGTGCTGCCACATCTCTCGCGTTACACGGCCATGCTCTCGGCTCACGCCGTTGACGTGGGCCGACAGACGCATCACGAGCGCGGTCATGTTGAAGCCGTGCTCGCCTGATTCGGGAGTTTCGCCGAGGCGGAGAAACTCGTCGCGCGAGAGGGCCAGTTGCTCCCAGTAGCCGGCAAAGTATCGATCCATCAAATGGTGTGGGAAGACGTCATGTCCGGCCGGCACGGGCGTGTGCGTCGTGAAGACGGTGCTCTGACGGACAAGCTCGCAAGCCTCTGCATGGGATGAGCCGTTTTGAACCAGCTCCCGCACCCGTTCCAATGTGAGGAAGGCCGAGTGACCTTCGTTGGCATGCCAGACCGACGGCGAGATGCCGAGCGCGCGCAACATCCGGACGCCACCGATACCCAGTAGGATTTCCTGGCAGACCCGCATTTCTTGATCCCCGCCGTAGAGACGGGCGGAGAGGGCTCGGTCTTCCGGGCTGTTTTCCGGCACATCCGTATCGATAAGATACAGCGTGATGCGGCCCACCAGCACCTTCCAGACTGCCGCAGTCACACGACGACCACCCATCTCGACGGCAAACCGGCAGGGTTCTCCCGATGGAGTGAGCGCCAGATGAATAGGAGACTCGTCACGGTTGAACGGAGCATAGGCTGCCTCTTGCCAGCCTTCAGGGGTGATGCGTTGCCGGAAATAGCCTTGCGGGTACATGAACCCGACACCGACCAGGGGGATCCCAAGGTCGCTTGCCTCTTTGCAATGGTCTCCGGCCAAGATGCCGAGCCCACCACTGTAGATCGGCACAGAAGCATGTAACCCGAATTCAGCCGAAAAGTAGGCGATGGTCGTCTTTGTTAGGTCGGCATGGTGCGTTCCCACCCAACTCTTCTTGTTGGCCAGATATTCATCGAACAATCGAAACACGGCCGAATATTGACGGAGAAACGAGGGATCTTCAGCTAAACGTGTCAACTGGTCGGGTTTGACGTCGGCCAGCAGTTTGACCGGGTTGTGGTGTGTGAGGAACCAAAGAGTCGGATCGATGGTTTCAAAGAGTTGACGCGCTTCCAGCGTCCAACTCCACCAGAGATTTTGCGCCAGTTCGGGTAAACGGCTCAAATTTTGTGGGAGAGAACTGTTCGTGCCATTCGGAAAATCCACAAGCGCTCCTTTAGTCAAGATAACGAGTCGAATACCGACAATGACGGGCGATCACTGGTGGGTTAGGCGTGCCCGGCCTTGTGCCATGAGGCCCATTCCTTGGAGAATGCCACGGCGGCATAGCGTTCGCCAAGGATTTTTGCGACTTGGTTGAGCAGTTTGGTGAGTTGCTGCAGCTCGGACGGTGTGAGATCCTCACGGAACCGTGGGTGAAGTCCCCATCGGGTTTCGACTTCCTCGCCCGATACGCTCGACATCAAGCTGACCAGCTTAATCTCCTGCCCGGTGGATTTCTTGAGATCGGTCGTGGCCCCGGCAGGCATTGGGACAGACTGTGATGTTTCCTGGGAGGGCGGAGCCTGTCCTTGTAGGACTGCACTGAGGGCCGGCACGACTGCGCTGGCACAGAGCGTTGCTGCTGAACTGAGCTGTGCATTGCCGGGCGCTCCGAGCACCTCGGCCACTCTCTCGCCGAAGTCGTGGAACATCTCATTCTTCATCTTAGACTCTTCCGTGATCAGGAACTTGTATTTTTCATAGGTCTGGCGGCTCTCTGCTACGGTCGTGCCGATCGTCATGACGATTTCCATCTGATCGGTATTGTTTCCAAATGCAGGCTCCAGCGCTCGCTTCATCTGTTGCGTCACGGCGTCCTCCAGACCGTTCATAAACTCCATCTGGTCTTTCAAAGGAATGTGCAGAGCTACGAGTCGATCCGTGAGGTTGAACATGATCTTAAGGAATTCGAGGTAGATGCCCCACTCATCCTGGCGCTTGAGCTTCAGCGCTTGCTCGGGGGCATTGCGCTTCATCATCGTGACCGACTCGCCCGACACGGCGAGCATCAGTTCGGCGAGCTGGCGAAGGCGTTCCTTGTATTCAGTCGTGGCAGTGGCCATAGGTCGTTCGATCAGCGGCAAATTATAACGGAGACCGGCGGGGCATTCAAAGGGCGGAGAATTAATTATGGAAGATCCACCTTAGCGCAAATCCTTTCGTTTCCCAGGGGTACCCTGCTTCCGTGTTGCCGTTGCCCAACCCTTCGGATAGAGTGAGCACCGCAGGTCAGAGGGTTTCTCAAAATGGAATATAGCTCGGTGCGGGATAGGGAGTCGGAACCTCGTGTTAAAGTTTTGCCGCGTGATGAGGCGCGGGAACACCTGCTTGCGATCGCGGACCTTATTGCCAAGGTCATGGATACGACGATCAGGATTCCAGGGACGTCCTGGTACATGGGGTTGGATCCACTGTTGGGGCTCATTCCAGGGATCGGCGACACACTGGCCAATCTCATCGGCACGGTCATTCTTGGATTGGGGACACGCTTGCAGGTTCCCAGGGTCGTGCTGGCCCGTATGAGCCTCAATCTCCTGATCAATGGAACGGTCGGCGCAGTTCCGATTTTCGGAGATCTTTTCTCGGTCTGGTTTCGGAGTCATTCCAGAAATGCTGCGCTGCTTCGCGACGCGGCTATGAAGCCGGATCGTGAGACTCATGCTGATTGGTTCTACGTGGGCGGAATCATCGGGGGAACGGTAGCCCTCTTGTTGCTGATGATCGCCGTCATAATCTGGCTGATTTACAAGCTGTGGGCAATGGTCCAGGCTTGACCTATCGCACGTCTCGACTTGCTTGTCATTTGTTGTCGGACGGCGTACAGTTGCCATTATTGTTTAAGATTAGAGCTTGTATTCAGCAGGGCAGCATATGGATGAACAGCAGTTACTTGAGCGTATTGTGGTGAACCCTCAAATCTTTGGTGGCAAGCCGATTATTCGAGGTATGCGAATCGCTGTCGAGCATGTTCTCGGTATGTTAGCGGCCGGAGATACACCTGAGACGATTGTGAAGGAGTATCCTTTCTTGGAGCGAGAGGATATTCAGGCGTGCCTTCTGTTTGCTCATCGTTCGCTGAGCGGTGAGCACGTGTATGATCGGATGCCCCTGACCAAATCTGCATGAAGTTTCTTCTCGATGTCTGCTGCTCTTCGCACTCGCTTCGTCGCCTATTGGTCGAAGGCGGTCACGATGTCAGACTCGTGAGTGAAACCGACCCTCGTGCTTCGGACGAGACAGTGTTAGCCATGGCATACGAGGGAGGCAGCATAGTCATCACGGAAGACAAAGATTTTGGTGAGTTGATTGCCGTCCAGCGCCGTCCGCACTCTGGTATCATTCGCTTCCTCGAATTGTCAGTCTCAGAACAAGTCGCGGCTATGCAAGAAGTCCTGAATCGCTATAGAAATGAGTTAGAGTCTGGAGCCGTGATGGTCGTGACCCGTGGCCGTATTCGGATTCGCCCCAGGATGTAAGTGGGGATCGACGCCGTCCTGATATAGTGCTGGTCGTCAATTTCTTTATCTTTCCAGAGACCTGTGGAACGAGAAGTTAAAACCTATGTGCTGAAACGGCCGACTGAGGAGGCTGTCCCGCGGAAGTTGTCGATCAACTATGCGGCGGCGCTGAATCCTCAACAGTTGGCTGCGGCGACGGCGGGCGATGGCCCGTCGCTGGTCATTGCCGGCGCGGGAAGCGGTAAGACACGAACGTTGGTCTATCGCGTGGCCTACCTGATCGACTCCGGCGTAGACCCTTCGAACATCCTCTTGCTGACCTTCACGCGGAAGTCAGCACAAGAGATGCTGGAACGGGCCGGTGATCTGATCGGGACGAGTAGCCAGCGAGTCTGTGGCGGGACATTCCATTCCGTGGCGAATCTGCTCCTGCGCCGATATGGCCGATCGATCGGCATCGAGCCTGGGTTCACGATTTTAGATCGGGGTGATGCAGAAGATTTGATCGCGCTCGTGCGGTCGCAGCTGGGTCTCAACGAAAAAGATAAGCGATTCCCCCGCAAGGGAACGATCATGGAAATGATCAGCAAGAGCGAGAATACGCTGCGGAGTCTCGATGAGATCATCCTGGAAGAGTTCGGCCATTTTGCCGATCACTCGGAGGACCTCGGACGGCTTCAAAAGGCGTATGAGGCGGCAAAGCGTCAAAAGCAGCTCTTGGACTACGACGATCTATTGGTGATGTTGCGACAACTGCTGTTGTTCGACGAAACGGCGCGCACGAACATTTCACGTCAATATCGCTACATCCTCGTGGACGAGTATCAAGATACGAATCGGCTGCAGGCGGAGGTCATCCGTCAACTAGCAGCGACGCATCAGAATGTGATGGTGGTGGGTGACGACTCGCAATCCATCTATGCGTTCCGTGGAGCGACGTTCAAAAACATCATGGAGTTCCCGCAGCTGTTCCCCGGCACGACGGTCTATAAGCTGGAAGAGAACTACCGTAGCACACAGCCGATCTTGAATCTCGCGAACTGCGTCATCGAGGAGGCGACGGAAAAGTATTCGAAGCGGCTTTTTACGAGGAAAATCGATGGGCCGTTGCCGTCGCTGGTCGAAGCGGCGGGGGAAAACGCACAGTCACGATTCATCGCACAGAAGATTCTTGAACTTCGCGAAGAGGGGGTGCCGCTGGATGAGGTGGCGGTCCTGTTTCGCTCGAGTTTCCATTCGTTTGACCTGGAAATTGAACTCTCACGCAAGGGGCTCCCCTTTCTTAAACGCGGGGGAGTGAAATTTATCGAGACCGCCCATGTCAAAGATCTGCTGGCGCATGTGCGCGTCATTTCGAATCCACTCGATACCGTCAGTTGGCACCGCGTCCTGATGTTGGTCGAAGGGGTGGGGCCGAAGAAGGCTCAGGATTTGCTCGCCGCCATTATGAAAACGGATCGACCGTACGATGTGTTGCGCGGGGTGAGCGGGCGGTCTGGGCCGGGACTCAAGAACTTAGCCAATACCTTGGAGAGTCTTGCTGGGGCGGATGATCGGCAACCTGAACATCAAGTAAGCCACATCTATGAGTATTACCTTCCGATCTTGAAAGACCAGTACGACGATTACCCGAAGCGCACAAGAGATCTTGACCATCTCCATACGATTGCCGAGGGGTATCATGGTATCGACGAGTTTCTGGCCGACTTGGCGCTGGAGCCGCCCGACGGCAGTGCGGTGGATGTGGAAGCGCCTGACCGCGATGATGAACGCATGGTGCTCTCGACGATTCACTCCGCGAAGGGATTAGAGTGGCAGTGCGTCTTTGTGATCTGGGTGGTCGATGGCCGGTTCCCGTCGGCCTATTCCTTTCTGACCGAAGACGAATTGGAAGAAGAGCGGAGGCTCTTCTACGTGGCGGTCACTCGAGCGAAGCGACATTTGTTTTTGACCTACCCCATCAATGTCTACGACAAGACCAGCGGGATGCTGCTGTCAAAGCCGTCACGGTTTCTGGACCATGTATCCTCGAACCTGATCGAGACGCTCGCGCTCGTGGAAGAAGGAGGGCGAGACGGGTGGGGGATGGCGCAGGATCCATATTTTTGATTGCCGTGTTTGCTCACCGTACATTCATGCCTTTTCCGATCTCTATCTGCCACTTTGCGACTCGGCTGGTCTTGGTGTGCTACTGGGTAGTGTGGGCGCAGCCCATAGAGACATCAGCTACCACTCGGAATGAAGCGGGTAGTGGAGAGCAGATGTGGGCGCGTCTGATCGAGGACGCTGAACGTTTCCAGCTGCCGACAAAGTTTCTGAAGGCGCTCCCGGCAGACTTTATCCAGGTGGAGTTTGATGATCTGCGGACGTACGCGGCGGAGTACCATCCCGGTGAGCATCGAATGGTGCTCGACCGGTCCTTATCATTCAATGCGGCGGGAAGAGGGCTTAAGCCACTGAGCAAGATGATGCCCAAGCAATTGGAAGTCCTGTATCATGAATTGTTTCATGCCTATCTGGATTACCTCGTGGTTATCGAGGCGCAACCCGATTCGGTCGATCGTCGGTCCGATGAATTATTACATTTTGCCAGAAGACAACAAGTGTGTCGGTATGGCGAAGTGCAGATCACGCCGATTCTTCAGCGTAAGGGAGAGACGGAATCGCGCTATTTGACTCAGACTGAGTCATGGGAAGCATTGAACGAAACGTGGGCGGTCTTCATTGGTTGGGCGGTCTGGAATCAGCTTGAAGCGCAGCGCGAGACCGACCAGTCAATATTTCAGGGTCAGCGGCAAGCCGGTCGCTGGATGCAACGATTCAAAACGGCTTTTGAGAGGGGAGAGTTTCGTGGTTATTATGTTCCAGAGGATCCGGACGAACGACGGCTGGCACAGAAAAGATACTTAGCGCAGCAATCTCAATTGAGTTTGGATGAAGCCGTGGTTTTGCTGGATCAAGTGCTTGGTTTCCAACGTAATTTTATCGAGCAACTGATGGCGTCGGTTAGATCATCGGAGGCGTCGCCCTGTTCTACCGTCGAAGGAAAACAGGATAAAAAGACAAGAGCCGAATTCTCCTCTTGACACGGAGGAAGTTCATCAATAGAATCCAGCATTTCGTAATCTAGCCTGTCCGAGCACACCAGTGGAATCAATCTTGAATGATTGAGGAGTAAAGCTGTGCACGGGTAGGCCTGCTTGTCTTTGTGGTAGGCAAGTCGAAGATAGCGTCAGGCGGGTGAGCAATAAATTTTCATCCACGTAGATTCATGACTCACTGCGGGCAGGTACCCAAGTGGCCAAAGGGGGCAGACTGTAAATCTGCTGGCTTATGTCTTCCAAGGTTCGAATCCTTGCCTGCCCACCATACCGAACTTGCTCGTGCCGGCGAGCTCGAGAGTGGGCGAGCCGGATAAGCACCTCAAGTGTTTTGAGGTTGGTTTGATTTCAAAAGGTCTGTGGGCGAGTTGGACGTATGCCTTATTTGGCTTGGCGCGAATCTGAATATAAGGGGACTGGAGAAATTTAGGCGGGCGTAGCTCAGTGGTAGAGTTCCAGCCTTCCAAGCTGGCTGTCGTGGGTTCAAATCCCATCGCCCGCTCCAAAAAAGATGGTGCTGGGGCGGTCATTGTGCTCTTGTTTGTGAGTGCGGGTATTCACGGGGATTTAATGGAGGAGCCTCGGGTTACAGATGGGGTATGACGTGTCGAATGCCCACGTAGCTCAGTTGGTAGAGCACGTCCTTGGTAAGGACGAGGTCACGCGTTCAATCCGCGTCGTGGGCTCCATGCCATGCTTGACTCGACCGGGAGTGAATGCCCTGTGGGCGAACGGATCAACTCCTCGAGTATGTGGGCTCTTGGATCTAAACAAGCTTGCTCGTGCTACCGCCTTCGGAATGGATGGCGGGGAAGAGTGCTGGCGGCGGTTCTAGAAAAGGAGTGACGTATGGCGAAGGCGAAATACGAGCGGAAGAAGCCGCACGTGAACATTGGGACGATCGGGCACGTGGACCACGGGAAGACGACGTTGACGGCGGCGTTGACGAAAGTGTGTGCGGACAAGGGGATGGCGAAATTCATCAGCTATGACGAAGTGGCGAAGGCGTCGGAGAGCCAAGGGCGCCGGGACGCGACCAAGATCATGACCATTGCCATCAGCCACGTGGAATATGAGACCGACAACCGGCACTATGCGCACGTGGATTGTCCGGGCCACGCCGACTACGTGAAGAACATGATTACCGGGGCGGCCCAGATGGACGGGGCGATTCTGGTGGTGAGTGCGGCGGACGGGCCGATGCCCCAGACGCGCGAGCATATTCTCTTGGCGCGGCAGGTCGGGGTGCCCTACATCGTCGTGTTCTTGAACAAGGCCGACAAAGTCGATGACAAAGAGCTCTTGGAGCTGGTGGAGTTGGAAGTGCGGGAGCTACTCTCGAAGTATGGGTTTCCCGGGGACAAGACCCCGATCATTCAAGGCAGTGCGCTCCAGGCCATGGAGGGCAATCAGGGCCCGTTGGGCGTGCCGGCCATCATGAAGCTATTGGAGGCCGTCGACACCTACATTCCCACGCCGCAGCGCCCGATCGACAAGCCGTTTCTCATGCCGATCGAAGACGTCTTCACCATCAGTGGACGGGGGACCGTGGTGACGGGGCGGTGTGAACGGGGGATCGTGAAGGTGGGCGATGAGATCGAGATTGTGGGGCTGCGGCCGACGCAGAGCACCGTGGTGACCGGCGTGGAGATGTTCCGCAAAGTGCTGGATGAGGGGCAAGCGGGGGACAACATCGGCGTCCTCCTCAGAGGGACGAAGAAAGAGGACGTGGAGCGGGGGATGGTGCTGTCGAAGCCGAAGAGCATCACGCCGCATACCAAGTTCAAGGCGGAGATCTATGTGTTGACGAAGGAAGAAGGGGGGCGGCATACGCCGTTCTTCAATGGGTATCGACCGCAGTTCTATTTCCGGACGACGGATGTGACGGGGGTGGTGCAGTTGAATCCGGGGGTGGAGATGGTGATGCCGGGGGACAACGTGAGTGTGACGGCGGAGTTGATCAGCCCGATCGCGATGGATCAGGGGTTACGGTTTGCCGTGCGCGAGGGCGGGAAGACGGTCGGCTCGGGGGTCGTCACGGAAATTCTGGCGTAACGAATCTGGCAGGCGAGAGGCTGGCTGGTGTGGAGGTGGCGGTGTTTGCCAGCGTGGGGGCCTGTGAGCTTGTATCGAGGAGAAAGAGATGCGTGAAATTATCGACATGGCCTGTACGCTCTGTAAACAGCGCAATTACTCGTCCATGAAGAACAAGAAGAACGATCCAGATCGGTTGGAGCGTAACAAGTTCTGCAAGTTCTGCCGAAAGCATACGCCTCATAAAGAAGTGAAATAACGTGCCGAGGTATCGAGGTTGAGCATTGAGTAAGTAATGGGGAGTGGAGTGTGAAGGCTCAGTGCTCGGCGCTAAATGGAGGGGCATGGTGTTAATGGCAGCACATCGGTCTCCAAAACCGAGAGTCTGGGTTCAAATCCTAGTGCCCCTGCCACCACAAGTTTGATCATGCCGTCGGTCTCATTCGCGCGGCTGACGGAGAAGCGTCAGTAAGAGGATGGTTGGCAATAGCGAGGGTGTGTATCGACTGCTGCGTTGAGAGGAAAGGGCTCCCCTGGATGGGGAATTCTTAATGTATTCAGAGTAGAGCTTGGAAATTGATCTAGAGAGACGGAGTTCAGATGTTTACACGAATGACTAGCACGATTCGATTGTTCATGACCGACGTGCGTGCGGAGCTGAAGAAGGTTTCATTTCCAAGTCGCGGGGAAACCGTTGGGTCGACGGCAGTGGTCATTGTTTTTTGTATCCTGATGTCTGTGTATTTGTCCGTCGTTGATTCATTCCTTTCATGGTTGGTCAGCAAACTCATTTGAACCGAGCGAGAAGAGACAGGCTCATTGGCAGTTCATCGAAGTCTGAGGGTGGTGCATGACAAAGAACTGGTACGTCATCCATACGTACGCGGGTTTTGAGGGACGTGTGAAGACCAGCCTTATGGAGCGGGCAAATCAGATGGGGCTTGTTGAAAAGGTTGGGCAGGTGCTCGTTCCGACAGAGGATGTGATCGAAATTAAGGATGGGAAACGACGGACTTCGCGACGAAAATTTTTCCCAGGCTATGTCCTGGTCGAGCTGGAGTCGCCGCTGGAGGATGAGACCTTGCAGATGATCAAGGAAACTCCAAAAGTGACCGGATTTGTAGGAGGGGGTACGGTTCCGATCCCGCTGACCAACGAAGAAGTGGAATCGTTGCTCAAGCAGGTTGATGCGGGCCAGGCGGAACCTCGGGAGCAGATTAAATTTATCAAAAGCGACAATGTTCGCATCATCGACGGCCCATTCCTTGGGTTCAACGGTGTGGTTGAAGAAGTTGATCAAGACCACAGTCGGTTGAAGGTGATGGTGAGTATCTTCGGGCGATCGACTCCGGTGGAATTAGGATTTTTACAGGTAGAACGGATTTAGGCCGATCGAGCACCGTCAGTTTGTGGTCGCGTGTGTCGACTACGCGCTGATTGCCGGTCGTGTAAGGAGAAAGAGAAACGTCATGGCGAAAGAAGTTTCGGCGCAGATCAAGTTGCAAATTCCGGCCGGCAAAGCCAATCCAGCCCCTCCTGTCGGGCCTTCGCTGGGTCAGCACGGCGTCAATATTATGGAATTTTGTAAGCAGTTTAATGCCAAGACTCAGAAGGAAGGCGACAGTATTATCCCCGTCGTCATCACCGTGTATAAAGATCGTACCTTCAGCTTCATCATGAAGACGCCTCCTGCGTCGGATCTCTTGAAAAAGGCTGCGGGGATCATTAAAGGCTCCGGTGTGCCGCAGAAGGATAAAGTGGGAGCCATTACGCGACAACAGTTGAATGAGATTGCGCGCAAGAAGATGGCCGATTTGAATGCGGCTGATGTCGAGGGAGCAGCCAAGATCATTGAAGGAACTGCCCGTAGTATGGGCGTCGTCATTCAGGGATAATTTTAGAGCGAAGGAGCGGCAGGCAATGGGGAAGAAAATGAATGCGGCAATCAAGAATGTAGAGCCGCGTGCGTATGGGTTGCGTGAAGCCGTTGAGACGGTTAAGAAATCGGCTTTTGTCAAGTTTGACGAATCGGTCGATCTTGCTCTCAGGTTGGGGATCGATCCGAAGCGTTCGGATCAATTGGTTCGAGGGACGGCCTCTCTTCCTCATGGGACAGGGAAAAAGGTTCGTGTTCTCGTGTTTGCGAAGGGTGAAAAGGAGCAGGAAGCGAGGCAGGCAGGAGCCGACTACGTCGGCGCGGATGATTTGATGGAGAAAATTAAGGGCGGATGGATGGAGTTCGACTGTGCAATCTCCACTCCGGACCTGATGGCGTCGGTCGGGAAACTTGGGAAGGTCCTGGGACCTCGGGGATTGATGCCGAATCCGAAGACCGGTACTGTGACCTTCGAGGTAGGAAAAGCGGTTTCGGATATCAGAAAGGGCCGAGTTGAGTTCAAGGTCGAAAAAGCTGGCATCGTGCATGTTCCGGTCGGGAAAGTGTCTTTTGAGCCGACGAAGCTGTACGACAATGCGTCTGCGATCATTGAGTCTGTCCTCAAGGCAAAGCCTGCCTCCTGCAAAGGGCGTTATCTCAAGAGTGCCACGATTTCGAGTACGATGGGTCCTGGTGTGCAGTTGGATACCGTCGCACTGGCGAAGCAATGGAGTTAATCGAACGACGTCTTTCGTTAGATGGCGGGTTAGATGATTTCGGGTTTCTCGATTGACGGTCGGCGATCGTTCGAAGAAGGAGAGCGATGAAGAAGGAAGAAAAGGTTACGGCAATAGCGGACTTGGCCGAAAGATTCGGTCGCGCGCGTCTAGCGATTCTGACGGAATGTGTCGGTCTTCCGGTCAATCAAGTGACCGAGTTGCGTAAACAGCTCCGTGGGGTCAAGGCGGAATATCGAGTCGTGAAGAATACCCTTGCCGCTCGTGCTGCCGAAGGAACGGCGTTGGCCGGACTCAAGGGGCATCTGAAGGGTCCGACCGGTGTCGTGATCGGATATGATGATCCCGTGTTACCGACCAAGGTTTTAAAGGATTTTATCGGTGCGGAGAAGCGAGAAGAAAAGATTCGGATGACGGCCGGAGTATTGGAGGGCAAGATCCTCCAGCCGGATGAGTTGGCAGCCGTCGCGACGCTACCGAAAAAAGAAGTGCTCGTGGCTATGTTGCTCTCGGCCATGCAGGGGCCGATTCGTGGAGTCGTTTACACATTGAACGCGGTCTTATCGAAGTTCGTACGAGTCATTGCAGCCATTCAGGATAAACGGAAAGGAGAAGGGGATATGCCAGCTACAGAGGGGAAGTTATCACAAGAGGAATTGATTAAGGCGATCGAAAGCATGAGCGTGCTTGATCTTGCCGAGCTCGTGAAGGGGTTAGAGAATCGGTTTGGTGTGACGGCGGCTGCGCCGGTCGCGATCGCTGCAGCACCGGTTGCAGGGGGTGGAGCTGCGGCCCCGGCTGAGGAAAAGACGGCGTTTGACGTGGTGCTCGCGTCCGCGCCGGCTGACAAGAAAATTCAAATCATTAAAGTCGTGCGAGAGCTGACGAGTCTCGGCCTCAAGGAAGCGAAGGATCTGGTGGAGGGTGCACCGAAGCCGATCAAGACCGGGGCGACCAAGGAAGAGGCAGACACGATGAAGAAAAAGCTCGAAGAAAGCGGTGCCAAAGTCGAAATCAAGTAACCAAGGAATTCGTCATAGTCGCCAGTTGTGTATTCGGAGTGATGGAGTCATGTGTCGGCTCTGTTGTCTGGTAACAGGGCTGGCGACTGCTGTTCACCGCTAACCGTGTGGAGGGGTAGGAATGTCCGAAACGACTCTGCGAGATTTCGTCGAGCGAAAAGATTTTTCTCGCATCCGAACGAACATCGATATTCCAGATCTGATCGAAATTCAGAAGCGTTCCTATGAAGAGTTTTTGCAACTTGAAGCCGAGCCTGAGCGTCGAAAAGATCATGGATTGCAGGCGGCGTTAGCCAGCGTCTTCCCCATACCGGACTATAATAATACCGCCATGCTCGAGTTCTCGAGCTACACGTTAGGGACGCCGAAGTACGATGAGCGCGAATGTTTAGAGCAGGGAATGACGTTCGCGGTTCCTCTTAAGTTGCGTGTTCGCCTGGTGGTATTTGACAAGGAGGATAAGGGTCCTCGCAAGAAAGTGCTCGATGTGCGGGAGCAAGAAGTCTATGTCGGTGAATTGCCGCTCATGACTGAGCGAGGAACTTTTATCATCAACGGGACAGAGCGAGTGGTTGTCAGTCAGCTGCATCGATCGCCGGGTGCGTCCTTTACGCATGATAAAGGTAGGACCCATGCGAGCGGGAAGGTCTTATATTCTGCGCGAATCATTCCGTATCGAGGCTCATGGCTCGATTTCGAGTTCGATGCGAGGGATATTCTCTACGTCCGCATCGATCGTCGACGAAAGATGCAGGCCACCATCTTGCTGAAGGCGTTTGCATTCTCGAGCGACGACTTGCTCAAGATGTACTACCCGGTCGAAGAGATTCGGGTATCGAAAGGCAAGATGTTTCGTAAGCTTGATCCCGAGATCCACCATGGCCTTCGATGCTCGGTCGAGGTGACGGACAAAAATAGCAAGGAACCATTGGTGCGGGAAGGTGCCAGGCTGACGAAGGGAGTTATTGCCAAGCTCAAGGCGTCGGGGGTGAAGGAAATTCCCATGCTTCCCACTGAATTGGTGGGGCGCGCCATTTTGACGGAATTGCTGGATTCGAAGAATGAAAAGCTCACAGAGAAAAATCAGCGATTAACGCCCGAGATTGTCGAGCAAATCGCCGAGAGCGATGTTGAGGAGTTCAAAGTTATTTATCTGGACATGGCCACTGCGACGCCGGTCATCCTTGATACCTTGGAGATGGAGAAGATCGGCTCAAAGGAAGAAGCGATGGTTGAAATCTATCGTCGCCTCCGTCCTGGTGAAACACCGTCGGTCGACACAGCTCGGGCGTTATTTGATAATTTGTTCTTGAACTCCAAGCGGTACGATTTGTCCCCGGTCGGCCGTCTCAAGCTCAATAAGAAGCTCGGATTAGACCTGCCTCTTGAGCAGCGGACCTTGACGGCCCAGGACATTGTGGAAGTCATTCGCTATCTGGTCAATCTCAAGGTCGGGAAGGGCGAAATCGACGATATCGACCACTTGGGAAATCGCCGTGTCCGATCCGTGGGAGAATTGCTAGAGAATCAATTCCGGCTGGGGCTGGTGCGGATGGAGCGAAGTATCAAGGAGCGCATGAATCTCCTCGATATGGAAACGGTACTCCCACACGACCTGATCAACGCCAAACCGGTTGTGGCGGCAGTGAAGGAGTTCTTCAGCAGTAGTCAGCTTTCTCAGTTTATGGACCAAACGAATCCGCTGGCTGAAATCACGCACAAGCGTCGACTTTCAGCGTTGGGCCCAGGCGGGCTCACGCGAGAACGGGCCGGGTTCGAAGTTCGGGACGTCCATCCCTCTCACTATAGCCGTATCTGTCCCATTGAGACGCCTGAAGGTCCCAACATCGGGTTGATCACGTCGTTAGCGACGTATGCACGTATCAATCAGTTTGGGTTCATTGAAGCGCCCTACCGCAAGGTCGCGAAGGGGCGAGTCACGGACGAAATTGAATTTCTTTCGGCAATTGAGGGCGACAAATACATCATCGCGCAGGCCAACTCGAAGCTCGATGGGTCTGGCAAACTAGTATCGGAAACGGTTTCGTGTCGGCATGGCGGAGACTTTGTACTGGCGGCTCCGGATCGGATTGAATACATGGACGTCTCGCCAAAGCAAGTCGTCAGCGTCGCGACCGCTCTCGTGCCGTTCTTAGAGCATGACGATGCCAATCGCGCGCTGATGGGTTCCAATATGCAGCGTCAGGCCGTTCCATTATTGACTTCCGAATCACCTTTGGTCGGGACCGGAATGGAAGCCGTGGTGGCTCGAGACTCGGGATATGTGATTCAGGCACGCCGATCCGGGGTTGTCGAAAGCGTCGATGCGACTCGGATTGTGGTGCGGGCCGATTCGAAAGACGGCAAGAAGGGAAAGGATTCCGGGCTCGATGTGTACGATCTGATCAAGTTTCAACGATCGAATCAGAACACATGTATCACGCAGACTCCCGTGGTTCGGATAGGCCAGCCGGTCAAGAAAGGGCAAGTGCTTGGCGACGGGCCGGCTATTGATCATGGGGAATTAGCGCTGGGTAAAAATGTGCTTGTGGCGTTTATGCCATGGGGTGGCTACAACTTCGAAGACGCTATCTTGCTCAGTGAAAAATTGGTTCGTGAAGATGCCTTCACCTCCATCCATATCGAGGAGTTTGAGGTAGAAGCTCGGGATACAAAGTTAGGCAAGGAAGATGTCACCCGGGATATTCCTAATGTCGGCGAAGAGGCGCTGCGGAATTTGGACGAGAGCGGCATTATCCGGATCGGCGCAGAAGTAAAGCCAGGCGACATTCTCGTCGGCAAAGTGACGCCTAAAGGTGAAACCCAATTGACTCCCGAAGAAAAACTGCTTCGGGCGATCTTTGGTGAAAAAGCCGGTGATGTGAAGGATACGTCCCTGACTGTCCCTCCTGGCGTCGAGGGCATTGTGGTCGACGTGAAAATCTTTTCACGTAAAGGGCTGGATAAGGACGAGCGTTCGAAGAGTATCGAGACCGATGACCAGATGAAGCTGCAGCGGGATCACCACGAAGAGCTGCGGATCATCGATGAAGAAAAGACGAAGAAGATACGGAAGTTGTTGCTCGGTAAGGTCGTGGGTCGGGATCTCATGGATCCGGAGAGCGGCGACGTCATTTTGAAGAAGAAGGGGAAGTTGACGGCGGAGATTCTCAGACGATTGCCTGACGACACCGTGCGTCACATCATCCTGAGCGATCCTGATGAGCAAAAGGAGCTGGAGGATGTCGAGCGGCGGGCGAAGGAGCAGATTGAGATCCTCCAGACCCTGTACGACGAGAAAGTTGGTCGCTTGAGGCGTGGGGATGAGCTGCCTCCGGGTGTCATCAAGCTCGTGAAGGTGTACATCGCCATGAAACGTAAGATCCAGGTCGGCGATAAGATGGCTGGTCGCCATGGAAATAAAGGTGTCGTGTCACGGGTCCTGCCGGAAGAGGATATGCCCTATCTGCCGGATGGAACACCGGTAGAAATCGTGCTGAATCCTCTCGGTGTGCCGTCACGTATGAACGTGGGGCAAATTTTGGAAACTCACCTCGGGTGGGCGGCGAAGGCGTTGGGCATCAAGGTCGCGAGCCCGGTGTTTGATGGTGCAGCAGAGAAGGAAATTAAGGACTTACTGAAGAAGGCCAAATTGCCCATGAGCGGGCAATCTCAGCTCATCGATGGCAAAACGGGTGAGACATTCGCTAGTCCGGTTACCGTAGGGTATATGTATGTCCTCAAGCTTCACCACCTCGTGGACGACAAGATCCACGCCCGTTCCATCGGTCCCTATTCTCTAGTGACGCAACAGCCGCTAGGGGGCAAGGCTCAATTTGGTGGGCAGCGCCTAGGGGAAATGGAAGTCTGGGCGCTCCAAGCGTATGGAGCCGCGTCCACCCTGCAGGAGTTTCTCACCGTCAAATCAGACGATGTGCCGGGGCGCTCGCGTATGTACGAAGCGATCGTCAAGGGTGAGCCGTTTCTTGAACCAGGGTTGCCGGAGTCGTTCAATGTGTTAGTCAAGGAACTGCAGAGCCTGGGTCTCGACGTAGAGTTGGTCAAGACGCAAGACTAACTGCTTGTGTGCCGGCGGAAGACCGGCATCAGAGGAGGTCATTACCTTGGAAGGCGTATATACATTGTTTGAAAAGCAGCGGGATTCGGTGTCGTTCGATTCCATGCGCATTCGCATTGCATCGCCTGAGAAAATCCGCTCATGGTCGTATGGCGAAGTGAAGAAGCCTGAAACGATCAATTATCGGTCATTCAAGCCAGAAAAAGATGGTCTCTTCTGTGCCAAGATTTTCGGTCCCACCAAGGACTGGGAGTGCAATTGTGGCAAGTACAAGCGCATGAAGCATCGGGGGATCGTCTGCGATAAGTGCGGAGTCGAAGTCATTCAATCGAAAGTGCGTCGTGAGCGTATGGGGCATATCGAACTGGCAGCACCCGTCGCTCATATTTGGTTTTTAAAGGGGGTTCCGAGTCGTATTGGGACGCTGCTCGACATGAGTCTCAAGCAGTTGGAAAAAATCCTCTACTTTGAAAGTTATGTCTGTGTAGATCCTGGTTCAACCGACCTTGCGGAAAAAGAGTTGGTGCCGGAGGATAAGCTGCGCACCCTCATTTCTGAATTTGGAGCGAGCGGATTCAAGGTCGGAATCGGCGCTGAGGCTATACGCGATCTGCTGAGAAAGATCGACATTCATGCGTTGTGGGATGATCTGCAAGTTAAGGCGAAGGCATCCACATCTGCTGCGATGAAGAAGAAATACGCAAAACGCCTTAAAGTGTTGGAGGCATTTCGTAAGTCTGGAAACAAGCCGGAATGGATGATCATGGATGTCATCCCGGTCCTTCCTCCGGAGTTGCGTCCCTTGGTCCCGCTTGATGGGGGACGGTTCGCCACATCCGATTTGAATGACCTCTATCGACGAGTGATCAATCGAAACAATCGTCTCAAGCGACTGATGGAGCTGAAGGCGCCAGGGGTTATCATCAGGAATGAGATGCGGATGCTCCAAGAGGCGGTCGATGCGCTGTTCGATAATGGTCGTCGTGGACGAGCGATTCGTGGTCCCAATAAACGCCCGCTGAAATCGCTGAGCGATATGTTGAAGGGGAAGCAAGGTCGGTTCCGGCAGAACCTATTAGGAAAACGAGTCGATTACTCCGGTCGTACCGTGATCGTCGTCGGTCCAGAGTTGCGCCTGCATCAGTGTGGTTTGCCTAAGAAAATGGCGTTGGAATTGTTCAAGCCGTTCATCTTCCACAAGCTGGAAGCCCGAGGAGCGGCCACAACCATCAAAAGTGCCAAACGGCTGGTTGAAAAGGAGCGGCCTGAAGTTTGGGATGTCCTGGACGAAGTGATTCGAGAACATCCCGTATTACTGAATCGTGCTCCGACACTGCACCGGTTGGGAATCCAGGCTTTTGACCCCGTTTTGGTGGAAGGCAAAGCGATTCGATTGCATCCGCTCGTCTGCGCCGCGTTCAATGCCGATTTTGACGGAGATCAGATGGCAGTGCACGTGCCATTATCGGTCGAGGCGCAGGTTGAAGCCCGAGTCCTGATGATGTCGATCAATAACATCCTCTCGCCGGCTAACGGCAAGCCGATCGCTGTGCCGTCGCAGGATATGGTGCTGGGATGTTATTGGCTGACCAAAGAGCGATTGGGAGCCAAGGGGGAGGGGAAAGTGTTCGGTTCTCCCGAAGAGGTTCGGATTGCCTTCGATGCACGAGAAGTGGAAGAGCACGCGAGGATCAAGGTGCGCATCGCGGGCGTTCTGGTGCAAACGACTGTGGGACGTGTGTTGTTGTCGGAGATCCTTCCTTCGGGCTTGCCCTTTGCGAATGCGAACAAGCTGATGACGAAGAAGGAGATGTCGAAGTTGATCGATGCTGTCTACCGTCAGACCGGCCATCGTGATACGGTCGAGTTCCTGGATAAGATCAAAGATCTTGGTTTCACGAATGCGACCAGAGCTGGTTTGTCGATCTGTATCGACAATATGCACATTCCGACCAAGAAGGAAGATTTTATCGGGAAGGCGCAGCGCGAAGTGAACGAGATCGAGAAGCAATATTCTGACGGCTTGATCACCAACGGAGAACGGTACAATAAGGTGATCGATATTTGGGCGCATGTCACCGAACAGGTCGCCAATGAGATGATGAAGGAGCTTGGGGCAGGGGGCGATCCGGCGAAAGCGGAATCGTTCAACCCGATCTTTATGATGGCCGATTCCGGCGCACGAGGTAGCTCACAGCAGATCCGACAGCTGGGGGGGATGCGTGGTCTGATGGCCAAGCCGTCCGGTGAAATCATTGAAACACCCATCACCGCCAATTTCCGTGAAGGGTTGACGGTGTTGCAGTATTTTATTTCGACTCACGGGGCCCGTAAGGGTCTCGCCGATACGGCATTGAAAACTGCTAACTCGGGGTATCTCACGAGGCGTTTGGTCGATATCGCTCAGGATGTCATTATTAATGAGATCGATTGTGGAACGCGTGACGGTATTCTTGTCAGCGCGTTGGTCGAAGGCGGTGAAATTATCCAGCCGATAGAGGAACGCGTGCTTGGTCGGTTGGCGGCAGAAGACATTCGTGATCCGGTGACGGGTGAGATCATCGTGTCGTGGAACGAAGAAATTAATGAGGACCTGACGAAATCGATCGTGGAAGCCGGGGTTGACCGTGTCAGGATCCGGTCCGTGCTGACCTGTCAATCGCCGCGCGGTGTGTGCCGTGCCTGTTACGGTCGAGATCTCGCGCGCGGACGGTTGGTTGAAAAAGGTGAGCCGGTTGGTGTCATTGCCGCGCAGTCCATTGGTGAGCCGGGTACGCAGTTGACGATGCGTACCTTCCACATCGGAGGTACGGCGAGTAAGGTCGTCGAGCAGACGGTGCTCGAGGCAAAGCATGCCGGACGAATCAAGTTTATGAGCTTCGACGCGAAAAAGAACGCAGATGTTCACAACGCAGGGATCGCGGTTCGAAACAAAGAAGGCGAGTGGGTTGTGATGAATCGCAATACGAAGATTGCGATTGTTGACGACAGTGGGCGAGAACGCGAGAAGTACCCGGTCGTGTACGGAGCCAAGATAAAAATCAAAGACGGCGATCCAGTCGTCGTTGGTCAGAAATTGGTCGAATGGGATCCGTATTCTCTTACGATCTTGACTGAAGTTGGCGGAAGAGTCGCCTACGGTGACATCGTTGAAGGTGTCACCATGAAAGACGAGTTCGATGAAGTGACTGGTTTGTCACGTAAGGTCATCATCGAGCATACTGGTCAGACGCTTCGGCCTCGAGTGTCTATTAAAGACGAGGGCGGAAAGACCGCCAAAGTTGCCGGCGGGTCGAACGCGGTTGCTCGGTACTTATTGCCAGTCGGCGCGCATATCTTCGTCGAAAAGGGCGCCACAGTGTTTCCAGGGGATGTGTTGGCTAAGATTCCTCGTGAAACGACGAAGACCAAAGATATCACCGGCGGTCTGCCGCGTGTGGTGGAGCTCTTCGAGGCACGGAAACCAAAAGAACAAGCCGTCATCACCGAAATCGACGGAGAAGTTTCATACGGCGGCTTCGTGAAGGGCCAACGCAAGGTGTTGGTCGATAATAAAATGGGTGACGTGAAAGAGTACTTTATTCCTAAGGGTAAGCACGTTAATGTGCATGAAGGTGATTGGGTGCGAGCTGGGGAGCCATTGATGGATGGATCGGCAAATCCTCATGACATCCTTGATGTGCTTGGGCCGAATGAATTGCAAAAGTATCTCGTTGATGAAGTGCAGGATGTATATCGATTGCAGGGTGTGTCGATTAATGACAAGCATATTGAAATCATCGTCAGACAAATGTTACGGAAAGTGCGGGTTGAAGACCCTGGCGATACGCAGTTTTTACCTGGCAGCCAAGTGAGCAAGAGTGTCTTTGAAAAAGAAAATGAACGAGTTCTTGAGAAGGATGGAACTCCGGCTCTCGGTAAGCCAGTTTTGCTTGGTATCACGAAGGCCGCGCTGACTACCGACAGCTTTATTTCGGCGGCCTCCTTCCAGGAGACGACACGTGTTCTCACGGAGGCGGCGATCAACGGTCGTGAAGATGATCTGTTGGGGTTGAAAGAAAATGTTATCGTGGGTCGCCTGATTCCAGCTGGATCGGGATTCGAAGAGTATCGTGACACATTTGTCATTAGCGAAAAACCGGAAGCTGTGCCGGTGGGTGTAGGTCCTGCTGGAACTTCTGCCACATCAGATGCTACGGCCCAAGCAACCACTGGAGAAGCAGCTCGATCCTGACAAAAGGTATCTTCTCCACTTGACAGTCGCATGGTTGATCATTATAATCCTGCGGCTTTGGGCTTGCTTGTAAGTGATTTAAGTTTTTTGAAGAAGGTTTAAACAGATGCCGACGATTAATCAGCTGGTTCGAAAAGGGCGAGTTTTTGTGAAGGCAAAAACCAAGAGCCCGGCTCTGAAGTCTTGCCCGCAAAAAAGAGGTGTTTGTCTGAGGGTCTACACCACAACGCCCAAAAAACCAAATTCGGCTTTGCGAAAAGTTGCTCGTGTGCGTCTCACGAACGGGATGGAGGTCACGACCTACATCCCAGGGGTGGGCCATAATCTCCAGGAGCATTCAATTGTCCTCGTGCGCGGAGGGCGCGTTAAAGACCTTCCTGGTGTACGATACCATTTGGTTCGTGGGGCGCTGGATGCGGTAGGTGTGGCGGACAGAAAGCAAAGCCGCTCAAAGTACGGTGCGAAACGGCCTAAATAATAAATGGGTAGGCGGACTGGTTCCCTGATTCTAACCAAGATTCATCAATAGTAGGAAATTATGCCACGCAGTAGATTTTTGGGCCAACGGGAAGTGCTTCCGGATGTGCGATATCGTGACAAGCTGGTTGGGAAATTCATTAATACCTTGATGATCAATGGGAAGAAAAGCACTACTGAGCGCATCTGTTACGGGGCGTTCGATGCTATTCAGGAAAAGACCGGCGGTGATCCGCTCAAAGTGTTCAAGACCGCAGTCGACAACGTGAAGCCGATCGTTGAGGTTAAATCTCGTCGTGTTGGTGGAGCTTCTTATCAGGTTCCTGTCGAAATCAGGCCGGCGCGTCGAGTTTCGTTGGCGCTTCGTTGGTTGTCGCAGTTTGCGCGTACGCGCGCTGGTAAGAGTATGCGAGAGAAACTCGCAGCCGAATTGTTGGATGCATCGAACAATACCGGGGCTGCGGTGAAAAAGCGGGAAGACGTACATCGGATGGCAGAGGCGAATAAGGCATTCGCTCATTATCGCTGGTAGCGTCGTTCTGTGCTGCAGTCGGGCCGTGCTGCGATCGCAGGCTTGAGTGCTTCAATATCGCAGCAGTGTGGTGCGGCTTGATCTGCGGCACAACTGTTTTTAGGGGAGTAAAGTGGCGCGTCAAACATCGCTAGAACGTACTAGAAACATCGGCATCATGGCTCATATTGATGCGGGGAAGACTACGACGACCGAGCGTATTCTCTACTACACCGGCATGACTCATAAATTGGGTGAGGTTCATGAAGGTGCAGCGACCATGGATTGGATGGAGCAGGAGCGAGAGCGTGGGATTACGATTACGTCTGCCGCGACGACCTGTTTTTGGCGTGACTATCGCATCAATATCATTGACACTCCTGGCCATGTTGACTTCACGATTGAAGTCGAGCGGTCACTGCGCGTGCTTGATGGGGCGGTGGCAGCCTTCGATTCTGTGCAGGGGGTTGAGCCTCAGTCTGAAACGGTTTGGCGGCAGGCGGATAAGTATCATGTTCCGCGCATTGCCTTCATGAATAAGATGGATCGGGTAGGGGCTGATTTTTATGGAAGTGTTCAATCGATCATTGATCGCCTCGGTGCCAAACCTGTCCCGATCCAAATTCCGATCGGCCGGGAAGCCGAGTTTCGTGGGACAATCGATCTCGTTAGGATGAAAGGGTATTTCTACGACGACGAGACGTTGGGCGCTAAGTATAAGGTGGATGAGATTCCTTCTGATTTGCTCGCGCAGGCAACGGAATATCGAGAAAAAATGCTCGACGCGGTTGCGGAGTTTGACGACCAAGTGATGGAAAAGTATCTGAATGGCCATCCATTGACAGAGGAAGAAGTGATGCGCGCAATCCGTGCCGCGACCATTTCGATGAAAATCACACCGGTCCTCTGTGGTTCTGCCTTTAAGAACAAGGGAGTGCAGCAGCTTTTGGATGGCGTAGTGGATTACCTGCCGTCGCCTCTTGATATCCCTCCGGTGAAAGGGGTTGAGCCGAACAGCGGTAAAGAGGTTGAGCGGAAGTCGGATGACGCTGAGCCTTTTGCGGCGCTCGCATTCAAGATCATGTCGGATCCGTTTGCTGGTCAATTAACATACTTCCGTGTTTATTCGGGCACGCTCAAGACGGGCACCCCGGTTCTGAATGTGACGAAGGGGACCAAGGACCGCATCGGGCGTCTCCTTAAGATGCATGCGAACAAGCGCGAAGACATCGATGAAGTTCATGCAGGCGACATCGCTGCAGCGGTCGGGCTTAAAGGAGCCACTACAGGGGATACGTTAGCTGATGAGAAGCAGCCTGTCCTGCTGGAGGTGATGAAGTTTCCTGAGCCGGTTATTGCGATGGCAATCGAACCCAAGACCAAGCAAGATCAGGAAAAAATGGGATTTGCTCTGCAGAAATTGTCTCAAGAGGATCCCTCATTCCGTGTGCGGACCGATGAGGAGACTGCTCAGACGATCATTGCCGGGATGGGGGAGCTACATCTCGAAATCATTGTCGATCGGATGTTGAGGGAATTCAAGGTTGAGGCGAACGTTGGGAAGCCAGAAGTTGCGTTTAGGGAAACGATTCGGCGAAAAGCAGAGGCTGAATCGAAGTACATCAAGCAGACTGGCGGTCGCGGGCAATATGGACATGTTGTGCTGACGGTGGAGCCTTCTGAGTCTGGTAAGGGTCTGGAGTTTGTGAACAAAATTGTCGGCGGAGCAATTCCGAAAGAATACATTCCTGCCATTGAAAAAGGGGTTCGTGAGCGGATGGAGACCGGGGTTGTTGCGGGCTATCCTCTCAGGGACGTGAAAGTGACCATTATTGATGGATCATACCATGACGTAGATTCCAACGAGATGGCGTTCAAGATTGCCGGTTCCATGGGTTTCTCTGATGCGTGCAAGAAGGCCGATCCCGTATTGCTTGAACCCATCATGAAAGTTGAAGTCTTGGTTCCTCAGGAATTTATGGGGGATGTTATTGGGAATCTGAATGGACGGCGGGGTAAGGTGCAGGGTATGAAGGTTCGTGCCGGAGCTCAAGCAATCGATGCCGCTGTGCCCTTGATGGAGATGTTCGGCTATGCGACTGACCTCCGGTCTCGAACGCAAGGCCGTGCTACATACAGTATGGAGTTCGATCGCTACGAGCAGGTGCCCAAGAATATTGCGGAAGCCATTATTAAGAAGTAGGGGTTACTGAAATACGGGAGGGAGTGGGGTTATGGCGAAGGCGAAATACGAGCGGAAGAAGCCGCACGTGAACATTGGGACGATCGGGCACGTGGACCACGGGAAGACGACGTTGACGGCGGCGTTGACGAAAGTGTGCGCGGACAAGGGGATGGCGAAATTCATCAGCTATGACGAAGTGGCAAAGGCGTCGGAGAGCCAAGGGCGCCGCGACGCGACCAAGATCATGACCATTGCCATCAGCCACGTGGAATATGAGACCGACAACCGGCACTATGCGCACGTGGATTGTCCGGGCCACGCCGACTACGTGAAGAACATGATTACCGGGGCGGCCCAGATGGACGGGGCGATTCTGGTGGTGAGTGCGGCGGACGGGCCGATGCCCCAGACGCGCGAGCATATTCTCTTGGCGCGGCAGGTCGGGGTGCCCTACATCGTCGTGTTCTTGAACAAGGCCGACAAAGTCGATGACAAAGAGCTCTTGGAGCTGGTGGAGTTGGAAGTGCGGGAGCTACTCTCGAAGTATGGGTTTCCCGGGGACAAGACCCCGATCATTCAAGGCAGTGCGCTCCAGGCCATGGAGGGCAATCAGGGCCCGTTGGGCGTGCCGGCCATCATGAAGCTATTGGAGGCCGTCGACACCTACATTCCCACGCCGCAGCGCCCGATCGACAAGCCGTTTCTCATGCCGATCGAAGACGTCTTCACCATCAGTGGACGGGGGACCGTGGTGACGGGGCGGTGTGAACGGGGGATCGTGAAGGTGGGCGATGAGATCGAGATTGTGGGGCTGCGGCCGACGCAGAGCACCGTGGTGACCGGCGTGGAGATGTTCCGCAAAGTGCTGGATGAGGGGCAAGCGGGGGACAACATCGGCGTCCTCCTCAGAGGGACGAAGAAAGAGGACGTGGAGCGGGGGATGGTGCTGTCGAAGCCGAAGAGCATCACGCCGCATACCAAGTTCAAGGCGGAGATCTATGTGTTGACGAAGGAAGAAGGGGGGCGGCATACGCCGTTCTTCAATGGGTATCGACCGCAGTTCTATTTCCGGACGACGGATGTGACGGGGGTGGTGCAGTTGAATCCGGGGGTGGAGATGGTGATGCCGGGGGACAACGTGAGTGTGACGGCGGAGTTGATCAGCCCGATCGCGATGGATCAGGGGTTACGGTTTGCCGTGCGCGAGGGCGGGAAGACGGTCGGCTCGGGGGTCGTCACGGAAATTCTGGCGTAACGAATCTGGCAGGCAGCGTTCAGTGGATGGATTAGGAGTAACGACGTGAAAGTCGATCAGCGAATCAGAATTAGGTTGCGAGGATTCGACTACCGAGTCCTCGATCAGTCTGTAAGTGAAATTGTTGAAACTGTTCGGCGCAGTGGAGCAAGGGTGGTCGGGCCGATTCCCCTTCCCACTCGAATCGAGAAAATTACGGTTCAGCGGTCGACTCATGCCGATAAGAAATCACGAGAGCAATTTGAAATGCGTACTCACAAGCGACTCCTCGATATTATGGAGCCAACTCCTGAAACGATGGACTCGCTGATGAAACTCAACTTAGCTGCTGGTGTGGATGTCGAGATAAAGTTATGAGTCTTGAGTGCTAAAGACCGAACTGTTAAGCGGTAGCACGCAGAACGCAACATACAGTACTGGACGAATATGACAAACGGACTGATTGGAAAGAAGCTCGGGATGACGCAAGTGTTCGATGAGAGTCGATTGACGCCGGTGACTGTCATCGAGGCGGGCCCTTGCAGAGTTGTCGCGGTGCGGACAAAAGAGAGAGACCGCTATGAAGCGATTCAGCTTTCGTTTGGTGAGGTCAAAGAGCGAAAGCTCTCGAAGTCAGAACTTGGTCATCTGAAGAAGAATCAAGCTCCGCCTAGCCGAATCTTGCGCGAATTCCAGAAAGACGGTGACGTGGCGGTGGGCCAGGTGGTCACGGTAGAGATGTTTAAAAAGGGTGATTGGGTTGATGTGATCGGTGTGTCGAAGGGGAAGGGGTATCAGGGCGTTGTGAAGCGGCATCATTATGCTGGCGGTCCTGAATCTCACGGCTCAATGTTCCACCGAGCTCCTGGATCGATCGGAGCAAGTTCGTTCCCATCCCGTGTTTGGAAGGGGAAAACGCTTCCTGGTCATATGGGGTCAGAGCGGGTCACGGTTCATCGTTTGAAAGTCATTGAGTCGCGATTAGAAGAGAATCTCCTGTTTGTCCGTGGGGCGATTCCTGGAGCGGCGAACGGGGTTGTTGTCGTGCGTAAGTCAAAGAAGAGCTAGCATGCCTACTATTGATCTGGTGGATTTACAGAAAAAAAAGGTGGGGACTGTCGATCTGTCTCCGCAGGTCTTTGGATGTGAATCGCGTGCTGCGTTGGTCCATGAAGCAGTGATCATGCAGCGTGCATGCGAACGTAGAGGTACGGCTTCGACATTGCGTCGAGGTGAAGTGAGTGGATCTGGAAAGAAGCCATGGAAGCAAAAACATACCGGACGTGCCCGAGCTGGTTCGCTTCGCTCTCCGGTCTGGCGGCACGGTGGAAGTGTGTTTGGCCCAAAGCCTAGGAGTTATGCCTACTCGATGCCGAGGAAGAAATATCGGGCGGCACTCCAGAGCGCCTTATCAGCCAAAGTCGCCGAGGGGAAATTATTTGTAGTGTCAGATCTCTCTCTGCAACAGCCTAAGACCAAATTGTTGGCTCAAGCATTAAGGCAATTCTGTGGAAGTGATCACGTGTTGTTAATCAGTGGGAAATCGCAGGCGGAAATTTCCCAAGCAGCTGAAAACTTGACCGAGGTTAAGGTTCTCAGTGCTGATCAACTGAACGTCTATGACATTGTTCGTGCGCATGTGATTCTGATTTCACAGGGGGAACTTGGTCCTGTGAATGAGGCCTGGTCATGAAAGTGGATATGCATAAGGTCCTGGTTCAGCCGTTATTGACTGAAAAGATTACTGGACTTCGAGAGAAGACGAACACTGTGGGTTTCGTCGTTCATCCTGAGGCCAATCGTGTCCAGATCAAGCAAGCTGTTGAAGCTCTGCTCAAGGTTAAGGTCGAAAAGGTGAATCTGATGAATGTCCGCGGCAAGGTGAAACGGCTTGGTCGTTTCTCTGGTAAGCGGTCCGATTGGAAAAAGGCTTTTGTCACGCTCAAGGAAGGTGAAAAGTTGGAGATGTATGAAAGCGCCTAATGCTGAGCGCATTCGAGTCACCGGGGAATTGAGCGTAAGAGGTAGCATATGGGATTGAAAGTGTATCGTCCAACATCCGCAGGCCGTCGAGGTATGACGGCTGTGGCGTCTAAAGATCTCACGAAGAAGAAGCCTGAGAAGGCATTAACCGAATTCCATTTACGGAGTGGTGGGCGGAACAATAACGGGCGGGTAACGGTTCGGTTTCGTGGGGGTGGTCATAAGCGGTTGTATCGTGTGATTGATTTTCGTCGGGACAAGGTTGGTGTGCCTGCGAAAGTTGCGGCGATCGAATATGATCCGAATCGCTCTGCAAGAATAGCGTTGCTGAAATATCGAGATGGGGAAAAGCGATATATCCTGGCTCCGGTGGGTCTTGGTCTGAACGATGAAGTTCAATCCGGTCCGCAAGCAGAGATTCGGCCTGGGAATGCGCTTCCATTAATCAACATGCCTCTTGGTACGACCATCCATAATCTGGAATTGACGGCCGGCAAGGGTGGGCAGTTGATCAGAAGTGCCGGAGCCTTCGCACAGGTCATGGGGCGCGATGGAGATTACGTGCAGGTTCGGCTAAAGTCTGGCGAAATGCGCAGGGTTTTAGGCGTCTGTATGGCCACAGTTGGGCAAGTGGGAAACGTTGATCATGAGAATATCAGTGTTGGGAAGGCGGGCCGAAGTCGATGGAAAGGGAAGATGCCGCACGTTCGTGGTGTGGTTATGAACCCCGTTGATCACCCGCACGGTGGAGGCGAAGGTAAGTCGGGGCAGGGGAATCCCCATCCTGTCTCCCCCTGGGGTCTTCCGACAAAAGGCTACAAGACCAGGCAGAACAAGAAGACTGAAAAATTTATTATCGCTCGACGCAAGTCAGGGGTGCGCAATGCCTAGATCGGTAAGTAAAGGTGCATTTGTCGACGATCATTTGCTGAAAAAGGTCGAGCAGATGAATCAGGTAAAGGACCGCAAGTTGATTAAGACCTGGTCGCGTCGTTCGACGGTTGTGCCTGATATGATCGGTCATACCTTTGCCGTTCACAATGGGAAGAAGTTTATTCCCGTGTTTGTGACTGAAAACATGGTTGGTCACAAGCTTGGTGAATTTGCTCCCACGCGTTTTTTTAAAGGGCATGGTCAGGCCAAAACTGAGAAGGCTGTTGCGCTGAAATAGAAGATTGATGGGTATCGGTTCACCGATTACAGGGTTTTGAAGATGACTGAAGCACATGCAATTTTAAGGTTTGTTCGTGTCGCGCCGCGCAAGGCAAAGCCGGTGATCGATATGATTCGTGGCAGGCAAGTGCCAACGGCGTTGGCCATTTTAAAGCATACTCCGAGACATGCTGCCAGAGTGGTAGAAAAAATTGTCCGTTCAGCTGTGGCAAATGCTGAATTGAAGGAGATGGGAGATAGCGAGTCGATGTTCATCTCCAAGGCGTTTGTCAATTGTGGGCCGACCTACAAGCGTGTCCGTGCTAGGTCCATGGGTCGGGCAAATGCAATTCAAAAGCGTACGAGTCACATCACCGTTGTGGTGGCGGCGCAGGAAAATCAGGGCAAGCGAAAATAGATTCTTCTTCTTTATTGAGGCATATAGCGCATGGGGCAAAAAACACATCCTATCGGTTATCGTCTTGGCTACAACTATACGTGGAGCTCCCGTTGGTATGCGGGGAAAGACTATGCCAAGCTTCTCCATCAGGACGTCAAGATTAGGAAGATGGTCAAGGCCAGGCTCTACCATGCCGGAGTGGCAAAGGTCGAGATTGAGCGTTCTGGCGATCAGACCAGGGTGATCATTCATACCGCTCGGCCAGGGATCATTATTGGTCGGAAGGGTGCGGAGGTCGATAAGCTGAAGGCCGACCTCGAGAAGCAATACGGTGGTCAGGTCTACATCACCGTAAAAGAGATAAAAAAGCCTGAATTAGATGCTCAGCTTGTCAGCGAAAATGTCGCGACTCAACTTGAGAAGCGGGTAGCCTTTCGTCGAGCGATGAAGCGCAGCGTTCAGTCCGCTCTGAGGCTTGGCGCTCAGGGTATCAAGATTATGGTCGCGGGTCGGTTGGGTGGTGCTGAGATTGCACGAACCGAGTGGTATCGAGAGGGGCGGGTGCCATTGCACACGCTGCGTGCTGAAATCGACTATGGCTTCGCTGAAGCGCATACGACGATGGGACAGATTGGAGTGAAAACCTGGATTTATAAGGGAGAGCTCCTTCCTGTTCAGCCCATAAAAGCAGAGTCATCATTGGATCGCAGGTTTGGGTGAGGAGATCGAACAGTGTTAGCGCCAAAGAAAGTTAAATTCAGGAAAATGCAAAAAGGCCGGATGACGGGGAAGGCCTACCGCGGGGGGCGAATCACTCTTGGGGAATTCGGGCTGAAGGCCTTAGAGCCAGGGTGGATCACCAGTCGTCAAATCGAAGCCGCACGTATTGCCATTACCCGGCATGTGAAGCGTGGTGGACAGGTCTGGACCCGTATTTTTCCAGACAAACCCATTACGAAAAAGCCAGCAGAAACTCGAATGGGAAAAGGGAAGGGTAACCCTGAGTATTGGGTGGCTGTTGTGAAGCCTGGTCGTATTCTTTATGAGATGGATGGAGTGACCCAAGAAACCGCTCGAGAGGCGTTTCGTCTCGCGTCCCATAAGTTGCCAATTGCAACAAAGTTGGTTGTTCGTGGAGAATTTGGGTAGGTAGGTTCTTGCAGGTGTGACCAGAAGTCAGGAGTGGGTATATGGCGTTGGATGTTAAAGATCTGCGAAATATGACGGTAGACGAGCTCGCTGATAAGGAAAAGCAGCTTGTGCAAGAACTGTTCAATCTGCGCTTTCAGTTCGGTGCCGGCCGTCTTGAAAACCCCATGCAGATTCGGAAAACCAAGCGGGATATCGCCCGAGTGAAGACAATTCTTCAGGAGGGGATGGACCGAGCTGAAGGGCCTAAGAGGTAAAGAACGCTATGGCTGAAGTTGTGAAGCGTCGTCATTGGTATGGCGATATTGTTAGTAATAAGATGCAGAAAACCGTCATTGTGGTTGTTTCACGGTCGGTCGTTCATCCGATCTACAAAAAGGTTCTCCGGCGGGTGACGAGATTGAAGGCGCATGACGAAGGTAACATCTGCAAAGTGGGAGATCGGGTCAAGCTTGTCCAGAGCAGACCGCTAAGCAAGGAGAAAAATTGGCGTGTCGTTCAGGTAATGGAAAAGGGGCAACCGGAAAAGTAGATAAGGCTTCTAGGGGGCCTCTTTACTTGTAACACCCGTAGGAAAATCGCAATGATTCAGAATTATACCTATATGGATGTAGCTGATAATTCCGGCGCGAAGCAAGCCATGTGCTTTCATGTTTTCGGGGGAACAAGGCGACGTTACGCTTCGTTGGGAGACATTGTGGTGGTAGCTGTCAAGGAAGCTATCCCTCAGGCGAGCGTCAAGAAGGGCGATGTGAGTCGGGCAGTGATCGTGCGAACGACGAAAGAGGTTCGCCGGGAAGATGGGTCGTATATCAAGTTCGATCGGAATGCCTGCGTCCTGATCAACAAAGAAGGAGAGCCGATCGGAACGCGCATTTTTGGTCCTGTTGCCCGTGAGCTCCGCTGGAAAAAGTTCATGAAAATCATTTCTTTAGCACCTGAAGTTTTGTAAGGAGCGAGCGAGGAGTATCGTGGAAGCGCTGAGAAAAAGCAGAATTCGAAAAGGAGATACGGTCGTTGTGGTTTCAGGCCGTGAGCGAGGGAAGACAGGCAAGGTACTTTCGATCGACCTTCGTGCTGGCAAAGTGATCGTAGAGAAATTGAATATCATCAAGCGACACACAAAGCCAAATCAGAAGGTGAAGCAAGGCGGCATACTGGAGCGAGAGGCTCCTCTGCCGATCTCCAATATCATGTTTTTTTGTCCGGTGACTCAAAAAGCTACAAGAGTCGGGATTCGCATTTTGGAAGATGGACGACGAGTGCGCTTCAGTAAGAAATCCAACGAGACTGTGGAATAGGTTAGGTGATGGCCAAGGAACCAAAAAGTCGATCGAGTAAACCATCGGAACGAAAGAGTGCGAAGAAGGAAGCGTCAGCTCCGCAATTAGACCAAGGGAGCGAAGAATCGAAGTTCCGTCCAAGGCTTCGTGACGTGTATGAACAGCAAGTCGTTCCAGCGCTCATGAAAGAATTTGGGTATGGGAATGTCATGCAAGTGCCTAAGCTTGAGCGGGTGGTGCTGAATGTTGGAATGGGTGAGGCCATCCAGAATGTCAAGCTCTTGGAGAGCGCGGTAACTGAATTAGGAATGATTACCGGTCAAAAGCCCGTGGTCACGAGAGCGAAAAAGGCTATCGCCGGTTTCAAGCTAAGGCAGGGACTCCCGATTGGTGCGAAGGTCACACTGCGTAGTCGGCGCATGTATGAATTCTTCGACCGGTTGGTCTCCTTAGCGCTTCCGCGTATTCGTGATTTTCGCGGAGTGTCACCGAAAGCCTTCGATGGTCGCGGTAATTACACGCTTGGGCTGAAAGAGCAGCTCATTTTTCCTGAAATTAAATACGATGAAGTGGCTTCGATTCATGGCATGGATATTACAGTGGTCACCACGGCCAAGACAAATGATGAAGGAAAGGCTCTTTTGAAGCACCTCGGTATGCCGTTTCGTACCTAAGACATGACAAGATTGTGATGGTTTTTTGGGATAGGAGGAGTGGTTGTGTCACGATTAGCGCTGAGAAATAAGGCAGCAGCGAAGCCAAAATTTTCCACGCGCGAGTATCATCGCTGTGGTGTGTGCGGTCGAGTGCGCGGATATCTGCGGCGTTTTCGGATGTGTCGGATCTGTTTTCGAGTGATGACGTTGCGTGGGGAGATTCCCGGGGTTCGGAAATCGAGTTGGTAGCAGGTATTCCCGTTCCAATGACCGTCAACGGAGGATAGAAGGGTATTGTATGGTTACTGATCCAGTCGGTGATCTTCTTGTTCGATTGAAGAATGGTGCTCAGCGCCGTTTTGATACAGTCACCGTTCCAACCTCAAAACTCAAGCGTGCTATTTTGGAGATCTTGAGGAGGGAAGGTTATGTTGATTCGGTCGACGATGAAGTGCGGGATGGTCATCCTGTTCTAAGCGTTCGGCTTCGATATGTAGGTGAAGGGCAGCCCATGATTACAGGTTTGGAACGTATCAGCAAACCGGGGCGCCGTGTCTATGTGGGAAGTCAAGAGATTCGAAAAGTTCGTAATGGTATCGGTCTCTCAATCCTTTCCACCTCAAAAGGAATCATGACCGATCAGGAATCACGGAAAAACCATCTGGGGGGCGAGGTTTTGTGCTCAGTGTGGTGAGCTGGTTCACTCTCGACTGAAGGATAGAATAAGCCATGTCTCGTATTGGGAAAAAGCCAATTGCCATTCCTGGTGGAGTGGAAGTCAAGGTTGCTGGATCAACGGTTTCGGTGAAGGGACCATTGGGTAAGTTGGATTGGTCTCTCAAGGATGGCGTGAAAGCAGCTGTTAATAATGGTCAACTCATCGTTGATCGTGCAAGCGAAGATCGAAAGGTGAGAGCGTTGCATGGTCTCACTCGTGCCGTGTTGAGCAATATGGTTCATGGGGTGACGAAAGGATACGAACGTTCGCTCGAAATTACGGGTGTTGGTTACAAGACTCAACTCCAAGGTCGGACGTTAAGCTTTAACGTTGGGTACATTAACCCTGTGGTGTATCAGGTTCCGGCCGGTATTGATGTGAAAGTTGACAAGCAGACTCTCATTAATCTCAAGGGAGTCGATAAGCGATTGGTAGGCCAAGTGGCGGCTGATCTGCGCGCCATTAAACCGCCGGATGTCTATAAGCAAAAGGGTGTCCGGTACGCCGGTGAAATATTACGTAAAAAAGAAGGTAAGACAGGGAAGTAGGAATCAACAATGAATGCGGCAAACAAGGTTCAACAACTTGAACGACGGCGACGGAGAGTGCGACGTGTCATTCTGGGGACAGCAGAACGACCACGATTGAACGTCTTTAGGAGTACGGCTCATATCTATGCGCAGATAATTGATGATATTCAAGGTACGACGCTTGCCGCTGCCTCATCTCTTGATAAGACACTTCGAAAATCTCTCACGTCAACCGGTGGAATAGAGGCGGCAAAAGCGGTCGGAAAACTGATAGCGGATCGTGCAAAGGTGGCAAAAGTCACCGCGGTGGTTTTTGACCGAGGTGGACGGATGTATCACGGACGCATTAAAGCACTCGCTGATGCATCTCGTGAAGGGGGATTGAAATTTTAAGCTGAAGATGATGCCAGGGGCTTGAACCGTGTCGAGGGTAAGCCTCTTATTGAATGGTCGGCGAATTTAGGACTGAGGGGTGAGAGCGTGCGAGTCAATCCCGATGAACTGAGCCTGAAAGATAAGGTCGTATTTATCAACCGCGTGGCAAAAGTTGTCAAGGGTGGAAAGCGGTTCAACTTCTGTGCGCTTGTGGTCGTGGGTGATGGCCATGGGTGGGTGGGTATCGGGAAGGGGAAAGCGGCTGAAGTTCCGGTCGCAATCTCCAAGGCCGTTGAACAGGCCAAAAAGCATCTTGTCCATGTTCCACTCAAGGGTGGAACGATACCGCATGAAGTGCACGGTCTCTTTGGAGCAGAGCACGTCTTAATGAAGCCTGCTGTTGACGGAACAGGGATCATTGCTGGGGGGGCAGTGCGCGCCGTTGTGGAGTTAGTTGGCGCTCACAATATTATTGCGAAAACACTTGGGCGGGGCAATCCATTTAACACAGTTCGTGCAACGCTCGACGGTTTAACCAAACTGAGAAATTTAGATGATGTTCTTCGCTTCCGCCGACAGGCTGGTGTCGAGGGGCGGGAAAGGGCAACGGTTTAAATGGGCGCGGCACGGTCATCAGCAACACCAAAATCAAAAACTGCGAATGTACAGGTGACTTTGAAACGCAGTCCGATTGGGACGCCAGAGCGCCATCGCCTTGTCTTGCGGGGGTTAGGTCTTCGACGGATTCGTCAGATGGTTGTCCGTCCTGATACGCCGCAAGTGCGTGGGATGATTCATAAAGTCGGGTATCTGCTTGAGGTTGTCAGGCCATGAATCTTCATGATTTGGCCCCAGCAAAAGGGGCAAAGAAACGACGTAAACGTATTGGTCGAGGGCCTGGTTCTGGTCATGGAAAGACCGCAACCAAAGGGCATAAAGGAATACTAGCTCGTTCCGGTGGAGGTAAGCGCCCTGGTTTCGAGGGGGGCCAGATGCCGTTAGTGCGTCGACTCCCAAAGTTTGGGTTCACAAACCCATTCCGAGTGGAATATGCCATTGTGAACCTTACGAGCTTCGCGGAATGGAAAGGGAGCGACGTCGTTACTCCACAGGCCATGGTCGATGCGGGGTTGGTGAAGCGGAAAAAGCTGCCGATAAAAATTCTGGGCAATGGTGAGCTCAAGAAAGCCCTCGTCGTTCAAGCTCATAAGTTCAGCAAGTCGGCAGAATCAAAGATCCAAGCGGCCGGAGGGCGAGTCGAGGTCATCGGCGGTGCTTGAACGGCTTCTAACCAGTTTTCAGAATATCTTTAAGATTCCCGAGCTGCGTACTCGAGTTCTGTTCACGCTCGGCATGCTAGTGGTCTACCGAGTCGGGTCCCATATTCCGACTCCTGGTATCAATGGAGACGCCTTATCCGAATTCCTACAGAAACAGGGTGGGGCTCTGCTAGGTTTCCTCGATATTTTTTCTGGTGGCTCGTTATCTCGGCTGACGATCTTTGCGCTGGGCATCATGCCCTATATCAGCGCGTCGATCATACTTCAATTGCTGACGGTCGTTATCCCGCACTTGACCAAGTTAGCCAAGGAGGGTGAGCGAGGCCGAAAAAAGATTATCCAGTACACAAGGTTTGGAACGATCGGTATTGCCCTAATTCAAGGCTTTGGTATTGCGGTTGGATTAGAGCAAATGAATCAAGGGGCGTTTGTACTCACTGCGGGCTGGGGATTTCGTCTTATGACGGTAATCACGCTTACAGCCGGCACTGGCTTCCTGATGTGGTTGGGTGAGCAGATCACCGAACGTGGGGTGGGGAACGGGATTTCGTTGATCATTTTTGCTGGAATTGTCGCTCGACTACCATCAGCGGTAGCCCAGACTTACAATTTGTATGAGATTGGACAGCTTAATGCGTTCTTACTGGTGGCGTTGGCCCTCTTGATGATCGCTGTTGTGGCTGCGATCGTATTTTTGGAAAGCGGACGACGAAAGATAGCGGTCCAGTATGCCAAGCGAGTAATTGGCCGCAGGGTTTATGGGGGGCAAAGCACGCATATTCCATTGAAGATCAATACTGCCGGCGTGATCCCTCCCATATTTGCTTCGTCGATCATTGCTTTTCCCGCGACCATCGCAGGGTTCTTTGAGACGCCGTGGGTAAAATCTATCGGGATGCAGTTGGCTCCTGGCTCGTTACTCTACACCCTCTTGTATGTGGGGTTGATCATATTTTTCTGCTTCTTCTACACGGCGGTCGTCCTGAATCCTGTCGATATGGCCGACAACATGAAAAAATACGGGGGATTCATCCCTGGGATCAGGCCTGGCCAACGGACATCCGACTATATCTACAATGTACTGACGAAGATTACCTTTGCGGGCGCCATTTATCTCGCCATTGTCTGTGTGATCCCCGAATTCCTGATTTATAAGCTGAATGTCCCTTTTTATTTCGGAGGGACTTCTCTGCTGATTGTTATCGGTGTCGGGCTCGACACCGCGCAACAGATTGAATCCCATATGCTGATGCGGAACTATGAGGGGTTTTTGGGTAAGGGAATGGCTCCGCTACGTGGAAGAAGTGGGTAAGGCGATGCGACTTGTATTTCTTGGTGCTCCAGGCGTTGGGAAAGGGACCCAAGCGGACAGGGCTGCTGTTAAGTTTCGCGTTTGTAAGATCTCGACCGGCGATCTCCTTCGAGAGGCGGTTCGCAACAAGACTTCGCTTGGCCTTGAGGCGAAGGGCTATATGGATCGAGGAGGGTTGGTGCCGGATTCGGTGGTTATCGGACTCGTTCGGGAGAAACTGAATGATTCGTCCAGCGCTGCTGGGTTTATCTTGGATGGGTTTCCGCGCACGGTTCCTCAGGCTGAAGCTCTCGCCAGTGTGTTGAATGAACGAGACGAGCGTCTGGATCGCGTCGTGAATTTCGAAGTTCCCCGGGAGGAAATTGTCAAACGCCTGAGCGGGCGCCGAAGCTGTCCAAAGTGCCAAGCGACATATCATGTAGACTTTGCTCCATCAAAGATGGGAACTACGTGCGAACGGTGTGGAGAAGTCTTAACCCAACGCAGCGATGATCAACGCGAGGCGATTGAGACACGTCTCCGCGTGTATGAACAGCAAACCGCACCGTTGATCGGTTTTTATGAGAAGCAAGGTTTGCTATCGCGGCTCAATGGCGCCGAGTCAGTGGATGCTGTCTATCAGAGTCTTGTCCGAACGTTGGCGGCACACTAGACGGCATGATCATTTTAAAAACGCCTGCTGAGATTGAAGTGATGGCACAGGCGTCAAGGGTAGTTGCTGAGGCGCTGGACATTGTACGGAAGGCAGTCCAGCCTGGGATCACCACGGAAGAGCTGGATTCCATCGCGGAACAGGAGATACGGGTAAGAGGAGCACTTCCAGCATTCAAAGGCTATCGCAACTATCCGAGGACTCTTTGTGCATCCGTGAACGATCAGGTTGTTCACGGGATCCCTTCAAAGCGAAAGCTAAAAGAGGGGGATATCATTGGGCTGGATCTCGGAGCGATCGTTGGAGGGTTCTATGGTGATTCTGCAGTGACTGTTGCAGTTGGATCCGTTTCCGATGCCACAGAAAAACTAGTTCAAGTGACGAAAGAGGCTCTCCATTTGGGTATTACACAGGCAATAGTCGGGAATCGTTTAGCAGATGTCTCGTATGCCGTTCAGCAGCATGTTGAATCAGCAGGGTTCTCAGTTGTGACCGAGTTTGTTGGTCATGGGATTGGGCGGCAATTACATGAAGAGCCTCAAGTTCCTAACTACGGAAAGCCTGGTCAAGGCCCTCGATTGCAGCCAGGGATGGTGCTGGCCATTGAACCGATGGTTAATATGGGACGAAGTGCCGTGCGTATTCTTGACGATCGATGGACGGCTGTCACGGTTGATGGCAGTTTGTCCGCTCACTTTGAACATACAATCGCTATACAGCCAACTGGAGGTCCGCGCATTCTGAGTCAGCTGTAAAGCATGTAGTGATGCATTCATTAGGAAAGAACACGACACGACGTGGCAAAGGAAGACATTATCGAAGTGCAGGGGTCGGTAGCGGAAACGCTCCCCAATGCCATGTTTCGAGTCAGGCTCGATAATGGCCATGTCATACTGGCTCATATTTCTGGGAAAATGCGGATGCATTTCATCCGTATCCTTCCTGGCGATAAGGTCACGGTGGAAATGTCGCCGTATGATTTGACGAGAGGCCGTATCACCTATCGCTTTAAATAGATGGGAGTTAGGAATTGGTATGAAGGTCAAATCATCAGTGAAGCCCATTTGTGCAAAATGCAAAGTTGTTCGCCGTCGTGGAGTTGTCCGCATTCTCTGCAAGAACCCGCGCCACAAGCAGCGGCAGGGATAGTTGAAGGAGAGTGCTAACGGACGAATGAAGCCACGCCAGACCCGAGGTTGGGAAGGCGGACACAGTCGACGAGAGGTGAGTCTAAGAGATTACTGCTGAAGACGGATAGTTGGAGGAAGAATGGCACGTATTGCTGGCGTCGATCTGCCAAGGAACAAACGAACGGATATTGGGTTAACGTACATCTACGGGATCGGGAGGGCATCGGCTCAACAGATTCTCGATGAAGCCGGTATTGATGGATCGATTCGTGTCAAGGATCTGAGCGAAGACAAGATCGTCAAGTTACGTGAAATCATCGAGCGCGATCATCGAGTCGAAGGGGACCTTCGTAAAGAGGTGTCTCTCAACATCAAGCGACTCATCGATACCGGGACATACCGAGGGTTGCGTCATCGCAAAGGACTACCGGTTCGGGGGCAGCGTACCAAAACCAATGCCAGAACACGTAAGGGACGTCGTGCCGGAGTAAGTAGTAAGCCGCGACCAACTGGTTCAAAAGGGGCGGGTGCCTAGTCTGCCTGGGCGTCAGGAGGGGTTTGTATGAGCGTCAAAAAAGGGAAGAAGAAAGAGCGTCGAATCGTTCAAAGTGGAGTGGCGCATGTCCAGGCGTCATTTAACAACACGATTGTAACGATCACCGATATGAGCGGCAATACGGTGGTGTGGGCCAGCGCTGGTAACCAAGGGTTTAAAGGATCGCGTAAGAGTACCCCCTTCGCTGCCCAACGAGCTGGAGAAGCGGCAGCACGGAAGGCGATGGAAAGTGGGATGCGACAAATTGACGTGTATGTCAATGGTCCAGGTTCCGGCAGAGAGTCCGCAATTCGTTCACTACAAGGGGCTGGATTGCGGATTAACCTTATTCGGGATGTCACGCCAATTCCACATAATGGATGTCGGCCGCCCAAACGTCGGCGCGTTTAAGCACGTTTAAGCATATGGATCGAAGACTCGGCTCTTTTGAAAGTCCAAAACGGTCATGTGTAAGTGAATCTGTAAGTTAATTCCGGAGGAGGACGCAGTGGCAAAGTATCGTGGTCCTGTCTGTCGGTTGTGTCGACGAGAAGGTGAGAAGCTCTTTCTCAAAGGAACTCGCTGCATGACGGAAAAGTGTGCCGTCGAACGGCGAAGTTATCCACCTGGGCAACATGGGCAGGGGCGTCAACGCACCTCCGACTATAGCCTTCAGCTTCGAGAGAAGCAGAAGTTGAGACGTATCTATGGACTTCAGGAACGCCAGTTCCGTGGCGTGTTTGAACGTGCTGAACGACAGACGGGCGTCACCGGCGACTCGTTGCTGCGCCTCCTTGAATGTCGATTGGATAATGTGACCTATCGTCTTGGATTTGGCGCTTCACGTAAGCAGGCACGTCAGATGGTGAGTCACGGTCATTTCACACTGAATGGCAGGAAAATTACGGTAGCTGGCGCACTGGTTAAACCGGGCGATGTGATTGAGATTAGGGAGAAAAGTCGGGATTTGGCTGCGATCCAAGCCGCATTGGAATCCGTCGATAGTCGAGGGATTCCTGACTGGCTTGAATTGGATAAGGGTGCATTTAAGGGAATTGTGCGGTCCTTGCCGGCGAAAGAGCAGATCGCGTTACCGGTGAACGAACAAATGGTGGTGGAATTGTACTCACGCTAGGCCACCTCGCTATTTCGTTCCGTCGGTTCAGTGTCATCTGTCAATGTGTTTGTTACTCGATGGTATGGAGGATCGGTCATGATCAAAGCGATGAAAGACTTTCAGATCCCGATGCGGGTGGAAGTCGACAAGGATGCACAGTCCCCCACATTCGGGCGGTTTACAACTGAAGCATTCGAACGAGGATTTGGCACGACGATTGGTAATGCCCTCCGTCGAATTTTGTTGTCGTCGCTGACTGGGGCCGCTGTGACCACTGTAAAGATAGAAGGGGTCGTCCATGAATTCTCGACGATCGCCGGTGTAACCGAAGATGTTACAGCGATTATTCTCAATATCAAAAGTTTGCGTTTGGCGCTCCACACGGATAAACCAAAGACCATTCGGCTGAAGAAGAAGGGGCCAGGGGAGGCAAAGGGCTCCGACATCCTCCATGACGGTGATGTGACGATTTTGACGCCCGATCTGCATATCGCCACCCTCGATAAAGATGCGACACTTGATATTGAAATGACCATCAAACATGGGCGTGGCTATGTGCCGGCAGAGCGCAATAAGGAAGAAGGATTGCCGATTGGAGTGATTGCGATCGACTCTATTTTCTCTCCGATCAAACGAGTAAATTTCTATGTCGAGAATGCGCGGGTCGGACGTATGACCGACTATGACAAGCTGACCATGGAGATCTGGACGGACGGCACCATCAGTCCAAGAGATGCGCTCTCAACGGGGGCCGGTATCTTGCGGGAACATTTGGATATCTTTATCAATCCTGAAGAACGAAGCGAAGGAAAAAGCGAAGCGGGCTATGAGGAGTCTCAGCGAGAAGTGAATCGAAACCTCTCGCGCAGCGTCAATGAACTGGAATTATCGGTTCGAGCAGCCAATTGCCTCAAGAACGCGAATATCAAGACGATTGCCGATCTTGTGCAAAAATCGGAAGGTGAAATGCTCAGGACGAAGAACTTCGGGAAAAAGTCTCTCAATGAGATCAAGGAAATTCTTACGGAGATGGGGCTTTCCCTGGGGACTAAAGTCGAGGATGGGGCTGCCCCACACAACGGAAGTCCAAAATCTGAATGATGTTTTTTAGCCGAGGGGAACACCGTGCGACATAGGAAAAAAGGACGACAACTTGGGCGGCAGACCAAGCACCGAGGAGCGTTATTTAGAAATTTGGTTACCTCATTGTTGGATCAGGAGCGAATCGAAACAACCGGGGCTAAAGCCAAGGAGATACGAGGATTTACCGATCGTATGATTACCCTGGGTAAGGAAGGTACTCTCCCGGCAAGACGACGAGCGCTTGGCTTTCTCCGTAGTAAGGCAGTGGTATCCAAGCTCTTTGACGACGTCGCCGCACGGTTTAAGGATCGATCGGGTGGGTACACCAGGATCATCAAAACGCGTCGACGTGTCGGTGATGCGGCGGAAATGGTTGCTATCGAGTTGGTTTCCCGTCAAGAAATTGTCCGCAAGAAAACAACGGCTGCCTCCACAGCGCCTCCGGTGTCAGGAGAGCCGGGAGCATCCGCGTAATTTCTCTCTGGACAGTCGGTTCGACATCAACACAAAGCCTCCCACATGCGAACATGTGGGAGGCTTTGTGTTTCTAGACCCCGACGGACGTTTACATGATTGCCCGTGCATGCTACGATCGTGCCAGGTATCGTCGTGAGCTTAGTGGGGGAGTACACCGAACTTATGTGGGAGCTTATTGCGAGACGCACTCTTCTTGCAGCGAGTGCACTATTGGCTGTATTCCTCGGATATCTTCTGGTCAGAAATGCAGATTCAGTGTCGACTAGCCAACCGAGCGTTCCTGAACCCATGGAACAAGCCGACGCCAAACTCTCGGAATTTACTTTTACACAATCGAAAGGCGACGTGGTCCAATGGCAAGTTCAGGCGAAACAGGCTCGAATATTTGAACAAGAACAGCGAGCATTGTTGCATGATGTTTCCCTTACCTTTTATGGGGGTGAGGGTGAGGAGGTGAGGGTCCATGGCGACGAAGGTATGCTCGATACCGCGAGCAAAGACTTTGCCCTATCGAATCGTGAGGCGCCCGTCACGGTGATAACCAAGAGCGGGTACACGATCTATACCAACCATTTGGTCTGGACGGATAAATCCAAAGAAATTCGGACCGAAGATCCTGTGCGCATTGTTGGGCCTGGGTTGGAGATACAAGGTCTTGGATTGCTCGGGAGGATGGAGTCAGAAGAATTTGAGGTTCTACACGATGTTCACGTGGATCTCGTTCCTGCTTCTTAGTGTCCTATGTGCTGAAGGCGCAGTCGCCGCTCTTTCCACGGAATCAGGGACTCTGAAGCAGAGCGTTGAGGCACCAGGAATCCCAACTACCATTACGTCTAAAAAGATGACTGTCCGAAATCAAGACGGTCAGGCAGTATTTGAGGGGATGGTTGTGTTGACGAGGGGGGCTCTAGTTGTTCACTCTGACAAAATGGTGGTGTCGTTCCGGTCGCGTAAGCCCGATCTCAAGCCGAAATCGCCCAATGATACAAACCACGGAGCACCGGTGCAGAGTCCCTCTCCATCAAAAGAAGGCGGTGGCGGTGCTGCATCGACGATTTCGAATCGTTCTGTCAGTCGGATCGAAGCGACGGCGGATACGCACCATGTCAAGATCGAATATGAGAATGGCAATGCCACCTGCCAAAAGGCCGTCTATTTTGTCGAGGGCGAAAAGGTCGTGCTCACCGGTGATCCCGTGGCATGGGAGCGGGGAACACGTGTGAGTGGTCAGCAGATCACGCTTTTTCTAGCCGAAGAACGCAGCGTCGTAGAGGGAGGCTCTCACGTTCGTATCGAGGGTGAGGGAGCGAATACGCCATGACTCAGAGCGTTCCTGCTCTAGCTGACTCCCTCATCCATTCGAACTCACCCCACAATGCCGACTGTCTACAGGCCACTGGATTGGTCAAGAGTTTCCGTAGTCGAAAAGTCGTCAAGGGTGTGGCAATCGAAGTCTATGCTGGCGAGGTGGTAGGCCTTCTTGGTCCTAATGGTGCGGGGAAAACTACCATTTTTGATATGGTCGTGGGGCTATGCCAGCCAGATGAAGGAGATATTACCTTCAAAGGAGAGTCCGTCACCGGCCTGCCCATGTATAAGAGAGCACGGAGAGGGATAGGATATCTTCCTCAGGAATCATCGGTCTTTCGACGGCTTTCGGTTGAACATAATGTCTTGGCGATTCTTGAAATGCTAGGGTATGCTCGTAACGAACGGAATCAGCGGGTAGATGTGCTCCTCAAAGAATTGGATCTGCTCCATATTCGTAAAAGTATGGCCTATGCCCTGTCAGGCGGAGAACGTCGCCGCTTGGAGATTACGCGTGCCTTGGCGGCCACGCCGTCGTTCATGCTACTGGACGAGCCGTTTGCAGGAATCGACCCGATCGCTGTCGCCGATATCCAACAGATCATCACCCGGTTGAAAGATAAAGGTATTGGGATCTTAATTACTGATCACAATGTGCAGGAAACGCTCTCGATAGTCGACCGAGCTTACATCATTAATGAGGGGTTGATCCTGGAATCAGGCACTCCAGAAGTTATCGTTCAGAGCGACACCGCTCGAGCGGTGTATCTCGGCGAACAATTCAAATTGTAGAGGATGTGCACTCAGCCATGAAACTGCGTCTTGACCTGAAGCTCAGCCAAAAATTGATCATGACGCCACAATTGCAACAGGCTATTAAGCTGTTGCAACTGTCACGACTTGAGTTGCAGCAGAGCCTTACACAGCATCTCCTTGAGAATCCCTTGTTGGATGAGATTCAATCCGACGGGGAGGAAAATGAGCCGTCGATCAATGAAGAAAAAGTAGGGGAGATCTCGGTCTCACCTGGGCAAGAACAGGTGAGTACGGCGGAGACACCGGAAGAGCGAGGATCTCCGGAGGAATTTTCCGCGTCTGGATGGGAAGAATACTTCGGGAGGGATCGGAGAGACGGGCAGTCTGAGTACTCGGGAACAGCTGACGATTTCCCCTCATATGAACAGACGGTGGCGAAGGCGACATCGCTTGAAGAGCATCTCCTGTGGCAATTGTCTTTGTCAACGCTTTCCGATCGAGAGAAAGAGCTTGGTCGCTTGATTATTGGCAACCTAGATGATGATGGCTATCTTCGCATTCCTTTGGCCGAAATTGTGGCTGGTTCGCGGTTTCAGGAAACGGAAGCCGAGTCTGTGCTCAGGGACATTCAGACGTTCGACCCAACAGGCGTCGCCGCAAGAGATTTAGCGGAATGTCTTCTGCTCCAGCTCGGACATTTAGGTCGTAATCTTTTCGGTTCGCTTGGATCTCCCCCTGGGGCGCTCAAGGGATCAGTCATTGAGAGTATCATCAAACACCACTTGAAGGACCTTGAGAAAAAACAGTATCCCAAAATCGCGAAAGCTTTAAATGTCAGTATCGAAGACGTGTTCCAAGCGACCAAAATCATCGGTGAGCTTGAGCCAAAACCTGGACGACCGTTCACGAATACTCAGAACTATGTGATCGTGCCGGATGTGTTTGTGGTCAAGAATGAAGGGGAGTGGGTGGTGCTGTTGAACGACGATGGGCTTCCACGGATGAGAATCAGCCCCTACTATAAGCAACTTATTTCCTCTGAACAGGGTGGAACCCCTGAAACTAAAGCGTACATGGATGAGAAGTTGCGAGCGGCTCAATGGGTGATTCGAAGTATCGAACAGCGGAATAGAACGATCGTCAAAGTGGTGTCGAGTATTGTGAAGTTTCAGGAGCAGTTTTTTGAGCATGGCGTGCAATACCTTAAGCCGTTAGTCCTTAAACAAGTGGCCGAAGATATTGGAATGCATGAATCCACGATTAGCCGTGTGACGGCGAACAAGTACATGTACTGCCCGCAAGGCATGCTAGAGCTCAAGTTCTTTTTTAATGCCGGACTCCAGCGAACCGATGAACCGTCGAGTATGCATTCTTCCATATCCGTCAGAGACATGATTAAAAACATGGTGGGGGATGAGGATGGAAAACGTCCGTTGAAAGATGAAGAAATTGCGGCTCGGCTGAGCACTCAAGGAGTACGTATCGCGAGGAGAACCGTGGCCAAGTATCGAGCTGAATTGAACATTCCATCGGCCAGTCAACGCAGGCAATTTTTTTGATGCTCGCTGCTCTGCATCCAACGAAATAGAGAAATTGGAGGTGGGCATGAACTTGCGAATTACGAGTCGGCATATGGAGCTTACCCCTGCCTTGAGAAACTATGTAGAAACGAGATTTGGTCGCCTGGATCGCTATGGGTTGAAGGTGGGGTCTCTCCAGGTCGTGCTGGGCGTTGAGAAACTTCAACACAAGGCTGAAGTGACTGGGGCTGTGAGCGGAAAGCGCATACAAGCGAAGACCTCGACCCCTGAGATGTATGCCACCATTGATGCACTTGTCGATCGGGTGGACGCCCAGTTTCGCAAATGGAAAGATCGCCTCGTTCATCATAAGCCAGCCAAATCCAAGAAATCATGATTGGTTGATCTGAGCACTGCTCGGATGAACGGCATAAGAGTTCCTGTTGGCGTCGTATTCACATGAATGGTTGCTCGACGCAGGAAATCTGGATCGAGAAGGAGCCCTCACCACCTCGTACCTCGAGCAAATGGCATGGGGGTATGCTTCTGCAGTTCAGATGTGATGCCGTAACTCGTATCTCTGCTGAGACGGTTTGGTGTTATGGCACGACTCAACCTCGTGATCATCAGCGGGTTATCTGGATCAGGAAAATCCTACGCGCTCAAGGCGTTCGAGGATGCCGGCTATTTCTGCATTGATAACCTTCCTCCCGCTTTACTTCCAACCTTTGTAGAGCTGTGTGACCAACAACATGATGAAATAGCCAATGTTGCGCTAGGTATCGATGTGCGCGAACGTGTGTTTTTCTCGGATCTTGTTGGCATTCTGGAACGAGTCAAAGCGATGGGCCATTCGGTCAAATTGTTATTCCTTGAGGCGCGTGAGGAGGTCCTGATCAGGCGCTTTTCAGAATCAAGACGCCCACACCCGCTTTTGCCGCATCTACCAGTCCTGGAAGGGATCCGATTCGAAAAAGAGCGCTTGACGGAACTTCGGCGACGTGCAGATCGAATCATCGATACTTCAGATCTTACAGTTCATGAACTTGGGGAGCTGTTAGCCAAGGAGTTTCTACGAGAATCATCTGAACGACGACTGACCATTTCATTTTTAACCTTCGGATATAAATTTGGAGTGCCCTATGATATTGATCTCCTGTTCGATGTGCGATTTCTGAAGAACCCCTTCTTTGTGCCAGACCTAAAGCCACTTCCAGGGACCGACCCACGGGTTCGTCACTTCGTGTTGACGGACCCAGAAGCCACCGCCTTTGTCGACCACGTCGATAATCTACTAAAGTTCCTTCTACCTCTGTTTCAAAGGGAGCGGCGCAGTTATCTGACCATTGCCATTGGATGTACCGGAGGGCGCCACCGGTCTGTAGCCATTGCCAGCCATCTCTGCGAAAGCCTCGGGACTTTGGGATACAAAGTTGGGCTCAAGCACCGAGACATCGATAAAACCTAGGGTATTTGAGCGATAGCTGCAACCTTATCCCTCCCGCTAATTGCCAGTTACACCCCTTTCCTTGACAGGTAGAACATATTGACTATACTTAATTTTGTGAATATCAATAGCCTTATACTAAGATAATACTACGCAAGTGAAAAAGCCTAGAAACGTACCGAAGCAGGAAGGGTTTAAGGCTTATGAAATATGCGACTTGTTCGATATTTCTAAGGCTACACTCTTTCGATGGGAGCGAGAGGGAGTGATTACACAGCCGGGTCGTGACTGGAGAAACTGGCGCCTTTACACGAGAAAGAATGTGGATGAAATCGAAAAAGTCATTCGTGCCCGCAAAGCCGTGGCGTAGACCAGCAGGTAACACAAAATGATGGGTTCACTTAAAAAACTCGTTGAAACCGATATTATTTCAATGTTGACGCCTCGCCGTCAGCTCGTTGGGCTGGATATTGGGTCGAGCGCGATCAAGGCAGCCCAACTGAAGGAAACGAAGGGGCGGTACCTTCTGCAAAAGTTTGGGGTGAAACTCCTTGAGCCGGAAGTGATTGTCGACGGCACTGTCATGGATGAGGGCCGCGTGGTTGCGGCTATCAGAGAACTTTTCGATGAAGCGAACATCAAGAACAAGCATGTGGCCATCTCAATCTCAGGGCATGCCGTAATCGTCAAGAAGATTAGTTTGCCCCCTATGCCGGATGAGGAATTGGAAGGCCAAGTAAAGCTGGCTGCAGAGCAGTATATTCCCTTTGATATCAACGAAGTCAACATTGACTTCCACGTATTGCCTCCCGACGAGATGAACGAAGGGCAGGGCGACATGGCGGTCATCCTCGTGGCTGCGAAGAAGGACAAGATCAATGAATTGACGGAATTGGTCAAGGCAGCGGGGTTGATTCCAATGGTCATGGATGTTGATGCCTTTGCCATCGAAAATATGCATGCGATCAACTATCCAATGGCACAAGAAGAAACGACCGCGCTGGTGAATCTTGGAGCCAGCGTGATGAATGTCAATATCATCCGCGCGGGGGCGTCCCTGTTTACTCGCGATATTCCTTTAGGTGGGAATCGCTATACAGAGGCGATCCAACGCGAGATCGGACTGTCATTCGAGGAAGCGGAAGAGAGTAAGAAAAAGGACCGCGCTGGTGATTCAGGGGGCGTTGCGGTAGGCAACGTTATCGATAGTGTGAATGCAGAAGTCGCGTCAGAAATTGCCAGGACAGTGGACTACTTTAAGAATTCAACCACCAATTCCGAACTCAATCGTGTTCTGCTGTGCGGCGGTGTGGCCAGAGCCAATGGTTTGATTCAGCAACTTGGCGATCGGATGCAGCTTCCCGTGGAACTGGCGGACCCTTTTGCAGAAATCGATATCTCAGGGTGTGATGCCGATCCGGAGCTCCTAGCCGATATGGCTCCCTCTGCGGCGGTTGGCGTTGGGCTGGCACTACGAGCCGTGGGTGACAGATGATTCGAATCAACCTACTTCCTGGCGGACCAAAGGGGCGACCAGCAAAGCCGCAGTATGATGTCCGTGCACAAGCCTTGCTCGGGGTGGGGGTCATCCTGATCACGTTGGCCGGCTGTTGGTGGTATTCCTCTTCCTTGGACGACGAACTTGAAGCTCAGCAAGTCGAAAAACAGGATAAGGAAAGGCAAGTTGCTCAGCTGAAGGAGCAGGTGAAGCAGGTCCAGGACTTCGAGCAACGGAAAAAGCTGCTGGAAGATAAGAATCGTATTATTGATCAGCTCGAGCAATCACGGATGGGGCCTGTGAAAGTTCTTGACCACGTGAGTCAGAGCTTGGAGCCGCTTAAAGTATGGCTCACGCGGCTGGGTGTGGCCTCCGATACGGTTGAGCTGGAAGGGAAGGCGCTCACGAACGACGATGTGGTCGAATTTGTCAATAATTTGCGTCGTACCGATTATTTTACCGGTATCAATCTGCAGGAAAGTAAAGCCACGGTCGAGAACAAGCTCACTCTGTATCAGTTCCGTTTAGCCTTCCGATTGAAAGGGTAATAATGACGTTGCCACAAGTAAACCTGGATGCGCTTCGCAACGTGCCGGCTACCCAAAAGGCCGCGCTTTTATTCCTTCTCGTCGGTGGCATTATCGCAGGTTTTTACTTTTACATCGCCGAGCCCAAGTCTGAGATCATCGCCGTCTTGGAGGCCGAGAATAGCAAGCTAGAGAGCGAGATTCAAACACTGACGATCAAAGTAAAGCACCTTGATGAATTGGTCGCCGCCAACAAACAGCTCGAAATTGAGCTGGCCAAAAAGAAGGAACGACTTCCGCCGGAAGAAGAGGCCATCATGCTGCTGAAACAGGTCTCTGATCTCGGCGTGCGGTTAGGGCTGGATATCAAGCTATGGAAGCCGGGGGCACCGACCGAAGATGCGTCGAAGCTTTTTGTCAAAATGCCGGTGAATGTTGAAGTGGCTGGAGTGTATCACACCGCGGCGTTGTTCTTTGATCGGATCAATCGGCTCCCTCGTATTATTACAGTCTCAGGTTTAAAGATCGGATCTCCAAAAGTGGAACAGGGGCGAATTGTATCGCAAACGACATTTGATCTTGTGGCGTATGCCGCCCCCCAAGAGAAGCCGGTTTCAGGGGCACCACCATCAGCAACTGCTCCCAACGTTGCCCAAGCCGGTAAGTGAGGGATACTCCCTATGCAGCCATTGGTTAGGAGTGCGAGGAAGGTATGGCGCTCTTTTGTGTTATCCGGTGTCGGTATGGCAGGCTTATGGATTGTCCCGCTCTTGAGTCAACAGGTTCACGCTGAGCCTTCTCCTCTGCCTGGACAGATAGCGCCTATGCGGCAAGGGGCAATCCCCATCCCTTCCGTCCCCGACACGCCTCGGGCGGTACCCCCTAGCATGGAAACGCCATCAATGCATGAAGACGTATCGATGGCTCCTCCGTTGCCATTAACAGAGGGTGTGCCGGGTGTTGGATACGATCCGTCAGGCCGCCGAGATCCATTTGCTCCCATCATTCAGGAACTGCAACCGGGAAAGGTGGATATGACACTTCCCCCATTGCAGCGCGTCACCCTAACCGAACTCAACCTGATCGCCATTGTGTGGGGTGCGTATGGGTATACCGCGATGGTTCAGACTCCTGAGGGGCATGGGTACACCGTTCGTCGAGGCACCAGAATTGGACAGAACAACGGGGTGGTCAGCGCAATCACTGAACGCGGCATTATCGTGCAAGAACGATTCACGGACGTATATGGCAAAAAGCAGGAGCGAGAGTATGTCAAGCTCCTTCATCCCAAAGAGGGCTCAGAATGAAACCACTAATCTCTCGAGCAGGTAGTTTCCGGATAGCTAGATGCTTCATCGGAGCCTGGGTACTCGTATTTCTCGCTCTCCTTGTGAGTGCGGAGACGAGGGCTCTTGCCAATGAGACCGACCAGGTGATGAAGCAGGCAGGCATCGAACGTGCCGGAACGCCTTCTATGCGATTGCTCGCTCAAGCGGTGACGGCAATTGAGGTTCGTCCCGAGGTAGATGTGGTAACAGTGGTGATCGCTGGTGACGGGCAACTATTCCCCGAGACAAACTTTTTGGATGACTCTCGCTTGATTGTCGATATTCCAGCTGTGTCATCTACCCTCAGGCGGTCCGTGATCCGAGCCGACCATTATCTGCTCAAGAAGATTAGGGTGGGGCATCATGCTGATAAGGTCAGGCTGGTATTCGATGTCCCTGAACGGCCACTCTATTCGATGGTTCGTGACGCCAACAAGGTGGTGATTACACTGAAACCGAGTGAGGCCATGGCTCTCCCTGCGGTGGCGACCAAGATCCATACCCAGGAGAGTGTGTCCATTCTCCCTCGCTCAAAAAAACCGATGGTTCAAGCGAAGGACCAAGTCGTAAGAAAAGCAACACGAATTGTTAGACCCACGCAGCCTCAATTCAAGATACAGCGTGCTCAGATGACGGACGACAACGCGTCAGTTGAGAAGGATGAACGATCCGACGATCTCGTGATAGGGAAAACCAGATTTGTCGGTCGACGGATCTCTCTCGACTTTCAGCAGGCGGATATCACCAATATTCTCAGATTGATTGCCGAGGTCAGTGGTTTCAACATCGTTGTCGGAGAAGGTGTCAAGTCGAAGGTGACGATGAAGATGGTGAATGTGCCTTGGGATCAAGCGTTGGACATGCTCTTGAAGATGAACGGCCTCGGCATGTTTCGTCAAGGAAGCATCGTCTGGGTCGACTCCTTAGCGAATCTTTCCAAACAACAGGATGAAGAAGCACGAGCCAGAGATTCTAAGACGAAGGCAGAACCGGTGATCGACCGTGTCTTCTATATCAGACATATTCCGGCGCAGGAGCTCATGCAATCGCTCAGGCAGAACTTGAGTCCACGCGGCCGTATGCAATTCAATAATGGGAGTAACGCATTGGTCGTGCAGGACACGGAGTCAAAACTGGCGGTCATTAAGCAACTTGTCGAAGGGCTTGATCTGGAGGTTCCTCAGGTGCAAATTGAAGCGCGTATTGTACAGGCTGATACGGTTTATGCTAGAGGAATGGGGATTCAGTGGGGGTTTAAGACCTCGCAGTTTAGTCCGAGCGGCTTCCATTTGGTTGGAAACCCTACCGGTGCATTTGCGCAGGCAGCCGGGACAGGTAGTGACACGATCGAGAGAACCTTCCTAGTCAATTTACCAGCCCAAGTCGGCGGGCTCCCGGCTGTTCCTGGTATTGGGTGGACCTTTGGAAAGCTAGCCGATGGATTTGGTTTGGATATGCGCCTATCAGCCGGAGAATTGCTTGGCTTAACCAAGGTGATTGCAGCACCCAAGATCACCACGCTGGACAAGCGGGAGGCCAAGATTTCCCAAGGCGAGTCAATTCCATTTCAAACGACATCGTTACAGGGGACACAAACAACATTTGTCGATGCCAACTTGGAGTTGAATGTCACGCCGCAGATTACCTCGCGTGATCCCAACGAAGAGTATAAGAGAATCTTGATGAAGGTTCGGGCCACGCGTAATGCCGTCGGTGCACGGAGTAACCCGGCTGGTCCTAGCATCGATCGGCGAGAGGCGACGACACAAGTCATCGTGAGAGATGGGGAAACCATGGTGATCGGAGGCGTCTTCGTCGATACACAGTCCAACAATGTGCAAGGTGTTCCCTATCTTTCTCGCATGCCTGTCCTTGGGTGGTTGTTCAAGAACAAGTCCGAATCGGTCGGCAAACAAGAATTGCTGATCTTCCTCACACCCAGCATCATCAAGGCCTAGTCACTGTTCGGGGATATGGCCGAAAAACGCCTGGGGATGCCGATCGGCGCCCCCAGGCGTTTTTGCTTTGGGAGCGATAACCAAGGTTGTCTTCTAGGGGTGGGTGTTCTACAAGGAAATGACCGTCATTTTAGTTTTGTCCAGGCTGTGTTACGATGCAGCCCCTTGAGCATTCGTTGTGTGATGGCATGATACCAGTAATATGAACTCCCATCCTTCCGTTCTCTGTATGGGCACGAAATGACTCCGATCTTCACCGTTCCTGTCTCTCTCGCCGAACGAAGTTACGCAATTACCATCCGTGCGGGGTTGTTGGAGAGACTTGGGCGAGAGCTGAAGCCGCTGGCGATTAAGGGGAAAGTTGCAGTTGTGACCGATCGTCAAGTGGCGCGGCATTACCTGAGAAACGTGTCTCAAGCGATCAAAAGACACGGACTCCAGCCGGTTCCGATCATTCTAGACCCAGGTGAACGTTCGAAAACGTTGAAGACCGTGGAGTCCGTCCTCGATATCTTGGCACGTCACCGATTTGAACGCTCCTCCTTGCTGTTGGCGCTGGGAGGAGGAGTCGTTGGGGACATCGCGGGATTTTCGGCTTCAATTTACCAACGGGGTATGCCCTACATTCAAGTGCCCACGACTCTTGTCGCCCAGGTCGATTCTAGTGTTGGAGGAAAGACGGGAGTCGATCATCGACTGGGCAAGAACCTGATTGGGTCATTTTATCAACCACGCGCGGTGTGGATCGATCCATTGGTTCTGCGGACGTTGCCCAGGCGTGAATGGGTCGCCGGTCTGGCTGAAGTGATCAAATACGGCATCATTGCAGATGACACATTCTTTCTGTACCTACAGCGACACATGCCGGATCTTTTGAAGCAAACACCCAGCGTCGTTGCGAAGGTGATAAAACGATCGTGCGAGATCAAGGCCGAGGTTGTTTCATCCGATGAACGAGAGTCCGATCGGAGACGAATCCTGAACTATGGCCATACCATTGGACATGCGCTTGAAGCGTTGGGCGGCTATCAGTCAATGGTCCATGGGGAAGCGGTGGGAACTGGGCTGGTCCAAGAGGCCGACCTTGCCTGTTTTCAGGGGCTATGTAGGCGTGAAGTGGTTGAAGGGATTCGACGAATCGTGAAAGAGGCGGGGCTCAGCGACCAAATGCCGAAGTGGACACCCTCCAAGGTATGGAAGGCAATGCTGCATGATAAAAAGGTCTCGGGGGGGCGGGTAATCGGAGTGTGGCCCTCGCGTATTGGAGCGGTCCGAATAGCCCCGTTAGAGAAGCATGTATTTGATCGATGGTGGGCTGAGTCGAAGCCAACATGACGCACTCGGCGTTTGTTCCCTGCATTCCCGCGTCGACGAATCTCTCAAAGGGAAGCCGGCTCTTCTCATAACTCAGGGCGGGTGTCTTGAGGTGAAGCCCGGCCAGATTGGTGCGTGATGAGCGTGTTGCGAATCGCCGTGGCACAGATGAACCCAACGGTCGGGGATCTGAATGGGAATGTCCGGCGGATCATAGAATGGCTCGGCGAGGCGCGAAAGGCCCAAGTCGACCTGGTTGCCTTCCCCGAACTTGCCATTACAGGCTACCTTCCGGAAGACCTTCTCTTTAAGCCGCAGTTTGTGAACGACAATCTACGCGCACTGAACGAGGTTACCCAAGCTTGTCATGACGTGGTTGCCGTGGTCGGATATGTGGCTCAAAACGCTCAAATCAAACCGGGAGTTTCGCGCCCATCGGTTGACTCAAACGGTCGGCCGGCACTCTACAATTCGGCGGCGCTCGTCGACGAGCATCAGATAGCTGGAAACTGGCACAAAAGGTATTTCCCAAGGGATGGAGATGAGAACAGATATTTTCAACCGGGCCAACAGCCTCCAGTGCTTGTGATTAACGGCATGACGATCGGTGTGACCATCGGCGATGACCTGTGGCATTCGGAAACTGGCACCCACGCACAAATGGCCGCTGGAGTAGAGGTGATGGTCAACCTCACCGCCTTCCCTTTTCAGGTCGAGCAAAGCCGTTCGCGAGAACATTTTTTCTCAACCTGGGCCAAGAAAAACGGAGTGATTGTGACGGTGGCGAATATGATTGGAGGACAAGATGAACTTGTCTTCGACGGGAACAGTCTCATCCTTGATCAATCGGGCCAGGTGGTTGCACGTGGTGGTGCCTTCAAGGAAGAGTTGCTCATCGCCGATGTAAGCCTGGTATCCGTCAAACGCAGTGGTAACGCCAGTGGACGGAATTCGGTACGGACAAAGAAACCCATTTCTGCCGTCGATCGTTTTCTGGTCAAGCTGCCGATAAGAAAGGGAACGAGGATTTCCATCATGCCGGGATTGGCTGAGCCTTTGGGGGAGCTCGAAGAAGTCTATCAGGCTCTGGTTCTTGCCGTGAAAGATTACGTTCGGAAGAACGGGTTTACGCGGGTGGTCATTGGGCTCAGCGGTGGAGTCGATTCGGCGTTGACGGCAGTAGTTGCCGTGGATGCGCTCGGGGCCGCAAACGTACTCGGGCTCTTCATGCCGTCTCCCTATACATCTCAGGAGAGTGAAGAAGATGCGGTCGAGCTTGCGCAGCGCCTCGGTATCGAGCTCAACATCATTCCGATTACCCCAACGTTTGAAGCGTATCGACGGTCTCTGGCTCCATCCTTTGATCAGCGGCCGGTTGATATGACAGAGGAGAATCTTCAGGCACGTATTCGCGGTAATCTCCTCATGGCTCTGTCCAATAAGTTTGGACACCTGGTGTTGACCACCGGGAACAAGAGCGAGTTGAGCGTCGGGTATTCGACGCTCTACGGCGACATGGCCGGTGGGTTTGCCGTCATCAAAGATGTCTCGAAAACGAGAGTGTATGAGCTGGCCAGATTCTGCAATGCGCGAGGTCCGTCGACGGTGATCCCTCAGCGTACGTTGGACCGACCTCCGAGTGCCGAGCTGAAGCCTGATCAAAAAGACGAAGACACGTTGCCGCCTTACACAGTGCTCGACCCCATCCTTCAGGCCTATGTAGAAGAAGACCGTTCGCTGGAGGAAATCGTCCAGGCGGGGTTCGATCGGGTGACGGTCGCTCGTGTGATGAGAATGGTCGATGCCAGTGAATTTAAGCGACGACAGGCACCCATCGGAGTCAAGATCACCCGTCGCGCCCTTGGGAAGGATCGTCGGATGCCGATCACAAACGGGTACCGCGGCCTCGACGAGTAACTGATTTGTAGGGGGAAAGACCGTCCTCCTAATCCTCATCCGTTGTGTGAACATCGAAATCTTTGGATTCCGTCCTCCCGAGAACGTGCGAAACTGTGCGGAATTTGTGCTATTTCAACCATTGAGACACGAGAAAGGATGGGCTATGATGACCACCCCAAACCCCAAGGTTATGGCAGAATGGCCCTTGCATTGCCTTCTAGAAGGGATGGGTGAGGGGTTCGTCGTGCCGAGTCCCACAATGGTCCATCTGGGAGGATGTCTCCATGAAGCTGGTTGAGGCCGTCGTCAAACCGTTCAAGCTGGAAGAAATTAAGGATGCCCTGTTGGAAATCGGCGTGCAAGGCATGACGGTATCGGAAGTCAAAGGGTTTGGACGTCAAAAAGGTCATAAGGAAACGTATCGCGGGCAGGAATATACAATTGAATTTGTTCCCAAGGTCAAGATCGAAGTCGCCGTTACTGATGCACAAGTTCCACGAGTGATCGAGGTCATCAGCCGCGCTGCGAAGACGGGTAGCATTGGGGATGGGAAGATTTTTGTTCAAGAATTGAGCGAAGTCGTGCGTATTCGGACGGGAGAAGCTGGAGAAACGGCGCTGTGATGCGAAGGATTCTCACGAGGGCGGATCGTTGGAGAGAATCTCTCAAAGGAGGATGGGAATGAACGTGCGCGAGGTGCTGGAGTTTGCCAAGAAACACAGGGTGCGTATGGTGGACCTGAAATTCGTCGATTTGCCGGGTGTGTGGCAGCATATGACCATCCCTGTGAGCGAATTGACAGAAACCCTGTTCAAGGACGGCTCCGGACTCGACGGATCCTCAATTCGTGGCTGGAAGGCCATCAACAACAGCGACCTGTTGGTCGTTCCCGACCCCGAAACGGCGGGGTTGGATCCTTTTACGGCAGTCCCGACGCTCAGCATGACCGGTAATGTCGTGGATCCGATCTCACGCGAGAATTATGAGCGCGATCCAAGATTTATCGCGCAGAAGGCCGAGAAATATCTCCAAAATACCAAAATAGGGGATAGCTCATTCTGGGGCCCTGAAGCGGAATTCTTCATCTTCGATCATGCCCGATATGACCAAACCAGCCATAGCGGCTTCTATTATGTCGATTCGGAAGAAGGCGCATGGAACATGGGACAAGAGGGCATCAATTTAGGCGGCAAGATTCGCCATAAACAAGGCTATTTCCCTGTCGCTCCGGCCGATACCCAACAGGATATTCGAAGTGAAATGGTCCTTGAAATGGAGAAGGTCGGTATCGTGGTGGAAAAGCATCATCACGAGACGGCTTCTGCCGGACAAGCCGAAATCGATATACGGTTTGATTCCCTGGTGCGAACGGCTGACAAGATGATGATGTACAAGTACATCGTCAAAAACGTGGCCCGTCGTCACGGGAAGACAGCGACGTTCATGCCCAAACCGCTGTTTAGTGACGCCGGATCAGGCATGCATACCCATCAGAGCATCTGGAAGGATGGGAAGCCTCTTTTCGCCGGTAAGGACTATGCCGGTATCTCGCAGATTTGTTTGTATTATATCGGTGGCATTCTCAAGCATGCGCCGGCGCTGGCGGCGTTTACCAACCCAACGACGAATTCCTATAAGCGGATCACGCCGGGATTTGAGGCCCCGGTGCTCCTCGCCTATTCAAGCCGGAACCGGTCGGCTGGTGTCCGTATTCCGATGTATTCCCCGAGCCCGAAGGCGAAACGTATCGAAGTACGGTTTCCTGATCCCTCGTGCAATCCCTACTTGGCATTTTCCGCGATGCTGATGGCGGGGTTGGACGGCATCCAGAACAAGATCAACCCTGGTGAGCCAGCCGAAAAAGACCTCTATGATCTTGATCCGAAAGAGGCCGCCAGCATCCCCACGATGCCGGGTAGTCTCGATGAAGCAATCAATAGCCTCGAGAAAGATCACCAGTTTTTGCTCAAGGGAGAGGTCTTCACCGAAGATCTGATTGAGGCCTGGATCGGTTATAAGCGAAGCAGGGAAATCGATCAGATGCGTCTTCGGCCGCACCCCTATGAGTTTTTCTTATATTACGACGTTTAATTTGGCGGGACGACCGGTATGCTTCCACATGGTCAACACGCTAGTGCTTCTCGCATACGACCTTCGATAAGGCGTGGTTGATGTCTCTTGCGCCAACGGTTTGCCAGCCGCCCTGTTCGATGTATCCGGGGTTGGACCGCCCTTTTCCCATCTGGCGAGAAAATTCTAGGACCTGAAGGACACGAACTCGGGAACCTTCGCAGTCGAATTCTTTGTGGGTTTTGGAAGATAAAAATCGTGTTGTGCTGTTCCATGTGAGATCGGTCAGCTGCCACAGAGTCGCTCGCCTGCCTTCTCGATGAATCGTATTCGGGTCAAAGTACACCGTTTCGAGACCGGTCGGTTGATACGGTTTCTCGAGAGGTACCCACTCCGCATGGACCAGATGGTGCGTGAAAACGATCAAGGCGATGAGAA